>Ga0196960_10000624_pt1 | contig 11366 bp, 10 predicted proteins | sample S3v_5metaG_FD_183187 | JGI IMG/M metagenome (GOLD analysis project Ga0196960, IMG submission 183187) | Soil microbial communities from Anza Borrego desert, Southern California, United States - S3+v_5 | ecosystem: Environmental > Terrestrial > Soil > Desert | place: USA: California | collected... | reverse complement strand
GCCCGGGCCGACCGCGACGCCGTTTTCCTTCGCGTAGCGGACGAAGTCCCAGACGATCAGGAAGTAGGAGGAGAAGCCCATCTCCTCGATCACCCCGAGCTCGAACTCGAGCCGCTCGACCGCCTCCGCCGGCGGCGGGTCGCCGTAGCGGGCGCGCAGCCCCTCGGCGGCGATCCGCCGCAGCATCTCCTCGGGCTCCTCGTCGGTTTCGGTCGGGTAGCGCGGTAGCAGCAGCTTGCCGAGCTCGATCTCGATGTCGCAGCGCTCGGCGATCTCCAGCGAGGTCGGCACCGCCTCCGGCCACTCGGCGAACGAGGCGGCCATTTCCTCGTTGCTCTTGATGTAGAACTCGGTGGTGTCGAAGCTCATCTTCGGCATCTGCAGGGTCGACTTCGTCTGCACGCAGAGCAGCGCCGCGTGGTTGTCGAAGTCCTCGCGCCGCAGGTAGTGGACGTCGGCGGTCCCGACCAGCGGCCGCCCCAGCTCGCGGGCGAAGCGGACGATCCCCTCGTTGGCCTTGTCCTGCTCTTCGATCCCGTTCTTCTGGACCTCGAAGTAGACCTGCTCGGGGCCGAAGGCGTGGATCAGGTCGTCGAGGTGGGCGCGGGCGTCCTCGTCGCGCTCTTCGATCAGGCGGCGGCAGAAGCGGGACTGCAGGCAGCCGGTGAGGACGATCACGCCCTCCGAATGGCGGGCCAGCAGCTCCATGTCGACGTTGGCCTTGCCGCGGGAGAAACCCTCGAGGAAGCCGGCCGAGGTGAGCTTGACCAGGTTCGCGAAGCCCGCGTCGTTCTCCGCCAGCAGGGTCAGGTGGTTGCGCTCGTAGCGCGCCTGCTCCTTGATCGCGTGGCGGTCCTCGACGAGGTAGGCCTCGAGGCCGACGATCGGTTTGATCCCGTGCTTGTTGCAGGCCTTGTAGAGGTCGACGGCGCCGTTCATGACGCCGTGGTCGGTCAGGCCGAGGGCCGGCTGGTCGAGCTCCGCCGCCCGCGCCGCCATCGCGTCGATCTTGCAGGCGCCGTCAAGTAGCGAGTACTCGCTGTGGGCATGGAGGTGTACGGCCGAGGCGGTGCTCACGGGCAGTCGATGATGCCAACCGCGGCCGACGGACCCGCCACCTTTCGTGACGCTTCCCCGCTAGTTACGGGGTACTTCAGAGCTGCGTGGCGATGATCCCGCCGATAACGCTGGCGACGATACTGGCGAAGCCGATGATCATCGTCCGCTGCATCGCGTCGAAGCGGGCGTCCACGGCGGCGAAACGAGCGTTCATTTCCGAGCGCAGGTCGCGGACTTCCCCTTTGACCTCGTCGAAGCCCTTGTCCATCCGCTTCGCCAAGTCGTCCATACGCCCGTCGGTCCATGCCTCTCTCGCCATCACCGCCATGATGGCAAAACCTACGAGGTATTTTGTCTGCGGTGGCGCGCAGAAAGGAAATTCCCTGGAGAAACTTCCGCGCGGCTTACGCGCAGACCCAGGCGCTGGGGCCGGAGTCGGCCCAGATTTCGGCGGCGATCCGGTCCTGTTCGGCCTTCGGCGCTTCGTGCGGCGCGCCCTTGCCGCCATAGGCTTCCCAGGTCGAGGGAATGATCTGGTAGGCGCCGCCGGCCCCGCTGGAGGGGTTGAGAGCGCTGTAGTTGCCGCCGGACTCGCACATCACGATGTAGGTGGGGATCGAGTAGGGGCCGCCGAGCCAACGGCCGACCTCTTCTTCGGCTTCGGCTTCGGTCGCTTCCCGCGCTTCGGCGGCGCGGGCTTCCTGGATCTGGTCGACCCATTCGGCGATGTCGGATTTCAGCGTCGCCAGCGCGGCTTCGCGGTCGGCGCTGAGCGACTGCAGGCGCGCGGTTGCGTCCTGGGCGGCGGCGCGGACCTCCGCGATCTGCGCCTCGGCGGCTTCGAGCCGTTCCTCGTAGGCGATTGCCTCCGCCTTCAGGTCGGCGACCTTCGACACCTGCCGCTCGACCGCCCCCCGCACCTCGGCGACGCGGTCGGCGAGGGCGCTGTCGGCTTCGGAGATCGCCCGCAGGTAGTCGTTCTGGGCGAGGAAGTCCTCGTAGTCGCCGGCGGCGAAGACGAGGCTCTCGGTGCTCGGCATCCCGGTTTCGTAGATCGCCACCAGCCGCTGCGCCAGCACCTGGCGCGAGCGCCGCAGGCGGGCTTTCTCGACCGCCAGCCGGCGCTCGGTCGCCGCCAGCTTCCGCGCCAGCTCCGCGGTCCGCTCGCGGCCCTCGGCCAGCAGCCCGCTCAGTTCTTCCTCGCGCGCGGCGGCCTCCTCGGCTTCGGCTTCGGCGCTCGCCAGCTCCGCCGTCGTCGACTGCAGCTGCGCCGAGAGCGCGCTCGCCTCGTCCCGCGCGCTCGCCAGCTTCGCCTCCAACCTGTCGGCCTCGGTCGCGCCCGCCCTCCCGGCAGCGGCGACTAGGGCTGCGAGCAGCGCGCAGAGCAGCGCTGCGGCGCAGATCCCGATGAGATCTCTTCTGTGCCCGAGCGGCCGCACGAAGCGGCGAGGCTAGCGAGCCGACCCCGAAATCCCTGCAAGTTGCCGATAACCCGCAAGAGAGCTTGCGAGCGTCGCGCTCAGCCCTCCGGGACTTCGCGCGTCAGCAGGTAGGCGGCCCCGGCCGCGACCGCCGCGACTCCCAGCCCGACGGCGATCCCGGCCTGACGCCGGTAGCGGCGCAGGGCGAAGCGGACGACGGTCTTGCCGATCCAGGCGTACATCAGCCCTCCCCCCGCTCGCGGATCCGGTGCGCCATCCGCGACTGCAGCGACCAGAGCTCGATGAAGCCCGGCGAGGCGTTCTGGTCGAAGAGGCCGCCGGACTCCGAGAAGGTCGCCAGCTCGGCGTCGTAGACGGCGTTGGGCGAGGAGCGGGTGACGACGCGGACGCCGCCTTTGTAGAGGCGCAGGCCGATCTCGCCGGTGACCTGGGCGTTGACCGCGTTCATGTAGGCGTCGAGGTCGCCGCGCAGCGGCTCCCACCAGAGGCCCGCGTAGACCAGGTAGCCCCATTTCTGGTCCAGGGCGGGCTTGAACTGGTTCTGGTGGATCGTCCCGACCAGGCGCTCGAGCTCCTCGTGAGCGGTGAGGACGATCGCCGCGGCCGGGACCTCGTAGATGTCGCGGACCTTGAGGCCGACGATCCGGTCCTCGATGTGGTCGACGATGCCGACGCCGTGGCGGCAGCCGATCTCCGCCGCCCTTTCCAGCAGCTCGACCAGGTCCAGGCGCTCGCCGTTGAGCGAGACTGGCAGGCCGGCCTCGAAGCCGACCGTGACGGTCTCCGCCTCGTCGGGGGCGTCCTCGGGCCGGGTGACGAGCTGGAAGACGTCGTCCTCGGGCGCGTGGTCTAGCTCCTCGATCCAGCGCCCCTCCGAGGAGCGGCCCCAGAGGTTGTCGTCGATCGAGTACGGCGCGACCTCGGTGCCGCCCTTGACCGGGATGCCGTTTTCGCGGGCGTAGGCGATCTCCTCCTCGCGCCCCATCTCCCAGGAGCGGACCGGCGCGATCGTCTTCAGCTCCGGCGCCAGGGTCGCGACCGTGGCCTCGATCCGGACCTGGTCGTTGCCCTTGCCGGTGCAGCCGTGGGCGATCGTGTCGCAGTTGCTGCGGCGCGCGTACTCGACCGCGAGCTGGGCGATCAGCGGCCGGCCGAGGGCGGTGAAGAGCGGATAGCCGTTGCCGTAGACGGCGTTGGCCTTGATCGCCGGCGCCACGAACTCGGCCGCGAAGCGCTCGCGGGCGTCGACGACGTGACACTCGACGGCGCCGAGCCGCAGCGCCTTGTCTTCGATCACACCGTAGTCCTCACCCGGCTGCCCCAGGTTGACGGTCAGGCAGACGACCTCGGCCTCGTAGTGGTCCTGGATCCACTTCAGCATCACGCTGGTGTCGAGACCGCCCGAGTAGAGCAGCAGGACGCGGTGGACGTCGGCGGGGTCCGCCTCGTAGGTGGCGGTCGGCTGGAAGTGCGGTTGGTCGGAGCTCACGAGGGCCGGAAGTCTCGCATGCCGGCCCCGCGCGGGCGCTGCGGTGGCTAGGGCGCTTCGAGCCCGCCGGATTCGCCTTCTTCTTCCGGCGTCGGTTCTTCGAGTTCTTCTTCCGGCGCTTCTTCCTCTTCTTCGACCGAGGGTTCTTCTTCTTCGGTGGTCGGCTCTTCTTCGGTCGTTTCCGTGGTGGTCGGCTCGGTGGTGGTCGTGGTCGTCGGCTCGGTGGTTGCGGTTTCGATGGTCGGAGCGGTCGTGTCGCCGCCGCCGTCGTCGCCGGAGGCGATCACCACGATCGCGATCAGGAGGCCGACGATCACCGCGACGAGGCCGGCGACCAGCAGTCGCGTGTTCCCGTGCGGGCGGCCTCCGTCGGGGCCGCGGCCACCGGGTCCGCGGTCTTCGGGGCCCATCAGGCGGGTGGGGTCCTCGTGCATAGCTGTCAGTCCTCCGGTCCGAGAATCGCGTCGAGGATCGCGTCGGTGTCCTCGACCTCGAAACGACTTCGCAGTCGCTGTTCGATCTCCTCCCTGCTGCTGCCCTCGACCGCCATCTGCGTGGCCAGCAGGCGGGCGCCGGCGGCGTCGGTGCGCTTGTCGTCCTCGCGTCGCCGCGGGGTGGGCGCATCGGGCTCCTCGGCCCCGACCGCGCGCAGGCGCGGGGGCAGCTGCTCCTCGGCCTGCTCCCGCTTCCCCTGCTGCGACCGCCGGCCCTCATCGACCCAGGTCCTCGCCTCCTCCAGCGTCGCCTGCAGCCGCTCCGCCTCCTCGCGCAGGGACCGCGCCTGGGAGAGCAGCGAGTCGATCAGGTCCGAGAGGCCGGCGACGCGGCTGCCGGCGACGCGGTCGGCCTCGGCCCGCGCCTGGGCCAGGTAGCGCCGCGCCTGCGCCTCGGCGTCGTCGATCACGCCCTGGGCGGCCCGCTCGGCGGCCTCGACTATCGCCTCCAACCGCTCCGCCGTCTCGGCCTGGAGCGCGCGCTGTTTCCGGGAGATTTCGCTGGGGTCGCCGCCGCCGCTCATCGCGACGAGAAGCCTAGGAGGGATTCGCCGATCAGGCCGACGGCCTGGTCGACGTGGTCGGAATCGATCACCAGCGGCGGCAGCAGCCGCAGCGTGTCGGGCCGGGGGACGTTGACGACGAGGCCGCGCTCGAGCAGGTCGGCGCCGACCGCGGCGGCGTCGACCCCCTCCTCGAGGCCGACGCCGACCATCAGGCCGCGGCCGCGGGTCTCGCGGACGCCGTCGAGGGCGTCCAGCTTCTCGCACATGTAGGCGCCGAGCTCGCGCACGCGCCGCAGCAGCGCCGGGTCGTCGACGAGGTCGAGGACCGCCAGCGCGGCGGCGGTGGCGACGGGGCCGCCGGCGAAGGTCGAGCCGTGGTCGCCGGGCTCCAGCACGTCGGCGGCAGCCGGCGTCGTGACGCAGGCGCCGATCGGGAAGCCGCCGCCGAGCGCCTTGGCGCTGGTGATCACGTCCGGGCGCACCGGGGTCTGCTCGTAGGCCCAGAGGGAGCCGGTGCGCCCGACGCCGGTCTGGATCTCGTCGAAGATCAACAGCGCCCCGACCTCGTCGCAGGCCTCGCGGGCGCTCAGCAGCGCCTCGTCGGTGATCGGGTAGACGCCCGCCTCGCCCTGGATCGGCTCGACCAGCACCGCCGCGGTGCGCTCATCCACCGCCTCGCGCAGGGCGGCGGCGTCGTCGCGGGGGACGGCGCGGAAGCCCGGCAGCATCGGCCCCAGCGCCTCGTTCGCCGCCAGCCCCGGCGTCGCCGCCAGTGCCCCGTAGGTGCGGCCGTGGAAGTCGCTCTCGAAGCTGACGATCTCCGGCTCGGCGATCCCGCGCCCGTGGGCGTGCTTGCGGGCGATCTTGATCGCGCACTCGTTCGCCTCGGTGCCGGAGTTGGAGAAGAAGACGCGGCCGCCGAGGCTCGACTCGGCCAGCCGCTCGGCCAACCGCGCCATCGGCTCGGTGTAGAAGAGGTTGGAGACGTGGATCAGCCGCTCGGCCTGCTCGCGCACCGCCGCGACCACGTCGGGGTGGCAGTGGCCGACCGAGCAGACCGAGATGCCGGTGAGGAAGTCGAGGTACTGCCTGCCGTCCGCGTCCCAGAGCAGCGCCCCCTCGCCGCGGACGAAGTCGACCGGCGCCCGCTTGTAGGTGCGCATCAGGTAGCGCTCCTCCAGCTCCCGCGCCCGCTCGAGGCCGATCTGACCGGCGCTCATGAGGTGACCATGGTGCCGATGCCCGCGTCGGTGAAGAGCTCGAGCAGGAGGCTGTGCGGGACCCGGCCGTCGATGATGTGGGCCGACTGGGCGCCGCCGCGGATCGCGTCGGCGCAGGCCTGCAGCTTCGGTCGCATCCCCCCCTCCAGGCTCGGCAGCTTCTCGTCCACCTCCTGCACGGTCGCGCGGGAGATCAGCGACCCCTCGTCGCCCGGGTCGGCGAGCCAGCCCTCGACGTCGGTGAGGAAGATCGCCTTGTAGGCGCCGAGCGCGGCGGCGACCTTGCCCGCGGCCTCGTCGGCGTTGACGTTGTAGGACTGGCCGCTGCGGTCGGAGGCAGAGGAGGCGATCACCGGGATGTAGTCGGCGGCGATGTGGTCGAGGACGTCGGTGTCGACGCGGTCGATCGAGCCGACGAAGCCGACGTGCTCGGCGTTGGGGACCGGCGAGACCTCGAAGAGGTTGCCGTCCTCGCCGGAGAGACCGACCGCCGCCTGGCCGTGGCGGTTCAGGCGCTGGACGATTTCCGAGTTGAGCTTGCCGGCCAGGACCATCTGCGCGACCTCGACCGTCTCCGCATCGGAGACACGCAATCCCTCGTGGAAGCGCACCTCGAGCCCGAGCCGGTCCATGTAGCGGGTGATCTCGGGGCCGCCGCCGTGGACGATGATCGGGTTGAGGCCGACGTACTTGAGCAGGACGACGTCGGTGGCGAAGGCTTCGCGCAGGTCCTCGTCGAGCATCGCCGCGCCGCCGTACTTGATCACCACCGTGCGGCCGTGGAACTCGCGGATGTACGGGAGCGCCTCGAGGAGGGTGGCGACGCTGCCGCTGTCGTAGCGCGCGCTCACGTCGTGTATTCCGCGTTCAGCTTCACGTACTCGTAGCCGAGGTCGGAGAACCAGACGTGGGCGCTGTGGTCGCCGCGGCCGAGGCGCAGGCCGATCTCGGCCTCCTCGACGTCGGCGCCCAGCTCGGCGGCGTCGATCGCCTCGGCGCCGAGCTCGTCCAGCTCCTCGCCGACCAGAGCGGCGCCGGCGGCCTGGGCGATCCGGCCCCAGTTGGGGTCGCGGCCGAACAGCGCCGTCTTTACCAGCGGCGAGTTGGCGATCGCGCGGGCGACCCGCTCGGCCTCCTCCTGGCTCGCGGCCTCGGTCACCTCGATCCGCGCGGTCCGGGCGGCACCCTCGCCGTCGCGGACCACCTCGATCGCCAGCTGCAGCAGCACCGCCTCCAGCAGGCCCTCGGGCAGCGGTCGGCCGGAGGCGCCGGAGGCTTGGAGCAGGACCATGTCGTTGGTGCTCATCTGGCCGTCGACCGTGATCCGGTTGAAGGAGGCGTCGACGGCGGCGCGCAGGCGCGCGTCGGCGTCCTCGACCACGGCGTCGGTCTGGACGAAGCAGAGCATCGTCGCCATGTTCGGCTCGATCATCCCCGCCCCCTTCGCCTGGGCGGAAAGCGTCACGCCGCCGGCGCGCAGGGTGCAGAGCTTGGGCCAGCGATCGGTGGTGGTGATCGCGTCGGAGAAGGTCCTGCCGCCGTCGGGCCGCAGCCCGGAAGCCGCCTCGGCGATGCCGACGAGGACGGCGTCGACCGGCAGCGGGACGCCGATCGTGCCGGTCTCGGCGACCGCGACCTGCGGCTGCTCAAGCCCCAGCTGTTTCGCCGCAACCGTGGCCATCGCCAGGGCGTCGGCGAACCCCTGCTCGCCGGTCTCGGCGTTGGCGTTGCCGCTGTTGACGACCGCGCCGCGGATGCCGCCGGCATCGCAGCGGTCGCGGCAGACGCGGATCGGCGCCGCCGCCGAGGCGTTGCGGGTCAGCAACATCGCCGAGGTCACCTCCTCGGCGTCGCAGACGAGCAGGCCGACGTCGGTGCGCCCGCCGCCCTTCAGCCCGCAGTGGGCGCCGCCGGCGCGGAAGCCGGGCGCGAGCTGAACGGGATCGAGCTCCTCGACTCCCTCAAGCGCGTCCACCCACCGCGACCTGAAAAAGGAAGTCTGCTCGGCCGCCTCGCTCACAGCAACCCCGCCGTCTCCTCAAGCCCCAGCATCAGGTTGAGGTTCTGCACGCCCTGGCTCGAGGCGCCCTTCCAGATGTTGTCGATCGCCGCGAAGGCCGTCACCCTCCCCCGCTCCTCGACGGTGACGTAGACGTGGCACTCGTTGGTGTCGCGGACCGCGCGCAGGTTCGGTGGCCCGTCGAGGACGTGGACGAAGGGCTCGTCGCCGTAGCGCTTCTCGTAAAGGTCGAGGATCGCCTCCTTGGAGGTCGGCTCGCTGAGCTGCGCGAAGCAGGTCGCGAGCTCGCCCTGGTCGAGCGGCAGCAGGTGCGGGACGAAGGTGACCGGCGCCGGGCTGCCGAGCGCCGCCAGCTCCTGCTCGATCTCCGGCCGGTGGCGGTGGCCCTCGGTCTTGTAGGGGAAGGCGTTCTCGGCCATCGCCGAGAAGTGGACGGTGTCGTCGCTGCTGCGGCCGTAGCCGGAGGTGCCCTGCATCGCGGCGACGAAGACCTCCGAGAGCAGGCCCTGTTCGGCCAGCGGGGCCAGCGCCAGCACGCTCGCGGTCGGGTAGCAGCCGGGGGTGGCGACCAGCTCCGCCCCGCGCAGCTCGTCGCGGTAGAGCTCGGTCAGGCCGTAGACGCCGGTGCCGAACAGCTCGGGGGCGCCGTGGTCGCCGTACCAGCGCTTGTAGGTCTCGGGGTCGCGGAGGCGGAAGTCGGCGGAGAGGTCGACGACGAGGACCCCCTGCTCGCGCAGCGCGGCGACGGTCGGCGCCGCGGCCCCGTGGGGGTAGGCGACGATCGCGGCGTCGACCCCCTCGACCCGGTCGAGGTCGAGCTCGGTCAGCTCGATCGGGACCCGGTAGCGCGGGTAGAGCCGGTCGAGCCGCTTGCCGGCGTCGCTGCGCGAGGTGGCGGCGACGAGCTCCAGCTCCGGGTGGTCCCAGACGATCTGTGCGGCCAGCGCCCCGGTGTAGCCGGAGGCCCCGGCGACCAACACGCGCTTACTCACGCAGCATCCCCCCGATCTCGCCCAGCTTCGCCTTGATCGCCTCGCGCAGCCCCGACACCTCGTCGTCGGTGAGGGTGCGGTCGGGAGCGCGGAACTCGAGGTTCAGCGCCAGGCTCTTGCGGTTCTCGCCGACCTGCTCGCCCTCGTAGAGGTCGAAGACCTCGGCGGCGTGCAGCAGCTCGCCGCCGCCCTCGAGCACGGCGCGGCGGACGTCGCCGGCGGGAGTGTCAGCGGACACGACCACCGCCAGATCCTGGTAGACGGCCGGGAAGGTCGTCACGTCCTCGTAGCCCTCCTCGCCGAGCGTCGCGGCGGCGACCAGCGGCGCGGCGTCGAGTTCGAAGGCGACGGCGGCGTCGAGGTCCCAGGTGCGGCAGACCAACGGATGCACCTCGCCCAGCCAGCCGGCCGGGGCGCCGTCGACGGAGAGGGCGGCGGAGCGGCCCGGGTGCAGGAAGGGCTGCTCGGCCGGCGCGAAGTCAAACTGCACGCCGAGCTGTCCCGCCAGCGCCTCGAGCACGCCCTTGACCGCGAAGAAGTCCGCCGCCTCACCGCCGCCGCGCCAGGAGCGCGGCGACAGCGGCCCGACCGCGATCCCCGCGAACCGGTGCGGCTCCGCGAACGGCGCCGCCCGATCGCCGGCGAACTTCCCCGCCAGCGGATCGACGGGCCGATCAGTCGCATCCCCTCCGCCGACGGGACGATCAGTCGCATCAGGCGAGACATTTAGGCCCGTCGGCAAACCAGATGCGTCATTTCGTCCCGTCGAGAGGTAGACGCGGGCGGATTCGAAGAGGGCGAGGCTGCCGGCGCCGCGGGCGACGTTGCGGGCGGCGATGTCGAGCAGCGAGCCGAGCAGGATCGTGCGCATCGCCGACTGCTCCTCGGAGAGCGGATTGGCGAGGCTCACCGGCGTCGCCCGCGGGTCCTCGGCGGGGATGCGCAGGCGCTCGGCCTCGCCGGGGTCGGTGAAGCTCCAGCCGACGACCTGGTCGAAGCCGAGGTCGCGCAGCGCGTCCTCGGCGCGGCGGCGCAGCCGCTGCTCGCGGCTGAGGCCGCCGACGGCGCGGCCGGTCGCGGGCAGGGTCGTCGGCAGGTTCTCGTCGAGGCCGTGGACCCGCGCCACCTCCTCGATCAGGTCGGCCTCGCGGGTGACGTCGTAGTGGCGGTCGGGCGGCACGACGACCTCGAGGTCCTCGCCGGCGGCCTCGGCCTCGAACCCGAGGCGCTCCAGATAGGTCTTCTGCTCCTCCTGGGAGATCTCCATCCCCAGCAACCCCCGGACCCGGCTCGCCCGCAGCCGCAGCCGGCGGGGCTCGGGGATCTCGCCGGTGACGTCGATCGTCCCCGGCACCAGCTTCGCCCCGCAGAGCTCGACCATCAGCCGCGAGGCGATCCGCTGCGCCCGCATGCAGAGGTCCGGGTGCAGCTGTTTCTCGAACCGCGCCGAGGCTTCCGAGCGCAGCCCCAGCATCCGCGAGGTGCGGAGGATGTTGGTGCCGTTCCAGTTGGCGACCTCGAGCAGGACCCGCGTCGTCTCGTCCGAGACCTCGGAGCGCTGGCCGCCCATGATCCCGGCGATCCCCGAAGGCCCTTCGCGGTCGCAGACGAGCACGGTCTCCGGGTCGAAGGTGCGCTCGACGTCGTCGAGCGTGGTCATCTTCTCGCCCTCGCTCGCGGTGCGGACGATCAGCTCGCCGCCCGGCACCTTGTCGAGATCGAAGGCATGTAAGGGCTGCGCGGTCAGCAGCATCACGTAGTTGGTGATGTCGACGACGTTGTTGATCGGGCGCTGTCCCGCCGCCGCCAGCCGCGCCTGCAGCCACAGCGGCGAGGGACCGATCTTCACGTCGGTGAAGACGCGGGCGGTGAAGCGCGGGCAGAGCCCGGGAACCTCGACCGTGACCGAACCGAAGTCGGAGGCCTCCCCCTCGCCCTCGGCCGGGGCGTCCTCGGCCCAGGGATCCGCGGTCAGCGGCGCGCCGGTGATCGCGTGGACCTCGCGGGCGACGCCGTGGACGCCGAAGCAGTCGCTGCGGTTCGGCGTCACCTCGATCTCCAGCACCGGCTCGCCCAGCGGCAGCACCTCGCCCAGCGCCGTGCCGGGCGCCGGACCGTCGTCGAGAACCATGATCCCGTCGGCC
>Ga0196960_10000623_pt1 | contig 11387 bp, 25 predicted proteins | sample S3v_5metaG_FD_183187 | JGI IMG/M metagenome (GOLD analysis project Ga0196960, IMG submission 183187) | Soil microbial communities from Anza Borrego desert, Southern California, United States - S3+v_5 | ecosystem: Environmental > Terrestrial > Soil > Desert | place: USA: California | collected... | reverse complement strand
CAGGTGCGCCAGTCGCCCGCGTAGGCGACGGCGGTGTTGGGCGGGGCCAGGTCGGCGCGGGTCGCGTCGGCGGCCGCGTCGAGGGCGGCCAGGCGCTCGAGGGCGCCCGCCGCCCCGACCACGGTCAGCGCGGTCGGGGCGGCGGGCACCAGCTCGGCGTCGAGCACCTCGGCGGCCGGGTCGGCACTCACGAGGGGAACCACTGGGCGAAGTCGGGCAGATGCCCGCGGCGGGTGAGGCTCTCGGCCGTCGCTTGCAGGTTCTCCGGCAGCTCGTCGGCCCCGTCCAGCCACTCGTCGGACGGGGCGACGTAGGCGAGCAGGCCCTTCCTGTGCAGGGCGAGGACGTACAGCTCGTTGGGGGTGAGGGTCGGGTCGGGCATGGCGTCCTTCTGGCTGGAGACGGGGCCGGGGGTGCCAGCATGGCTGGCACCCCCGGCAGGGATCAGGCGGCGGCGTCGGGGTACGCCTGCCGGACCACCAAGACCAGCGGCGTCAGGCTGGAGAACCGGGTCTGGATCTCGGTGACCAGCTCGTCGTGGTCGTGGAGCTTCTGCATGCGGGCGACCCTGGTCAGGCCGATCATCACCTCCCGCTCCAGGCTCTTGAGCAGGGCGACCTTGGTCTCCTGCAGGCGGACGATCGCGCGGGCCTGCTGGTTCAGCTCCCAGCGGAAGGTCTCGGCGAGCACGCCGGTGTCGAGCTTGGCCAGGTCGAGCTTGTACTGGGCGGCGAGCCGGTCCACCCAGGCCTCCTCGGTCTGGATGACCAGGGCGGTGGTTCCGTCGGTGGTGGTGGTGAACATCAGGTCCTCCGTAGCGGTTCGTGCTGTTGTGGTGTGAGACAATTAAAGCACATGGGAGGCAGGGGATGCAAGCGCGGGCGGGTCCGATGTGCAGGACACATCGGACCCGCCCGCGGCGGGAAGGGGTGCGGCTACCGGCCGCGCACGCGGGCCTGCCCGCGGATGTCGGCGAGCGCGGAGAGCTGCTTGCTGAGCTCCCTGGCCAGCGCCGTCGCGGCCTCGTACCGGCGCAGGGCGGACCCGGCGGCCAGGGGCTCGATCTCGGCGTAGCCGCCGCCCGAGCGGGTGACCTGCTGGGCGATCTCCGAGCCCGCGGCCCGCAGGGCCAGCATCTGCTCGGCCAGGCTGGCGGCCAGGTTGGCGGCGACCATGTCCAGCGGGTCGGCCCGCTTGAGGGGCTCGTCTTCGCCGAAGTGGTCGGCGATGACCTGGGCGTAGGTGTCGCGGTAGGTGCTCATCGGGGCCTCCGTGGTGGCGGTTCACGCTGTTGTGGTGTGAGACAATTAAACCATGACCGGAGACGCCGACGCAAGCGCGGGCGGGTCGAACGTGTCTCCACGTTCGACCCGCCCGCGCGGGAGGTCCGGCTACTTGCCGGACGGGTACTCGCACCGCGCCCGGCTCGCCCGCCAGACGTAGTAGCTGACGTGGCCGGTCTGGTCGCGGTGGTCGGCGTCCCACGACCCGAGGATCGCGCCGAGGTCGGCCCGGAGGCGCTGGGCCGGGGCGGACTCGCCGCACGTGCGGCACGTCATCCCGGCGAACCCGACGTACCAGTCGTCGGCCTCGGGCGCTTCGCCGAGACCGGCGGCGATGACGTCGTCGAGAGTGGGGGTGGGGGCGCTCATCGGTTCCTCCGTACTGTTGTGGTGTGAGACAATTAAAGCACGGTGGGGGCAACGGGTCAAGCGGTCAGGCGGTCCAGGTCCACGGCGTTCGCGCGGTCCACCGGCGGCGCGGCGGGCGCGCGGTGCGTGCAGCCGGTGACGTGGGCGCTCAGCTCGTCGATGGCCTCGGCGAGGTTCTCGGCGAGGGCCACCGGCCGGGCCGGGGAGGCGGGGCACAGGACCCGCCAGAGGCGTTCTCCGGGCGGCACCACGAACTCGTGCCCGCGGACCCGGTAGCAGGTGGCGGAGACCCGCTCGCGCGGCCAGGGCCAGACCAGCGGGCGGGGCTTGACCGGCAGCGCGGCCGCGCGGGCGCCAGCGGCGGTGAGCCGCCACCGGCGCACCTTGCGGCGGCCGACCTTGAGGTCGACCGGCTCGATCCACTCCCGACCGCGCAGCGAGTTGAGGACACGGCCGTCCCGCTCGGTGAGGAGGCCGTCGGCGTCGAGGGTGGTCAGCGCCGCGTGCTGCCCGGCGGTGGTCCGGGTGGGGGTGGCCATGTCAGGCCGCCGCGAGGATGGTCGCGGCCGCCAGGTGGTAGCAGCGCACGCCGCGCTCACCGGCGGGGCAGGTGCAGGTGCAGGCGGCCTGGTCGACCGCGTAGGTGGCGTCGCCCCGGGAGGAGACCGCGAGGTAGAGGGCCGGGGCGGTGCGGGCAATGGCGACCAGCTCGATCAGCTCGGCGGCCTTGGCGAGCTGGGCGGCCTGGTAGTCGGCGAGGTCGACCACCTTGGTCGCGGCGTCGATCTTCGCCGCGCAGCCCCGCCCGTACCCGCGGGCGATCGAGGCCGCCGCGGTGAGCGTCCGGCCGCAGCGCCCGCAGCGGGTGGGGGCCGGGGTGGCGGTCATCGGGTCCTCCGTGGTGGCGGTTCGTGCTGTTGTGGTGTGAGACAATTAAAGCACGGGTACCGCTGGTGAGCAAGGACTTTCTTCGTCGAACCCGGGGGTTGCGCCAACTCGGATGCCGTGCTTTAATTGTCTCACACCACAACAGCAGGAGGAACCCAGTGAAGTTCGCCAGCGACGCCACCCGCCAGCTCCTCAACGACCTCCTCGCCCGGGTCGCCGACAGCGACGTCCACGACGCCCTCATCGCCGCCATCGACGAGCACGAGGAGGCGGTCAAGACCGAGACCCGCCAGTTGGTCGCCGAGTCGATGATCGAGACGGTCGAGGACCCGGAGTTCGGCTCGGTGTGGCTGGACGGCATGGAGGTCAGCGACGAGTACCGGGCCGGGGCGCGCAAGGCCGCCGAGCTGTTCACCGAGATCGATTACTGAGGGCCGGGGGAGGGGCTTCGGCCCCTCCCGCTCAGACCCCCTTGCGCCCGTTGCGGTAACCGTGCTTTAATTGTCTCACACCACAACAGCACGAACCGCCACCACGGAGGACCCGATGACCGCCAGCCTCACCGCCGCCCAGGACCTCAAGCTCCTCCGCATCCGCGCCGAGGCCGAGGGCAAGATCGTCGCCACCCCGCTCGCGGGGGGCTTCCTCCAGGTCGACGAGACGCTGGAGGGGCGGACCCTGCGGGTGATCATCGACGGCGACGCGACGCCCTCGGAGATCACCACCTTCGCCCAGGGCGGCGCCGAGCCCACCGCGGCCGACCGGATCCGGTCCGCGTTCGCCGAGCTGGCGCACCGCAAGGACGACTTCGTCTCGCTGGCCCGCCTGCGGGACCGGCTGGTCGGGATGAGCCGGGCGGAGCAGGACGCCGCGCTGCTGGACCTGGACCTGGAGCCCGGGGTGTACCTGGTCCCCGAGGACGACCAGCGCTCGCTCACCGCCACCGAGCGGGCCGCGAGCATCCGCATCGGCTGCGAGGACAAGCACCGGATCAGCATCGAAGAGCGGTGACCGTCGAGGCCGAGGCCCCCCGTCGAGGCGGGGGGCCTCTCTCGTACCCGCTATCTAGATGGGTAGTACAACTAAATATTCCCTGTCCGGTTTTTGTCTAGAGCAGCCCGGATCTGTCCAGAATGGCGCGCGCCTGCTCCAGGCGGTCCCACATCGCCCGGTCCCCGCCGACGTCCGGGTGCAGCTTGAGAGAGGCCAGGCGCATCGCCCTCTTCGCCGGGGCCTCCGGCTCGCCGCACTGCCGCTGCACCCACGCCAGCGCCTCGGCGGCCGAGGCGAACGGCGTCGTCTCGGCCGCGCCGGTGCCCGCGCCGATCTGCCGCCATCCGTCGTACTGCTCGCCGAGCCCGGCGATGCCGTAGCGGTCGACCTTGCGCAGCGCCTCCAGGCCCAGGGCGATCGCGCGGACGTTGGCCTGCCAGGAGGCCAGGCCGCGGCTGCTCCCGACGAAGGCGTCGCACGGGTAGGTGAGGGCGCCGTGGCGGCAGGTGAAGCTCAGCGCGACCCCGGGGTGCAGCACGCGGGCATCCCGTCGCAGCATCCCGTCGCGGCGGACGGCGGCGGTGTCGGTGGTGACGAGCCGCAGCGCGGCCGCGCCCCGAAGGTCGACGGCCTGCAGCTCGCGTTCGAGTAGGGCGCGCGTGTCGCTCCAGCTCGCCGTGAACGCGCTCTGCCGACGCTGTCGGGTCTCGCGGTAGGGCCAGGTGGACATGGGCTCGATCTGGAACATCGGCGTCCTTTCCGCTTGCTGCTGGTGCTGCCCCTGTGGTTTAATTGTCTCACACCACAACAGCGGGAGTGCCCATGATGATCGTCAGTTTCGAGGTAACCCAGATCCGAGACCTCCACCGCGAGGGCCTCGACACCGCGTACGCGGAGCGGCAGCGGCAGGGGGCCACCCTCTCCGAGGAGGTGCAGACCTACTACCAGCGCCGGGGACACCGGATGCACCTGATCGTGACCGACACCGAGCACACGATGATCCCGATGCCGCCGTGCTCCGACCTCCTGTACCTCCTGCGCGAGGTGGAGGCGGACGTCAACGCGCAGCTGGTCGCCGCCGGAGCCCGCACCGCCGAGCTGGGGTGGAAGTTCTCGGAGCGCGCGGGTTGCCCGTGCACCTGCTCGCCCGGGTTCTACATCCAGGGCCTGGGCGTCGAGAAGCTCGCCTGCCTGACGGTCATCATCGACCCGCAGGCGTGATACCGCCGGGGCCCCGGCCTTGCTTGGCCGGGGCCCCGGCGCGCGCTGCGCCTCCTGTGATCGTGACACCCGACCATCCTCGCGCAGCGGTGTCGCAGCGGTGTCGCAACCGGGGTGCCCGGTCGGGTGAACAGGTCCGGTGACAGGGCTTGCGCCCACCTCTTCGCCCGTGCTTTAATTGTCTCACACCACAACAGCAGGGAGCAGGCGGATGCGGGAGTTCACCGAACTGGAACTGGCCAAGGCCATGAACAACGGGATGGCGCGCTTGACCAACAGCGCCATCGCCAAGGCGAACGCGAACCCCGGAGACCAGCAGGCGCAGAAGGACGCGAACGCCCTCTCGGACCTGCTGCAGGAGTCGAGCAAGCTGATCCGGGACCACGAGGCCGAGAACCCCAGCTAGTCGAACCACCAACGCAACCCGGCCCCGGCATCGCCTGTCGGGGCCGGGTTGCGTTGGTGCACCTTGCGCTTGCCGGTTCCCGTGTGCTTTAATTGTCTCACACCACAACAGCGGGAGGCGGAAGATGACCAGACGAGCGAAGGCCGGGAAGTTCACCGAGGAGGACATGGTCCGGTCGGTCGGCCGGGCGGTGGAGCACGCGGCCAAGGAGGCGACGGACCGGGCGAACGCGGCTCCGCACAACGCGAAGGCGCAGGAGAGGGCGAACGTCTACGTGGACACGTCCCAGAAGATCAACCGCGCGATCCAGCAGCACGACGCCGAGAACCCCAGCTGATCGTCCCGGCCCGCCGGGCTGGTCCCGGCGGGCCGGTTACCGCCCACCAGACCAGGAGGAAGTCATGACCGACCCGCTCATCGGCACCGAGGTCAACGCCAACGGCATCGCCGGGGTCGTCGAGAAGGTCCTCGACGAGAACGGCAAGGACGTCATCGTCAAGCTCACCGACGGCCAGCAGGTCAGCCTGCCCGACAGCGCAGTCAAGAGCCACCGCGACAGCAAGCGCGGCTGAACCCCACCCGACCACGACACCTGGAGAACCCGATGCCTGACCCGATCTGGGACGACATGACCGACGAGGAGAAGGGCAACGCCTTCCGCGCCCACCACATCGGCGGGATGCCGTACCCGGGCCAGGTCAACGTCGACGCGGAGCTGGCCGAGCTGTTCCCGACCGACGACTGACCCGCACCACCAAACAGCCCGGCCCCGGCAGATGATGCCGGGGCCGGGCTGTTTGGTGGAGGTCAGCCAAGCTCGGGTGGCGCGGCGTCCTCTTGGGCCCGGCCCCCCGGGAGTACCAAGTCCCACACGGCGGGGCGTGCTCCCGGGGGGAGGTGGCTCACGGCGGCCGAGTCGCCGTGGCGGATCACGCCGCGGTTGAGGAGTGACCGGAGGTGCCTGCGGACGATGTCCTTCGGGTCCGGCTGGCTGGGCGTTGCGGTGATCCCGCAGTCTTCGGCCATGACTGCCAGGGTGGGCCAGGCGCTGGTGCCGTCGGGGGCGGCGAGATCGGCGAGGTAGAGAAGGACGGCACGCTCTCCGGGGTTCTCGACCGGGACCTGTGCGGCGAAGGCGACTGCGTCGAAGCTCAACGGTCTTTCCTCTCGTGGGTGTGCTCGCTGAGGGCAAGGTGGTGAACGTGCACCTCGTGCTCTTGGACCGGGGTCAGCAGCGGCTGGCCCGGGTGGGCGTCGACGTCGGCCTGCAGGGTGCGGGCGTCGGCGGGGCTCATGTACAGGATCACGGCGGTGAGGGCGCCCGTTTCGGGGACCGGGATCGCCGGGGGCCCGGCGACGCCGGTGCCTGCCGCCTCGCGCTTGCTGATGAGCTCGCTGGCCGCGGCCAGCACCTTCTTGACGGCGAGCGGGTCGTTGAGCATGAGGTTGCTCTTGCGGGGCAGCGACATGGGGGTTTCTCCAGGTGTTCGGGGTGGGGTGGGGGTGGGTGCAAATAAGGACGGTTATTTGCACCTACCCGAAGTAAGGGGGTGGGCGGGGTGTCACCTGTCACCGACACGTGTCACCGCACCGGTGCCCGGATTTCCGCAGGTGAGCGTGGGAATCCGGGCACCGGCGGACGGGGCGCCCTAGTCGCTGGTGAAGCGGACGCCGCCGGTGACGGTGTGCGCCTGCACGACGCCACCGCCACCGCTGCCGACCTCGATCTCACCGTTGACGTCGCGGACCTGCACCACACCGGCGACCGGGCCGGTGACCCGGTTGACGGCGCCGAACCCGTCGTCGCTGGTGTCGTCGTCGCCGACGACGTTCTTCACGCGCTTCACGAGTACCTCCAAGGGGTGAGGGTCGGTGGGCCAGAAGGCGGCCACCGATCAGTAGTCCTCGTCCTCGTCCTCGTCGTCGTGCTCGGCCTCCGGGCCGATGCCCATGGTGCCCAGGTGCTCCACCACGCCCATGCCGCGGCTCTCGGCGTCGTCGACGCAGGCCTCAAAGACGGTGCGCCCCCGGCGCCTGCCGTCCACGACCTCGAAGAGGGTGTGGTCATCGTCGTCCTCACCGTCGAGCAGCGTGTCCGGCCCGCCCCAGGGGGCGAAGCGCGGCGGCGGCTGCCGGTCCTCGTAGTCGTCGACGTCCCAGTGCTGCGGCTGCGAGAGCGGGTAGCCCCGTGGGTCCAGGCCCAGCTCCACCGCGATGGCCTGTGCCTGCTCCGGGGACAGGGCCCCGAGTTCGCTCGACCGCCACGCGGTCAGGAGGGGCGAGGGGGAAGTGTCGGTCATGATCAGTACAGCTCCTCGTGCTCGGGCGGGGTGAAGTAGTCGATGTCGTGGTCGACGTCGACGTGCTCGACGTCGTCGTCCGGCTCGGCCAGCTCCGGGGCGTCCCAGTAGCCGCTGGCCAGGGTGACGCCCTCGGGGTCGACGAAGTCGAAGCGGTAGCGGTCGCCGGGCTGGGGGTCGTCCTGGTAGGAAAGCTGGCTGAACGGCGGGATGGCCTCGCTGATGGGCTCGACGCCGATGGCGTCGAAGCAGTCGGTGCCCTCGTTGTACAGGCTGGTGACCACCTCGACCGCGGCCGTGGTGCGCTCGGCGACGGCCGCGTCGAGGACGGCGTCGGCGGCGGCCTGGTCGACCACGGCGTCGCCGGTGGCCACGCCGAGCCGGGCCGCGTGGGTCGCGGCGAGCGCCGAGGCCTCGACGGGGTCGAGGTCGAGGGCCTGGCGGAGGTCGGCGGCGATGGCGTCGAGGGTGATCATCCGCAGAGCCTCTTCGCGGCGTTGATCAGGGAGGAGGCCGTGGTCTTGTCGAGGGCGGCGACGGTGTCGTCGGTGAGCGCGACGATGCGTGCGCGCACCGCCAGCAGGTGGGCCTTGATGTCCTCGGCGGTGTCGCCGTCCTGGGCGGGCAGCCACTGGCACTTCGCCAAGCGCAACGCCTTGGCCATGCCGTAGCCCTTGGCGTCGCGGGCGATGATGCGGCACAAGCGGCTCAGGTACATGGGGACGCGGAACTCGCCGCTCGCGTCCCGCTCGAAGAACCGGTCGATGGTGACGATCTGGTCGCGCAGTCCGATCAGGTACTCGGCCTGCGCGGTGGTGATGGGTTCGGTGGTGGTCATGGCTTCCTTCGGTTCGCACCGCCTGCCCGCGCCCCGGCGGGCGCGGGCAGGCGGTGGTGTCAGCGGCTGGTGTCGGCGAAGTAGGCGGCCCGGGCGGCGTCCCGGGCGGCGGCGTCCTGGCGCCCGAGGTCAGCCCGCAGGTTGACCAGCTCGCGCAGCAGGGTGCGCGCCGCCAGGTAGTCCAGGGTGCAGGTGCTGCCGCTGGGGAAGGTCACCTCGGTGGTGTCGCCCGGCTGGACCCCGTCGGTGAAGTCGGCGTCCAGGGCGGTGCGGGCGGCGCCCACCGTCTTGATCACCGCGTCCAACTGGAAGGCGTGCAGGGTGGCGGTGCTGTCGTCGGGGAAGGTGACCTCGGTGGTGGCCCGGTCGATCTTCGGGTGGTAGTAGCCCTGCGCCAGGTCGAGGGGCATCGTGACCTCGTAGTCGCTGCGCAGCTTCACGGCCAGGCGGCCGGTGTTGGTCAGGCCGAGGATCTTGGTGATGATGCCGAAGATGTCGCCGGGCGGGCCGGCGAGCGGGTCGAGGCTGGGGCCGCCGTACTTGCTGCCGATGAGGTGGTCGTACTTCGTGGTGGGGGTGGTGACCTCGGTCCGCATGGTCTGTTCCTTTCGCCTGCCGTTGTGGTGTGAGACAATTAAAGCACGATCACAGGAGGGGTGCAAGTCAAACGCTGGGGAAGTTAAAGGTTGCCACGCCGCACATCCCGTGCTTTAATTGTCTCACACCACAACGAATCACGACAGGCAGGAAAATCCATGGACAGCGTGACCATCTCGACCGTCGCCAACCAGCTCGTCGTCACCGCCCCCTACAACCCGGCCTTCCCGCCCGAGGCCAAGACCCTCGGCGGCAAGTGGTCCGCCCGCGACAAGGCGTGGGTGTTCGACGCCCGGGACGAGGAGCGGGTGCGCGAGCTGGTGCGGTCGAAGTACGGCAGCGACGGCAGCGACAGCGACGAGCCCGGGGTGACCGTGCGCGTGGTCCTGCACGAGCTCGACCGCGACGCGCGCAACCAGCAGACGGTGGCCCTCGCGGGCCAGATCATCGCCGAGCGCAGGAGCCGCGACGAGGCGGTGAGGTTGCCGCGGGGCGTGGTGTTGATCGAAGGCCAGTTCCAGGGGTCCGGCGGTTCCGTGCGCTACCCGGCACTGGACAAGCTGGACGGCGTGGTGGTGGAGGTCCGCGACCTGCCGCGCGCCGCGGCCGCGAAGGCCATCGCCGACCACCCGGACGCGGTGACCCTGGTCGACGCCGCGGCGATCGACCTCGTCGCGCTGCGCGCCGAGCGGGAGACCCTGGCCGCGCGGCTGGCGGAGCTCGACGCGTTGCTGGCCGCCGCCGAGGCGTGACCCGCAGACCAGATGGACGATGAGCGGAAGGCCCGGCGCCCGGTGGCGCCGGGCCTTCCGCTCTGTCCAGTTAGAGGTGAATGCCATCTGCGCGGGCAGCGGTTACGACCGCTGCCCCCGGTCGGCTGGTGAACAGGTACCCGGACCGGCAGCTCCAGACGTCAGTCGACGATGCCGGTCCGAACTCAACCCCCACGGGCATGGGCACTGGGCCGGGCACCAGCACGCCGAGGTCCACCAGCTGCTCCAACGCGGCGCGGACTGTCCGGCTGGTCGCGTAGGTCTTGCTGAAAACGCGCAAGGTGTAGGCGTCGACCAGGGAGACCAGCAGGCTCCGATCCCACAAGGGAGCGAAGTCAGCCAGGACCACACCGGGCTTCCCCTGCTGCCGGAAGGTCTCTGCTCGGGCATGCACCCGGGCCAGCACCGGTCCCCCGCGCTCCACCGCGGCGAGCCGGATCAGGTCGGTGGCGATCCGGAGCCGGTACTTCACGCGGTCGACCTCGGGCAGGTTGGCCAGTGCGAGGTCGGTGCTGGCGGTGGCCAGTTCCGTGCGGGCGGCGGTGATCAGGTCGTCGGGCACCGGTCACACCTCCCGCGCGGTCAGCAGCTCGGCGCGGCGGGCGCGCATCCGGGCCTTGATCTGGTCCTGGGTCGGCTCGGTCCAGGTGTGCCAACCGGGCCCGGGCAGCCACTGCTGGGCGTGCCCCTGCTTTTCGATGCCGCAGTGCGTGCACCCGTTCGGTGAGCTGTAGCGGTCGTCCACCGGTCACACCCCCCTGGCGGTCAGGATCTGGGCGGCGACCAGGGCGCCCTGGGCCACCGCGCGCCAGCGCTCCTCGGCGGTCAGTTCCTCGGCGGCGGCGTAGAGCCCCGGCCCCTCCATCGTGCTGGAGTTGTGGAGCAGCCAGCCGAACGGGTCGCGGTCCCGGGTCGTGCGCAGCCGCCCCAGCAGGTTCGGCGGCACGCTGGTGGTGTCCTCGTCCGGGTCGGCCGCCAACCGCAGGACGACCACGGCGAACCGGCCGACCTGGTGGGGGTCGGCGGTGATGATCTCCGTCATCTGGAGCACGCACCGCGGGCACCGTTCGAGCACCGCGGCGAGCAGCATCTGCATCGGCGTGGAGTCGAACGGCGTGCGGTCCAGCCGCGGTTCGCGGGCGATGTGGGGCAGGCGCACCCGGGTGAGGTCGTGCTCGTGCTCGCGGGGTGCGGCGAGGAGCGGCGTCAGCCATGGGGCCACGACCGTGGCCACCTTCGTGGTCCGGTCGATCCACCGGGCGGAGGCGTCGCCGAGTTCGGCGCGCTCGGCCGGGAGGTCCAGGGCCTCCTCCTCGGTGGCCGGGGTCGGGCCGACCATCAGCCCGGGGCACTCCGGGCACGCACCCTGGGCGGTCATCGCGCAGACCCGGCCGCACGCCTGGCAGGTCAGGTCCGCCAGGCCGAGCAGCTCGACGTCGCTCAGCGGGAAGATGCTGGGGATGCGGTGGGCGAACCGGATGCGCGCGGCCAGGGTCCGCTGGTGCAGCCCGGCGCTGGTGTGGGCGGCCTTGATGATGGGGTCAGCCGTCCGGCCGACCAGGTGCTCGAAGACGCTCGCGGCCAAGTCGTGCGCGTGCATCCGCTGGAGGGGCGAGTCGGCCGCGGTCCCGGCCTCGGCCTCGGCGAACCGCTCGGCGAGCTGGTCCAGGCTGGGGATGGCGATCTCGGTCGGGTCGTGGGTCACCGGTGTGTCTCCTC
>Ga0196960_10000622_pt1 | contig 11387 bp, 9 predicted proteins | sample S3v_5metaG_FD_183187 | JGI IMG/M metagenome (GOLD analysis project Ga0196960, IMG submission 183187) | Soil microbial communities from Anza Borrego desert, Southern California, United States - S3+v_5 | ecosystem: Environmental > Terrestrial > Soil > Desert | place: USA: California | collected... | reverse complement strand
TCCGAGTCGGCAGGTGGACAAGGGGGCTGGGTTTGCCCCTTGCCGTCCGGTTCGCCGGATCTTGCGGGGGGAGAGAAATCTCTGGCCGCTGTCCACAGGGGCGCCGCTGAATCCTGCTGGGGAGTCGTCGTGATCCACACGGTGACCGCAGTTGAGGAGACCTCATGCCGTACCTGTTCCCGCCCCGTACGCCGCTCACCGAGGACCAGGTGGAGCGCGCCTTCGACTACGTCATCGCATTGCAGCTGGGCGGCGGGGGCCACGTCGCCGGCCGCGCGGACGCCGACCCGGAGCTGGCCTTCCTGCTGCTGAGGCTGGCCGAGGACATCATCTTCCCCGCCACCGCCGTCTCGGACGATGACGACTTGTGCTCGGACACCTTCGCCCTGGACGAAGTCGGGTGCATCCTGCTCTCCGCGCTGCGGGACTGGGCGCGGGACTCCCCCACCACCGGCGCGCTGGGCATCGCCCGCACCATCATCCGATTCACGGTGGATGTCATCCCGGACCCCGATGACGAGGACACCGCCACCACTCTGGAGACGATGCGGGACGAGCACCGGGAGCGCGCCCGCACGATGCACCCCGCAGCCGGCGCCCACCAGTAACCGCGCCCTGGCCGCACCGAGTGGATGTCCACCCGGTGCGGCCAGCACCTCCACTCGGTGGCGTCCACTCGGTGGGCTCCACTGAGTGGAGCCCACTCGATGCGGTGTTCCGGGTGTGCCCAGTGCGGCGCGTTTCCCCTTGACACGGGCCCGTGACCCTGTTGGCCAATTCCGCTTTGGACAAGGTGGGCGGCTGGCGGGCGTCGGTCTACTTGTCCGCGGAGCGGCGCAGGTCCAGGTGATCAGTCATGTGTGCCGGTCTCCGTGCGCTGGTCGTCTGCCAGCTGGATCAGGGCGAGCACCGCGGCGTGGCGGTTCTCCTCGTCGCCCAGTCGGTGGTGGTCGTCTGGCCCGGCAGCGCTCTGATGGAGGCCGTGCTGACGCTCCGTCCAGTCACGCAGGATGGCGCGGGCCTCGTCCGGTGTGGTGTCGATCGCGGCTGCGACCTCGGACCAGGTGGCGCCGAGCAGGATAGCCTCACGGATGTCGCCCGCGCGGCGAGCAATGAGATCGCGCCGGATCGACTCCGACAACGCGAGCACGGCCAACACGTCGTCGGTGCCTCCACGCTCGACCGGGTCCGGGAAATCCGCAGGCAGAGTCCTGTTCATCAGCCGGTCGACATGCCCGACGCGCTTCTCCATCTGCCAGGAAAGCGGAACCCGTCTACCAGAGATCATGCGGACGTCGTCCGGACGGCGGACAGCAAGGTCATTCCAAAACTCATACTCGGGTGTGCTCATGCGCCCCCCTTAGGCGGCCGGGCCCGGCGGCTTCGGCGTCCGATGAACACCCTAGGAGAAAGAAGGGAGACAATCGTCGGGGGAGCGAGTCCCGGGGGCCGGAGAGTGTGATTTCCACAGCCATCTCAGACACGGTGCCCTCAATTGAGCAGGTGCGCCGCCTCTGAACCCGCCCACTCGATGCGCACCACTCCCGCGTTGCCGGCCGCACCGGTGCGCACCACCCACCGAGTGGAAGTGGGCTGCACTGTGCGCTCCATCGACACGGTGGATTCCACCCAACTGCACCGGATGACGATGGACGCCACTCTGTGGTGCGCATTGCGATGTCCGGCACCGCACCCGGTGCGCCCCACCCGGCGATGGCAGACACTCTCGCGCACGCCCCGGGGTCCCGCACTGTCGACCGACCCCTTGACCAGGTGCGCCACCCGCGTTTCGCCTTGACAGCAGCCTGTGACCCTGTTGGCCACTTTCACTGTCGTCGTACGCGGTCCGGCGTCGTTGATCCGATCATCCGGCGTCGTTGCCGGGGGACGGACAGCGTCGGGGAGGCGTCAGTGTTGCTGCGTACGAGCGGGTCGGGCCGGGTTCCGGAGACGACGCGGAGGATCGCCGAAGCCGCCTTGCCTCAGGGCAGCCCGGCGATCAGGGTGAGGGATGCGCTGGGCGAGCTGTTCCGTGACGAGGACTTCGCTGATTTGTTCCCCCATCGAGGTCGGCCAGCGCTGTCTCCGGCCGTTCTCGCCCTGGTGTCGATCCTGCAGTTCGCCGAGGGCCTGTCCGACCGTCAGGCTGCCCTGGCAGTCAGGGCGCGTATCGACTGGAAGTACGCCCTCGGCCTGGAACTCGAGGACCCAGGGTTCGATCATTCAGTGCTGAGCGAGTTCAGAGATCGGCTGGTCGAGGGCAGTGCGGAGACCCGCATCACGGACGCCGTGCTGGCTGCCGCCTCGGAAGCAGGTCTGCTGAAGTCCCGGGGCCGCCAACGCACTGACAGCACGCACGTCCTGGCGGTGGTCCGCGGACTGAACCGTCTGGAACTAGCGGGTGAGACGCTGCGGGCGGCGCTGAACGCGCTGGCCGCGGCCGCACCCCAGTGGCTTACCGAGCTGGCCGACGACGAGTGGTTCAAGCGGTATTCCTACCGGGTGGAGGACTACCGCCTTCCGCAGACAAAGACCGAGCGCATCGAGAGGGGCAACGAGATCGGGAAAGACGGCATGCGCCTGCTCCAGGCCGTCCACCACCCGACCACACCTGAATGGATCCGCCAGGTTCCCGCGGTGGAAATGCTCCGGCGGACCTGGGTCCAGGAGTTCCAGATCGAGGACGAGACGGTCAGCTGGCGCCACCCGAAGAACATCCCACCCGCTGGCCAGCGCTTGGTCTCGCCCTACGACAGCGTCGCCCGCTCCGGATCGAAGCGGGACACCGACTGGCAGGGGTGGAAGGTCCACATCACCGAGACGTGCGAGCTCGACCAGCCCAACCTGATCACGCACGTGCTCACCACGACCGCCCCCGTCCACGACGTGCAGGTGACCGACACCATCCACGGAGGCCTCGCCGAACAGAACCTGCTGCCGACTGAACACTTCGTCGACTCCGGCTACACCGAGGCCCGTGTCCTTGTCTCCGCCCAACGCGACTACGGCATCGAGATCGTCGGACCGGTTCAAGGCACCGCAGCGTGGCAGGCGAAAGACGGAGACGGATTCACGCAGGAGAACTTCACCATCGACTGGCAGGCCCAGGAGGTGAGCTGTCCCAACGGCAAGCGCAGCAGGGGGTGGTCCGACAGCACCAGCCAGACCGGCGCCGCCGTCATCAGGGTCTGGTTCTCCATCAACGACTGCGGGCCCTGCCCCGTCCGCTCCCAGTGCACTCGCGGCACCGGCAGGATCGGCAGACGCCTGACCTTCAGAAACCGCGAAGAACTCGAAGCGCTCCGCAAGGCACGCGAAGAGCAGAAGACCGACGAGTGGCGGCGGCGCTACCAGACCCGCGCGGGCATCGAGAGCACGATCTCGCAGGGCGTCCGGCAAATGGGACTGCGACGCTCTCGCTACCACGGCGCCGCCAAGACGCACCTTCAGCATCAGTTCACAGCAGCAGCCCTCAACCTCTCGCGCATCGACGCCTGGATCACTGAGACACCGCGCGGCAGCAGCCGCATCTCCCACTTCCGCCGCCTACGACCAGCATCGAACCCCTTGACCAAGGACCACCGAGCAGACATTCCGGACAGCGTTTCCCCTTGACCTCCCGCGTTTCCCCTTGACCACACACGGCCGCCCAACAGCCACTCAGTGGAATTGGCCAACAGGGTCACGGGCCCGTGTCAAGGGGAAACGCGGCAGGGTGCACGGGGTGGATGCACGGCATCGTCACCGGCGATGCCGTGCATCGTCGCCACGATGCTGGGCACTCCGGGGCGATGCTGTGCATCCATCCGGAGAGTGCACGACATCGTCGGTGAGCATCGGGTGGACCGTGCCGGGTGCACTCAGCGGCTGGCTTCTGGCCCGCGGTGTCGGTCCGGCTGCTGGGGGCGGTGCGCCCGCTGATCGTCCTCGTGCATCGGGTGCGGTGCGGAAGCGTCCTGTGGGTCGGTGTACTTCCTCGTCCTCGCGGCAGCGTCGTCGCCGGCCTTCGTGAAGACCTCCGTCGCGCGGCGCAGCTGCTCAGCGGTGAAGTCCAGGGCTTCCACGTCCGTACGCGATGCCTTCAGGGCCCGCAGCTCCTTGAAGTCGATCGCCTCCTCGACCCCGACCTCCGGCTCCTGGTCGTCGCGCTCGGGGTCGGCGGCCACGGGCCCGAGCAACTGCTCGGGCATCGCCGCTTGCTGATGCGCGACGACGTCGTACCCCCGGCCCCGCACGACGGTGGTGCGCAGCTTCTCCCGCACGACCGCACCGGCGAGGACGGCCCGCTCGTACTGCAGCGGGATGCGGGGGATCTCCCACTCCCCCGCGTCCTGGCCCGGGGGCCGGGGTGTAGCCGGCTCGCCGGGATCGGCCGGGGGGCGCCGGTCCGGATCGGGTACGGCGGGCGTGCGGCGTCGGGCGGTGAGGTCGGACAGGGCCCATCGGGCGGTGTAGAGGCGATAGCCGGCCTCCAGGCCGCGCACGGTCTTCGGCTCGCTGATGTCCAGGCAATAGGTGGAGATGGCGGCGGCCACGATCTGGTCGTCCAGGCCCGGCTCGCGGCGGCGGCCACGCAGGACGAGGGCGAGGTGGCGCCGGGCTTCGGCGAGCAGGTGCCGGCGGTGAAAGCGGCCGCCGTCGTTCATCACGAACACCGTCGCGGCGACGTCGACGGCCGCCAGGGCGACGTCGACCACGGCGGCGACCTGGGCCCGGATCGCCGCAGCCGCGGCGCGGGCGTACTCGAGGAGGGAGGTGATGATGTCGGCGGCGACACCGGAGGTGAGGATCGCGCTCGCCTTCCACCAGGCGCGCAGCTGCGCGAGCGGCCGGGTCTTCTGCTTGGGCGGGCGGGTCTTGCGGGCGGCGATCTGGTTCAGCTTGGCGCGGGCCCGCTCGGAGACCACCGGCAGGAACTTCAGCTCGCCGTTGTCGTCGACGGCGGTGACGTACTCGTGCTCCAGGTCCTCCATGCAGGCGGCGATCTGATCGCTGCGCCGGGCAGTCCAGCGGATCAGCTCGTGCGGCACCCCGGCGATCTCCATCACCGGCCGGCGCCCCGGGGTGACGGTGCGCGGCTCGGTCGCCAGCCCCAGCTCCTCGCAGACCTCCGCGGCCACCAGTTCGTTGTAGAGCGCGGAGGCGGCCACGGTGTTCTCGTGCAGGGCCAGGGAGTGGACCGAGCCCCACTTCCCGTCCAGCCGCTGCCCCTTCACGGACAGCAGTAGATGGTCGTGCAGGAGTTCTTCGCGTTCAGGGTGTCTCATGAGACAGCTGATCCCGACCTTCGCGCCGGTCAGCGAATCGCGCGGCGCGATGCCAGGCGGCGTGAGCCTGTGAGGCGGTGAGACAGCGCCAAGATGCTGGACCGGTGCGCCGGCTTCGGCAGGACAGTGGGTCATCTCGGCCTCCTGCGCTGGGGGCCGATTCCAACGACAACGGTCGTGGCCCGTTCGCTGAGTTCGTCGCGGAGGGCTTCGTTGTCGTGGTGGAGGGCTGCGATGGCGACGGCCGCTGCTTGAAGCTGCTTCTCCAAGTGGGTGCACTGCTGGGTCTTTGCGGTCAGCTTCTTGCGCAGGTCAGCGATGGTTGTGTCGCGTTGTGCTTCGCGCGGGGTTGTCTTCCCGTGTTGGGCGATGTGGGCGTCCCACTCGGCGAGGATGTCCTGGGCTCTGTTCATGGTGGCTCGGCTGACCTGGGCTTCTCGCCAGAGGTTCTCCTTGGTCAGGCGCCCATCGGTTCTCTCCGGTCGTCCGGCGAGGAGTCTGGTCATGGCAGCCCGGAGGGCCGCGCCGCTCTTGGTGCTGACCCTTCCTTTCGTCTCGTCCCCGGCGGTCATGTGCGGGCCTCGCCGGCTTTGTCCAGGATCGCTTCGACGCGTTCGAGTTCGCGGGTGATCAGTTGCTTGCGGCAGGCGGGGAGCCCCGGGGTCTGCAGCAGCTTCAGCTGCGTTCGCCGGTGTGAGTCGTGGATAGGGATGTGCTCGATGCCGATCATGCTGTTGCCGCATCGGTCGGGCCGGCACCGGTCGTGGAGAGGGCCGGTGTGGCCTGGCGGAACGTCGGCGTGCTCGAGGCAGACGGCGCCGGAGGGGTTGGTGTCGTCGTAGAGGCAGTTGTTCAAGGTGCCGAAGCGGATGGTGACGCGTGTCTTGCGCAGGAGGTCTTCCTCGACGCGGGCGTCACCTCCGCGTGCCTTGGCGGTCGAAATGATCTGGTCGAAGGTGGAGGTGAGGCGATCTGCTCCGGGGCCGAAGCCGATGACCTGGCCCTCCTTGTGGAGGCTGAAGAGGTCCTTGATCTTGCGGAAGCGGGCGACTTCGATCGCGTCCTTGAGGTGCTCGGCCCAGGATGCGTCTCCTGCGGCATAGCCGCGGGTGGCGGCGTTGGCGAGAGCCCTTGTCGCGATGTGCTTGAGCTGGATGCCCAGCGCGATCTCCGAACCGGCGAACTGGTCGGTCAGCATGGCCATGGTCCGGCGGAACATGTGGGGCCGGACGTATCCGTCGGGGATTTCGTCGAGGCCCGACCAGGTTCGGTCCTGATTCACGCTGTCGATGAACGACCTCAGCACGCGGACTCCGTGGATCTTCTGCGTCCCTCGGCGGGGCATGGCGGCGAAGATCCGGTCGCTCTCGGTGAGTAGTTCGGCGACGGCGATGGCCTCTGCCACGGGCTCTGTGATCCACCAGTGCTTTCGTGGCTGTCCGGGGCGGCCCTTGTGGAGGGTGGAGGCGATGGCGGGCGAGCTGTAGTGCTCGACCACGCTGTCGCGCGTGATCTCCTGGACCTCCGAGTCGCGCATCATGGAAAGCCCGACCACCAGGACGAATGCGGCATTCCGGAGCGCGATTCTCAGGTGGTAGAGGGAGTAGGCGTCGATTCCCGGGTGCCAGGGTCCGGTGCTGCCGTCGGGCCGCGTGACGTGCACCAGGTCATCGATGATGCTGTCCGGGCAGAAGCGTCCTTCGGCGACTGCCTCCATGGCCATCCGGCATCGCTCCGAAGCGCGCTTCGAGTGTCCGTGGAAGAGCGCGTTGCCTGACTTTCTGTCGAACCCGAGCAGCAGGGCCAGATAGTGGTAGTTGGGCTGCGGGATGGTGCCGGTCGGCCGTCCATTCTCGAAGCGGACGGGGACCTTGTTGGCCGGATCGGCCAGCCACGTCCTGACTTCCTCGTGCCTGCCTCTGATCCGTGTGGAGGCCGCGGTCTTCAGCTCTTCGTAGCGGTGGCTCGCGCGGAGGATGTCGGGCGCGAAGGTGTGGATGTAGGTCCAGGCCGCGCGGATGAGCGGAAACCAGATGTGCGGGGGGACGGGCTTGAGGACCAGTTCCGAGGACATCGGGTACTCGGCCACCTGCCGGGCGGTCTTGCCGGGCCAAGGGTCGTCGGAGGGCCAGGGCAGACTCAGCGCGGGAGCCATAGCGGTCATCTGCCGAAGGAGTGTGACGTGGCTCTTCGTGGTGGCGGGACCGATGGTGGTGCTGTCCCGCATGTACTTGATCCGCCTTCGCAGGACGTCGCTCGTCCATTGATCAGGACAGGGCGGGACACCGTTCTCTGCAGCCCAATCGGCCAGGCGTCGCAGGTAGGAGACGAAGTTCTGCATGGTCGGGACAGCGATGCCCGTGCTGCCCAGCGACAGGCCGTGATTGATCACAGCGTGATGGGTCGGGTTTGCGGCGATCATGAGGACTTCGCGGGTCAGGAGATTCCAGTAGGGGTCGGTCAGCGGTCCTGCGAAACGGATTCGCCAGGTGCTGGGGGCGACGTTCGCCGGACGTCGCAGGACGCTGTTGAAGTCCCAGAAGTCGGTGTCCCCGAAGCGCGGGATCCTGCCGTCGGGGTCCGATGCACCCGTTTGTGACCGGCCCTGGACGACCGGCTCGTCGTCGCGGAACAGTGGGGCCCGCAGTTGTTGCGGCAGGGTGAGGTTCACGCGTCGAACTCCACGTGGGCGGCCAGGGGCAGGTTCAGGGATTCCCGGCCGGCCTCGATGTGCTTGCGGGCGAGTGTCTTGTCCGCGTCGGACCGGCCGGCGAGGACGGCTCTGAGGTTGGTGAAGCTCTGGCCCCACTGGGCAGTGAACACCTTGGGAGGGAGTCGTCTGCGCAGTCGCTCGAGGTGTTCTTCGAACAGCAGCAGCTGGGGAAGCTGGCTCGGCAGGATCCACGCATTGCGGCATTCCAGACAACGCAGGGGCGCGACCGAGCACAGTTCACCAGCCGGGCTGAAGGGGGACTCCCAGGGGTTGCGGCAGTGAGTCACGCCCATGTCGAGCTGTCCCTGGATGATCCCGTCGGCTTCTCGTGCCGCCAGGCCCAGAGCTTGGAGCTGGTCAGGGTCCTGGAGCTGGTCGGCTGCCTCCGGCGTGACGACGGTGGGCCCTTTCGCATCCTCCTCCTTGGCCAGGGCCTTGTTGAACCAGTGCTCCTGTGCGGTGTTGATCACCTGTCCTGAGAGAATTCGCAGCGTTGTGCCCTGCGCGTAGTGGCCGGCGAACGTCTCCTGAGTATGGTCGTCGGCCGCCCCACTGATGCGTCCCCCGGTGACGATCGCCTTCTCCACTTTGGTGGACTTCCGCAGCCGGCCCACGTGAGCCTCGCCGGACACGGTGACGCCCCAGACTCCGAGCCAGGAAGAGAAGTTGGCCGTAGGGACCAGGGGGTTCCATTTGTCGAAGACCAGCCGCCCGTCGGCCCAGGCCACGGCCCGTACGAACAGGGAGTCGGTGATCTGCGGGGCCCTCTGTCTGACTCTCTCCGTTGCCGCCATGAGCCTGCGGACGACTTCGCTGGCCTCGCGGCGGGGCTGGTCGGAGAACACATCGCCAGCGGTATCGGCCGCCACATCGCTCGGGTTCGCGTCGTAGAAGGCCCGGTGCCGCATGCGCGAGGCCCGGTTCTTGGTCAGAGTCAGCCGGACTCCTTTGGGCAGGAACTCGACATCCTGGGTGCCGAACTGCGTGAGCTCCTCCGGGGCATGGCCCGTCGCGTCGATCAGAAGAACCCGGAAGGCGTGGAGGTCGAGCGTCGTGGGGTAGAGCATCGCAACCAAGCACTTCATGAGTCTGTGCTTGGCCACGTTCGACACGAAGGTGCCGTCGGCACCGAGCGCGAGCTTCCGGAGCTCCTCGGGCCAGCGGGGCGACGGGGGCATCGACATCCGGATCTCACGTGGCTGGAGGTCACCGTGGGCGAGTGCCCAGAGCAGATCGGCGATGCTCGTCCAGCTGCCGACGTTCGGGTGCCGTCCGTTGTCGGCAAGTTCCCATCCCCGCTCAACGCGGGTCTCCATCGCCCGGACGCACTGCCAGGCGGCGCGGACCATCGCCCGCTTCTCGGCGCGGGTGAACTCGTCACGCTCGCTGGACTCGCCCCAGGAGATCGTGATCGGTCCACGGACAAGACGAGCCAGCGCCGGGTCCACCTTCCGGTCGGCATGGTCGTCCCTGCGGATGATTAGCGTGCGCACGCCGCTCGAAAGGTAGCCAGGCCACTTCGAGCCGGCCGTGTAGGTCTTCGGCAGTCCCCTCTCCCACTCGACCAGCAGGTCCACCAAGCCCGGCCTGGCCAGGGTGAGCTCACTCGCCGCAGGCCCAGCCGCGGTGTCCATTGCCGTGCAGAAACGGTGGATCGCCGACCGGTAGGAGACTGCCCAACCGGTGATCTCGGTGGCGGTCACATACTCCACCCACTCGTCGGCCAGCTCCGCTGCCAGCCGCGAGCAGGTGTAGTCGGCAGGATCGATATGAAGAACGATCTGCTTGACGGCGCCGCGTTTGCCTTCGACAGCCCGGATGCCCAGACGGCCAGAGGCGCCGGGAGACGCGAGAGCCTTCTGCACGAGTTCGCGCTTGGCGTTGGTCAGGGGCGTCATGGTGTGCCAGCCCTGTTGGCGGCGACGCCCAAAGCGTGGGCGGCGATCTGCGCGTAGGTGGCTTCCCCGTCTCCGAGCCAGTTGCGGAACGCTTCCTCGAAGTCGTGGATCAAGTCGTCGGTGTACTCGAGGTAGGCGTATGTGGTCTCCGGGCTGGCGTGGCCCAGTCGCCGGCTCACGATCAGTAGAGGGTTGTAGCGGATGTGCCCGGTGAGGTAGGAGCGGTGTCGGCGCTGCCGCCTGGCGTGATCGGGTTCTTCCCCGTCCATGAGGTTCTCCAGGTAGGTCAGCAGCTGGAGTGCGTAGGTGTGGCGCAGGTCGTGCCAGCGCCAGCGTTTCGCGGGCAGACGCGGAGTCGTCTCGTCAGCGAGGCCGACCATGCGGCGCCATGCCGCGTGCCGGTAGCGCTTCCAGGAGTCGGCTCCGGGCATCAGCCCTCCGCGGCAGATGAAGACCGCCAGCGCTTCGAGCCCGAACTCGCCTTCGTGCACTGTGATGCGACGCAGGTTGGCCGGCATCGCCGAGATCGCGTATTCGCGCTCGACTCCCTGCAGCGTGCCCCGGACGCGTCCGTCGACGTAGTCGATCCGCGCGACGACGAAGAGGTCGCGGTGCTTGCGCGCGAGTGTCCGCGCCGCCGCCCGGGCCAGCTCTGGACGTTCCAGGAGGCAGTAGGTGTCCACCGAGTCGACGGCGTCCTCGGGAACGTAGATCGTGCGGGCCTTGCCGTACTTCGCGCATGCCTGAACCGTGAACTCGGCGGCCGATCGAGCCACGCCCTGCCCGATGCCGAGCTCGGGGAGCAGCACGGTCGCCCACTCGCGCCAGCGCGAACCGGTGCCCAGAGCCAGATCGGCACCAGCACGGCCGCGGTGAGGAGCTGAGCCGCGGAAGGAGCGGTTGACCTGAGCGTCTGGAAGCTGTCCGCCCAGGCCCACGTCGCGGAAGTACCGGTATTGCTCGAACGTCATGTGCCGGATGTCCATCCCCAGCCGCAGCCGCGGGCTGAGCGCGTTCCTGCCGCGAGCTGCCACACGCACCGGGCGTCGATCAAGGTGCCTGTTGTCCACCAGGAACCCGTAGAAGCGGTCGATCAGACCCGACTCCTTGCTCCAGGCCGCAGTCTCGATCGGCCGCCGCTGGTGTCGGGTGCGAAGCCTCTTGTAGGCCACCAGGTCGGACTCGGTGGCACTCAGCAGATCCGCCCCGCGGCCGCCCTGATGCCTGTCCAACCGGGCGATGATCCGGCCGTAGTCACGCATCGTCGAGGCGTCCAAGTCGGCGTACGACAACGACCTGGCCCACGAGTTCAGGGGCTCGACCGGCAGCAACGTCTCATCGTCCAGGTAGATCGGAGTGCCATCCGAGATACCTCGATGCTCCAGAAGCGCAGCCACCTCGGCGCCAGACAGGGCGTCGCTCTGCAGGTACCTCTCCACCAGCGCCCGATCAACCGAGAACAGCTGCACCCGCCACTCCGCTCAGAAGAGATGAGAGACGAGATGTACC
>Ga0196960_10000621_pt1 | contig 11398 bp, 12 predicted proteins | sample S3v_5metaG_FD_183187 | JGI IMG/M metagenome (GOLD analysis project Ga0196960, IMG submission 183187) | Soil microbial communities from Anza Borrego desert, Southern California, United States - S3+v_5 | ecosystem: Environmental > Terrestrial > Soil > Desert | place: USA: California | collected... | reverse complement strand
CCGTCGCCCGTCTCGCGGAACGAGCGCACCGGCGAGGACTCGAAGATCTCCACCCCCGCCGCCAGCAGTTGCTCCCGCAGCCCGAGTGCGAGCCGCGCCGGCTGCACGGTCGCCGAGGTCGGGGAGACGGCGCCGGCGCGGAAGGCGGGTGAGCTGCAGCGCTCCGCGACCTCGGCCTCGCTCAACGGCCGCAGCATCTCCGGCACGCCGAGCTCGCGGCACGCCTCCACCGCCCGCAACCACGACCCGTCGTGCGCCGGCGCGGTGGAGACCTGCACGTAGCCGGCGGGGCGGAACCAGGCGTCGACCCTGTTCTCGGCGCAGAAGGCGCCGATCCGCGCCACCGCCTGCTCGGCCGCGTGAGCGACCTGCAGCGCCGGCACCTCCCCCCACCGCTCCCGCATCGAGGCGAGCGAGAACCACATCGCGTTGCAGAAGCCGCCGTTGCGCCCGCTCGGGCCGCGCCCGCAGACCGGTTCGGACTCGAGCAGGACGACCCGCGCCTCCGACTCCAGCTGCCGCGCGTACCAGGCGGTCCACATCCCCGTGTAGCCGCCGCCGACGACGAGGACGTCCGCCTCCACCTCGCCGCTCAGCGCGGGCCGCGGCTCGACCTCCCCCGCCTCCTCTATCCAGTAGCCAAGGCGCGTGTGCCTCATCCCTGGATTCTCCCGGAAGGGGCGCGTCGGAACTGTCCAAAGATAGTGCCGCGATTTGTCCAAAGGCCCGGAGGCCGATCCGTAGACTCGAACCGATGGCAGGAGACGGACAGGACTCCACTCCTTACGTCGACGCGCTGCTGGCCTACGCGAAGCGCGACCCCGCCCGCTTCCAGGTCCCCGGCCACAAGGGCGGCATCGGCGCCGACCCGGCGATGGTCGAGCTGATCGGCGAGGCGGGGCTGCGCAACGACATCCCCTCGGTCACCGAAGGGGTCGACATCGGACCCGAACCGACGCCGTTCCAGCAAGCCCAGCAGCTCGCGGCCGAGGCCTGGGGCGCGGCGCGGACCTGGTTCCTGATCAACGGCGCCTCACAGGGCAACCACGCCGCCTGCATGGCGCTCGCCCACGGCGGCAACCGGGTCGTCGTCCAGCGCAACGTCCACTCCTCGGTGGTCGACGGCCTCGTGCTCAGCGGCATGCGCCCGACCTTCGTCGCGCCCGAGCTCGACCCCGAGCTGGGGATCGCCCACGGGCTGACGCCGGAATCGCTGGCGGCGGCCCTGGATGAGACCCCCGGCGCGGTGGCGGCGATGGTCGTCTCCCCCACCTACTTCGGCGCCTGCGCCGACGTCGCCGCGCTGGCCGAGGTGGCGCACGCGCGCGGCGTGCCCCTGGTCGTCGACGAGGCCTGGGGCGCGCACCTCCACTTCCACCCCGACCTGCCGCCGGACGCGCTTGCCTCCGGCGCCGACCTCGTCACCTCCTCCACCCACAAGATCGTCGGCAGCCTCACCCAGTCGGCGATGCTCCACGTCGGCCGCGGCGGCCGCATCGACGGCGCCGTCGTCGACCGCTGCGTCAGCCTGGTCGAGACGACCAGCCCCAGCGGCCTGCTCTCCGGCTCGCTCGACGCGGCGCGCCGCCAGGTCTCCGTCCACGGCGAGGAGATGCTGGGCGAGACGCTGGCGGCGCTGGCGGAGATCCGCGAGCGGGTCCGGGAGATCCCGGGGCTGGATGTGCTCGACGAGCGGATGGTCGGCCGCCCCGGCGTCTCCGGCTGGGACCCGCTGCGGCTGGGGATCGACGTGCGCGAGACCGGGTCGAGCGCGCAGCGGCTGTGGAAAACGGCCTTCCAGGTCAGCGGCGTCGACCTCGAGCTCTACTCCGGCAACGTCGTCGTCGCGATCTTCGGCGTCGGCGAGCGGGCCGAGGAGACGGGCGAGCGGCTGGTCGCGGGGTTGCGGGAGGCGGTCGAGCAGCTGGAGGAAACGCCGGGCGCGCCGGACCGGAAGCTGGCGCCGGCGCCGCCCTGGGGCGAGCTGGTGCTGACGCCGCGGGAAGCGTTCCTCGGCCCGCAGGAGGTCGTCCCCTTCGACGCCGCCGCCGGCCGCGTCGCCGCCGAGGGCCTCGCCGCCTACCCGCCGGGCATCCCCAACGTCCTCCCGGGTGAGCGGCTGACCCCGGAGACGCTCGACTTCATCCGCGAAAGCCTGGCGCACGGCGGGTATGTGCGAGGCGGCAGCGACCGCGAGCTGAAGACGCTGCGCGTCGCCCGCCAGGCCGACGAAGTCGATCATCTAGGCTGGCCGCCGATGGCCAGCTTCGACGCGATCGCCGACCTGCCGCTCGAGATCGAGGCCTGCGAGTTCGAGGGGTTGGGGATCGAGCTCGGCTCGTTCGAGCGGCTGACGACGATCGTCAGGTTCCGTGGAGGGGGCCAGGAGGGGATCGGGGAGGACGTCGTCTACGACGCGGTCGACCACATCGCCCAGCAGGACCACGGCCCGCCGGAGGGGCTGACCGGCAGGTTTACCTTCGCCGAGTTCTCCGAGCGGCTCGACGACATCGACCTCTTCCCGGCCGGCAAGCCGGAGCGGGAGGACATCTCCTACGACTACCGCCGCTGGGCCTTCGAGTCGGCGGCGCTGGACCTAGCACTGCGGCAGGCCGACACCAACCTCGCCGCGCTCCTGGGGCGCGAGCCGCGGCCGCTGAACTTCGTCAACTCGATGCGCCTGGCGCCCTTCGAAGAGGGCGCGCGCTCCTCGATCGAGCCGCTGCGCGCCCGCCTCGCGGCCTACCCGACGCTGCGCTTCAAGCTCGACGCGACCAACGACTGGGACGACGAGCTGATCGCGGCGCTGGTCGAGACCGGCGCCGTCGACTCGATCGACCTCAAGGGCTTCTACAAAGGCACCCCGGTCGACGTCGAGACCGACCCCGAGCTCTACGCGAAGCTGATCGAGGCCTTCTCCGAGGCCTGGCTCGAGGATCCCGACGTCAACGAGGAGACGAGGCCGCTGCTCGATCCGGTCTCCGAGCGGGTCACCTGGGACGCGCCGATCCACTCGATCGCCGACATCGAGGCGATGCCCTGGTCGCCGCCGAAGGTGGTCAACGTCAAGCCCTCGCGTTTCGGCCCGATCCGCAACCTCTTCGCCGCCTACGACTACTGCGAGGAGCGGGGGATCGGCGCCTACGGCGGCGGCCAGACCGAGCTCGGCCAAGGCCGCGGCCAGATCCAGTACCTCGCCTCGATCTTCCACCCCGACACGCCCAACGACGTTGCCCCGAGCGGCTACAACGACCCGGCGCAGGCGACGAAGCCGGGGCTGCAGACGAGCCCGCTGGAGCCGGCGATCGAGGAGATCGGCTTCCGCTGGAAGCTCTGACGCGAACGTACTTCTTCCCGCTATGCGGGATTAAGTGCGTTCCGGTCCTTCGGCTAGGTTGATCCCACCCAGCCAAAGGAGCCCCGATGCCTGACAAGTCCTTCGCCGACGCCCTCAACGAGCAGATCGCCAACGAGTTCGCCGCCTCGCAGCAGTACGTGGCTGCCGCCGTCTACTACGACGCCGAGACCCTGCCCCGCCTCGCCGCCTTCTTCTACCGGCAGGCGCTGGAGGAGCGCGAGCACGCGATGATGATGATCCGGTACCTGCTCGACGTCGGCGAGGAGGTGCGCATCCCGGACATCAGGTCCCATCAGACCACCTACGCCGACGGCGCCGACCCGGTGCGGATGGCGCTGCAGCAGGAGCAGCGGGTGAGCGAGGAGATCTTCGCCCTCTTCGAGCTGGCGCGCGAGCTGAAGGACTACCGCGCCGAGCAGTTCCTCCAGTGGTTCGTCAAGGAGCAGGTCGAGGAGGTGGCGCTGATGGGCGACCTCCTCAACGTCGTCGAGCGCTCGCGCGAGAACCTGCTGCTGGCCGAGGACTACATCGCGCGGGAGAAACTCGGCGAGGAGGGCTCGGACCCGACCGCGCCGCCGGCGGCGGGGGAGTAGAAGGTGGGATCAACGCCCGAGGTAATTCTCAGGCGTTGCCGATAATCCCGTTCGCGATCAAGAGCACCGCCAGCGCGATGAAGGCCCAGTAGAGCCGGTCGAGTCGCTCCTCGAAGCGGCCCAATTGGGCGTCGATCTTGACAACGCTCTCGCGGGTGGCGACCTTCTCGAAGCGGGCGTCGAATTTCTCGAAGCGGGCGTCGGATTTCTCGAAGCGGTCCTCGATCTTCTTGAAGCCCTCTTTCATCTCCGAGTTGATCTGCTTGAAGCCCTCGTCCATGCGCCGGCTCAGTTCGTCGAGCCTGTCGTCGTTCCAGCTATCCACGCGGTCCTCCATCTTCAGTGCCTCCATGATGGCACGAATGTAGACGAAAAGTTTCTACGTGTTGCGCGCGGAACGTAAATTCTCGATGGCGAAAGTGGGGAGGCTTCGTGCCGCTCAGCCGAGCCAGCCGGCGCGTTTGCGCATCGTCTTGATCCGGCGGAACTCGGCGATGTCCTCTCGCAGAGCGGCGGGCGCGGGCGCCGGCAGGAAGCGGGCGGGGAGCGGCGACTCGGCCACCTCGCCTTCGCGGCTGCTGACGCGGTAGGCGCGGGCGCCGCGGCGGGCGGTAAGGGCCGAGGGGGTCCCTTCGCCCTCCCAGAGCAGGCCGGCGTAGTCGTCGAGGCCGTAGCCGCCCGGCATCCCGGCGCCGACGGCGTCGAGGTAGGCGGCGCGGCGCTCGGGTTCGTTGTTGTAGTGGACGCAGAGGCTGCCGGTGAGGAGGCCGAGTCCGGCGGCGGCCAGCGGATGACCGGAGGACTTGGTGATCCCGGCCTCGAACCAGCACATCGCCCCGGCGCTCTGGCCGGCGAGGACGATCCCCTGGCGCCAGGCGAGGCTGAGGATCGAGGCGATGTCGTGCGCCTCCCAGACCGCCAGCAGGTTGACCATGCTGCCGCCGCCGACGTAGATCAGGTCCTGGGCGAGGAGGTGGTCGCGCAGCGCCATCGGCCGCCGGCCGAGGCGGAAGAGGGAGAGGTCGGAGGGCTCGCAGGGGCGCTCTCCGAAGGCCGAGTAGAAGCCGGCGATCTGCTCGGAGGTATCGCCGCTCGCGGTCGGCAGGATGCAGATCCGCGGCCGCTCGCCACCGCGCTCGCCCGCCAGCCGCAGCAGCAGCTCGCAGACGGCGCGGTCGGGCGGGCGGAAGCTGAACTCGTGCCCGCCGAGGGCGAGGATGCGGCGCACCGGGGTGGCCGCGGCCGGGAGGCGACCGTTGCCGGCCATCAAGCGACGGGGGCGGTCGAGAGCGCCTCCGGCAGCGGCGCCGCGGGGACCACACCCCGATCGCCCAGGTAGGTCGTCGCGATCTGCATCTCCACCACCCGCGAGCCGGCGACGTCGAGCCGGTAGCCGCGCGCCTGCGGCCGCGAGGCGACGACGCGGCTCAGCTCCTCGCCGGTGAAGTGGAGGGCGGCGCCGTCCTCGGCCGCGTAGCCGCCGCGCATCCCTTCCCGCAGGAAGCGGTGGTAGGCGGCTCCGCGCCCGGACCCGCGCTCGTAGTGGACGCAGTTGCTGAACGGCAGCAGCCCCAGCCCCCGCAGCCGCTTCGGCTCCCCGTGGAACCCGGTCACCGCCTCGGCGAACCAGCAGAGCGAGCCGGCGGAGAGGCCGCAGAGCACCACCCCCGCTTCCCACGCCTCGCGCAGGATCGAGTCGATCCCGTGCGCGCGCCAGACCCCGAGCAGGCTGACGACGCTGCCGCCGCCGACGTAGATCAGGTCCTGGGAGAGGAGGTGGCGGCGCAGGTCGCCCGGCCCCTGCTCGCGGCGGAAGAGCGAGATGTGGCTGGCCTCGCAGCGGTGGGCGGAGAAGGCGCGGTAGAAGCGGACGATGTAGTGGTCGGCGTCGCCGCTGGCCGAGGGCAGGAAGCAGACCCGCGGCCGCTCCGCCTTCGCCAGCCCCAGCACGTAGTCGTCGAGGAGCGGGTTGCCCGACTCCATCGAGAAGCCGCCGCCGCCGAAGGCGACTATCTGCCGCGCTGCCGTCTTCATGAGGAGATGTTCGCCGCGCCCGCTCGCGGCGTCGTTGTACAGCGGTCCGAAGTTCGGCTCTAGCCGCTCGCCCCCGCGTACAGCAGGCGCAGCTTGTTGCGGGCGCGGTGCAGCCGCACCTTCACCGTCCCTTCCGGGATGCCGAGGCGGCGGGCGATCATCGCCTGCGTCAGGTCCTCCTCGTATTTCATCTCCAGCAGCCGGCGGTCGCGTTCGCCCAGCGCCGCCAGCGCCGCGTGGAGGTCGGCGAGCTCGACCGCCGCCAGCACCCCCTCGTCCTCGGCCCCCTCGCTGTACTCGATTGTCGATGTCGGGTCCGGCCGCACCCGCGCGTGCTGGCGGAAGGCCTCGTTGCGGACGATCGTCGCCAGCCACTGGTTGCGGCAGTCGGCGTCGCGCAGGGTCGAGCGCCGACGCCAGGCCCGGAGCAAGGCGTCCTGAGCTATGTCTTCGGCTTCGCCCGGATTGCTCGCGTAGCGATAGGCCATTCGAAGACAGACCCTCTGTGCCTCACCCCACTCCCAGCCGTCGTCGTTCCCGCGACGATGCCCTATCGGAGTGCTGATTGAACGAACCTACATAAGCGGTGGCCGTCGGCGCCACCTTAAAAACGGAACTGTTCCCGAACGGTGGAGGTCTGAAGAACGTGGCCAGGGATGAGGGGGAGAAACGACCGCGGTGGGCCGAGATCGCCTACGAGGCGATAGCCCCTGTCTACGACGACTTCACCGCCCACCACGACTACGAGCTCTGGTTCGGCCGGCTGCTGCCGAAAGTCGAACGACACGGGATCCCCGGCCGCCGCCTGCTCGACGTCGGCTGCGGGACCGGCAAGAGCTTCATCCCGATGCTGGAGAGGGGCTACGAGGTGACCGCCTGCGACATCTCGTCGTCGATGGTCGAGATCGCCCGCGAGAAGGTCGGCGACCGGGTGGAGCTCCACGTCGCCGACATGCGGGAGCTGCCGGTCTTCGGCGAGTTCGACCTCGTCTTCTGCGTCGACGACGCCGTCAACTACCTGCTCGGCGTCGAGGAACTGGTGCAGGCGCTGACCGGGATGCGCCGCAACCTCGGGCTGGGCGGGCTGCTGATGTTCGACGTCAACACGCTCGAGGCCTACCAGACGTTCTTCGCCGAAGAAGTCGTCGTCGAGCGCGACGGCAGGCGGATGACCTGGAAGGGGCTGAGCACCCCCGACGCGCCGCCGGGGACGATCGCCGAAGCGAGCTTCGAGGTCGAGCCGCTCGACGAGACCGGCGGCCCGCCGATCCCACCGGAGCTGCACCGCGAGCGCCACTTCTCCGAAGCTGAGGTGCTGGCGGCGCTGGAGCAGGCAGGGCTAGAGTGCCTCGACGTGTTCGGCCACCACCACGAGGTGATCCTGCAGCAGCCGCTGGATGAGCTTGCGCACGCCAAGGGCGTCTACATCGCTCGCGCGGCGGAGGCCTCGTGAAGGTCGAAGGCGTCGACTTCGTGACCGTCTTCGTTGACGACTATCCCGCTGCCGCCGAGTTCTACGGCGAGGTTCTGGGCTTGGAGCGCTCGGCCGAGTACGGGAAAACGCCGGGCGGCGAGTTCGAGACCGGCAGCCTGACGCTGCAGGTGATGGACGCGGCGGCGATCGGACGACAGTTCGAGCCGAGCAGCAGCCCGATCGCGCTTCACGTCGAGGACGTCGAGGCGGCGCGCGCGGAGCTCGAAGAGAAGGGCATCGAGTTCTTCGCCGAGACGATTGACAGCGGGGTCTGCCTCATGGCTCTCTTCCCCGACCCCGCCGGCAACGTCCTGATGCTCCACAAACGCTACGCGCCCCGCACCTAGACCTCGTCGGGACGTTTCACCTCGCCACGCCAGCCGCCGCTGGCCCCCTGCTTCTCGACCAGCTCCTTGAACCGCTCGAGGTCGCCGTGGACCCGGCGGTCGGCCGCGCCGAGCGCGTCGCCGATCCGCTCCTTGATCCCCTCGGGGACGAAGTCCATCTGGACCATGATCCGGGTGGTGTCGTCGTCGATCCGGTGGAAGGTGACGACGCCGGCGTTCTCCTTGCCGTCGGTGTTGCGCCAGGCGACCCGCTCGTCGGGCTTCTGCTCGGTGATCTCCGCGTCCCACTCGTGACGCGAGCCGCCGAACTCGGCGACCCAGTGCAGGTGGGTGTCGTCGATCTGGCGGATCTCTTCGACCCCGTCCATGAACTGCGGGAACTCCTCGAACTGGGTCCACTGGTTGTAGACGGTCCGCAGCGGCGCGTTGACCTCGATCGACTCCTCGATGGTGGACATCTCTTCCTCCTCGGCTGGTTGGGCTTCTCAGCCAACGGGTAGCCCGTCCGGTGTATAGATAAACCTGTACTTCGTGTCCAAGATTGGTGGAAGAGATCTCAGCATCGGCGACGTCGTCCGGGCCACCGGCCTCGGGGAGGCGACCCTGCGCGCCTGGGAGCGGCGCTACGGCTTCCCCCAGCCCGAGCGCGAGCCGAGCGGGCACCGCCGCTACGCGGCCGAGGAAGTCGAGCGGATCCTGCGGGTCGTCGCCGAGCGCGAACGCGGGGTGGCGCTGCCGATCGCGATCGAACGCGCCCGCGCCGTCTCCACCGGCGTCCCCTCGCTCTTCGCCCAGCTGCGCGAGCGCCGTCCCGACCTGCAGCCGATGACCGTCCGCAAGCGACACCTGACCCGGCTCGCCCACGCGATCGAGGAGGAGAGCGCCGCCCGGGCCGAGCGGGCGCTGCTGATCGGCTCCTTCCAGCGCGAGCGCTTCTACCGCCGGAGCGAGAGGCGCTGGGCCGAGCTTGCGCAGGGGGCCGCGACGGCGTTCGTCTTCGCCGATTTCAAGCGGGCGAAGCTCCGCGCCGGGGCGCCCGCCGAGCTGCCGATCGACCGCTCCCACCCGGTCTCGCGGGAGTGGGCGCTGATCTGCGCGGCGCCCGAGCACGGCGCCTGCATGGTCGCCTGGGAGCCGCCCGGGCGCTCCGCCCCCGAGGATCCCGACCGCGAGTTCGAGCTGCTGCTGAGCGTCGAGCCGGCGGTGGTGCGGGAAGCGGCCGAGATCGCGACCGCGGTTGCCGCCCCCGTCGCCCCCGCGATAGCCGAGCGGGCGCGCGGGTATCTGGAGGAACTGACGCCCCCGCGGCCGGAGACGCAGCTGCGGCTCTCCGGCGCGATCACGGCGCGGCTCCTCTCCGCACTTGAGAAGGCTTGAACCAGTCACGAAAGGAACGAATATGAGCTTCGGTGGAATCTGCGAGTTGGTCCTCGAGACCGACGACGTGCAGTCCCTGCAGGGCTTCTACCGCCGGCAGTTGGGCCTGGACCTCCTGCTCGAGGAAGAGGGCCGGGTCTGGCTCGCGGCCGGCGAGCACTGCCGGCTCGGCATCTGGCCTCCCGGGGAGAAGGAGTTCTCCGACCGCGGCGGCCGCCACGTCCACTTCGCCCTCTCGGTCGGCAGCGACGGCCTCGACTCGCTGAGCCGGGGCCTGCGCGAGGACGGGATCGAGGTGCAGGGCCCGGTCGAGCACGACGGCGGCGACCGCTCCTCCTACTTCTTCGACCCCGCCGGCAACCGGGTCGAGCTCTGGGACTTCTTCCGCGACGGCGACGGCGCCGAGGACGGCGTCGCCGCGCTGGCGGAGGGCGACTGATGGCGCGCAACAGGGTCCACATCCACGCCGCGCCGGAGGAGGTCTTCGCCGTCCTCGCCGACCCCGAGCGCTACCCGGAATGGGTCGTCGGGGCGGACAAGGTCCGCGGCTTCGACGAGGGGTTCCCCCGGGTCGGCTCCCGCTTCCACCACAAGGTCGGGCCGGGGCCGATCAACATCAGGGACTACTCCGAGGTGCTCGAGGTCGAGTCGCCCCGCCGGCTGGTGCTGAAGGCGAAGGCGCGGCCGCTGGGCACGGCGACGATCGAGCTCGACCTGCGCGAGAGCGCGGGCGGGACCGAAGTGCGGATGCAGGAGCGGGCGGGCGACCGCCTCACCTCGCTCGTCGTCTCCAACCCCGTCGCCGACACCGCCCTGCGGCTACGCAACGCCGAGGCGCTGACGCGGCTGAAGCGGCTGGTCGAGGGCACCGACGAAGGTCACCCGATCAGCGAGCGCGAGCTCGCGAACCAACGCGTGCTGATCACCGGCGGCAGCAGCGGCATCGGCCTCGCCGTCGCCGAGGCGCTGGTGCAGGAGGGCGCCGAGGTGGCGCTGCTGGCCCGCAACGAGCTGGGCTTGGCCGCCGCCAAGCGCAAACTCGCCGAGCTGGGCGCCGACGCGGTCACCGTCACCGGCGACGTCACCGACCGCGAGTCCCTTCAGGCCGCCGTCGACAAGGCCGCGGCCGAGCTGGGCGGCCTCGACGTCCTCGTCACCTCCGCCGCCGCGATCGCCTTCGGCCGCTTCACCGAGACCGATCCGGAGGACTTCGACGCGACCGTCGAAACCGTTCTCGGCGGCACCGTCGACACGATCCGCGCCGCGCTCCCGCACCTCGAGCGCTCGCGCGGGGCCGTCGTCGCCGTCGGCTCGATCGCGGCGCGGATGCCGCTGCCGGGCATGTCCGCCTACACCACCTCCAAGCACGGGCTCGTCGGCTTCCTCGACACGGTGCGGATCGAGCTCGAGGAGAGCGGCTCCTCGGTGACGCTGTCGCTGGTCAACCCCGGCGCCGTCGACACCCCGCTGTGGGACAAGCTCCAGAGCTCGACCGGCCTGCTGCCGCCCGAACCTCCCCAGCCGGCCGTCTACTCGCCGGAGTCGGTGGCCGAAGCGGTGCTGAGCGTGATCCGCCACCCCCGCGACGAGTTGACCGCCGGCGGCCTCGCCCGCGGCCAGATCCTCTTCTACACCCACTTCGGCGCCGTCGCCAAGCGGGCGATGCAGGCGCTGGCGCGGCTCGAGCACACCGCTGGCGACCGGCCCGCGGGCGAGGGAGCGCTGCGCAACGGCAAGGGCTCCGGTGAGACCGACGGCGGCTTCGGCGGCCGCCCGAGCGTCGCCGTCAAAGCGCTGGGCGCTTGGGACGAGATGTTGCGGGTAATCGGACGAGGCTGATGCATGCAGATGCCGTCGTCATCGGCGCCGGCCCCAACGGACTGATCGCCGCCAACCATCTCGCCGACCACGGTTGGAAGGTGGTCGTCTGCGAGGAGCAGCCCGAGCCCGGCGGCGCCGTCCGCAGCGGTGAAGTGACCGAGCCCGGCTTCGTCCACGACCTCTACAGCGCCTTCTATCCCCTCAGCCTCGCCTCCCGCCACATCGCCCCGCTGGAGCTGGAGCGCTACGGCGTCAACTGGCTCAGCGCCAAAGGAGTCGTCGCCCACCCCCACCCCGACGGCCGCTGCGCCCTGCTCTCGATGGACCTCGAGGAGACCTGCGCCAGCCTCGACGCCTTCGCGCCCGGCGACGGCGACTCCTGGCGCCGGCTCTT
>Ga0196960_10000620_pt1 | contig 11411 bp, 10 predicted proteins | sample S3v_5metaG_FD_183187 | JGI IMG/M metagenome (GOLD analysis project Ga0196960, IMG submission 183187) | Soil microbial communities from Anza Borrego desert, Southern California, United States - S3+v_5 | ecosystem: Environmental > Terrestrial > Soil > Desert | place: USA: California | collected... | reverse complement strand
CCCCGCCGGCGGGGAGGGCCGCGCCGGGGCGGGAGGCTCCGGCAGGGGGGAGAGCCGCGCCGGGGCCTGGGAGGCCGACGGTCCCTTCGGGGTCCCAGAAGGCGATCCGGCCGTCCCGGGGCAGGGCTGCCGGCAGGAAGACCGCGGCGCACCGCAGCAGCCGGCCGACGGACACGTCCTGCGTCTGCTGCGCCATGTCCACCTCCCCCGCCGCTCCGGTCCGCCTGCTCCTGTCCTCGCGAGTCTAGGCGGGGGGTGTGACAGCGTCCGCCCCGGCTGTGTCCCCGCCGCAGGTGGAAGGGGCGAACCGCCGTCTCAGCGGCGGGTGGAGGGCCTGCTGCCGGACCGGTCGGACGGTCGTTCCGGATCGAACTCCGGGAGCACTGCGGGGCCGGGCCCCGGCACCCCGTCCGGCTCCGGCCCCGGTCCGGCGAGAGGTGTGTCCGGAAGCGGCCGGTCCGTGAAGGTCTGCTCCGTGACGGGGTCACCGAAGGCCGGGCCCATGACAGACGGGTCTCCCGCCGGCGCGCCCACCCCGGACGGGTCCGCCTCCGCCGGGCTCCCGCCGGACGGCTCCACGGGCAGGTGGTCCGGCCCCGGCTGCCCGGGCCCGCCCTGCGGCTGCCCCGCCTCGGCGGGCGGCTGCGGCTGCGGCTGTCCCTGCTGCGCGCGTTCCAGGAAGCGGAGCAGTTCCACCGGGAAGGGCAGGACCAGCGTGGAGTTCTTCTCGGCCGCGACCGCGACCACCGTCTGCAGCAGCCGCAGCTGCAGCGCCGCCGGCTGGGTCGACATCTGCTGGGCCGCCTGGGCGAGTTTCTTCGACGCCTGCAGCTCGGCGTCGGCGTTGATGACCCGCGCACGCCGCTCACGGTCGGCCTCGGCCTGCCGTGCCATGGACCGCTTCATCGTCTCCGGCAGCGAGACGTCCTTGATCTCCACCCGGTCGATCTGCACGCCCCAGCCCACCGCCGGGCTGTCGATCATCAGTTCCAGTCCTTGGTTCAGCTTCTCCCGGTCGGACAACAGATCGTCCAGGTCGCTCTTACCGATGATCGACCGCAGGGAGGTCTGCGCCATCTGGGAGACCGCGAACCGGTAGTCCTCCACCTGGATCACCGCGCTCGCCGGGTCCACCACCTTGAAGTAGATGACGGCGTCCACCCGCACCGTCACGTTGTCCCGCGTGATCCCGTCCTGGGCGGGGACGGGCATCGTCACGATCTGCATGTTCACTTTGCGGAGCCGGTCGACCCCCGGGACGATCATGGTGAAGCCCGGGGGGCGCACCGCGTCGTGGAGCCTGCCGAGCCGGAGCACCACACCCCGCTCGTACTGCTTGACCACCCGGGCGGCGGCCATGGCGTACACCAGGCCGCCCGCGAGTACCGCCACCAGTGCGACCAACAGTCCCTGGACCATCACAGGCCCCCTGCCTCCGGGGGTGCGTCCCTGTACCCGAAACACCCTATTAACACGGTATGCCCGTTACGCACCTCCTGAACCTCCGTACGGGTGCCGGTGGCCCCGGCCGGCTGCGCACCGGATGCCGGCGACCGCAGGACCGGGCAGGGTGGCCAGCGCCAGCACGTCTCCCGTGACGTACCGATGAGCCGGACGAGCAGACGAGGACCAGCCCATGTCCGTCACCGCGCCCCCCGCCCCTGTCCGCCGCCGCACCGGCATCGCCGCCGGCGCGGCCCTGCTCGCCCTGGCAGCCACCGGTTGTTCCGGACTCGGGCGCACGGCAGTGGGGGCGGTCGCCCACACCACCGGCCGGGACGAGGTCGTCACCGTGCACAGCCCTTCGGTGAAGGGCTGTCACAGGATGGCGCCCGCCGGTGCGCAGAAGGTCGAGAACCGGACCCTGGTCGACGTCGTCCTGTACACCACCCGCGACTGCACCGGTCGCGAGACCGCCTATGTGTCCACCACGCTCACCGACGTCAATGCCGAAGGCGCTCCGCCCTGGCGCAGCTACCGGTTCGTCCACTGACCCTTGGCCCGCCTGCCGTCGGCTTCCGTACGCCGCACCGCGGAGTCATGCTGGAGGGGAGGCGATGGTGATGCGAACCGGAAGTGAACCGTCCACCGCACGCAGCCCCCTGCGGATGCGACTCTGGCTGAGTCTGTGGGGCGTGATCTGGGCGGTGCTGGGCCTGGTGGCCTTCGTGGCGACCGCACGGCCCGGCTGGGCGGCGGCCTGCGGTGTGCTGCTGGCGGTCACGGCCACGGATCTCTGCCTCGTCGTCCGCCATCTGCGGCAGGGCCCGCACTATCAGCCGGGCCGGGACGTCCCCCCGTACGAACCCGACCGGGGCGGGTACGGCCGCTGAGGCCCGCCGCGGGGCCGAAGGCGCGGCCCCGGCCCGTGCGCCCTCAGGGACGCTCGTCGAAACGGGCGGCCTGGAGATACTCCGGTTTCGGGTCGAGCGCGGCGGCCAGCCGGAAGTGGCGGGTGGCCTGTTCGGGCCGGCCGGACCTCTGGAAGGTGCGGGCCAGCGCGAAGTGCGCGAACGCGTTGTCCGGCTCACGCTCCAGGACCAGCTCGAATTCGAGCTCGGCCGGCCGGAGCTGGGCGGCGGCGAAGAAGGCCCGGGCGCGCAGCAGCCGGGCCGCCGTGTTCTCGGGATGGGCCGCGATCACCGAGTCGAGCAGCTTGACCGCGCCCCGCGGGTCCCGTGCGGCGAGCAGCTGCTCCGCCGCGCGGAAGTCGATGACATGCGTTTCCGGGTTGTTCTCGGGCACGGCCCTATCCTTCCCCTCGCCTTCCGCCTTTCAACATCCGGCCAGGTGCGCGTATTCCGGCCGGATGCCGGATCAGCCGGCGGCGGCCCGCGCGGCGAGCTCCGACCAGACCGTGCGGACCTGGGGTTCCAGGTCCTCCAGCGGACCGTCGTTGTCGATGACGAGATCGGCCACGGCCAGCCGCTGCTCGCGGGTGGCCTGCGCCGCCATCCGGGCGCGGGCGTCGGACTCCGTCATGCCGCGCAGCCCTACGAGCCGGTCGAGCTGGGTCTGCGGTTCCGCGTCGACGACCACGACCAGGTCGTAGAGCGGGGCGAGGTCGTTCTCGGTGAGCAGCGGGACGTCGTGGACGACGACCGCGCCGGGCCCGGCGGCCCGCTCCAGCTCGGCGGAACGGGCCCTGACCAGCGGGTGGACGAGGGCGTTGAGCGTGGCCAGACGTGCGGGATCGGCGAAGACGATCGAGCCGAGCGCCGGCCGGTTCAGGGAGCCGTCGGCCCCGAGGATCTCGGGGCCGAAGGCCTCGACGACTGCCGTGAGCCCGGGGGTGCCGGGCTCGACGACCTCCCGGGCGATCCGGTCGGCGTCGATCAGTACGGCTCCGTAGCGTGCGAGCAGCCGTGACACTTCGCTCTTGCCGGCGCCGATCCCGCCGGTCAGGCCCACTTTCAGCATGCGGTGAGCCTAGCCTCCGGGCGGGGTGCGGCCGGAGGCTCCGTCAGGAATCACCCTCACGTTCCGCGAGGAAGCGTTCGAATTCGAGGCCGATCTCGTCCGCCGACGGCAGATCGACCGGCTCCGCCACGAGGTTGCCCCGGGTCTCGGACCCCGCGACCGCGTCGTACTGGTGCTCCAGCCCTTCGACGAGCGAGACGAGCTCCTCGTCGCCCTGCCTGACCTGCCGGTCGATCTCGGTCTGGGTGCGGTGCGCCTCCGTGCGCAGCGTGTGCGCGACGCTCGGCAGGACGAGTCCGGTCGCCGCGGTGACCGCCTCCAGGGTGGTGAGCGCGGCGTCCGGATAGGCGGACCTGGCGACGTAGTGCGGCACATGGGCGGCGACGCCGAGGACGTCGTGCCCCGCCTCCATCAGCCGGTACTCCACGAGCGCCTCGGCGGAGCCGGGGACCTGCGCCTCGTCGAAGGGGCTGCGGTGACCGGGCATCAGGTCAGTGCGGTTGCCGTGCGGGGTGAGCCCGACCGGGCGGGTGTGCGGGACACCCATCGGGATGCCGTGGAAGCTGACCGCGAGCCGGACACCGAGCCGCTCCACGATCTGCTCCACCGCGGCGGCGAATTTCTCCCACTCGACGTCGGGCTCCGGTCCGGAGAGGAGGAGGAACGGCGCACCCGTGGCGTCCTGGACGGCCTTCACCTCCAGGGCGGGTGCCTCGAAGCCCGTGTACCGGTCGCGCTTGAAGGTCAGCAGCGGGCGGCGCGCCCGGTAGTCGACGAGCCGGTCGTGGTCGAAGCGGGCCACCGTCTGGTGCGGCAGCGTCTCCAGCAGGCCGTCGACGATCTGTTCGCCGGTCTCGCCCGCGTCGATGTACCCGTCGAAGTGATAGAGCATGACCAGGCCGGCCGACTCCTGGGCGAGCGCCATGTCGACGACAGCCAGGCCCTTCGGCTCCCATTCGTACAAACTCTGCGGATCAGGCACGGTTACCGCTCCTCCTCGTGTTCCCCGACAAGAACACCCTGCTCGCCCACAGCATTCCCGCACGCGCCCCTTTCCCTTGCGGCCGGGTGAGGACACGGCCGTGCGACGCCGTCACCGTCCTGCGGGGAGGGCCGGAGAACCGTCGCGTGCGGGCCGGCCACCGGGGAGGGAAGGACAAGGAGGTCGGCAACTCCGTGCGTCTGCACCGGTGTTCACCGTCCGCTTCCGATGCCTGGTGCTCCCGGCGCCACGCGGTTGCCGGCGCCCACGCCTCACAGGCCGTCAGCCACCGCGCATCCCGCGCGCCCTCCGCGCCCTCCGCGCCCAGCGGCGCCACGAGCCCATTGGTCCATACCTTGACATGCCCACTTACCTCTCTTACCGTCACGGACAGTTCCGGAGGCTCACCCCGCATTCATGGACGAGAACCTCCGAACCCCTCGACGGGAAGGCACCCCCATGCGCACCCGCACGCTGTTCCCCGCCCTGCTGACGGCCGCGCTCGCCGCCCTCACCCTGCCACTCGTCACGGCCGGCCCGGCCCGGGCGGCAGCGGTCGTCGACGTGAGCACCGCGGCCCAGCTCAAGGCCGCTCTCGCCGCTGCGGCTCCGGGTGACACCATCCGGCTCGCCGACGGAACGTACACGGGCAATTTCAAGGCGACCGCGCCGGCCGCCTCCGCCGCCCGCATCACGCTCACCGGCTCCTCGGCGGCGGTCCTGACCGCGGGCGGCGGCTACGGGCTGCACCTGGACGGCGCGTCGTACTGGACGGTGCGCGGCGTCACGGTCACGGGCGGCCAGAAGGGCATCGTGACCGACGCGGCGGCCGGGGTGGTCATCGACTCGGTGACCGTGCACGACCTCGACATGGAGGGCGTCCACTTCCGCACGTCCAGCCGGGACGGCGTCCTGCGGAACTCCCGGATCCACGACACCGGCCACGACGGCCGGGGCATGGGCGAGGGCGTGTACGTCGGATCGGCGGGCGATCTCACCGACCGGAGCGACAACGTCCAGATCATCGGCAACACGATCGGCCCGGGTGTCGGCGGGGAGAACGTGGACATCAAGGAAGGCACCACCGGAGCGAAGATCATCGGCAACACCTTCGACGGCAGCGGACTGACCGGCGCCAACTACGACGACTCCTGGGTCGACGTGAAGGGCAACGACGTGCTCGTCGAGAACAACAGGGGCGTGCGCACCACCGACAACGGATACGAGACGCACAGCCAGCAGAGCGGCTGGGGCTGCGGCACGGTCTTCCGCGGCAACGCCTCGGACCTGACCGGCGCCACCGGCGGCGGGCGGCTCGCCGTCAACGTCACCAACCGGAGCGCGGACTGCCGGACCACCGTGTACGCGACCAACACGGTCACCGGCGGCAGGGGCCTGACGAACATCGCCGTGACGCCCTGAGGCACCGTGTCCGGACATGGGTGAGGCCCGCCCCCCGGAGGGGACGGGCCTCACCTACAGCTCTGCAGCTACCGCAGCCGATGAGCGACCGGTGTCAGAGCGTCAGCTCTGGCCGCCGGCCAGCTTCTCGCGCAGGGCGGCCAGGGCCTCGTCCGACGCCAGGGCGCCGGAGTTGTCCGCGGACTCCGAGGAGTACGAGCCGCCGCCACCCGTGCCGCCGGAGGCAGCCGGGGCAGCGCCGGCCGGGGCGGCAGCGCCCTCGGCAGCGGCAGCCTCGTCGGCCTCGCGGGACTTGATGACCTGGGCCTGGTGCTGCTCGAAGCGCTGCTGCGCCTCGGCGTACTGCGTCTCCCAGACCTCGCGCTGTGCCTCGAAGCCCTCGAGCCAGTCGTTGGTCTCGGGGTCGAAGCCCTCGGGGTAGATGTAGTTGCCCTGGTCGTCGTACGACGCGGCCATGCCGTACAGCGTCGGGTCGAACTCGACCGAGGCCGGGTCGCCGCCGAAGGCCTCGTTGGCCTGCTTCAGCGAGAGGCTGATGCGACGGCGCTCGAGGTCGATGTCGATGACCTTGACGAAGATCTCGTCGTTGACCTGGACGACCTGCTCCGGGATCTCCACGTGGCGCTCGGCCAGCTCGGAGATGTGGACCAGACCCTCGATGCCCTCGTCGACGCGCACGAACGCACCGAACGGAACGAGCTTGGTGACCTTACCGGGAACGACCTGCCCGATCTGGTGCGTACGGGCGAACTGCTGCCACGGGTCTTCCTGCGTCGCCTTGAGCGACAGCGAGACGCGCTCGCGGTCCATGTCGACGTCGAGGACCTCGACGGTGACTTCCTGACCGACCTCGACGACCTCGGAGGGGTGGTCGATGTGCTTCCAGGAGAGCTCGGAGACGTGCACGAGACCGTCGACGCCACCCAGATCCACGAAGGCACCGAAGTTGACGATCGAGGAGACGACGCCGGAACGGACCTGGCCCTTCTGCAGGGTCGTGAGGAACGTCTGGCGGACCTCGGACTGGGTCTGCTCGAGCCAGGCACGGCGGGACAGGACCACGTTGTTGCGGTTCTTGTCCAGCTCGATGATCTTGGCCTCGAGCTCCTTGCCCACGTAGGGCTGCAGGTCGCGGACGCGACGCATCTCGACGAGCGACGCCGGGAGGAAGCCGCGGAGGCCGATGTCGAGGATGAGACCACCCTTGACGACCTCGATGACGGTACCGGTGACGATGCCGTCTTCTTCCTTGATCTTCTCGATGGTGCCCCAGGCACGCTCGTACTGAGCGCGCTTCTTCGAGAGGATCAGACGGCCTTCCTTGTCCTCCTTCTGGAGGACCAGGGCCTCGATCTCGTCGCCGACCTTGACGACCTCGTTCGGGTCGACGTCGTGCTTGATCGAGAGCTCGCGGCTCGGGATGACGCCTTCGGTCTTGTAACCGATGTCGAGGAGAACCTCGTCCCGGTCGACCTTGACGATGACACCGTCAACGATGTCGCCGTCGTTGAAGTACTTGATCGTCTCGTCGATCGCCGCGAGGAACGCGTCCGCGTCGCCGATGTCGTTGACCGCAACCTGCGGAGTGGTGGCGGTGGTCTCGGTGCTGCTCGTCATGTGGGAAAGGGCTCCGGTACGGACAGTGAGTCGTAGGTACTGCTACGCCGAAAGCCCGTATCGCCTCTGCAGAAGCCGGACAGCCTGGAGAGCACCGATCCAATGATCCGGAAGGCGCCCCGACAACCGAGGGGACATGCAACAGACGCGAGCGCGGCCTGCTAGGTCTGAAGCGCGCAGGCTCGCAGCGCAACTTGTAGCATACGGGGGCAGCCGGACAGGGTCAATGCGCGAAGCCGCACACCCGGGGCACACCGCCCCATTCCTGGCACAACTCGCGTTCGCCGAGGCCACATCGGCCCCAGCGGTGCATCATGCGCACATGGGCGTACTCACCCGTACGGCCCGCGTGGAGGCACCCGCGCGAGGCGGTGAAGGCAAACTACAACGACGGGCACGATGAGCCAAGAGATGCACGGGTCCGAACCCGAAGCGACCCGGCGGCAGGCCGGTCAGGCGGAGAGCAGCCGGGCGAGCCGCGGCTGGTGGGACCGGAACGCCGACGAGTACCAGAGCGACCACGGGGCGTTCCTGGGGGACGACCGCTTCGTCTGGGGGCCGGAAGGTCTGGACGAGGCCGAGGCCTCCCTGCTGGGCCCGGCCGGGGACCTGAAGGGCCGGGACGTCCTGGAGATCGGGGCCGGCGCCGCCCAGTGCTCGCGCTGGCTCGCCGCCCGGGGAGCCCGCCCGGTCGCCCTGGACCTCTCCCACCGCCAGCTCCAGCACGCCCTGCGCATCGGCGGCGGCGTCCCCCTCGTGGAGGCCGACGCCGGACGGCTCCCCTTCCGGGACGGCTCCTTCGACCTGGCCTGCTCCGCCTACGGCGCGGTCCCCTTCGTCGCCGACCCCGTCCAGGTGTTCCGCGAGGTGCACCGGGTGCTGCGGCCCGGGGGGCGCTGGGTCTTCTCGGTGACGCACCCCATCCGCTGGGCGTTCCCCGACGAGCCGGGGCCCGAGGGCCTCTCCGTCTCCGCCTCCTACTTCGACCGCGTGCCGTACGTGGAGCAGGACGAGCACGGCGACGCGGTGTACGTGGAGCATCACAGGACGCTGGGCGACCGGGTGCGGGACGTGGTGGCGGGCGGCTTCCGGCTGGTCGACCTGGTCGAGCCCGAGTGGCCCGCCTGGAACGGCCAGGAGTGGGGCGGCTGGTCCCCGCTGCGCGGCCACCTGATCCCGGGGACCGCGATCTTCGTCTGCGAACGGGACCGGCCGGCGGGCTGAGGCACGGGCCCCGCCGGCCCGCCGAGGCACCGCCGGTCCGCCGGCACACGGCGGCGTACGACACTGGGGGCGTGATCCGTGACGACGCCCTGGCCCAGCTGCCCGTACGCACCGCCGTGCCCGCCCTGGAGCGGGCGCTCGACGAGCGGGGCGCCGCGGTTCTCTGCGCACCGCCCGGGACGGGCAAGACGACTCTCGTCCCGCTGGTGCTCGCCGGTCTGACCGGCGGCGGTCCGGCGCGGCGGGTGCTCGTCGCCGAACCGCGCCGCATCGCCGCCCGGGCGGCGGCACGCCGGATGGCGTGGCTGCTCGGCGAGCCGGCCGGCGGCCGGGTCGGCTTCACGGTGCGCGGTGAGCGGATGGTGGGGCCGGACACGGTGGTGGAGGTCGTGACCACCGGGGTGCTGCTCCAGCGGCTGCAGCGCGACCAGGAACTGACCGGCGTCGACGTGGTGATCATCGACGAGTGCCACGAGCGTCATCTGGACGCGGACACGGCCGCGGCGTTCCTCCTCGACGTACGGGGGACGATCAGGCCCGATCTGCGTCTGGTGGCGGCGTCGGCGACGACGGACTCCGCGGGCTGGGCGCGGCTGCTGGGTGATGCCCCCGTGGTCGAGGCGCAGGGCGTGCCCCATCCGGTCGAGGTGGTGTGGGCGCCGCCGGCCAGGACCGTGCGGCCGCCCCACGGCATCGGGGCATCCCCTGCCCGAGCGCAGCCGAGAGCCTGGGGAAAGGTGGACCCGGCCCTGCTGGCACATGTGGCCGCGGTGGTGCGGCGGGCGCTCGCCGAGCGGGACGGTGACGTCCTGTGCTTCCTGCCGGGTGTCGGGGAGATCGGCAGGGTGGCCGGACAGCTCACGGGCGTGGACGCCGAGGTCCTCCAGGTGCACGGGCGCGCCCCGGCGGCCGTGCAGGACGCGGTGCTGGCCGGGCCGTCGGGCGGGCGCCGGGTGGTGCTGGCGACGTCCGTCGCGGAGTCGTCCCTGACGGTCCCCGGGGTGCGGGTCGTCGTGGATTCCGGGCTCGCCAGGGAACCGCGTACCGACCATGCGCGCGGGCTCGGCGCCCTGACGACCGTACGGGCGTCGCGGGCCACGGGGCGGCAGCGCGCGGGCCGTGCGGGGCGGGAGGCTCCGGGCACGGTGTACCGCTGCTGGGAGCAGGCCGAGGACGGACGGCTTTCCGCGTTCCCCTCCCCCGAGATCAAGGTGGCCGACCTCGCGGCGTTCGCGCTGCAGGCGGCGTGCTGGGGCGATCCGGACGCCACCGGGCTCGCGCTCCTGGATCCGCCGCCCGCCGGCGCCATGGGCGCGGCGCGGGAGGTGCTGACGGCGGTCGGCGCGGTGGACGCCTCGGGGCGCGCGACGAGCCGCGGCGTGCGGATGTCGCGGCTCGGCCTGCACCCCCGGCTGGCCCGGGCTCTCCTGGACGGCGCGCACGAGGTGGGCGGGCGCCGGGCTGCGGAGGTGGTGGCGCTGCTGAGCGAGGAGCCGCCCCGGGAGTACGGCGACGACCTGGCGCACGCACTGCGTACGGCACGGCGCGGCGGTGACGGTTACGCGGCCCGCTGGCGGCAGGAGGTGCGGCGGCTCTCGCAGTCCCTCGGCTCGTCGAAGGGCGCGGGTAGCGGCCCGGACGACGCCGCCGTGGGGCTGGTGGCGGCGCTGGCGTTCCCGGAGCGGGTGGCGCGGGCCCGGGGCGAGGGGGCCTTCCTCATGGTGTCGGGTACGGGCGCGGAGCTGCGGGAGGGCTCACGGCTGCGCAGCGCGCCGTGGCTCGCGGTCGCGGTCGCCGACCGGCCCGCGCATGCCGCGTCCGCCCGGGTGTGGCTGGCGGCCGTCGTCGACGAGGGCACCGCACGGCTGGCCGCCGGGCATCTGCGGTTCTCCGGCGAGGAGGTCCGCTGGGCGGACGGCGACGTGGTGGCGCGTTCCGTGGACCGTCTCGGGGCCGTCGAACTGTCGGTACGGGCGCTGCGGCGGCCGGCTCCGGAGCTGGTGCGCGCGGCGCTGCTGGAGGGGCTGCGCCGTGAGGGCCCGGGGCTGCTGCGGTGGACCCGGGAGAGCGAGCAGCTGCGGCTGCGGCTCGCGTTCCTGCACCGGGTGCTGGGGGCGCCGTGGCCCGATGTGTCGGAGGGCGCGCTGCTGGCGCACGCCGACGAGTGGCTGGAGCCCGAGCTGTCGCGCGCCGCCCGGCGCGCGGATCTGGCACGGATCGATGCCGGGCAGGCGGTACGGCGGCTGCTGCCGTGGGCGACGGGTGATGCCGCCCGGCTCGACGAGCTCGCCCCGGAGCGGATCGAGGTGCCGAGCGGGTCCAGGATCCGGGTGGAGTACGGCGGCGAGCAGCCCGTGCTCGCGGTGAAGCTCCAGGAACTCTTCGGGCTGGGTGAGACGCCCCGGGTGGCCGGGGTGCCCGTCCTGGTCCACCTGCTGTCCCCTGCGGGGCGCCCGGCGGCGGTGACGGCCGATCTGGCGTCGTTCTGGCGGGAGGGGTACAGGGAAGTCCGCGCGGAGCTGCGCGGCCGCTATCCGAAGCACCCGTGGCCCGAGGACCCGACGACGGTGGAGGCGACCCGCTCCACCTCGGCACGGCCGCGCCGGGGCTAGCGACTGCGCCGGGGCCAGCGGCTGCGCTTCCGGGGCGTCCGGACCGGGGGCGTCCGGACCGGGGCGTCCGGGTCCGGGGCGTCCGGGTCCGGGGCGTCCGGGTCCGGGGCGTCTGGGTCCGGGGCGTCTGGGTC
>Ga0196960_10000619_pt1 | contig 11414 bp, 13 predicted proteins | sample S3v_5metaG_FD_183187 | JGI IMG/M metagenome (GOLD analysis project Ga0196960, IMG submission 183187) | Soil microbial communities from Anza Borrego desert, Southern California, United States - S3+v_5 | ecosystem: Environmental > Terrestrial > Soil > Desert | place: USA: California | collected... | reverse complement strand
GATCAATTCGAAGCCGGAACTCGAGATTTTCGCGGACGACGTGAAATGCGCGCACGGCGCCACCGTCGGCGAACTGAACCGCGACGCCCTCTTCTACCTCGCCAGCCGCGGCGTGCCGATGGCCGAGGCGCGCGCCTTGCTCACCACCTCGTTCGTCGCTGACGCGATCGAGCGGATTGGCGAGGAGAAAGTGCGTGAGGCCTTTCTGGATGATGCAGCGGCGTGGCTTGGAGGCGGATCATGAGCGGCGCAGACCTGCCCCCTCTCCCGCCTGCGGGAGAGGGTTGGGGTGAGGGTGCGAGCGCCGAAGGCGCGAGCCTGCGGCCCGCGCCCCCTCACCCTCCCACCGCTGACGCGGCGGGCCCCTCCCTCTCCCGCGAGCGGGAGAGGGTACTTACCGCTCCCCTCGACCACGTCTCCGACTTTCCGGCGATCCCGGACGGCTGGTCCTATCTCGACACCGCCGCGACCGCGCAGAAGCCGCAGCCCGTCATCGACGCGATCACGCGCGGCTATGCCGAAACCTACGCCACCGTGCATCGCGGCGTTTATGCGCGCTCTTCGGAGATGACGCTCGCCTTCGAGGCCGCCCGTCGCCGCGTCGCCGCGTTCATCGGCGCGCCGTCGCCGAACGAGCTGGTGTTCGTCCGCGGCGCGACCGAGGCGATCAACCTCGTGGCGCAGAGCTGGGGCGGGGCGAACCTGCGCCCTGGCGACCGGATCATGCTCTCCACGCTTGAGCATCATTCGAACATCGTCCCATGGCAGCTCGCCGCCCACCGCGCCGGCGCCGAGATTGACGTAGCGCCGCTGACCGAAGACGGCCGCATCGACCTCGACGCCATGGCCGCGATGCTCACCCCGAAGCACCGCATCGTCGCCCTCGCCCACGTCTCGAACGTCCTCGGTTCTGTCCTCGACGCCCGCCGCGCCGCTGACCTCGCCCATTCGGTCGGCGCGCTCCTCCTCCTTGACGGCTGCCAGGCCGTGCCGCGCATGCCGGTGAACGTCGCCGAACTCGGCTGCGACTTCTACGTCTTCTCCGGCCACAAGCTCTACGGCCCGACCGGGATCGGCGCCCTCTGGGGCCGCTACGAACTCCTCGCGGCGATGCCTCCTTGGCAGGGTGGCGGGGCGATGATCGACAAGGTGAGCTTCGAGGGCACCACCTTCCTTCCCCCGCCGGCGCGCTTCGAGGCGGGGACGCCGCATGTCGTGGGCGTGCTCGGGCTGGAGGCGGCGGTCGCTTATGTGGAGGGGATCGGCCTCGACGCCATCGCCGCGCACGAGAACGCGCTGGTCCGCGAGGCGCGCGAGGCCCTGTCGCACCTCAACAGCGTCCGCCTGTTCGGGCCGGAGGACAGTGCAGGCATTGTCAGCTTCGCAATCGAAGGGGTGCATCCGCACGACACCGGCACCATATTGGACGAGAGCCGGGTCGCGATCCGGGCCGGGCACCATTGCGCCCAGCCTTTGATGGCCCATCTCGGCGTCGACGCGACCGCGCGGGCCAGCTTCGGCGTCTATAACGGCCGCCGCGACATCGAGGCGCTGCTGCGCGGCATTGAACGGGTAACGAGGATCTTCGGGTGAACGAGGAACGCAGGATCGAAGTCGAGGAAGTTGGGGAGGTGCCCCAGCCGCCCAAGGCGCGCGTCGAGGTGGAAACGCCCGCCGCGACCTTCGAGCGCAAGCGCGATTATCTGAGCGGCTTCCTCGCCCAGAAGAACGAGGATGCGGCCGCGCCGGTCGAGCCCGGCGGCGACCTCTACGAGGCGGTGATCGAGGCGCTGAAGGAAATCTACGACCCCGAAATCCCGGTCAACATCTACGATCTTGGCCTGATCTACTCGGTCGAAATCACCCCCGAGCACCACGCCAACGTCAAGATGACGCTGACCACGCCGCATTGCCCCGTGGCGGAATCGATGCCGGGCGAGGTGGAGCTTCGCGTCGGGTCGGTGCCGGGGGTCGGGCATGCGGATGTCGAGCTTGTCTGGGATCCGCCGTGGGACCCGCAGAAGATGAGTGATGAGGCGAAGCTGGAACTTGGGATGCTTTAGGCTTTCGAACGAAGTGGTACTTCGAGCGAGTGTGAGGAATGAATGCTTCCGCTCATCCTGAGTAGGGACTGAGTAGGGCGCGAAGCGGCCGTAGCGAAGGCCCGTATCGAAGGACCCGCCGGACCGTCCTTCGATACGAGCCTTCGCCAAGCTCAGTCTCTACTCAGGATGAGCGGTATTGAGAGAGTTATGACGATGACCGAAACCACCACCGCCCCGAAGCCGCGCACGCGCCCCGCCGCGCTCACCCTCACGCCCGCTGCGGAAGCGCGCATCGCCGAGCTGATGGCCCGTGCCCCCGAAGGCGCAATCGGGGTGAAGCTCTCCACCCCGCGCCGCGGCTGCTCCGGGCTGGCTTATTCGGTCGATTACGTCACCGAGGAAAAGGCGTTCGACGAGAAGATCGTCACGCCCGGCGGCACCTTCTATGTCGACGGCGCCTCGATCCTCTACCTGATCGGCAGTTCGATGGACTGGGTGGAGGACGATTTCACCGCCGGCTTCGTCTTCGCCAATCCCAATGCCAAGGGCAGCTGCGGCTGCGGCGAGAGCTTCACGGTCTGAGCTTGAGCCTCTAAGGGCAGGCGATGCTTCCCGCCCTTCGCCATATCGAGACGTGGATTTTCGATCTCGACAACAGCCTTTATCCGGCCTCGTCGAACCTCTTCGCCCTGATCGACGAGAAGATGGGCGCGTATCTGATGCGCCTGCTCGGCTGCGATGCCGTCGAGGCGCGGCGGGTGCAGAAGGGCTATTTCCACGCCCACGGCACCACCCTCGCCGGGCTGATGAAGGAGCATGGAGTCGATCCTCACGACTTCCTGGAATTCGTCCACGACATCGACCTCGCCCGCTTGGTCGCCGACGAGCGGATCGTCGCCGCGCTCGACCGGCTGCCGGGCCGCAAGTTCGTCTTCACCAACGCCAGCGAGAATTATGCGCGCCGCGTCCTCGAACGCCTCGGCCTCGCCAACGCCTTCGACGGCCTGCACGACATCCATGCCATGGATTACGTCCCCAAGCCCGACCCGCGCGCCTATGAGATCATGTGCGCCCGCCACGGCATCGATCCCACCCGCGCCCTCTTCGTCGAGGACATGGCCCGCAACCTGGAGCCGGCCAAGGCGCTCGGCATGACCACCGTCTGGGTGGACAATGGGTCGGAGCAGGCGGGGCGCGACGCCGATGATGCCTTTATCGATTACCGCACCGGCGATATCGGGGCATGGCTGACCGAGATTACCCGAGAGGATCAAGAATGACCGACGCGCTGCAGCAGTTGATCGAAGCCGCCTGGGACCGGCGCGAGGAGATCGGCGCCGGCGATGCGGAGGTGCGCGAGGCGGTCGAGGCCGCCATCCGCCTGCTCGACAGCGGCGAGGCGCGGGTGGCGGAGAAGGGCGCGGACGGCTGGATCGTCAATCAGTGGCTGAAAAAGGCGGTGCTCCTCTCCTTCCGCCTGACGCCGATGAGCGCGATTCCGGGTGGCCCTGGCGGCGCGCCCTGGTGGGACAAGGTGCCGTCCAAGTTCGAAGGCTGGACCGAGGCGGAGTTCACCGCCGCCGGCTTTCGCGCCGTCCCCGGCTGCATCGTCCGCCGTGGTGCTTACGTGGCGAAGAACGCCGTGCTGATGCCCAGCTTCCTCAACATCGGCGCCCATGTCGGCGAGGGGTCGATGATCGACACCTGGGCGACGGTCGGCAGCTGCGCGCAGATCGGGAAGAACGTCCATATCTCGGGCGGCGCCGGCATCGGGGGCGTGCTCGAGCCGCTGCAGGCCGGCCCGGTGATCATCGAAGACGGCTGCTTCATTGGCGCCCGCTCGGAAGTGGCCGAGGGCGTGGTCGTCGAGGAAGGCGCGGTCCTGTCGATGGGCGTGTTCATCGGCGCCTCCACCAAGATCGTCGACCGCGCGAGCGGCGAGGTGTTCGTGGGCCGGGTGCCGAGCTATTCGGTCGTCGTGCCGGGCAGCCTCCCCGGAAAGGACGGCGGCCCGAGCCTCTATTGCGCGGTGATCGTGAAGCGGGTGGATGCGCAGACGCGGTCCAAGACCGGGATTAACGAGCTGCTGCGCGACTGATGCGCATGGCCGCTCTCCTCGCCGCCTTGCTCGCGCTTTCGCCGGCAGCCGCACAGGCGCAGCCTGAGGGCAGTTTCACGCGGCAGCAGATCCGCGCCATGACACCCGAACAGATATCGCGGCGCTTGTTCGGCGACCTTGGGCAGATCATGTTCATGCTGCCCGACCAGACGAGCGACGCAGCATTCGCAGTCGGCCGGTCCCTCGACAGCCTGTTCTTCATGGCGCGGCCCCGCCGCACCGAGCGGATCGGTATCTGCGCGACCGATACGGTGGTCGTCGGGTTCGAACGGGTGCCGGGCGCCCGGCCGGAGCAGAACGATCCGCCGATGCGGCCTTTGCGTCTTCAAAGCTCGACGAGCTATTACATCCAGGATGCGGCGCTGGCCCTCGAAGCGCGTGCGCCCGCGCCGGCGGAGCAAGAGCCGATGCAGGCGGCCTGTGCGGCGGTCGACCCGCGAACGGTGCGTCCGGTCTATGCCACGGCCGGCGGCGAGGAAACCGTGGCCTCCGCGTTCAAGCTTCTCTCAGCCGTGGTGGCCGGCGCGCGCGCAGGCAATCCAGCGTACATGGTCGACTGCCGGGGCCGCGGGGCTGTGGTGCTGCCACAGGAAAATTGTCTCCCGCATCTCGTCAGAATAAGCCCGGAGAACGTATCCAACGTCTACTACCCTGAGGCCTGTCGAGACCGCCCTTCGGACAGGAGCGTTCAATGCTGGACGATCATCGTCAGGGATGGAAGCATCAGTCGCGGGCTCAACGTCGAAGCTGATCGCGCGGCGCAGATTCCGCTCAAAGTCGTCGCCTACTACCAGGAGCCGGGAGAGTGATCTCGGCCGGATGAGCGCGACTTATCGGGAGGCCGCTTCGCCGATCAGACGCCGCGCTTCCTCGCCGTTCCATTCGAACGGGCCGTTCATTCGCCACACCTCTTTGCCCTCGGCGTCGTAGAGGATGGTGACGGGGAGGGCTTGGGCGCGGAGGGCGGTCATCATGGCCATTTCGGAGTCGAGGAAGGGGTCTAGGTGCCTCAGGCCGCGGGCTTCGAAGAACTGGTCGACCTTGGCGCGGCCTTCGAGGTCCTGGCTCAGCGCCAGCACCTGCAGGCGGTCCCCCTCGCGTGCGGCCAGGGCGTCGAGGGTCGGCATTTCGGCGACGCAGGGGGCGCACCAGGTGGCCCAGAGGTTGAGGAGGAGGGGCTTGCCTCGGAAGTCCGCCAACGTCGCCGGCTCGCCCTCCGGGTCCTGGAACTGGATGTCGGGGGCGGCCTCGCCGCGGTGGCTGCGGTCGATGCCGGCGCGCGGGGATGCAGCAGCGGTGGGCGCAGCGTCGTTCCCTTGCGGCTCTTCCGCCTTTTGCCTATCGCAGCCGGCGGTGACGAGGGCGCAAAGGCCGAGGAGACAGGTGATCACGGGCCGCAACGGCAACTCCAGCAGCATGTGGGGCGGGCGCTTTGCCGAAGGTCCCTCGGCGTTGATGCGCGAGATAAATGCCTCCATCTCCTTCGACAAGCGAATGTGGCGCCAGGACATCCAGGCCAGCCAGGCCCATGTCGCCATGCTCGGCGCGCGCGGCATCGTCTCCGAGGCCGACGGCGATGCCATTTGCGAGGGGCTGGAGCGGGTCGCCGAGGAGTATGAAGCGGACGGCGTGCCCGAGGATGCGGCGCTCGAAGACATCCACATGCATGTCGAGCACCGCTTGGCCGAGCTGATCGGTCCTGCGGCGGGGCGCCTCCACACCGCCCGCTCGCGCAACGACCAGGTGGCGACCGACTTCCGCCTCTGGACCCGCGACGCCATCGACCAGGTGCTGGACGGGATCGCGGCGCTGCAGCGGGCCTTGGTGACGCGGGCGCGGGAGCATCATGCCACGGTCATGCCCGGCTTCACCCACCTCCAGGTCGCGCAGCCGGTGACGCTCGGCCACCATCTGATGGCCTATTACGAGATGCTGCGCCGCGATGCCTCGCGTTTCGCCGACGCGCGGCGGCGGATGAACGAATGTCCGCTGGGCGCCGCGGCTTTGGCCGGCACCGGCTTTCCGATCGACCGGGAGGCGACTGCGCTGGCCCTCGGTTTCGACCAGGCGACAGCCAATTCGATCGACTCCGTCTCCGACCGCGACTTCGCGCTCGATTATCTGATGGCGGCGACCCAGTGCGGCCTCCACCTCTCCCGGCTTGCCGAGGAGATGATCGTCTGGGCGAGCCAGCCTTTCTCATTCATCGCGCTTCCCGACGCTTATTCCACCGGCTCGTCGATCATGCCGCAGAAGCGCAATCCGGACGCGGCCGAGCTGGTGCGCGGCCATTCCGGGCGGATTGCGGGGACGATGACCGGCCTCGTCATGGTGATGAAGGGCCTGCCGCTCGCTTATTCCAAGGACATGCAGGACGATAAGGAGCCGGTGTTCGAGGCGCACGACCTCCTCTCCCTCTCGCTCGCCGCCATGGCCGGGATGGTGGAGACGGTGACCTTCCGCGAGGACCGACTCCGCGCCGCGACGATGAGCGGCCATTCCACCGCCACCGACCTTGCCGACTGGCTGGTGCGCGAGGCGGGGGTGCCGTTCCGCGAGGCGCACCACATTACCGGCCGCGCCGTGAAGCTTGCCGACGAGCGCGGGGCGCATCTCTGGGACCTGCCGCTCGCCGACCTCCAGGCGATCGACGCGCGCATCGACGCCCGGATTTTCGATGTCCTCAGCATCGATGCTTCGGTAAGAAGCCGGACGAGCTTCGGCGGCACCGCGCCGGATCAGGTGCTGAAACGTGTCGAGGCGGCGGCCCGGCTGCTGGGGATGGAAGAATGAACAGGATCGCCGGCTTCTTCCTCGCCTCCACGGCCCTGCTCCTCGCCGGCTGCGGCGTCCGCGCGCCGCTGGAGCCCGCCGCGGGCGAGGCGATGCCGGTCCAGGCGGAGACGGCAACCCGCGCCGCCACCGCCGAGGAGCTGCTCACCCCGCCGCCGATCGTCCGCCCCGCCCGCACCGATGAATTGCTGACTCGTTCGGAGGAGCGCGAGGACGACCGCTTCGACCTCCCGCCGCAATAACCACCCCCACCCGACGCCGCGCGCCCACATCCCCCCGAAGCGCAGCGCCCCAAGGAGCTCTCATGAAACCCGTCCGCAAGGCAGTTTTTCCCGTCGCCGGCCTCGGCACCCGCTTCCTTCCCGCCACCAAGGCGATCCCGAAGGAGATGCTCACCGTCGTCGACCGGCCGCTCATCCAGTACGCGGTGGACGAGGCGCGCGAGGCGGGGATCGAGCAGATGATCTTCGTCACCGGCCGCGGCAAGGGGGCGCTGGAGGACCATTTCGACATCTCCTATGAGCTGGAAGCGACGATGCGCGGCCGCGGCAAGTCGCTCGACGTGCTCGACATCACCCGCTTTCCCGCCGGCGCGATCAAGTCGGTGCGCCAGCAGGAGCCGCTCGGCCTCGGCCACGCCGTCTGGTGCGCCCGCGACATCGTCGGCGACGAGCCCTTCGCGGTGATCCTCCCCGACGAGGTCATGGCCGGCCAGCCCGGCTGCATGGCACAGCTGATGGCGGCTTATGAGAAGGTCGGCGGAAACCTCGTCGCCGTGCTGGAAGTGCCGCCGGAGGAGACCCACCGCTACGGAGTCGTCGATCCGGGCGCGCGCGACGGCAAGCTGACCGAGATCAAAGGCCTTGTCGAAAAGCCCGCCGCCGGCACCGCTCCCTCGAACCTGATGCTCCCCGGCCGCTACATCCTCCAGCCCGAAGTGATGGAAATCCTCGACCGCAAGGAGACCGGCGCGGGCGGCGAGATCCAGCTCACCGACGCGATGGCGCAACTGATCGGGGTGCAGCCCTTCCACGGCGTGACCTTCGACGGGCAGCGCCACGATTGCGGCGACAAGACCGGCTTCGTCATCGCCAATTTGGCCCTGGCGCTGGAGCGCGAAGACATGGCCCCGGCGATCCGCGCTTACATCGCCACGCTCTGAACGTGGAGGGTGGGCTCCTCATCGAGGACGGCGTCTCCCGGCGCCTGACCATCGAGGAGGCGAGCGCCTATTGCGGGCCGGGCTTCCTTTGGATCCACCTCGAAGGGCGTGACGAGCACGACCTCAATTTCCTCAAGAGCCATGACGACATTCCGGACATCGCGGCCAACGCTTTGGTGGCGACGGAAACCCGGCCGCGCTGCGACGTCCTGGAGAATGGCGCCATCGTCAATCTGCGCGGGCCGGGGGACGTCGATCCGGGCGATTCCGATCGCCTCGTCTCGATCCGCCTGTGGGTGCGCGAGAACCGGGTGACGTCCTTGAGCCGCCGCACGATGAGCGCGACGGCCACGGTCTGCCGGATGGTGGACGAGCACCGGATCCTCGACCCGGGCGATCTCGTCGCCGGCTATGCCCGTGAGATCAGCCGCCAGCTCGACCCGCAGGTGGCCGGCCTCGGCGACCAGCTCGACGATTTCGAGACCGATCTGGAGGAGCTGAACCTCTACCGCCTGCGCACCTCGATCGCGCAGATCCGCTCGGCGGCCATCGCCTTCCGCCGCTTCGTGGCGCCGAACCGCGACGCGCTGAGCGAGCTTGCCGGGCTCAATTTCAAATGGCTGGATGCCGACGACCGCCTCCACATCCGCGAGGCCGCCGACCGTTTTGCCCGCATGACCGAGGAATTGGAGGCCGTCCGCGAACGCGCCGCCCTGCTCCACGAGCAGCTGACCGACCTTCGTGCCGAGCAGCTCGACCAGCGCTCGCTGCTCATCTCGATCGTCGCCTTCGTCTTCCTGCCTTTGACCTTCGTCACCGGCCTGCTCGGCATGAACGTCGCCGGCATCCCCTTCGCCGACGAGCCCTGGGCCTTTTGGGGCGTGGTCGGCTTCTGCGTCGTGATCGGCCTCGTCGTCTTCGCCTGGTTCCTGTGGGAGCGATGGCTCCAAAAATAGCCGATCCGCCGCCGCCCTGCTTCCTGTGCGGCCGGCCGCTGGGGAAGAGGGTGGAATGGCATCACCCGGTGCCGAAGAGCCGCGGCGGTCGCGAGACGGTGCCGGTCCACCCGATCTGCCACCGCGCCATCCATGCGGCGCTGACCAACAAGGAGCTTGAGCGGGAATATGCGAGCGCCGAGGCGCTCCGGGCGCATTCGGAGCTGGCGAAGTTCATCGCCTGGGTGGCGAAGAAGGAGCCCGACTTCCATGCGCCCACGCGGCGCAAAAGATAAGGTAATCACCTGCAATAAGGGAAAAGCCCTCTCCCCAGCGGGGAGAGGGTTTGGGTGAGGGGGCTCCACGCCGGGATTCATCCTCCAGCGCGGTACGCTCGCTGAATGCTCGCTCCCCCTCACCCCAACCCTCTCCCCGCTGGGGAGAGGGAGCTTTAGTCATCCGCTGTTCCCCCCGGTTGCACTCAGCCACCGCGCGTCTATGCTGCCCAGCCATGTGGCTCCTCGACAAAATGCTCCGCCCGCTCATCAAGAAAGGTGAGCTGACCATCACCGACCATGACGGGAAGGTTTATCGCTACGGCTCGCCCGACCCGACCCATGGGCCGATCCGCGCCCGGCTGACCGACAAGGGCGCGGCGATGCATATCGCCAAGGACCCGCGGGTGGGCGCCGGCGAGGCGTTCATGGACGGGCGGATCGTGATCGAGGAAGGCGACATTCGCGACCTCATCCTGCTCATCCGCTACAATGCGCCGATCGAGCGGCAGGGGCCGCTGCGCCCGCGCGGCATATTGCGCCGGGTGGCCGGCGACCTGGCCGGCCGCATCGACCAGATCAACTGGAAGACCCGCTCGCGCCACAATGCCGAGCATACCTACAACCTCACCCGCCGCCTCTACGAGCTCTTCCTCGACGAGGACCGGCAGTACACGATGGCCTATTACCGGGACGTCCGGAATACGCTGGAAAAGGCGCAGCTCGACAAGAAGGCGCATATCGCCGCCAAGCTGTACCTGAAGCCCGGCATGAAGGTGCTCGACATCGGCTGCGGCTGGGGCGGGCTCGCCCTTTACCTCCACAAACATTATGACGTGGACGTGCTCGGCGTTGCCCTGGCGCCCGACCAGATCGCCTTCTGCAAGGAGCGCGCCGCCGAAGCCGGCGTGTCGGACCGCGTCAAGTTCGAGCTGATGGACTATCGCGACGTCAAGGGACCGTTCGACCGCATCGTCAATGTCGGCCTGATCGAGCATCTTGGAACGCCCCATTATCCGGGCTTCTTCCGCCACTGCCACGACCTTCTCACCGATGAAGGGCTGATGGTCTCGCATTGCTGCGGGCGGATGGGCGAGCCGGGCGTCACCGACAAATGGACGCGCAAGTACATCTTCCCGGGCGGCTACATCCCGGCTCTGTCGGAGTTGGTCGTCGAAGCGGAGAAGAACCACCTCATCGTCGCCGACGTGGAGGCGATGCGCTTCCACTACGCCCACACGCTGGAGGAATGGTACAATCGCACGGTCGCCCACAAGGACGAGATCATCGACCTGTACGACGAGCGCTTCTACCGAATGTGGCTCTTCTACCTGGCGGGGGCGGAGAGCAGCTTCCGTTATGGCGGCATGATCAACTGGCAGGTCCAGTTCCTGCGCAGCCGCAAGGCGGTGCCGATGACTCGCGATTACATGTACGAGGAATCGGCGCGGCTTCGCGGGCTGGAAGAGCCGCCGCAATGGCATCTCGCGCCCCAAGAGTCGGCTGCTGCGGCGGCGGCGGAATAGGCTCCTTTCAGGACAGAATGCCCGCTGCCGCTTGAACGGCGCGGGCGCACGGTCCACACGAACGCCATGACCACGACCGTTGCGGCCTCCGGACTGGCGACCACGGGTCCGCTCATGTGGTGGGAGCGGCGTTGGTTCGCGGCTGCCCTGGTCCTGCTTTCGGTCGTGCCCCTGCTGTGGCCGGACATCCCGCCTTTGCTCGACCTGCCCGGCCATATGGGCCGCTATCAGGTGCAGCTCGACCTCGCGACGTCGCCGGACCTGCAGCGTTACTATACGTTCGAATGGCGGCTGATCGGGAATATGGGCATCGACCTTCTGGTCATGCCGCTCGCCAAGGTCTTCGGAACCGAGCTGGCGGTGAAGCTGATCGTGCTCACCATTCCGCCGCTGACCGTGGCGGGTTTCCTGCTCGTCGCTCGCGAAGTGCATGGCCGGGTGCCGCCGACGGCGCTCTTCGCCATCCCCTTCGCCTATAATTTCCCCTTCCTGTTCGGCTTCGTCAATTTCGCTTTGGCGATGGCGCTCGCCTTTCTCGCCTTCGGCCTGTGGCTGAGGC
>Ga0196960_10000618_pt1 | contig 11427 bp, 12 predicted proteins | sample S3v_5metaG_FD_183187 | JGI IMG/M metagenome (GOLD analysis project Ga0196960, IMG submission 183187) | Soil microbial communities from Anza Borrego desert, Southern California, United States - S3+v_5 | ecosystem: Environmental > Terrestrial > Soil > Desert | place: USA: California | collected... | reverse complement strand
AGCCCGGCCGAGGCCGCCGACATCGCGAACTTCTCGATGCCGATCGAGGACATGGACCTCACCGTCCGGTCCTACAACTGCCTCAAGCGCGAGGGCGTGCACACCGTCGGTGAGCTCGTCACCCGCTCCGAGGCCGACCTGCTCGACATCCGCAACTTCGGGGCCAAGTCGATCGACGAGGTCAAGATGAAGCTGGCTGCCATGGGCCTCGCGCTCAAGGACAGCCCGCCCGGATTCATCCCCACCTCGGTCGAGAGCTACGACGAGGGGTACGAGACCGACGCCTACCAGGGCACGGGCGAGTACGCCGCGAGCTACGACCAGGCGCAGTACGACGAGACCTCCTACCAGGAGACCGAGCAGCTCTGAAGGAGGGCCGGACGGCGGGCGCACCCGCCGTCCGGCCTCGCCCTGCGGGCAGCGACACTGAACGCGAGCACCACCGCAGTACGGACGACAGCACCACCACGGATGCAGCCGGCAGCGAGCGCCCGGCGGCCTGAGGAAGGACCGACATGCCCACCCCCACCAAGGGCCCCCGTCTCGGCGGGTCCCCCGCGCACGAGCGGCTGATGCTGGCCAACCTGGCCACCTCGCTGTTCGAGCACGGGCGGATCACCACCACCGAGTCGAAGGCCAAGCGGCTGCGTCCGCTGGCCGAGAAGCTGGTGACCTTCGCCAAGCGCGGTGACCTGCACGCCCGTCGTCAGGTGATGACCACCATCCGTGACAAGGACGTCGTCCACACCCTCTTCGCCGAGATCGGTCCTCGTTACGAGAACCGTCCCGGTGGCTACACCCGCATCACCAAGGTGGGTCCCCGCAAGGGCGACAACGCGCCGATGGCCGTCATCGAGCTCGTCGAGGCGCTGACCGTGGGCCAGCAGGCCGTCGGTGAGGCCGAGCGCGCTCGCGGCACGCAGTTCGCGACCGGCGCGGGCTCCGCGTCCGCCGCCGGCGAGGTCACCGCCGACGCCCTCGAGGCAGCCGACGAGACCACCGGTGACGACACCACCGCCGCGGACGTGACCGCCGAGGAGACCACCGCCGACGTCACCGCCGAGGACGTCCCGGTCGAGGACGCCAGCGGCGCGGACGTCGAGGCCGACGCGACGCCGGCTGCCGGCGCCGAGGGCACGGACGCGCGATGAGCGAGCCCCAGGGCGTCCCGGGCGCGGGCGCGGCCGGCGTGTCCGCCGGTGGCGGCGACCAGGGGGCGACCTTCGAGGGCGAGACCACCGGTCCCGGCGGCGACACGTCACCGGCCGTGATCGACGGCAGCGTCACCGACGAGGCCCAGGAGATCGTCACCGACGTCTTCAGCCCTGACGGCGAGCGGCAGGACGACAGCGACGTCACGTCGCAGCCCGAGCGCCAGAATGCGGCGGTCGTCGAGGATCCCGCCCTCTCGCCGGAGCTCGCGAGCGCCGTGGCGGCGGAGATCGAGGCCGCCGAGCTCGGCGACGCCGCGACCGCCGGCCAGCAGTACCAGGGCGGCGACGCCGCCCCCGACCCGAAGTGAGCGGTTCCTGACCGCACCGGGTACGGGTGCGGATCCCCGCATCGAGCACCGCGACGAGCCCGCCACCGAGACCGGTGGCGGGCTCGCCCGTCTCCGCCTGGCAGTGCAGTACGACGGTTCGCATTTCCACGGTTGGGCGCACCAGCCGGCGTTGCGCACCGTGCAGGCAGAACTCGAGTCCGCGATGACGACCGTCCTGCGCGAGCCGGTGCAGCTCACCGTCGCCGGCCGGACCGATGCCGGGGTGCATGCGACCGGCCAGGTCGTCCACTGCGACGTGCGCCGGGCCGTGTGGGAGGCCCAGGGCGCCAAGCTGCTCCGCCGGCTGCGCGGAGTCCTCCCGCCGGACGTCACGGTCCGCTCCGTGACGGAGGCGCACCCCGCGTTCGACGCCCGCTTCGGCGCGCTGGCACGGCACTACGTCTACCGGCTCACCGACGACCCCGCGGGGCCATCGCCGCTCCGGCGGGCCGACACGGTCGCCTGGCCGCGCCGCCTGGACGCCGGTGCCATGGACCTGGCCGCCGGCCTCCTCGTGGGCGAGAACGACTTCGCCGCCTACTGCAAGCGCAGGGAGGGCGCGACCACCATCCGCACCCTGCTCGGGCTGACTGTCGCCCGGCAGGGCGAGGAGCGAGGCCCGGAGATTGTGCGCATCGACGCCTCGGCCGACGCGTTCTGCCACTCCATGGTGCGCAGCCTCGTCGGCGGGCTGATCGCCGTGGGCGAGGGCCGGCGCCCGCTGGACTGGCCGGCCGGGCTGCTGACCCGCACGGAACGGGCGAGCGAGGTGCCGGTGGCGCCCGCGCACGGGCTCACCCTGGTCGGGGTGGACTACCCGCCCGACGCCGACCTCGCCGCCCGGACGCAGGTGACCCGGGCCCGCCGGGCCTGAACTCGCGACCGATCGACGGCCGCCCGCTCCACGCCGCCGGCGCCGACCGGGCGGGCGGAGGCGAGGCGCGCACGGGCTCGGCCTATCCGGTGCCGCCGCGGGCCACCGCCCGGGCGCGGGCCAGCTCCTCCGGGGTGTCGCAGTCCGTCCACGGAGCGGGGTGGCCCGCCGCGACGTCGGGCCGCAGCCGGCGCACGTCCAGTCCGGCCAGCGCCCGGTGCAGTGCCGCCGGGGCGGCCGGATCGGCCACGGCGCCGGCCAGCGCCGTGGTCCGCCAGACGCCGAGCAGCAGCTGGTCCCGGCCGGTGTCGTCGACGACGAGCACGCCGTCGCCGTCCAGGCTGCTGCGCAGCCGGTCGATCAGGTCGCCGGTGAGGAAGGGCAGGTCTGCAGCGAGCACCGCGACGACGTCGGTCCGCACGACCGCCAGCCCGGCCCGCACCGCCGCGACCGGACCCGCGCCGGCACGCTCCTCACGGGTGAAGACCACGTCGGCGGGAGCCTCCTGCGGCGGGCCGACGACGATGCGCCGGACGGCTCCGGAGACCGCGTCGAGCACGCTGCCGAGCATCGTGCGGCCGCCCACCTCGAGCTGCGGCTTGTCCCGGCCGCCGAGCCGGGCCGCCCGGCCGCCGGCCAGGATGACGGCCGAGTAGGGGGGCGACGGGTGCATCCCGACACCCTAGGCGCGGCGCATGGGTACCGTCGCCCGCGTGGGACGAGTCACCAGCCGCACCCCGGTGCTGCGCATCCGTGGTCCGCAGCGCACCACCCGGCCGGACACCGTGGCGGCGGAGGAACCGCTGGAGATCCGTCTCGGCGGCAAGGCCCTCGCCGTGACGATGCGGACGCCGGGCGACGACTTCGACCTCGTGCACGGCTTCCTCGCCACCGAAGGAGTCATCTCCGGCTCCGACGACGTCGCGGGGCTGCGCTACTGCGACTCCGTCGACGCCGACGGGCGCAACACCTACAACGTCGTGGACGTCGACCTGGCCCCGGGTGTGCCCGTCCCCGACACCGGGCTGGAGCGGAACTTCTACACGTCGAGCTCGTGTGGCGTCTGCGGCAAGGCCAGCATCGACGCCATCCGCACGAAGACCTCCTTCGACGTCGTCGCCGACCAGGTGCGGCTGCCGCTGGAGGTGCTGCTCGCGCTGCCGGACCGGCTGCGCGCCGGGCAGGAGGTGTTCGACAAGACCGGCGGATTGCACGCCGCGGGTCTGTTCACCGCCGGGGGGGAGCTGGTGGCCCTGCGCGAGGACGTCGGCCGGCACAACGCCGTGGACAAGGTCATCGGGAACGGCGTCCGCGAGGGCCGGCTGCCGCTGGCCGGGCACGTGCTCACGGTGAGCGGCCGGGCGAGCTTCGAGCTCACGCAGAAGGCGGCCATGGCCGGCATCCCGGTGCTGGCCGCGGTGTCGGCGCCGTCGTCCCTGGCGGTGGAGCTGGCCCGCGAGGTGGGCATCACCCTGGTCGGCTTCCTGCGCGGCGACGGCTGCAACGTCTACACCCACACCGAGCGCGTCGTCCTCCCCGACTGAGGTGAGCACGGCCATCTGCGAGACGTGAGCCGCCCCGCGAGGCGGTGACCCTCTGGTGGGCCCGAAGGGTCCCCGGTGGGTGACCGGGCGTGGCTCAGCGCAGGCGGGGGACGGCACCTGGCCGCGGTGTCGTCCGGAGGACGACGATGTGCTCAGTGATCGCCGCCGCGGAGCTGGCTGACGACGTGGGGGAGCAGCGGCCCGAGCACGGCGAGCCCGTCCGTCACCCCGCCGGTGGAGCCGGGCAGGTTGACGATGAGCGTGCGGCCGGCCGTGCCGGCCAGGCCCCGCGAGAGCACCGAGGTGGCCACCCCCTGCCCGGCGCCGTACCGGCGGACCGCCTCGGCGATCCCGGGGGCCTCGCGCTCCAGCACGGCGCGGGTGGCCTCCGGGGTGACGTCGGTGGGGGAGATCCCCGTGCCGCCGGTGGTGAGGACCAGGTCGGCCCCGTCGTCGACGGCCGCCCGCAGCGCCGCGGCGATCTGGTCGACGTCGTCGGGGCGGACGTGCGGGCCCTCGACGGTGAACCCCAGCTCGCGCAGCCCGTCGGCGAGCGCCCGGCCGCTGCGGTCCTCGTAGACCCCGGCCGACGCCCGGTTGGACGCGGTGACGACGACGGCGCGCGCGCCGTCCGGCAGCCCGTTCACCGAGTCCACTCGCCGCTCTTGCCGCCGGACTTCCGCAGCAGCCGGACGTCGGTGATGGTGGCGCGCGGATCGACCGCCTTGACCATGTCGATCATCGTCAGGCCGGCGACCGTGACCGCGGTGAGCGCCTCCATCTCCACGCCGGTCCGGTCGGCGGTGCGCGCGGTAGCGGTGATCTCCACGGCGTCGTCGGCCACCTGGATGTCGACGGTGACGCCGTGCAGCGCGATGGGGTGGCACAGGGGCACGAGGTCCGGGGTCCGCTTCGCCCCGGCGATGCCCGCGATCCGCGCGACGGCGACGGCGTCGCCCTTCGGCACCCCGTTCCCGCGCAGCAGGCCGACGACCTCGGGGCTGACCAGCACGCGACCGGCGGCCGTGGCCTCCCGTGCGGTGACCTGCTTGGCGCTGACGTCGACCATGCGGGCCGCGCCGGACTCGTCGACGTGGGTGAGACGGGTCTCGCTCACTGCGTCCTCCGGTTCGACTCCGCCATCGCTGGCACTCCTCGCCCGCTGCGGTGCTCACTCAGGCGTCGACTCACTGGAGAGCTCCTTCGATCAGCACGACGTCGACCTCGGCGCCGGTGGTCAGTTCGGTGACGTCCTCGGGGACGACGACCAGGCAGTTGGCGCGGGCCAGGTGCGCCACCAGGTGCGACCCCGGACCGCCGACCTGGGAGACCTCGCCGCCGTCGTAGCGGCCGCGGAGGAACTGGCGACGGCCGGCGGGGGAGCGCAGGTTCCCGGTGAGCCGGGCCGGCGCGCGCAGCCGGTCGGGGAAGGCGTGGCCGAGCGCGCGCCGCAGCGCCGGTCGGACGAAGACCTCGAAGGAGACGAAGGCGCTGACCGGATTGCCGGGCAGGGTGATCACCGGGACGCCGTCGACGGTGCCGGCACCCTGCGGGCCGCCGGGCTGCATGGCGACCTTGCCGAACTCCACCGTGCCCAGCGTCCGGAAGGCGTCCTTCACGACCTCGTAGGCGCCGGCGCTCACCCCGCCGCTGGTGATCAGGAGGTCCGCCGTCGGGAGCTCCGCCCGCACGGTGGCGAGGAACTGGTCGACGTCGTCGGGGACGAAGTGCAGGCGGCGGGGGACGCCGCCGGCCTCCTCGACCGCGGCGGCCAGCAGCGTGGAGTTCGACTCGTAGATCTGGCCTCGTGCCAGTGGCTGCCCCGGCGCGACCAGCTCGCTGCCGGTGGACAGGACCAGCACCCGGGGGCGGCTCCGGACGGTCAGCTCGGTGACGCCCACGGCGGCGGCCAGCCCGAGCTGCGCCGCGCCGAGCGGTGCGCCGGCCGACAGGGCCACGGTGCCGGCGACGATGTCCTCGCCGGCCGCCCGCAGGTGGCTGCCGATCGGCGGGCGGTCCCGGATCTCGACGACCTCGACGCCGGCATCGGTCAGCTCCACGGGGACGACGACGTCGGCTCCCGGCGGCAGCGGAGCCCCGGTCATGATCCGGTGGACGGTGCCGGGCGCCAGCGGCACGACGTCGGTACGCCCGGCGGGGATGTCCTCGGCCACCGGGAGCCGGACGGGTGAGCCGTCGGCGGCACCGAGCTCGGCCCACCGGCCGGCGTACCCGTCCATGGCGGAGTTGTCGAAACCGGGGAGCGGAACCCGGGCGACGACGTCCGCGGCCAGCACCCGGCCGTGGGCCGCTCCCACGGGGACGGACTCCACGGGCAGCGCCGGGAGGAGGGCGTTGACCACCGCCTGGTGTTCCTCGACCGTGCGCACGCAGCCATCCTGGCCGATTCCCCCGCGCGTCACCGCAGCGGCCGCCCGTTAGTGTCCCCGGCACGCACGGACGACGGAGGGTGATGTGGCGGAGATCGACCGGATGCTCGAGGCGAACGAGGCCTGGGCCGCACGGTTCCCGGGCAGCAAGCCGGTGCGGCCGGCGCGCGCGGTGGCCGTGGTCGCCTGCATGGACTCCCGCATGCCGCTGTTCCCGCTGCTGGGGCTCGAAGTGGGCGACGCGCACGTCATCCGCAACGCCGGCGGGGTCATCACCGAGGACACGATCCGGTCGCTGACCATCTCGCAGCACCTGCTGGGCACCCGCGAGGTCGTGCTGGTCCACCACACCGACTGCGGGCTGCAGAAGAGCAACGACGTCGACTTCGCCGACCTCGTGGAGAAGAGCACCGGCCGGCGTCCCCCCTGGGCAGCCCGGACCTTCACCGACGTCGACGCCGACGTGCGGGAGTCGATGCGGCTGCTGCGGGACTCCCCGTACCTCCTGTCGCACGAGGTGCGCGGCACCGTCTACGACGTCGAGACCGGGCGCCTGCGCGAAGTCGTCTGAGCGCCCCGTCCAGTGACCTGCTGGAACGGCCTGGCGACGTGCTGGAACGGCCCTCGTCCCCGCGTGGTGACGTACTGGAACGGCCCTCGTCCGGAGGCTCGCCCCGAGCGTGGTGACGTGCTGGCACGGCCCCCGTCCAGGGACCCGCCCTGAGCTTGCGAAGGGTGGGGAGGACGGGGGTCCTTCTCCTGGTATCGTCGTCGGTTGGCGCGCGTGAGCCGGCTGGTGCCGCGCGCGTCGTTCCACGTCTCCCGTGCTCGGTGAGGCGATTCGACCAGCCATCCCGACGACGACGGAGGACACGAGCGCCGTGCGCACGTACACCCCCAAGCCCGGCGAGGTCGCCCGGGCGTGGCACGTCATCGACGCCACTGATGTGGTGCTCGGTCGACTGGCCAGCCAGACCGCGCAGCTCCTGCGCGGCAAGCACAAGCCCCAGTACGCCCCGCACGTCGACGTCGGCGACTTCGTCGTCATCGTCAACGCCGGCAAGATCGCTCTGACCGGGTCGAAGCGGGACGACAAGGTGGCCTACCGGCACTCCGGTCACCCGGGTGGTCTCCGGACCATCAACGTGGGCGACCAGCTCCGCACGCACCCCGACCGCGTCGTCGAGCGCGCGATCAAGGGCATGCTGCCGCACAACACCCTCGGGCGGCAGATGATCAAGAAGCTCAAGGTCTACGCAGGCCCGGAGCACCCGCACGCTGCGCAGCAGCCCCAGACCTACGAGATCAAGCAGGTGGCCCAGTGACCAGCGCACTGACCGTGACCGACGCCGACGGGCGTCCGATCCAGACCGTCGGCCGTCGCAAGGAAGCTGTCGTCCGCGTGCGGCTGCTCCCCGGCACCGGCCAGTTCACGCTCAACGGCCGCACCCTCGAGCAGTACTTCCCGAACAAGGTGCACCAGCAGCTCATCCGTGAGCCGTTCGTGACCCTCGAGAAGGCCGAGCAGTACGACGTCGTGGGCCTCCTCAAGGGAGGTGGCGTCACCGGGCAGGCCGGGGCGCTGCGCCTGGCGATCGCCCGCGCGCTCATCGAGATCGAGGCCGAGGACCGTCCGGCCCTCAAGAAGGCCGGCTTCCTCACCCGTGACGCGCGGGTCAAGGAGCGCAAGAAGTACGGGCTCAAGAAGGCGCGCAAGGCGCCTCAGTACTCCAAGCGCTGACCGGTACGGCTGCGCCGGCCATGGGGGGGAGACTCTTCGGGACCGACGGCGTCCGGGGTCGGGCCAACTCCGACCTCACGCCGGAGCTGGCCCTCTCGGTGGCTCGTGCCGCCGCAGGCGTGCTCGCCGACCGCGACGGGACCTCACGTCCCGTCGCGGTCGTCGGCCGCGACCCCCGCGCCAGCGGGGAGATGCTCGAGGCCGCCGTCGTCGCGGGCCTCACCAGCGCAGGAGCGGAGGTGCTCCTCGCCGGGGTGGTCCCCACGCCGGCGCTGGCCTATCTGACCGGCCGCAACGACGCCGACCTCGGCGTGATGATCTCGGCCAGCCACAACCCGATGCCCGACAACGGCATCAAGCTGTTCAGCCGCGGTGGGCACAAACTGCCCGATGCCCTCGAGGCCGCCATCGAGCAGACCGTGGCCTCCGGCTCCTCCGACGGCCACCGCCCCACCGGCGCCGCGATCGGCCGCGTCCGCGCGCTCGCCGACGGCACCGACGCCTACCTCGACCACCTGCTGTCCACGGTGGACCGCCCGCTGTCCGGGCTCTCCGTCGTCGTCGACGGCGCGCACGGGGCGGCCAGCGGGGCGGCGCCCGAGATCTACCGCCGGGCGGGTGCCACCGTGCACGCGATCGGCTGCGCGCCCGACGGCTGGAACATCAACGACGGCATCGGCTCCACCCACCTCGGCCCCCTCGTCGAGGCGGTCCGCGAGCGCGGCGCCGACATCGGGATCGCCCACGACGGTGACGCCGACCGCTGCCTGGCGGTCACCGCGTCCGGCGAGGTGGTCGACGGTGACGCGATCCTCGCCGTCTGTGCCCTGGCGCTGCACGAGCGCGGCGCGCTGAAGTCCGACACCGTCGTGGCGACGGTCATGAGCAACCTCGGCTTCCACCACACGATGCGCGACGCCGGCATCGCCGTGCACACCACCGCCGTCGGTGACCGGTACGTGCTGGAGGCACTGCGCGCCCAGGACCTCAGCCTCGGGGGCGAGCAGAGCGGCCACCTGGTGTTCCTCGAGCACGCCACGACCGGCGACGGGCTGCTCACCGGCCTGGCCCTCCTGTCCCGGATGGCGGCCACCGGATCGTCGCTGGCCGAGCTCGCCTCGGTCGTGCGGCGGCTGCCGCAGGTCCTCGTGAACGTGCCCGTGACCGACCGGCTCGCCGTCGCCGCGAGCGACGAGGTGGCCGCCGCGGTGAACGAGGTCGAGCAGGAGCTGGGGGATTCCGGCCGGGTGCTGCTGCGGCCCTCGGGCACGGAGCAGGTGGTGCGCGTCATGGTCGAGGCACCCACGCAGGACCAGGCCGACCGGGTCGCCTCCCGTCTGGCGACGGTGGTCGCGCAGGTCCGCTGACCCGGTCCCCGCGGCGGAGCGGGCCCACCCCGACGAGGGGGACACCACGTCGAGCGTGACGGCCGGAGCCGTTCCCCCCGGTACCCTCGGTCAAATGTGCGGCATCGTGGGTTACGTCGGTTCGCGGGACGCCCGGGACGTCGTCCTGGAAGGGTTGCGTCGGCTGGAGTACCGGGGCTACGACTCGGCGGGTATCGCGGTCGTCGTCGGGGGCGAGCTCCGCACGGCGAAGAAGGCCGGCAAGTTGGCCAACCTGGAGAAGGTGCTCGCCGACGAGCCGCTCCCCGCGGCCACGATCGGTCTGGGGCACACCCGGTGGGCCACCCACGGTGGGCCGAGCGACCGGAACGCGCACCCGCACGTCTCCGCGGACGGGGCGGTCTCGGTGGTCCACAACGGCATCATCGAGAACTTCGCCGCGCTGCGCGCCGAGTGCGAGGCATCGGGCATCGAGTTCACCTCCGAGACCGACACCGAGGTCGTCGCCCACCTGCTGGCCGCCGTCTACGAGTCGACGCCCGAGGGCGAGAGCCGCCTGGCCGAGGCCATGCGCGGCGTGTGCCAGCGGCTGGAGGGCGCGTACACGCTCGTCGCCGCGCACGTCGCCGAGCCCGACACCCTCGTCGCCGCCCGGCGCAGCAGCCCGCTGGTCGTGGGCATCGGGGAGACGGCCGACGGCACTGCCGAGTACTTCCTGGGGTCCGACGTCGCAGCCTTCATCGGGCACACCCGCGAGGCGCGCGAGCTCGGTCAGGACCAGGTCGTCGAGATCGACCGCACCCGGGGCCTGACCGTCACCGGCTTCGATGGCACGCCCGCCGAGCCGACGGCGTACACGGTCGACTGGGACGCCGCCGCCGCGGAGAAGGGCGGTTACGACTGGTTCATGCTGAAGGAGATCGCCGAGCAGCCGCAGGCGGTGGCCGACACGCTCCTCGGCCGGCTGGGCGAGGACGGCGAGCTGGTGCTCGACGAGGTGCGCCTCTCCGACGAGGAGCTGCGGGACATCGACAAGATCTTCGTCGTCTCCTGCGGCACCTCCTACCACGCCGGGCTGATCGCCAAGTACGCCATCGAGCACTGGACCCGCATCCCGGTCGAGGTGGAGGTGGCCAGCGAGTTCCGCTACCGCGACCCGGTGCTCGACCGCTCCACGCTGGTCGTCGTCATCAGCCAGTCCGGCGAGACCATGGACACCCTGATGGCGCTGCGTCACGCCAAGGAGCAGAAGGCGCGCGTGCTGGCCATCTGCAACGCGAACGGCTCGACCATCCCGCGGGAGTCCGACGCCGTCCTGTACACGCATGCCGGCCCGGAGATCGCCGTCGCCTCGACCAAGGCGTTCCTGGCGCAGATCGTGGCCTGCTACCTGGTGGGGCTCTTCCTCGCCCAGGTGCGCGGCATCAAGTACGAGGACGAGATCGCCTCGATCGTCGACGACCTGCGCGCGCTGCCCGACGCCGTCACGACCGTGCTCGAGCTGATGGAGCCCGTGCGCGCGCTGGGCCGCTCCCTCGCCGACGCGAACACCATCCTCTTCCTGGGCCGGCACGTCGGCTTCCCGGTGGCCCTGGAGGGGGCGCTCAAGCTCAAGGAGCTGGCCTACATCCACGCCGAGGGCTTCGCCGCCGGTGAGCTCAAGCACGGGCCGATCGCGGTGATCGACCAGGGCACCCCCGTCGTGGTCATCGTGCCGTCGCCGCGCAGCCGGAACTCCGTGCACGGCAAGGTGGTCTCCAACATCCAGGAGGTCCGCGCCCGGGGTGCCCGCACGATCGTCATCGCGGAGGAGGGCGACGAGGACGTCGTGCCCTACGCCGACCACCTGATCCGGGTGCCGCGCACGCCCACCCTGCTCGCCCCGGTGGTCACCACCGTGCCGCTGCAGGTGCTCGCCTGCGAGATCGCCGACACCCGCGGTTTCGACGTCGACCAGCCGCGCAACCTGGCGAAGTCCGTCACGGTCGA
>Ga0196960_10000617_pt1 | contig 11457 bp, 9 predicted proteins | sample S3v_5metaG_FD_183187 | JGI IMG/M metagenome (GOLD analysis project Ga0196960, IMG submission 183187) | Soil microbial communities from Anza Borrego desert, Southern California, United States - S3+v_5 | ecosystem: Environmental > Terrestrial > Soil > Desert | place: USA: California | collected... | reverse complement strand
CGGCGGCGGCGCGCGCCCACGACCCGATCCGGGCCTGCACCCGCGGGTTGGCGGCGTGCCCGGCCACCGTCGTCCGCGGCGTCCGCAGCCGGGTGAGGATGAACCCGTACTCCCGGTCGCCGTGGGCGGCCTGGTTGAGGTTCATGAAGTCCATGTCGATGGTCGACCACGGCAGCGCCGCGTCGGCCTGGGTGTGCAGGTGCAGCAGCGGCTTGCGCAGCGCGTCCAGTCCGGTGATCCACATCTTCGCCGGGGAGAAGGTGTGCATCCAGGTGATCACGCCGAGGCAGGCCGGGTCCTCGTTGGCCTCGCCCATGACCCGGCGGATCGCGCCGGCGTCGGTGAGCACCGGCTTCCACACCACGCGCACGGGCACGTCGTCGGCGTCGTCCAGCGTCGCGGCGACCCGCTGGGACTGCTCGGCGACCTGTTGGAGCGTCTCCTCGCCGTACAGCCCCTGGCTGCCGGTGAGGAACCACAGCTCCTGACCCTCGAATGGCACGTGGGCGTCCTCTCTCATCGTTGGCCGTAGACGTTCTGGTAGCGCGCGTAGAGCGAGTCGATGTCCGCCTGCGCGATCGGGATGCACTCGCCCAGCTGGCGGGAGAGGTGCACGGTGCGGGCGACGTCCTCGGTCATGACCGCGGCCTTGACCGCGGCCTTCGCCGAGGGCCCGATGGTGAAGACGCCGTGGTTCTGCATGAGCACGGCCGGCGAGCGGTGCCCGGACAGCGTCGCGACGATGCCCTGGCCGATGGAGTCGTCACCGATGAGCGCGAACGGACCGATCGGGATCGGGCCGCCGAACTCGTCGGCCATCGCGGTGAGCACGCACGGGATCTCCTCACCGCGGGCCGCCCAGGCCGCGGCGTAGGTGCTGTGGGTGTGCACCTGGCCGTTGACCTGGGGCATGTTCCGGTAGACGTAGGCGTGCGCGGCGGTGTCCGAGGACGGCGCCTTGACCCCGTCGACGGCGTTGCCGTCGAGGTCGCAGACGGTGATGCCCTCCCAGGTCAGCGCGTCGTACTCCACCCCGCTGCCCTTGATCACGAACAGGTCCTCGCCGGGCACCCGCTCGGACACGTTGCCCGACGTCCAGGTCACCAGCTCGTAGCGGGTCAGGTACGCGTGCAGCGCCGCGACGTGCTCGCGCTGCTCGCGGTGGGTGCCCTGCTCGGTGATGGTGGCGGTCATGCGCTCTGCTCCTCGGGGACGGCGGTGGAGGTTGGGTCGGCGTCGTCCGGCCCGATCCCGACGTGATCCACGGCGGCCCGCTCGACCGGGAGCGCGGCGACGTACCGCTGCATGAACGCCTCGAAGCCTGCGACGTCGACGGGATCGGGATCGGCGGTGCGCAGGCGCGTGTCGCGGAACACCGTGGTGTCCAGGTACTCGGCCAGGCTCTGCTCCGGCGGGCGTCCGGTGGCGAAGGCAGCCAGGACGGCGATCCCCCAGGCGCCCCCCTCCGCCGCGACGTCCCCGACGGAGACCGGGGTGTCGATCGCGGCGGCCAGGAAGCGTTGCGCCACGCCCTCGGTCTTGAACAGGCCGCCGTGCGCGAACATCCGCTCCAGCCGCACGCCCTCGGCCTTCTGCAGCACGTCCATGCCGATCCGGAGCGTGGCCAGGGAGGCGAACAGCTGCGTGCGCATGAAGGTGCCGAGGTCGAGCCGGCTGTCCGGGGACCGGAGGAAGAGCGGCCGGCCCTCCTCGAAGTCGGTGATCGGCTCCCCGGAGAGGTAGTTGTAGGCGAGCATCCCGCCGCAGTCGCTCGTACCGCCCAGTGCGGCGGTGAAGAGGGTCTCGAAGACCTCCGACGGCGCGACCTCGGACCCCAGCGCCCGGGCGAACTCGGTGAACAGCCCGGCCCAGGCGTCCAGTTCACTGGCCCCGTTGTTGCAGTGCACCATGGCCACGGGGTCGCCGGCCGGCGTGGTCACCAGGTCCACCTCGCGGTGCACCCGGTCGAGCTCTCGCTCGAGCACGACCATGGCGAAGACGGACGTCCCGGCGGAGACGTTGCCGGTGCGGGGAGCGACCGAGTTGGTCGCGACCATGCCCGTGCCCGCGTCCCCCTCGGGGGGACAGAGCGGGGTGCCGGGACGCAGCCGCCCGGCCGGGTCGAGCAGCGCCGCGCCCGCTTCGGTGAGCGTGCCGGCCGGCCGGCCGGCGAGTGCGACGGCGGGCAGCAGCTCGGCGAGGGTCAGCTCCGCCCCGGCCTCGGCGGCCAGCTGATCGAACCGGGCCAGCATCGTGGTGTCGTACCCGCCGGTGCCGCTCCTGATCGGGAACATGCCGCTGGCATCCCCGATGCCGAGGACCTTCTCACCGGTGAGCTGCCAGTGCACGTAGCCGGCCAGGGTCGTCAGGTGGTCCAGCCGGCCGACGTGCAGCTCGCCGTCCAGGATCGCCTGGTAGAGGTGCGCGACGCTCCACCGGTGCGGGATGTTGGCACCGAACTCCGCGCTGAGCCGCTCGGCGGCCCGGCCGGTGTTCGTGTTGCGCCAGGTGCGGAACGGCGTCAGCAGCTCACCGTCGGCGTCGAGTGCCAGGTAGCCGTGCATCATCGCGGACACGCCGAGCGCGCCGACGCCTGCCAGCTCGACCCCGTGGCGTCGCTGCACGTCCTCGACCAGGGCCGCGACGCTCGCCTGCACGCCCGTCCAGACGGCGTCCAGCGAGTACGTCCAGAGCCGGTCCACCAACTGGTTCTCCCAGTCGTGCGTGCCGACGGCGAGGGGATCGTGATCCGGACCGATCAGCACCGCCTTGATCCGGGTCGATCCGAGCTCGATCCCCACGGCCGTGCGGCCCGAGGTGATCGCTGCGCCGGCGTCCATCGTCATGTCAGGAGCTCCTTCCCGCCCACCGGTGACGGGCCTGGTACCAGCGATCCAGTCGACCGCGGAACTGCGGTGCCGGAAGATTGTTAGCGCTAACATCACGCCCGGTCAAGCAGCCGGATCAGCGCACGGGCCCGGTGCTCCCACGCACCACCAGCTCGGGCACGACCGGCTCCTCGTGCGCGTCCGCACCGGCCAGCCGGGCCAGCACCAGCTCGACGCCGCGCCGGCCGAGCTCGGCGAAGTCCTGCCGCACCGTCGTCAGCGGCGGGGTGAAGTACGGCGCCTCGGGCAGGTCGTCGAAGCCGACGACGCTGACGTCACCGGGCACGGACAGGCCCTCCTCGTGGAAGGCGGCGAGCACCCCGAGCGCCATCTGGTCGTTGGCCGCGAAGACCGCGGTCAGCTCCTCGCCGGCGCGCCGCCGGGCGGCGAGCCGGCGGCCGGCCGCGTACCCCGACGACGGCGTCCAGTCACCGCCGAGCACCTCCGGCACGGTCGCACCCACGGCCTCCAGTTCGGTCCGCCAGGCCTGCAGGCGGTCGCGGGCCTCCTTGGAGTCCGCCGGCCCGGTGAGGTGGTGCACCGTGCGGTGGCCCAGGTCGAGCAGGTGCCGGGTGGCCAGGCTCCCGCCGACCACCTGGTCCACGCCGACCGCGGGCTCCTCGAGGGCGCCGCCGCTCTGCACGGTGACCAGCGGGACCGGCGAGGAGATGGCGTGCACCGCCTCGAACGCGTCGTCGTAGGTGCCGAGCGCGACGACCGCGTCGACCGACCGCGCCGCGAAGCGGTCGATGGCGTCGGCCATCGACTCGCGGGTCGAGTCCTCCAGCACGGTGACCGACAGCGAGTACCCGGCCGCCCGGGCGGCCCGCTCCAGCCCGACGAGGGTCTGGGCCGGGCCGTACTGGTTGATGTTCACCGTCACGAACCCGATCGTGCGGGTCGACCCGGTGACGAGTGCCCGGGCCGCCGTGTTGGGCCGGTAGCCCAGCTCGGCGATGGCCCGGCGCACCCGTTCCCGGGTGCCCGGTGCGACGTTCGGGTGCCCGTTGACGACCCGGGACACCGTCTGGTGCGAGACGCCGGCGCGGGCGGCGACGTCGGACATGCCGAGCGCGCGCGGTGGTCCCTGCGGGAGCACTGCTCCACTCCTCACGGGGGCGGCACCGTTGCCGCCCCCCGTCGGTGGCCCCGGAGGACCGTCAGCGCGACGAGCCCGCGCGGCGCTTGTTGTAGACGTCGAAGGCCACGGCGAGGAGCAGGATGAGCCCCTTGATGACCGACTGGATCGACTGGTCGACGCCCTGCAGCTGCATGCCGTTGCTCAGGACCGCGACGAGCAGGCCACCGACCATCGCGCCGGCCACCGTGCCGACACCGCCGGTGACGGCGGCACCACCGATGAAGGCCGCCGCGATGGCGTCGAGCTCGAAGTTCTGGCCGGCGGCCGGCTGCGCACCGTTGGACCGCGAGGAGTAGATGATCCCCGCGACGGCCGCCAGGAAGCCCATGTTGACGAAGATCCAGAAGTTGACCATCTTCACCTTGACGCCGGACAGCGTGGCGGCGGCCAGGTTGCCACCGATCGCGTAGACCTGACGGCCGAAGACCGAGCGCTTGGTGATCATGCCGTAGACGGTGATCAGGACGCCCAGGATGATCAGCACGATCGGCAGGCCGCGGGCGTGGGCCAGCTGCCAGGCGAAGTACATGACCACGGCGGCGACGACGACGACCCGGGCGATGAAGAGCGGGAAGCTCTCCACCGGCTGCTTGTAGCGGATCCGCGCGACGCGGGTGCGGAAGCCGCTGACCGCGTACCCGGCGACCGCGAGCGCGCCGATGAGCAGGGTGAAGGCGTCGTAACCGTTGCCACCGAGCAGGCCGTTGAGGAAGCCGCTGGACACCTTCTGGTACTCCGGGGTGAACGGCGACAGCGAGATGTTGTCCAGCACCTGCAGGGTGAGCCCGCGGAAGATCAGCATGCCGGCCAGGGTCACGATGAAGGCCGGGATGCCGACGTAGGCGACCCAGAAGCCCTGCCAGACACCGACGGCGATGCCGACCGCGATCGCGGCCAGCATGCCGACCCACCACGGAGCTCCGTGCCGGATGACCAGCACCGCGGACGTGGCACCGGTCAGCGCGACGACCGAGCCGACCGAGAGGTCGATGTGCCCGGCGATGATCACGATGACCATGCCGATGGCGAGCACCAGCACGTAGGAGTACTGCAGGACGATGTTGGTGATGTTGCCCGGGCTCAGCGACGTGCCGCCGGTCAGGATGGCGAACAGCACCACCACGACGAAGAAGGCCACGTAGATGCCGCTCTGCCGCAGGTTGCGGGCGAGCAGCTCCCGGAGGTCGCTGGTGCCGGCGTGCAGCGCCTTCTGCTGGGCGTCCGGGACCTCCGCCGGGGTCTCGTTGGTCTCTGGCCCCACGGTCCTGGTCACGATGCCAGCTCCCTCTCCTTGGTCATGAGCTTCATGAGGCTCTCCTGGGTGGCCTCACGGACCGGCTGCTCGCCGGTGATGCGCCCGGCCGAGAGCGTGTAGATGCGGTCACAGATGCCGAGCAGCTCGGGCAGCTCGGACGAGATGACGATGACCGCCTTGCCGGCCGCCACCAGCTTGTTGATGATCGTGTAGATCTCGTACTTGGCGCCCACGTCGATGCCGCGGGTCGGTTCGTCGAGGATCAGCACGTCCGGGTCGGTGAACAGCCACTTGGACAGCACGACCTTCTGCTGGTTGCCGCCCGAGAGCTTGCCGACGATCGAGGAGACGCTCGGCGCCTTGATGTTCATGTCGCGGCGGCTGTCCTCGGCGACCTTGGTCTCCTCGTTGCCGTTGACCCATCCCCGCGTGGCGAGCTTGCCCAGGGCCGCGGCGGAGACGTTGCGCCGGATGTCCTCGATGAGGTTGAGGCCGTACTTCTTGCGGTCCTCGGTCGCGTAGGCGATGCCGTTGTCGATCGCCTCGGAGACGCTGCGCGCCTTGACCTCCCGGCCGTGCACGAAGACCCGACCCTCGACGTACCGGCCGTAGGAGCGGCCGAAGATGCTCATCGCCAGCTCGGTGCGCCCGGCCCCCATCAGCCCGGCGATGCCGATGACCTCGCCGGCCCGCACGTTGAAGGCCGCGTGGTCGACCACGAACCGGTCCTGGGTGGGGTGCTTGACCGTCCAGTCCTCCACGCGCAGCACCTCCTCGCCGGGGTGCGACTCACGCTCGGGGTAGTAGGACTCCAGGTCGCGGCCGACCATGCCGCGGATGATCCGGTCGGTGTCGACGTCGGGGGCGCTCATGTCCAGCGTCTCGACGGTCTGGCCGTCGCGGATGATCGTCGTGTGCTGCGCGATCGCGACGATCTCGTTGAGCTTGTGCGAGATGATGATCGAGGTGATGCCCCGGTCACGCAACCGGCGCAGCAGGTCGAGCAGGTGCGCGGAGTCGTTGTCGTTCAGCGCGGCGGTCGGCTCGTCGAGGATGAGCAGCTTGACGTCCTTGGAGAGGGCCTTGGCGATCTCCACCAGCTGCTGCTTGCCCACGCCGAGCGTGCCGACCGGGGTGACCGGGTTCTCGTCGAGGCCGACCTCGTGCAGCAGCGCGGCGGCGTCGGCATTGGCCTTGTTCCAGTCGATGAGGCCGCCGCGGCCCTTGCGCTCGTTGCCCAGGAAGATGTTCTCCGCGATGGACAGGTAGGGCACCAGCGCGAGCTCCTGGTGGATGATCACGATGCCCACGTGCTCGCTGTCGCGGATGCTGCCGAACTTCTGCACCGCACCGTCGTAGACGATCTCGCCGTCGTAGGTGCCGGCCGGGTACACCCCGGACAGGACCTTCATCAGCGTCGACTTGCCGGCGCCGTTCTCCCCGCAGATGGCGTGGACGTCGCCGCGCCGCACCGCGAGCGACACGTCCGACAGCGCCTTCACGCCGGGGAACGTCTTGGTGATGGAGCGCATCTCCAGGATGTAGTCGTCCATGGACGCCGTCGTCCTCGTCTCTCTCCGGGATGTCGGGACGGGTGTACACCACCCGGCCCCCTTGATCGGTGCCCGGCGACCCGAGCTGTCCCGACGGGCTCGGACGAGCACGTCGGGAGGTGGGACCGGCCGGGTCCGGCAGCTGAGCTGCCGGACCCGGCCGGGTCTGGGGCCGGACGTCAGTCCGACTGGCCCCTGGCGACCTCGTCGGCCGTCCAGTAACCGGAGTCGATCAGGACCGACTGGATGTCGTCGGCGTAGACGGTCTCGATCGGCAGCAGGTACGAGGGGACGACCTTGACACCGTTGTCGTACGTCTCGGTGTCGTTGGCCTCCGGCTCGTCACCCTCGAGGAACGCCTGGCCCGCGATGACGGCCTGCTCGGCCAGCAGCCGGGTGTCCTTGAAGATGGTGGAGCTCTGGACACCGTCGGCGATCAGCTTGACCGAGGCGATCTCGGCGTCCTGACCGGTCACGACCGGCAGCGGCGTCGGGGTCGAGTCCAGGTTCGGGCCGTAGCCGGCGTTCTGCAGCGCGGTGATGATGCCGCGGGAGATCCCGTCGTAGGGCGACAGCACGCCGGCGACCTTGGTGCCGTCGTTGTAGCTGCCGGTGAGGAGGTCCTCCATGCGCTTCTGCGCGGTCTCCTGCGACCAGCGCAGGGTGGCGGCCTGCTCGATGTCGGTCTGACCCGACTTCACGACCAGCGTGCCGTCGTCGATCTTCGGCTGGATGACCGACATCGCGCCGTCGAAGAAGAAGGCGGCGTTGTTGTCGTCCAGCGATCCGGCGAACAGCTCGATGTTCAACGGCCCGGCGACGGTGCCCTCGGAGCCGTCCTCGTTCAGGACGCCCAGGCCGGTGAGGAGCGCGGTGCCCTGCGCGACCCCGACCTTGAAGTTGTCGAAGCTGACGTAGAAGTCGACGTTCTCGGTGTCACGGATGAGCCGGTCGTAGCTGATGACCGGGATGTCCGCGTCGGCCGCGGCCTGCAGCTGGCTGCTCAGCGCGGTGCCGTCGATGGCGGCGACGATGAGCAGGTCGGCACCCTCGGTGATCATCTGGTCGATCTGCTGACCCTGGGTCGGGATGTCGTCGTTCGCGAACTGCAGGTCGACCTCGTAGCCGGCCTCCTCCAGCTGCGACTGCACGTTGTCGCCATCGGCGATCCAGCGCTCGGAGGTCTGGGTCGGCATCGAGACACCGACCGTGAGGTCCTCCGGAGCCGCGTTCTCGGTGTCTGCGTTGCTGCCGGCGCCCTCGCCACCACAGGCCGTGAGGCCGATCGTCAGCGCGGCGCCCAGGGCGGTCAGCCCCAGCTTCTTGTTCACTGCCACATCTCTCCTTCGAGACCTCTGCCGCCCGACGGCGCAGGCCCGCGTCTGTGCGGGACGGCACAGTGTGAGCGTTAACAACCGGGGTGCGTCAACCCCCGAGGGCAAAGTCGACCGTCACGGTCGTGTAACGAGCCGTTCACCCGGCCGTGCGCCGCAACTCATGTCCACCCGCGTCGTCACGGGTGGTTCGTGAGCCGGGTCACTGGCACCATTCCGCCATGCGCGGGCTCATGCAGGACGTTCCCCTGACCGTCGACTCGATCTTCCGGCACGCCGAGCAGCACCACGGCGACGTCCCGATCGTGACGAACAACCCCAGCGGGAAGGTCCGCACCACCTACGCGGAGTGGGCGCAGCGCACCCGCCGCCTCGGCGGGGTGCTGGACACCCTCGGCATCAGCGCCGACGGCCGGGTCGGCACGTTCGCCTGGAACTCCGCCCGCCACCTGGAGCTCTACTTCGCCGCCCCGTGCACCGGCCGGGTGCTGCACACGCTGAACGTCCGGCTCTTCCCCGAGCAGCTGACGTACATCGCCAACCACGCCGAGGACGAGGTCGTCTTCGTCGACCGCACGGTGCTGCCGCTGCTGTGGCCGCTCATCGACACGATGAAGACCGTGCGGCACGTCGTGGTGATGGACGACGGCGGTGCCAACGAGGTGCCCGACGACCCGCGGGTGCTCGACTACGAGACGCTGCTGGCCGACGCCGAGCCGGTCGACTTCGCCACCACGGACGAGAACGCCGCCGCCTCGATGTGCTACACGAGCGGCACCACGGGCAACCCGAAGGGCGTCGTCTACTCGCACCGCTCCACGGTGCTGCACACCATGGCGGTCATCTCCCCCAACGGCTTCGGCATCGGCGTCGAGGACGTCGCCATGCCGGTCGTGCCGATGTTCCACGCCAACGCCTGGGGCATCGCGCAGGCGGCGCCGGCCGCAGGGGCCGCCATGGTCTTCCCCGGAGCGATGATGCAGCCGCAGGCACTGGCCGACCTGATCATCGACGAGGGGGTCACCTTCACCGCCGGCGTCCCGACCATCTGGCAGGGCGTGCTGCCGCACCTCGCCGGTCGGGAGCACCGGCTGCGCAAGATCGGCTGCGGCGGCTCGGCGGTGCCCCGCGCGCTGTCCGAGGCCTACAAGGAGCAGGTCGGCCTGCCGATCTACCAGGCCTGGGGCATGACCGAGACGCACCCGGTCGCCTCCGGCGGGACGCTGGCCGCGCGGTACCGGGACGCCGACGAGGAGACGAAGTCCGCGCAGCGCGCGCGGGCCGGGCTGCCGCTGTTCGGGCTGGAGGCGCGCATCGTCGACGCCGACACCCTCGAGCCGCAGCCGCACGACGACGTCGCCACCGGCGAGCTGCAGGTGCGGGGCCCGTGGTGCGCGAAGGACTACTACAACCCCGACTCCGGGGTCGAGCTGTCCACGCCCGACGGCTGGATGAAGACCGGCGACGTGGCCGCGATGGACGAGTTCGGCAACATCCGGATCGCCGACCGCACCAAGGACCTGATCAAGTCCGGCGGCGAGTGGATCTCCTCGGTGGACCTGGAGAACGCGATCATGAGCCACCCGGCGGTCAAGGAGGCCGCCGTCGTCGGCGTCCCGCACCCGAAGTGGGACGAGCGGCCACTCGCCTGCGTCGTGGTGGAGCAGGGCCAGCAGCTGACCGAGCAGGAGGTCCTCGACCACATCCGGCCGCTGGTGGCCAGGTGGTGGCTGCCGGACGCCGTGGAGTTCATCGACGAGGTGCCCAAGACCAGCGTCGGCAAGTTCTCCAAGAAGGACCTGCGCAGCCGCTTCGCCGAGTACCCGGCCCGCTCCTGACCCGGTTTCGGCGCCGAACCCCGACCCGGTTCCGGCGCCGAACCCCGACCCGGTTCCGGCGCCGAACCCTGGAGGGGCCTACACCACGTAGGGCGGGCGGCCGTTCTCGCTGACCATCGGCCGGCCTGCGGCGTCCCACTCGCCCATGCCGCCGCCGACGTTCACCGCGTCGTACCCGTTCTGGTTCAGCCAGGCAGCCACCCGCGCCGACCGGCCGCCGCTGCGGCAGGTGACGTAGACGGGGTCACCCTCGGGCACCTCGTCGAGCCGGGCCGGGACGTCGCCCATCCGGATGTGCGTGGCGCCCTCGATGTGCCCGGCCGCCCACTCGTCGTCCTCACGGACGTCGAGCACGACGGCGCCGGCGGGGACCTCGGTGGCGGGGACGGTCGGCACCTGTAGGGGCATCACGACCGCCATGGTCCCACGCACGCGGTGGCGTCACCGGCCGTGCGCCCGGTCCGGGCGCCCGGGGCACTGCCAGGATGGCCGACGATGAACCCCCTCCCGCCGGCTCCCGTCCGGGACCCTGCCTGGTCGCTGTCCTCCTCGGCGATCGGCCTGTGGCTGGCTCAGGGCGTGCTCGGCACGGTGGTCTACGGCCTGGCGGTCACCCTGTTCATCCTGTTCGTCCCCGCGGACGCCGGCTGGCTGGTGACGGTCGTCCGCTGGGCCGGCCCGGTCTTCGTCGTCGGCTACGCCGTGGTGGCGATCGGCATCCGGCCGCGGCTGCGCTACCGGGTGCACCGCTGGGAGGTCACCGCCGAGGCCGTCTACACGCTGACCGGCTGGCTGGACCGGACCTGGACGCTGGTGCCCATCTCCCGCATCCAGACCGTCGACGTCACCCGCGGCGTCGTGCAGCAGCTGTTCGGGCTGGCCAGCGTCGCGGTGCTCACCGCGTCCTCGCAGGGCACCGTGCGCATCCCGCACCTGGAGGTCGACGTCGCCCACCGGGTCGCCGACGACCTGGCCCGCCGGGCGGAGACGGTGCGGGACGAGGCCACGTGAACCCGGCTCCGCAGCCGGCCGGACGGCGCACGTCCGCGTGGGTGCTGCTGCTGCACACGATCACGTTCAAGCAGGCCCGGGCGCTGGTGCCGGTCGTGCTCGCGGTGGCCGCCGGGCGCGGGCTGGGCGACGGACCGGCGACGGTGATCGCGCTGGTCGTCGGGATCACCGTCCTCTCGCTGCTGTGGGCCGCGGCGTCCTGGTGGCGGTTCAGCTACGCCGACGGGGAGACCTCCGTCGTCGTCACCCGGGGGCTGGTCTCCCGGTCGGTGCGCACCGTCCCGATCGACCGGATCCGCGGCGTGGAGGTCGAGGCACCCGCCCTGCACCGGCTGTTCGGGCTGGTCCGGGTGCGCATCGACGCCGCGGCCGGGTCGGCGGCGGGGAAGGGCGAGGAGCTGCTGGTCGACGGCGTCCCCCGCGCGGAGGGCGACCGG
>Ga0196960_10000616_pt1 | contig 11465 bp, 8 predicted proteins | sample S3v_5metaG_FD_183187 | JGI IMG/M metagenome (GOLD analysis project Ga0196960, IMG submission 183187) | Soil microbial communities from Anza Borrego desert, Southern California, United States - S3+v_5 | ecosystem: Environmental > Terrestrial > Soil > Desert | place: USA: California | collected... | reverse complement strand
TGGCGCGCGAGGTGCCGGCCGGCCGGGCGGCGGCGCGGATCCCCGCGAGGTGACCGGGCACCTCCGGGGGCGCGTGCAGGACGCCGTGATCGTGGGCGGCGGGGCCGCCGGCCTCTGCCTCGCCCACTGGCTCACCAGGACCGGCACGGAAGTGACCCTGGTCGAGGCTCCCGAGGGTCCGCTGCGCCCGGCGGAGCGCACCTGGTGCTACTGGGAGGCGGGCGCCGGAGAGTTCGAGGAGGCGGTCGCCGCCTCGTGGCGGCGGCTGAGGGTGCGCGGACCGGACGGCGAGGTCATCGAGTCGGATCCCGCGCCGCTGCGCTACCGCATGGTGCGCTCGGGCCCCTTCGAACGGCTCGTCCACTCCCGCCTCGCGGCGTCCCCGACGGCCCAGGTCCTGCGTGCCACCGCACACGAGGTGCGTGAGGCCCCGTACGGCGCCGAAGTGCGCTGCACGACGGCCGGCGGACAGCCGCTCGTCCTGCGCGGCAGACGCGTCTTCGACTCGCGGCCCGTACGGGTCGCACCGCCCCACCGCACGCTGCTGCTGCAGCACTTCCGGGGCTGGTTCGTGCACACCGCGCTCCCCTGCTTCGATCCCGGAGTGGCTGACCTGATGGACTTCCGGGTCCCGCAGCCCGGCCACGGGCTCGCTTTCGGCTACGTGCTGCCGCTCGCACCGGACCGGGCGCTGGTGGAGTACACCGAATTCTCCCGTGCCCCGCTCACGGCGGCCGCGTACGAAGCCGCCCGGCGGCAGTACACCGAGGACGTCCTGCGTCTCGGCCGGTTCACCGTGGAGTCGGCCGAGCAGGGCGTGATCCCCATGACCGACGCGTGCTTCCCCCGCCGGACCGCCCGGTCCGTCTTCCGTATCGGGGCGGCCGGCGGCGCCACCCGGCCGGCGACCGGCTACACCTTCGCCGCGGTGCAGCGTCAGAGCCGGGCCATCGCCGCCGCGCTGCACCGCGGACACCCGGACGTTCCCCGGCCGCACGGCCGCAGGGCTCTCGCCATGGACGCCGTGCTGCTCCGGGCCCTGGACACCGGGCGTGTGGACGGGCCGCGCTTCTTCACCGGCCTCTTCCGCCGCGTCCCCATGGAGCGGCTCCTGCGTTTCCTCGACGGCGGGAGCACGCCGTGGGAGGAGTTCGGCATCGGCCTGCGCACACCGGCCGGGCCGATGCTCCGCACCGCGGCCGAGCTCCCCTTTCTCGCCCGCCGGACCACCGGCCGATCCGAAGAGAGCCCCCGATGACCCTCCTGCGGGACCACGATCTGGCACGCGCCTTCGACCACGCGGCACACACCTACGACCGGCTCACCGCACTGAATCCTGGCTACCGCTCCGACCTCCTCCGCTCGGCGCACCGCCTCCGGCTGCCCCGCGGCGGGCGGGGTCTGCGGGTGCTCGATCTCGGCTGCGGTACGGGCGCGTCCACGCGGGCGCTGCTCCGGGCGGCTCCCTACGCCCGGATCACCGCGGTGGACGCCTCCGCCGGCATGCTGGAGCGGGCGCGCGCGAAACGCTGGCCCCCGAACGTCCGCTTCCTGCACCGGTCCGCGGAGGAACTCCCCGCCACCGACGACGACGGCTCGTACGACGCCGTCTTCGCCGCCTACCTCTTCCGCAACGTCGCAGAACCCGGCGAGGTCCTCCGAGCCGTACGCGCCCTCCTGCGTCCCGGCGGCCGTCTGCTGGTCCATGAATACAGCCTCAGCGGCTCGCCCGTGCACCGGGCGGTGTGGAACGCGGTCTGCCGGGGCGTCATCGTCCCGGCGGGCACGCTGACCGGCGACCGTGAGCTGTACCACCATCTGTGGCGAAGTGTCCTGGCGTTCGACACGGCGCCCGTCTTCGCGCAGCGGATCGCCCGGGCAGGATTCCCCTTCGTGCGGACCGCGCCCGTCGGCGGCTGGCAGACCGGAATCGTTCACGCGTTCCTCGCCCGGAGTGCCGTGGGACCTGCCGCGCCCGAGGCGTCATGAGGACGCGAAGGCACCGTCCCGACGCAGACCGGCACGGACGGGACCGCCGGGCGGAGGTGCTCCTGCCGGAGCCCGGACGCGAGCGCTTCACCGGTGACGCACCTTCGGCGGCGGTGATCGGCGGCGGCATCGCCGGTCTCGCGGCGGCGACCGCGCTCGCCGAACGCGGTGTCCGCGTGACGCTGTACGAGCAGGGCGAGACGCTCGGAGGGCGCCTCGCCGGGTGGCCCGTGCGCCTCGCCGACGGGTCCGGGGTGACGATGAGCCGCGGCTTCCACGCCTTCTTCCGCCAGTACTACAACCTGCGCGGGCTCCTGCGCCGTACGGACCCCCGGCTCACGGCGCTCACCCCGCTGCCGGACTACCCGCTGCTGCACCGCGACGGCATGGCGGACGGATTCGCCCGGGTGCCGAGGACCCCTCCGTGGAGCGCGCTCGGATTCGTGGCGCTCAGCCCCTCGTTCGGCTGGCGCGACCTCGCCGCCATGAACCCCCGCGAGGCACTGCCCCTTCTCGACGTCCGGGTCCCCGAGGTGTACGAGCGGTTCGACGGGATCAGCGCCGAGGACTTCCTGCACCGGATCGACTTCCCCGAGGCGGCCCGTCATCTGGCCTTCGAGGTGTTCTCCCGCAGCTTCTTCGCCGACCCGCGTGAACTATCCGCCGCCGAACTGCTGCTGATGTTCCACATCTACTTCCTCGGCTCCTCCGAGGGCCTCCTCTTCGACGTACCGCGCGAGCCGTTCCCCCAGGCGCTCTGGGAACCTCTGGGCGGCTATCTGCGACGGCTCGGCGCCGAGGTGCGCACCGGTTCTCCCGTCCACCGCGTCCGCCCGGTGGCCGGCGGGGACCTGAGCGTGGAGTCCGGCGGGGCGGCCGGCCGCCATCAGGCCGTGGTCCTCGCCCTGGACACCCGTGGTCTGCGCCATGTCGTGGGCGCTTCCGAGGGGCTGGGGGACGCGTCCTGGCGCGCGGACGTCGCGGCCCTGCGCACCGCGCCGCCGTTCCTGGTGTCCCGGCTCTGGCTCGACCGCCCCGTGCGCGAGGACCGCGCGGGCTTCCTCGGCACCAGTGGCTTCGACGGGCTCGACAACGTCAGCGTCCTCGACCGCTGGGAAGGTGAATCAGCGCGCTGGGCCGCGCGGACGGGCGGTTCCGTGGTCGAACTCCATGCCTACGCCGTGGACGAGGGAGCCGAACGGAAGGAGGTGCAGCGCCGGATGCTCGGCCGGCTGCACGAGGTCTACCCCGAGACCACGGACGCCGGGGTCGTCGACGTCCGGCACGAATGGCGCGCCGACTGCCCCGTCTTCCCCGTCGGCGCCCACCACCGCCGGCCGGCCGTACGCACGCCTCATCCCCGCGTCACGCTCGCGGGCGACCTGGTCCGCACCGACCTCCCCGTCGCCCTGATGGAGCGCGCGGCGACCTCGGGTTTTCTGGCCGCCAACGCGCTTCTCGCCGGCTGGGGCATCAGGGGGCAGGTGCTCTGGACCGTTCCGCGGGCCGGACGCTCCCGGGTGCTGCGCGCCCTCGCGGGCCGGGCCGCGCGGCGGTGACGTTCAGCCGGGGAAGCGCCCGGTGCTCCGCAGCGACCAGCGGCGTTCGGCGTACGCCAGGTCGTCACGCCAGAGGCGGCCGGCCGTCCGTCGCATCAACGGCCGCAGGGCGGGCGCGGCGGCGCGCGCCAGGGCGAAACCCCGCCGGTCCGAGGAGGCGACGACGGCCTCGACCACCGCCGTCCGCGGGTGCGTGGCGCCGGGTGCGGTGAGCGGTGTGGCATGGGTCTCCACCACCGACCCGGCACCCTCGCCGTCGGTGATCCGCATGACCACCGTGCGCGGTCCGGGCGCGGTGAACACGGCCCGCACCGGCACCACCAGCCGGCCCGCGACCTTGAACGACACGTCGACGGCGAATGCGTCCTCCCCGCCGTCCCCGGGGGTTCTGGCCACCCTCAGGCCGACGAACGCATAGGGGTGGAACCAGGAGCCGTGCCAGGGGTCGAGGCGGTTGGCGACCACGTCCTCGGGTTCGCACCGGCCCGTCGCCGTGAACACCGCATCCACCGCGCCCCCCGGTGCCGGCCGCAGCGGCACGACGGGGCGCTCCAGTGGCGTTTCGCGCCCTGCCGGGTCCAGCCGCACCCAGACCAGCACCCCGTCGTCGTGCACCGGGTACGGCTCCCATCCGGCGAACGGCCCGCCGTGCAGAGCCAGACCGTGCCAGTGGCACATCAGCGTGCCGCACACCACGCGACTGTCGCGCAGCGGAGCCCCCAGATGGGGGCACTCCCCCGGGCCGGCCCGCAGCGCACCGTCCTGCGACCGCCACAGGACGACCTCCGTCCCCGCGATCGTACGGCCGTAGGGGCGGTCCTGTGCCCCGATCTCCCGGGAGGCCCCGACGACGTACCAGTTGCCCGACGGCCGGGCGGCGGCCCGCTTCAGCGCCTGGGCGATCAGGGCGGGCTTCGCCTCACGCCAGGCCGGGTCCTGCCGCTCCCAGCGGGGGGCCCGCCGCACCCGCAGCGGTGGCGTCCGACTCCGGCTTCTTCGTGGGTCGTTCATCGCACGGTGCCCTTCGCCCCGGCGACCGCGCCCGGAGTCGCGACGGGCGAGGTGGTCCGCATCCGCGCTCCCAGGATCCGTACGAGCCCGCCCGCGGCGGTGACGGCCCGCCGTCGGCGCGGCACCACGGCACGGCGGTGGAGCACCCGGTGGCCGTCGGCTGCGATCGCGTCCAGGATTCCCCGGTACAGGACGAACGCCGTCCGGATGCAGGGCCGTACGTGTGGATCCAGCATGGCGATGCCCGGTTCCGCCTCCCGGTACACGCCCCGGATCATCGCTTCGGCGTCGGCGAAGGCGGCGCGGATGCGCGGGTCGTGCCGTCCGGTGCGACGGCTCCACTCCAGCAGGGGCCGTTGCACTCCGTGAGCGGCGAGCAGGTCCGCCGGCAGATAGACACGCCCGCGGTCCAGGTCCTCGCCCACGTCCCGCAGGAAGTTGGTCAGCTGGAAGGCCACGCCCAGCGCGGCCGCGTGCGGGGCCGCTTCCGCACGGGGCACGACCGTCCCGAGCACGGGGAGCATCTGGAGGCCGATCACCGCTGCCGAGCCGTGCATGTAGGCACGCAGATCGGCGTAGGTCGGATAGTCGGTGACGGAGAGGTCGCTGCGCATGGACGCGAGGAAGTCGGCGAACAGGGCGTGGTCGATGGCGTAGCGCTCGGCGGTGTCCGACACGGCCCTGACCACGGGCTCCACCCCGCCTCCCGTACGGAGTGCGTGGGCGAGATCGCTCTCCAGCAGACACAGCAGGCGGTCGCGTTCCCCGGGCGGCTGCCGGCGGTCGAGGTCGTCCACGATGTCGTCGGCCCAGCGGGCGAAACCGTACAGGGCGTGCACGGCGCAGCGGCGCTCCACCGGTAGCAGCCGGGTCGCCAGGAAGTACGTACGGCCGTGCTGGGCGTTGAGCTGTCGGCACCGGGCGTAGCAGGCGCGCAGGGCAGGCCCGGTGATCCCGGCGGCGTCCAGTTCGCGTCGGTTCACCGGCTCTGCCCTTCGAGGACGGGGGGTCGGTGGCGCGCGCCCGTCGCACGGGGAGTGCCGGTGATGCGGGCCGCGGCGAGCTTGCCGCTGATGAGTACGGTCGGCACGCCGACCCCGGGTGTGGTCCCGCATCCGGCGAGGACGACGTTGTCGTGACCGCGTACGAGGTTGCGCGGCCGGAAGGGCCCGGTCTGCGCGAATGTGTGCGCCACCGAGAAGGGGGTGCCCGCCGCGTGTCCCCGGGCCGTCCAGTCCGCCGGGGTGACCAGCAGTTCCCGCTCGATCGAGGCCTCGAAGCCGTCGAGCCCCCGGCGCTCCAGCTCGGCCAGCAGACTGTCCCGGTAGCGCGGTCCCAGGCCGTGCCAGGTGCCCGCCGCCGGGCCGGCCGTGGTGTTGGGGCACGGCGCGAGGACGTAGTGCAGGTGCTTGCCTCGCGGCGCGAGTGACAGGTCATGTGCGGTGGGGCGGGTGATGAGCAGCGACGGGTCACTCATCAGCCGTCCGGCCCGGGTGAGTTCGTCGAAGGTGTGCTCCCAGGCGGCACCGAAGGAGAGCGTGTGGTGCGCCAGTTCCGGCCAGGTGCGGTCCGTGCCCGCGTGCAGGACCACCGCGGACGGGGCGTGACGCAGCGGCACGGCACGTCGCGGCGCCCGTCCCAGGAGCCGGTGGGCGACGGGCAGATCCGGTGTCAGGACGACCGCGTCGCAGGCGATCCGCTCACCTGATGCCAGCCGTACGGCCCGTACCCGCCCCGCCGTGCGCTCCAGCGCGTTCACCTCCGCGGACCAGCGGAACTCCCCGCCCGCGTCGGTGGCCGCGTCCGCCATCGCCCGGGGCAGGGCGTGCATGCCGCCCTTCGGGAACCAGACGCCCGCGACCGTGTCCATGTAGGCGATGACGGCGTAGGCGGCGAGCGCACGGGCCGGGGCGACTCCCGCGTAGAGCGACTGGAAGGAGAACACCCGGCGCAGCCGTGGGTCCGAGAGGAACCTGCCGATCTGCCGGTCGAGCCGGCCGAAGCCGCCCAGGGCCGCCAGCCGGGCGAGGTCGGGGTGCAGGAGCTGGAAGGGCGAGTCGAAATTGGTGTCGATGAAGCGGTGCATCTGCGCCTGGTACAGCTTCTCCAGCCAGTGGCGCAGCCGCCGGTACCCGGCAGCCTCCGGCGCCCCGGCGAACCTCCGCACCTCGCACTCCATGGCGTCGCCGTCCGTGTGGACGTCCAGCCCGCTGCCGTCCGCGAAGCGGGCCCGGTAGGCCGGGTGCAGCGGGATGAGCTCCACCCGGCGGTGGAGGCTGTCCCCGACTGCGGCGAAGGCTTCCTCGGCCAGGTGCGGCATGGTCAGGACGGTGGGTCCGGTGTCGATCCGGTAGCCGCCGAGTTCCAGCCGTCCCGCCCTGCCCCCGGGCCCGGCGTCGCGCTCGACGACGGTCACCCGGCGGCCCGCGCCGAGCAGATGAAGGGCCGTGGCGAGGCCGGCGAGGCCCGCGCCGACCACCACCACGTGGTCCGTGGGACCGGAGACGGTCCTCATGCGCCCTCCCCGTCCCGGAGGGGGGCGACGCCCACGGCCCTGGCCACCAGCGCGGTGAACTCCCGCCGGGAGCGGTCGTCCGCTCCGGTGGCCGCGAAGTGACGCAGGCTCGATGCGGACAGCCCGGCGATCTCCTCCTCCACCACGGCCCGTGCGCCCGTGCGTTCCAGGGCGGCGCGCATCCGGTCGGCCGTTCCCCGGCCGGATGCGGTGCCTTCGGGACCGAGTACGGCCAGGGCCTCGGTGTCGCCCGACTCGGCGGCGAGCCGGAGCGCGACGGCGAGGAGGTAGGTGAGCTTGCGTCCTCGCAGGTCCTCGCCCGCGGGCTTCCCTGTGACGGCCGGGTCCCCGAACGCGCCCAGCAGGTCGTCACGGAGCTGGAACGCGAGCCCCGCGCTCCGTCCGGCGGACCGCAGCGCGTCCATGGTGCGGGTCTCCGCGCCGGCCAGGGACGCGCCCAGGGCGAGCGGGCGCTCCACGGTGTAGAGCGCGCTCTTGAGCGTCGCGATGCTCCTGGCCCGGGCGGGGTCGGAGGAACCGGCCGCCTGCGCGCGCATGTCCAGGTACTGGCCGGCGACCATCTCCCCGCGCATCGCCTTCCACTCGTGGTGCAGCCGGTCGCCGTTCGGGGAGGCCAGCGCGGTCTCGGTGAGCAGATCGTCGGCCCACGCCAGTGCCAGGTCCCCGGCGAGCACCGCGGCGGTGGCCGAGTAGGACGCGGCGGAGCCTCTCATACGGCCGGTCCGGTGCATGCGCGCGAAGTCCGCGTGCACAGCCGGTGCGCCGCGGCGTACCGGCGATTCGTCCATCACGTCGTCGTGCACCAGCGCGCATGCCTGCAGCAGTTCCAGGGCTGCGCCGATGCGCAGCGGCGTCCGGGGGTCCCCGGCGCCTCCGGCGGCCAGCCACCCGCACCAGACGAAGGCCGTACGCAGCCGTTTCCCGCCGTGCAGGACGAACCGGGCGACCCGCGCGGCCACCTCCTCGGCGAACACCGTGTCGACCCGCCGGGCTTCGCACAGTCTGGTGTGCAGGTGCTCCGCGAGGACGGCGTCGACGGCCGCGGCTGCCTCCGCGGCGGTGCGCGGGACCTGCCAGGGGCCGGTGCCTTTGCCGGAGCCGGGACGGAGGCCGGTGCCTTCGCCGGAGCCGGGACGGCGTCCGGCGTTTCCGTCGGGCGCTGCCCGTGTCGTCCGTGGACCGAGCATGGAGAGCCCCTTTCGCTCGGTTGTCCGCTGTCGCGTCCACCGGTGCCTGTGGCCGTGAGGACCACGGCTGCCCCTATGCCTGCCCGGTGTACGGCCCGGACGGAGCGGAGTTCACCCGGACGGCGGGCGAAAAGGGCGGAACCCGATCAGGACGGTCCGGCGCTCGCAGCCTCGCGTCGAGGACGGCGGACCGCGGCGCATCACCGCACCGGCGGCGCACGGGGCTCTCCCCCCTCACCCTTTCCCTCAGGACTTCGCGGGGCCGGTGCCGCCCGCATGCGGTACCTCTTGCGGCAGGGGCGCGGCAGGGGTGCTCCGTCAGGCCGGCCGCAGCTCGAACCAGTCGAAGGCCGGGGCGCCCAGGGTCGCGTACATGCCGATGACCCGGCCGGTGAAGCCGCCCGCGACCTCGGTGGTGAGATAGCGGCCGTCGAGTTCGGCGAGTACCTCGAATTCCCCCTCATCGGTCTCGTACCCCAGGCGGAGGGTGTCGGGTCCTCCGACACGGAGGCCTGACGGTACAGCGGCTCCGGGGCCCTCAGGACGCACGGTGACGGTGGGCGGCAGGACGTCCGTGGTGGTCACGTCGACCCGAAGGGTCAAAGGGCCCGACGGCACCGCCCGTTCGGCCACCGCCTGGCGTACGGGGCCGATGCGGGCGACCGCACGCACCACTCCGTCCTCCGTCTCCACCTGGTAGTGGTGCGCCTCGTCCAGCCGTACGGCCAGGCCGCCGCGGCCTCCTCGGCCGACGTCGACCCGCGTCCGGGCACTGCAGTCCGGATCGCGCTGACGCCTTCCCACGAACAGCGCGTCGGGCCTGTCCATGCCCTCCGCACGGGCGTGCAGCACCAGGTGGCCAGGGCGCTCGTCGAGGCGCACGGCGTTCGGGTCGCTCCGTCTCGGCGTCACCCAGCAGGGTGCGAGTGCTGGGGAGTCGAAGCCGTCACGGTGCGGCTCGGCCGGCCAGGGATGCGGAACCAGTTCCGGGGCGGGGGCGCGGAGTTCCAGGGGCCCCGGCAGCGGCCACTCGTCCTCCCATCCGACCGGTGCCAGATAGGTCTCGCGGCCCATGCCGTGGAACTTGGGGGTGTCCCCCCGGGGCCGGGTGCCCAGCAGCACCATCCACCACGTGCCGTCGTGCGCCTGCACCAGATCGCCGTGGCCGGTGTTCTGCACCGGATGGCCGGTGCTGCGGTGGGACAGCACGGGGTTGTCCGGGTGCGGTTCGAAGGGCCCCGGCAGAGAGCGGGCCCTGGCCACCGACATCGCGTGGCCGCGTTCCGTCCCGCCTTCGGACAACAGCAGATACCACCAGGCGCCGACCCGGTAGAGATGCGGCCCCTCGGGGTACTGGAGCCCGCTTCCCGACCACAGCTGCACCGGCTCGCCGAGCAGTTCACCCGTCTTCGGCTCGATGCGCACCCCCCGGATCCCGTCGTGGGAGAACACGCACCAGCAGTTTCCCTGCTCGTCCCAGGCCAGATCGGGGTCGATGCCGGGTATGCCGACCGGCACGGGCTCCGACCACGGGCCTGCGGGATCCTCAGCGGTCACCAGGACGTTGCCCGCACCGGCCACCACGGTGGTGATCAGCCAGAAGCGGCCGTCCTGGTGCCGCAGCGTGGGGGCGTACACCCCGCACGAGGACGGGGCCGCGTCAGGAAGCGTCAACTGCGAGGGGCGGTCCAGGGCGTGTCCGATCAGCCGCCAGTGCACGAGGTCCCTGCTGTGCCACAGCGGCACTCCGGGTACGTACTCGAAGCTGGACGTCGCCACGTAGTAGTCCTCGCCGACGCGGCAGATGCTCGGATCCGGGCTGAAGCCCGGTATCACGGGATTGTCGAAGAACGCCATGGTCCGTCCTCGGAGCCGGGGCCAGGGACACGCCCCAAGGCCATGATCGTTGAAGCGCTTCGAAGATGGCAGCCGGGTGGAAAGGTGTCAATAGGCGCTGCAGGAAGTGCGACGGAGCGTACGGAGGGCCGGGCGCGTGACCTCGGCCCCGGCATCGGTAACACCCTCTGTTCCCGGGGGAGATCAATGTGTTGAAGCGCTTCGACAGACTGCCGTACGTGCACACCCGGTCGTGCGTACCGCGCAGAGGGCGAGCTCGGCGTGCACACGTCGGTCGTCTCCCGGGGCCGGCCGGTGGAGAGGCAGGTGGAGGGGGCAACCGGGTCGGGCTCGTCCTGCGGGTTGTGCTTGTCCGCGTCGCAGCAGTCGTAGGGCCCGTCGACCCACACCTCGCGGGCCGTCCCCGCCAGGACTTGCAGCAGCTGCTCGTGGGTGAAGAACGAGTCGAGGCGTTCGTCGGCGGGCCCGGTGCCGCCGGTCGGGGAGACCCTGCCGGGCAGGTCCTGCGGGGCGAGCCACCGGTACTGCCAGGAGGTGCCCTCGTGGAAGCCCCCGCTCCGGGCGGGGTCGGCGGGTCCGGTGGAGTTGCCGCTCGCGTCACGCGCGGAAGAAGCCTGTCGAACTGTCGAAGACCTTCCGGTAGTTCTGCTCGCGTTCCCGTCAGCGCAGTGTCGCGTACACGATGAGGTTGTCCACGGGATGGCCGTCGGTGTCGAAGGCCCCGTCGCACGTGATCAGCCGGAGCACACGCTCGTCAGTGGCCCCGTAGACCTTCTCGGTGGGGAAGGCGTTCTTGCTGACGGTCTCCGTGCCGGTGACCGTGAAGTGAGCCTGCTCCCCTGCTCCGTCGGACACGGTGATGTCCGCGCCCTCGGTGATCGCGTGCAGGTCGTGGAAGACGGCCTTGCCGTACCGCGTGTCGTTGTGGCCGATGAGTACGGCGGCGCCTGGCTCGCCGGGCACGGCGCCACCCGCGTACCAGCCGGCCGTCATGCCCTTCTCGGCCGGCGGGACCTCGACCGTGCCGTCCTCATTGAGTCCGAGCCGCAGCAGCGCGGTGTCCACTCCCAGCGACGGGACCGTCAGCCGCACAGGCGCGGGCGCCTTGGGTGCCTCCGGGGAACGGGGCGTGTCCGAGGCCGTCCTGACGGCAGGTCCCGGTGCGTCGGCCGTGCCGCATCCGGTGCCGGTGGCGAGCAGCAGGCCGGCTGCTGCCAGGGACGCGGCTGCCCGCCTTGCGGCGTGCGGGGTGAGAGGCATGAGTACTCCGGTGCGGTGAGCGGACGGAAGCGGGAACAGGAACGGCGGGTGGCGCCGCCCCCGTGC
>Ga0196960_10000615_pt1 | contig 11491 bp, 8 predicted proteins | sample S3v_5metaG_FD_183187 | JGI IMG/M metagenome (GOLD analysis project Ga0196960, IMG submission 183187) | Soil microbial communities from Anza Borrego desert, Southern California, United States - S3+v_5 | ecosystem: Environmental > Terrestrial > Soil > Desert | place: USA: California | collected... | reverse complement strand
GCGGCCGAGCCGGACACCCTCCGCACCCTCATCGGGGACGCCGACCTGCGCACCGTCGTCACCACGCACGGGCACTGGGACCACCACCGCGCGCTGCCCGACGTCGTGGCCGCCACCGGCGCGCTTCCGGTCGCCCACGCGGCCGACGCCCCCGACCTCCCGGTCCCCGTCGGGCGCACGGTCGGGCACGGTGACACGGTTCCCGTCGGCGAGCAGGTGCTGGAGGTCGTGCACCTGCGCGGGCACACGCCCGGCAGCATCGCGCTGGTCTGGCGCGGGCCGGAGGACGCCGGCGTGCACGTCTTCACCGGCGACAGCCTCTTCCCCGGCGGTGTGGGGAACACGCGGAAGGACGCCGCCCGCTTCGCCAGCCTGATCGACGACGTCGAGCAGCGGCTGTTCGACGTCCTGCCGGACAGCGCGTGGGTCTATCCGGGTCACGGCAAGGACACGACGCTCGGAGCCGAACGACCGCACCTCGCGGAGTGGCGCGCCCGGGGCTGGTGACGTCAGCCCTGCGCGGGCGCACCGCGCAGGGCGCCCACCTCAGCCTCCTTGGCGGCGGATGACCTGACCCACGGTCTTCAGGATGATCTTGACGTCGAGCCAGGGGGACCAGTTCTCGATGTAGTAGTTGTCGAACCGGGCCCGGTCCTCGATCGAGGTGTCCCCGCGGAGGCCGTGGGCCTGCGACCAGCCGGTCAGCCCCGCCGGCACGCGGTGCCGGGCGGTGTAGCGCGGGATGTGCGTCGCGAACTGCTGCACGAAGTGCGGGCGCTCGGGGCGGGGGCCGACGAGGGTCATGTCTCCCCTGAGGATGTTCCACAGCTGGGGGAGCTCGTCCAGTGAGGAAGCCCGGAGGAACTTGCCGACCGGGCCCAGCCGGTCGTCGTGCTTGATGTTCCAGTTGGTCTGGGACTCGGTCTCGTCGACCGGCTTGAGCGAACGGAACTTCAGCACGTCGAACTGCCGTCCGTCCAGCCCCACCCGCTGCTGCCGGAAGATGATCCCCGGGCCGCCCTCCCACCGGACGGCGAGAGCGCACACCAGGAGCAGCGGGGACAGCAGCAGCAACGCCACGCCGGAGACGACGATGTCCATGAGGCGCTTGGCCTTCCACCACGGACTGCGGAACGCCGCCCGGCGCACCCGGATGAGCGGCATGCCCCAGACCTCGTCGGTGTGGCGGTTGGCGTTGTGCAGCTCGAACAGCCGGGGCACGAGGAAGACGTCGACGTCCAGGCGGTCGCAGGTCCGGAGGATGTCGACGAGCGAGTCCTCGTCGGCCCCACCGAAGGCCACGATGACGTCCCGGATCTCGTGCCGGCGGATGACCGGTCCCAGCTCGTCGTAGTCGCCGAGCATCGGTGCCGGCAGCAGCAACTCATCCGACGGCACGTCGCAGTCGACGAAGCCCACCGGGTCGAGGCCGTACTCGCGGTGCTCCACGAGGGTGTTCGCCAGCCGGATGCCCACGCGTCCTGCCCCCACGACGAGCGTCCGGTGGCGGACCTTTCCGTGGCGGCGCGCCGTGCGGACGATCGTGTAGGCGACCTGACGCACGACGAGGACCGCGACCAGGAGCACCACTGCGTGGAGCACCTGCCGCGGTGGCGGGTCGACGGTCGGGGAGAGGGAGATGAACGCCAGCTTGATGGCGAAGCCCACCACCGAGGCAGCAAGGATGTACGGGAGGTCGTCGAGCAGCGACAACATGAGCCGGGAGCGGTAGAGGCCGGCCACGTAGAACACCGCCACGTACACCGGGAGGACGAGGAAGTGGACCGGGTTCGAGGGTGTGGTGATCGCCGTGGCGACCATGAAGGCCAGGATGTCCCCGAGCAGGAGATAGGGTCCGACCCCACCGCGGAGCCACCACGGCTCGGGGTTGCGCCAGGGCTGCTCGAGCTTCAGGCGAGGGACGGTGACGTCCTGCGCGGCGGCGTCCCGCGCCACCCCCGGGCCCTCGGCCGGCTGTATCACGCCCACCTCGGTGGCCGAGGTCCGCCGGCTGTCCTCAGCCATCACTGCTCCCTGCACGCCCGGTTCCGGTGAATGTCGCTGCTCCCCCGCCGTGTCGCCCGGAGTGAGCAGCCCACACATGCTAGGAGCGGCTGCAGGAGATCGCATGTCCTGTCACGAGCCGTTGGGCTGCGGTTCCGCCGGGGAGCGACCGCGGCGGTGTCTTCCCGCACGACGGGTCTGGATGAACCGGGACGAGAGGACGACCGCGAGGACGACGGCGCCGGCGGCGGTGCCCCAGGCTCCCGCCGCGGCACCCGGCGCGACCGCCAGCAGGACGGCGGTGGCCCCGACGCCCACCGCCGCTCCTGCCACGGCTCCGCCGAAGAGCCATCTCTCCTGCTGCTCGGCCAGGAGCACGAACCACAGGAGGTAGGCGACGAGGATGACCGGGGTGACGATGGCGAGTACTCGGACGGCGGGGACCGCCGACCGCCATTCGTCGCCGAAGATCGCCGTGGTCACGGGCTCCGCGAGGACCGTGCCGAGCACGGCCAGGGGTACGGACAGTCCCAGGACCGCGACGAGGTAGCGGCGGACGTGCCGGCGGGCCGCGTCGGGTGCGTCGACCGCCAGCGCGGCGATCCCGGGGAACAGCCCGATGCCGAGCGTGTGCGCCAGCGTGACGGTCGCGTCGAGCAGCCGGGTCGCGACGACGTAGTCGGCGAGCGCCCGCGTGGAGGCCATGCTGCTGACGAGGAGCATCCCCTGCCGCCACAGCAGGACGAGGGCGGTGCCCGCGACGGCCAGCCACAGGCTCCGTCGCACCGCGGCACCGAACGAGAGCCCGGCCCCCCTCGTGGCCGCCGGCCGCAGCCAGATCGCCGAGGCGGCGAGAACGGCGAGCTCCTTGCCGGCGACGATCCACAGCAGCGGGACGATCCCCGCGCCGGCCAGGACCGCGGCCGATCCAGCGGTGACGAGGAGCAGCGCGCTGACTCCTTGCAGCAGGCCCTCGAGCACGACCCGCCCCGAGCCGCGGAGCACCTCTGCCCAGAGGTTGAACATCGAGTTGGCGACCACGAACACCGCGCAGGGGATCAGCACGGCCGCGTCCACCGCAGCGGGGCCGGCCAGCACCGCGACCACGCAGGTGAGCACCACGGCCACGGCGGTCGACAGCGACTGCGGGCCGAGGGCCGAACGGAGCGCTTCCGGCGCCGCGAGCACCCGCGCCGCGACGTCCCGGCCGGCGAGGCTCGCCACGCCGAGATCGGTCACGCTCGCCATGAGGGTGACGGTGCCGAGCAGGAATCCGTAGAGAGCGACGGTGACCGGGTCGGCCACCCGCGCCAGGACGATCACCAGGATGATCCCGACCAGGCGTCCGAAGATCCGTGAGACGAGGGCGGCCATCACCCCGACCCGGATCAGCCGGCCCTTCGTCAGGACGTCATCGGGCTCGAGCGCTGTCACGCCACCATCCTGCCTGGACGCAGGGTCAGCCGGTCGGGTCTGCGGACCAGCGCCGCAGCGGTGGCCAGGCCGAGCAGGTAGAACGTCGTGAACCCGGTCGGGTAGCTGCCGAGCGTCGTCCGTGAGATCCAGTCGACGACCGAGACGGCGAGCACGGCCAGGGCGAGCCAGGCCGCGTCGTCCCCCCGCCGCGCGGGCCCGCTCATCCACCGCACGTAGGCGACCACGAACACGAGCAGGGCGATGACGCCCGGCAACCCGACGTCGGAGAGCACCTGTCCCCAGGACGAGTCGATGAAGGACGGGTCACCGGCGTACAGCGGTGTGCTCTCCGCCGTGGGGTCGTACTGCGGAACCTCCGAGACGAGCCCGGCCTCGGCCCGGGTCGATCCGGCGCCGAGAGCCCCGACGCCGTTTCCGCGGAGCAGCGTGGACGGCCCCTGGTAGGCGACCGCCCAGGCGTCCAGCCGACCGTTGAGAGTGAACAGCAACGGCCGGACCGGTCCCCCCGGGACGGTCGCGGACACGAGGAAGACGCCGGCCGCCAGGACCGCTCCCGCCGCAGCCCCCACGACCCCGACCGAGGCCGCCAGGATCCTGCCCTTGCGCACGAGGAACAGGAGGGCGAGGACGGCGAGCTGGAGGACCGCCGTGCGCACCTGCGTCGCCGCCAGGACGGCCCCGACCGACACCCAGAGCAGGATCGCCTGACGCCTCGAGGCGACGGTGAGGGCCACGCACGCGCCGAGAACGGCGAAGGCGGCCAGGGAGAAGGACTCCTCGAACGATCCCGGACTGCGGAGGCCACCGCCCGAGGTGAGGCGCACCTGCGAGCCGAACGCGTAGCCCCAGGTGTAGACGAGCGCGTCGGCGCCGACGGCTTGCTGGATCCAGGCCAGGACGGCCTGGGCCGGCAGGAACACGCACATGGCGAGGACGAGGTGCCGCAACGCCGCGCGGGAGCGCGGGGTCATGAGGGCCACGAACAGCAGGAGCAGCGGTTCCAGGAGCAGCCGGGTGCCGAAGATCCACCCGCCCCCGTGATCGCCGCCGAGGTCGGCCAGGTAGAGGCCCACGAGCACCGCCAGGGAGAGCCCCGCCGGCAGGGGCGGCAACCGCGCGGGCAGGGACGCGCGCCCCTGCATCACGACCACCACTGCGACGACGACGAGCAGGAGCACGAGCGCGTCCTTGGCGACGCCCAGCGTCCCTGACACCCGCAACCGCAACTCGGCCGTGGTGCCGAACAGGAAGATGATCGCCCAGGGCGCCAGCCACGGTCGCGCCACCAGGCCCCAGACGACGCCCGCCCCGACGGCGAGGCCCGCGACCGCCAGCAGCATCAGGTCACGTCCCGCCCGCGTCCGCCGGCGCCCGCGGCCGCCATGGGATCAGTCCTCCATCAGGATCACGGCGTCCGGGGAGCGTTCCCACTGACGGGTCAGCCGCTCGGCCGTGCGCACCTCCCGGACCGGGGCGCCCGACTGCACCGCGAGGATCACCGCGGTCGCCTCCCGGGCCAGCGGCGCGACGATCGTGCCCGTGGGGTCTCCGGCGGCCTGGACCCACGTCTCGCCCGAGCCCTCCGTGCCGGCCGGACCGCCGGCGTCCTGGGGAACGTGCTCGTCGGCCACCCGGTGTGCCGGGATGGTGTCCCTGAGGACGGCGGCCACCTCCTGCGCCGCTCCCACCGATGCGGGACCGGCCGGGACGACGAGCAGCAGACGCGCCGGGCTGCCCGCCGAGAGGTGCTGCAGGTCCTCGATCAGCCTCTCGGAGCCGGGGACGACCTGACCGGCCCGGATGGCACCCGACGGCAGCTGGAGGAGCTCCCCCACGTCGCTGCCGCTGGTCACCCGGGACGGTCGGGCGATGCGGACGGCCAGGTAGGCCGCGGCCAGGATGATCCCCAGGACCACGCCCGTGGCGCCGTTCCGGACCGGGGCCGGCGCGGTCTGCTCCGGCGGTGAGGTGGTCAGGACCCGGATGGGATCGGCGGAGAGCGCCAGGATCTCGGCCCGGGCGAGGACGTCCTCGACGACCTCGCCGCCCGCCGTCGCCCCGTCCGCGGTCACCGCGGCGGCGGCCCTCCTCGCCGCCTCGACCACCCCTTCCCTGGCTGCCTGCGCGAAGGCAGCCACGACGGCCTCGACCGTGGCCGCTGCGGCCTCCTCGTCGGGTGCGGTGGCGGTGACCGAGATGACGCTGGACCCCGGGACCGGCGTCACGGTCACGGTGTCGCGCAGGACGGTCCAGTCCTCGACCCCGTCCAGGGCGGCGGCCGCGGGCGCCAGCACCTCCTCGGACACGGCCAGCGCCGTCGCGTCGGCCAGCTCGCGCGCGGCGGACGCCGGATTCGCGGCGGGGAACAGCAGCGGATCCTGCGACGGCGGTGAGAAGGTGACGGTCGCCTCCGCCTCCCACGACGGAGCACCGGCGAAGCTGAGCGCGACACCGAGCACGCCACCGAGACCGGCCGCCACGACCGGCAGCCACAGCAGGCTCCACAACCGGGCGAGACCCTGCCGGTGGTTCCGGGCGTGCCGCCCTCCGGGGGCTCGCGCAGGTAGAGGGAGCGCCGGGGTCACCGCCCCCGTCCAGCCGGGACCGACCAGGCATCGTAGAGATCGTTGATCTCGGTCACCCACCGCTCGAAGGGGAACGCCTCGGCGAGCCGCCGTCGGCCGGCGGCACCGAGCGAGGAGGCCGTCGAGGGCGACGCCAGGACCTCGACGAGGGCCTGGCCGAGGGCCTGAGGGGCTCGAGGCGGTACGAGCAGACCGGTCACCCCGTGGTCGACCATCTCGGCGAGCCCGCCGGTGACCGTGCTGACCACGGGAACGGACCCGGCCATCGCCTCGAGGACGGCGTACGGGAAGCACTCGATGTTGTAGGAGGCGAGGACGAAGACGTCGGCACCGGCTGCCAGCGCGGGGGCGTCCACGCGCGCGCCCAGGAAGTGCACGCCGCGCAGACCGGTCTCCCGCGCGACGCGTTCGAGGTCCGCTCGCTCCGGCCCGTCACCGATCAGGACCAGGGAGGCCTCCGGCACCTGCGCCACGACGTCCCGCCACGCCTCGAGCAGGTCGTGGTGACCCTTGTCGGCACGCATCGCCCCCACCATGACGGCCACCGGGCCCCGGGGTCCGCCGGGCAGGGCGGCCGAGAGCGCGGCACGCCCGTCCGGGACCGTCGTCGCGGGAAGGCTGTTCTGCACGACGGCCATGCGTTGCGTGGGGAGCCCCAGCTGGTCGCGGAGGTACGTGACCTGGGTGAAGCAGACGGCTGCGTAGCCGCTCACCACACCACCCAGTGCCTGCTCCATGGCCCGTTCCCGCCGTCCGCGGTGACCGACGTGCCCGTAGGTGTGCTTCCAGACGACGTAGGGAACGGCTCCACCCGCCATCGCGCGGTGCTGGAGCAGCGCCAGGCGGACCGGCAGGTCGGCCGCGAAGTGCTGGGCGGTGACGACCGCCGGCCGGTGCCGCCGCAGGTGCCCCCGGATGGCGTTGGCCGTGCGCATCACCCCGGACGCCCCCGCGGGCGCCGGGACGAGGTCGACGGGGATGCCGGAGGCCTCGAGCTCGTCGGCGAACGGGCCGCCCTCGAAGGCGAGGACCCGGGACCGCCAGCGACGGGGATCGAGGTGCTGTGCCAGCAGGACCACGTGCCGTTCCGCGCCGCCGAGCTGCAGTCCCGGGAGGACGAACAGGGCGGTCCGGGGGGGCGACTCACTCATCTGCCATCTCCATCGGTCGACTGGGTCGCACGCCGTTCCCCCTGCGGTCACCGCCTCCGCCGCGACGACACCAGCCACCCTCCCTGCGGTCGGGCACGGCCGCAACGCGAGGCCGTCCGACCGGGTGAGGGCTGCCGATCACCCGGTCACCGGAACCCCCGTCCGGCGCGGTGACTCGCCAGCCGGTCGTTGACCTCGCGGAAGGCGGTCAGGGACGGCTTGGGGGTGCCGTCGAGGCGGACGAGGCCGAAGTTGTTCTCGTAGGCGTTCCAGTCGTCCCGATCCCGGACGGTGAAGACGAACGCGTGCGTGACGTAGGGGTAGCGGTCCTGGATCATCGCGATGGCCCGCCCCAGGTACTCGGCCTGGGTCGCCTCGTCCACCCCTGCCTGCCACCCTTCCCCGGCACCGGTCGTCCAGCCGAACTCGGTGAACCAGATCGGCCGATCGCCGTCGCCGTTGGCGACCATCACCTCCCGCACGCGCTGGACGTTGGCGATCCGGTACGGGTGGTCGGCCGGGGGCGCTTCGGGCGGCTCGGCCGCGGGCCCCTGGTAGGGATGGAGGGCCAGCGCGTCGAACCAGCCGGCTGCCCCGGCCGCGTACAGGCGCTGGAGCCATTCCGCGTTGGCCCCGCTCACCCCACCGGAGACCACCGTCGCACCCGGATCACCGGCCTTGATCCCGGTGTAGCCCGCCCGCAGCACCGGCAGGTACGCGGCCGGGTCCCCGTCGGGGCACCGACCGGTCGCGCAGTCGGGCTCGTTCCAGATCTCCCATGCCGCCACCCGGCCGGCATACCGCTCCGCCAGGTGGTGCGCCACGCGCTCGTACTCGCGGACATCGGCCGGCAGGACCGTCAGGCTCTCCTCACCGCTGAGCCACGTCGGCGTGCACGCCAGCGTCGCCAGGACCTGCAGCCCGCGTTGCCGTGCCTGGGCGACCGTGGCGTCCAACCGGTCCCGGTACCACTCGGACACGAGTCCCGGCCCGGCCTCCTCCAGCGAGCACCACCCGACGCCCACGCGGACCCAGCCGGCCCCGGACTCCGCCACCCGGTCCAGCATCTGCTCGTTCACCGGCCAGTCCCGCCACAGCGAGAAGACCTCGACCCCGGTCTCCAGCGTCCGCGAGGCGGGAGCCGGGGTCCGGCTGCGGCCGGGCTCCCCTGAAGAGTCCTGGAGGACCAGGAGCGCTCCGGCGACCGCCGCGATCGCGACCGCGGCCGTCAGCCCGACGAGACGGTGGACCTGCCGCCTGCGCCCCCCGGCCCTCCGGCGAGCGGGGGCGCGGCTGGACCCGGGCCCGTCGTCACCGCCGGGCACGGGAGCGGCCTCCACGGCGGGTGCGCTCCTCCAGGGTCTGCCGGTACACCTCCATGACCCGGCCTGCCGTACGCCGGACGTCGTGGTGCTGGCTCACGTGGCGGCGCCCCAGCTCGCCCTCCTCGTCAGCGCTCCGCCGGTCCCTGAGGCGGGCCGCGAGAGCCGCGGTCAGCGCGGCGGCGTCCTCCGGTGGGACGACCGCCGAGCGGGCGCCGGGCGCCACCGCCTCCCGGGCGCCGGCGACGTCGGTCACCACCACGCTGCGACCGCAGGCCGCCGCCTCCAGCGGCACGAGGGCCATCCCCTCCCACCGGGACGGCAGGACGACGACGTCTGCCGCGACGTACCAGTCGAGCGGGTCGGCGCGCCCCACCAGCCGGCTTCCCTCGGGGGCCCGGGCGAGCAGCTCCTCCCGGTCGGGACCGTCGCCGACCAGGACCAGCCGGGCGTCGGGGACGGCGCCGAGGACGGCCGGCCATGCGTCGAACAGCACGTCCTGGCCCTTCTGCCGGCTCAGCCGCCCCACGCACACGGCGAGCGGGCCCGAGCCGACGCCCAGCCGGGCCCGGGCCGCGTCCCGGTCACCGGGCTGGAACCGCTCGACGTCCACACCGTTGGGGACGACGACGGTCCTGCCGTCCAGGCGGAGCCCCGCGCGGACTCCTTGCTCGCACTCGCTCTGGCTCACGCAGATCACGCGGTCGGTCCACCGCAGGGCCCGGCGCTCCCACAGCAGACTCGCCGCGCGGAGCGGGCCGCGCACCGCCAGGAACGACCAGGCATGCGGCTGGTACACCGTGGGGAGACCCGAACGCAGGGCGAGCCGGCCGGCCAGACCCGCCTTCGCGCTGTGCAGGTGGACCAGGTCGGGACGGGCCGCGCGGATCACCCGCGCGAGCCGCACGGATTCGTCGACCACCGTCGGGCCCGGGTTGCGCGATGCCTCCCAGCGGAGCACCTCGGCGCCGACCGCGGAGGCCTCGCCCGGGAGGTCACCGTGCGGCGGGCAGGCCACGGAGACGTCCCACCCCTGGGCGGTCTGCTCCCGTGCGAGGTCGACGACGGTGCGCGCGACCCCCTCGGTCGTCGGCTGCGAGACGTGCAGGACACGGAGTGCTGCCGTGCCGGTCATGTCCACTCCTCCGTGCACCGGGGTCCGATCACCCGCACGTCCCGGGAACCTCCCGGCCCGGGAACGACTCGGGGCTCTGGGCTCCCATCGTTCAACATCCCCGCCCGGGGCGCTGTCCGTGCCGGGCGACTCGAGGCCCCGGCGTGCGCCACCACGCCACCATGGGAAAGCTAGCCCGGGTGAGACCTGCGTCCCTGCCCGGAGAATCGTCCCCCACCACGACCGGTCGCCGGCCTGGCGCGCCGCTGGACGTGCTCGTCGTCGTCCCGTCCGACGCCGCCCAGGACGGCGAGGGCCAGTTGCTCCGGATCGTCCGTGCCACCGACCGGCTCCGGCCCACCGTGCACCGGATCGGCACCGGCCGGGGATCGGCACGGGCGCTGGGCGACGTCCTCCGCCTCGTGACGGTGCTGCGCTCGGAGGACCCCGATGTCGTCCTGGCCAGCGGTGCGCAGGCCGCGGCAGCTGCGATCGCCGCCGCGACCGTCACCGGTCACCGCACGGTCGCGGTCGTCGACGGCCCGGAGTCCGACCTGCCGGCGAGGGTCACCCGTCGCGCCGCCGTCGTGATCAGCCGCCCGGCGGTGGCAGAGGGCGACGACCCGGTCGATCCGCTGGTCGTTCCCCCCGCCGCGGCGGATGACGGGAGCGCGGAGGTGCCGCTCGGCGCGGCAGCGCACCGCCTCGCCGGCGTGCTGGCGGAGGCGGTGGGACGCCCCGGAGCCGGGATGGACCCGGCGGTCGCCCCACCGATGAGCGTCGTGGTGCCGGTCTGGCGCGAGGGGGCTCTGGTGGACGACCTGGTCAGCGCCCTGCTGCCCCAGTTGCGCCCCGACGACGAGCTCATCCTGGTGGATGACGGCAGCCCGGACGACACCGGCGAGCGGGTCGAGCGTGCGGCGGCCGACCATCCCCAGGTGCGCGCCGTGCGGCAGCATCCGAACGCAGGCGCCGCCGCGGCGCGGAACGCCGGCGTGGCGGTCGCCCGGCACGCCTGCATCGCCTTCACCGACGCCGGCTGCCACTGGGGCGAGGGCTGGCTGGACGGGATGCGGGTCCCCTTCGCGGAGACCCCTCGTCCCGACCTCGTGGCCGGGGCCTACCGGGTGAGCCGGCGCACCGTCTTCGAGGCCGCGTCCGCGGTGGGCTGCTATCCCGACGTCGGCGAGGTGCGCCGGGCGGGGCCGGTCACCACCGCCTGGTCCGTGCTCTTCGGGCGCCGCTTCGACCCCACGCGCCCCGCCGGGCGGGCCATGGCAGTCACCCGGGACGCGCTCGACGAGGTCGGGGGATGGCCGGAGGCCGTCCGCGCCCACGAGGACCTCGACCTCAGCCGGTCCATCGCCGAACGCGGGCTGACGTGCGTGCTGACGACCGACGCGGACCTCCTGTGGGACCAGGCCGGCCTGCGCGGCACCCTCCGGATGTACGTCCGTTACGGCCGGGGAGACGCCGAGGCCGCCGACCGCCAGGCGCTCCTCAGGGACATCGCCCGGGCGGGCGCCTACGTCGTCGGCGCGCTCGGTCTGGTATGGGGAGGCACACGTGCACGAGCGGCGCTGGCCGCGGCGGCCGTGGCCTACGTCTGGGTTCCGCTGGCCCGGGCGCGCCGTGAGGAGCGGCCGCTCGCGACCGCCGCGCTGGTTCCTCCGGTGATCATGATGAAGGACCTGGCCAAGGTCTGGGGCGTGCTGGAGGTCGTCCGCGAGCGCGCCGGGTCCCGGTGAAGCGGCCTCCGTGCCCGCAGAAACCCTCCCCGTGGCAGGAGCACCACCACGGGGCCGGACCGCCCGGCCTCCTCAGGGGCGGGCGCCGCTGATCGCGTGCCGACGACCGCTACCAGCGCTGATCCGCCGG
>Ga0196960_10000614_pt1 | contig 11499 bp, 8 predicted proteins | sample S3v_5metaG_FD_183187 | JGI IMG/M metagenome (GOLD analysis project Ga0196960, IMG submission 183187) | Soil microbial communities from Anza Borrego desert, Southern California, United States - S3+v_5 | ecosystem: Environmental > Terrestrial > Soil > Desert | place: USA: California | collected... | reverse complement strand
GCCGCCGCCGGGCGGCGGGGCGGCCACCGGCTCGGGCGCGCCACGCAGGTACCGCGCGCCCAGCACCACGACCGCGAGCACCGCCGCGGCGTACATCACGAGCTGTCCCCGAGTCACTGGCCGCGACCGTACGCGCGAGCCTGCAACGGAACTGCGACGCGCTGTGACAAATCAGCGGAGCCTCTGCACCAACACTCCGGAGCGGCATGAGATCCTTCCTCGCGTGCGGTTCGTCAGCGCCCAGCCCCACGCGGCGCTCACCGGCATCGTCAGCCGGTACGTCGACTTCGAGGACCGCCCCGGCGCGCCCGTGACCATGCACGAGTCGCCCGGCCGCAGCCTGGTCGTGATCGTCGACCTCGACCACGGCTGGACCGTGGAGGGCGACCGCTTCGGCTCGTTCGCCGGCGGCCTCTACGCGCACCCCGTGACCGTCCGCCACGAGGGCACGAGCCGCGCCGTCCAGTTCGACCTCGAGCCGCTCGCCGCCCGCGCGCTCCTCGGCGTCCCGGCGGGCGAGCTCGGCCACCGCACCGTCGACCTCACCGACCTCCTCGGCCCCGGCGCGGCCCACCTTGCAGAGCGGCTCCACGATGCCCCCGACCCCGCCGCGCGCTTCGCCGTCCTCGACCACGAGCTGCGCCGGCGCACCGCGCAAGCGCCACACACGCGCCCCGACGTCACCCGCGCATGGGCGCTCCTGCGCGCCTCCCATGGGCGGCTCCGCATCGACGCCCTCGCCCGCGAGCTCGGCTGCTCGCGCCGCCACCTCGCCAAGCGCTTCAAGGAGGAGGTCGGCGTGTCCCCCAAGACCGCCGCGCGGCTGATCCGCTTCGAGAGCGCCCGCCACCGGCTCGGCACCGTCCCCCTCGCCCGCCTCGCCGCCGACCTCGGCTACGCCGACCAGGCCCACCTGACCCGCGAGTTCACTGAGCTGGGCGGCGCCCCGCCGACGGCGTTCCCACATCTTCAAGACGCCGCGCCACGCCCGCCCGTACCGTCCGCCCCATGAGCAAGCAGACCGTCTTCCCCTGCCTCTCCTTCCGCGACGCGAAGGCGTCGATCGCGTGGCTCGAGCGGGCGCTGGGCGCCGAGCCGGTCGCCGTCCACGAGGACGACGAGGGCCGCGTCGCCCACGCCGAGATCCGGATCGGCCGGTCCATCGTCATGGCCGGCGACGAGCGCGAAGGCGCGAAGGCGACGCCGCCGGGCGTGAGCGTCGTCTACGTCGTCGTCGACGACGCCGACGCCGCGTACGAGCGCGCGAAGGCCGCCGGCGCCGAAGTGACCGAGCCGTTCGACACCGACTACGGCTCGCGCGACCTCACGGTGACCGATCCGGACGGCAACCGCTGGGCGCTCGGGACGTACCGGGGCGCGGACGCCTAGACGGTCAGCGGCGGCGCCGGGCGCCCGAGCGGTCGACCCGCTCGCACCCGGTCACGCGATCCTGCGAGTCGACGATCGCGACGTCGCGCGCGCCCGGCCCGCAGTCGATCCGGTCGGCGCCCCCGCCGCGTGCCGTGACCCGGTCGTCTCCCGGCCCACCCAGCACCACGTCGACGTCGTAGCCGCCGTTCAGCCGGTCGTTCCCCGGCCCGCCGTCCAGGCGGTCCGTCCCGCGGCCTCCCTCGATCTCGTCGTTCCCGTCGCCGCCCTCCAGCACGTCCGCGCCGAACCGCCCGAAGATCCGATCAGCACCCGCACCCCCGCGCAGCACGTCGTCGCCGCCACGCCCCTCGACGTCGTCGTCGCCCCCGCGCCCCTCGCAGACGTCCGCGCCCTCGGTCCCGAGCACCGTCTCCGGCCCGTCCGTGCCGCCGGTCGCGCACACCAGGTTGACGACGCCCGGCTCCTCGTAGACGTGCTCGCAGTCGTGGATCCGCTTGCGCTCGGAGCCGAAGTTGACGAACACGACGTCCTCGCCGGGCCCGCAGAACACCTCGTCCGGGCCGGACCCGCCGGAGATCACGTCGTCGCCGGCGCCGCCGTGCAGCGCGTCGTGGCCGCGCAGTCCCCGGAGCACGTCGTCGCCCGGCCCGCCGTCGAGCAGGTCGTCCCCGAAGCGCGACTCGACCAGGTTGTCGTTCCCCGGCCCGCCGAACAGGCGGTCGTCCCCGTCGACGCCGTCGAGCACGTCGTCGCCCGCCTCGCCGAGCAGCTGGTCGTTCCCCGACCCGCCGATGAGCGCGTCCACCCCGCCGCCGCCCCGCAGGACGTCGTTGCCGGACGCTCCCGTCAGCAGCTCCGACAGCTCCCCACCGACAAGCTGCTGCGGCCCGAACCCGCCGCGCAAGGTGCGGCGCTTGCCGAACGGCACCGGCGCCGCGCGCTGCGTCACGACGACGAAGGACAACTGGACCTCGCGCTCCTGCCGCCCGGCCGTCGTGATGACCGCGCGCATCCGGACGCGCAGGCGGCCGTCGCGCTCGAGCGCCGCCCGCAGATGGGGCGGGAGCACGATCCCCAGGGCGGCCCACGGCTCCTGCGGCAAGGCGGTCGCCGTCACGCTGCCCAGGACGGCGATCGTCGACCCGGTCACCCACTCCGCCGCCTCGGGCGTACCGACGATGGTGGCGCGGCGGGGCAACTGCGCCCGGACGTTCACGGTGCCGTCCCGGTACTCGGGCGTGCTGGCCAGGCCCGGCTCCGTCGCCCAGCGGCGGGGCCGGACGACCCGGTCGCGCGCCTCGGCCAGCGCGCGCTCCACGCCGGCCTGGTAGTTGCGGACGATCGCGCGGCACGCCTCCGTGTCACACGGGGACGGGCCGGGCGGGGCGTCGGAGCCGCGCCAGGTCCCGGGTCCCTGCCGCGCCACGGCGAGCGCCCCGCTCGTCATGACCTCGGCGTAGTGGTACTGCTCCAACCAGACGTGCGTGAGGACGTCCCGGCGGCGGTCGCGATCGATGTCGGCGACCGCGGCCAACGTTTCCGAGGCGAAGTAGTCAGGGGCGATCGTCTGTCTGGACCACGTGCGCCACGGCGCCTCGGGGCGCACGAAGGCGAGCTCGTCGTCGAGGGCCAGGTCGGGCGTCCCGTCCATGTCCTGATCGCCGACGTCGACTACCGCCGCGGACACGTCCGGCAGCGCGAAGCCGCCCGCCAGCGCGCCGCGCGACCCAGGCGCGGGCGGCGTCGCGACACGTGCGCCCGCGTTCGTGACGACCGCCAGATCCGCGCCCCCATCGCGGTCGTAGTCGCCCACGGGCACCACCTTGCGGAGCGGCCCGTCGACGCGGGCCTCCCACGCCCGGCCGGCGCGGACGAGGGAGTCCAGCGAGCGCTCACCGGGCTCTCCCGGCGCCGTCAGCCCGACGATGCGTGGCTCAGGGTCGCCCGGGGCGGACCGGATGACGAGCTCGCGGCCGGCGCCGCCGCGCACGCTGCGCGACAGCATGACCCCCGCGGGGATCTCGGGGGTCGTGACGTCCGCGTGGGCCTCGACGGAGGCGTCGATCACCTCACCCTGCAGACGCGCCGGCAGGAAGAGCACGCGGACGAGGCCGGTGGCGCCGATGGCCAGGTCCGGCCGCCCGTCGCCGTTCGCGTCGCCGACCGGGACGACGCGATCCGCTCCGCGCGCCGCCGTCGTCCCGACCCCGACGATCCGCAGGGAGTCGGGCCACTCGGGCGAGAGGCGGCCCTCGTCCTCCGTGCTGAGCGCGACGGTCACGGTGCCGTCCGCCTCGGTGATCGCCAGGTCGTCGAGCCCGTCGCGATCGAGGTCCCCCACCGGCGCGACCATGTCGAGCGTCGTCGCGGCGCGCGTCGACTCGCTCCAGTCGAACGTGTCGTACTCCCTGCCGGCCTTGACCGTGACGTGGCGCTCGGAGAGCGCCGCGCCGGCGGGGCCGCCGCTGAGGAGGATCTCGTCAAGTCCATCGCCGTTGAGGTCACCGGCAAGCTTGGCGTCGGTTTCTTCTCCGCCCTCCCAGGAGTCGACGGTGGCTCTTCCGAAGCCCCCCGGCCACCACCACTCCGCGCTGGCGGGCGCGGCCGGCACCGCCAGGGCGAGCAGGGCCAGCAGTCCGGTGAGGGCGAGTCTGCGCATCCGTGCGCGCCGCACCTTACTGCGGTGCGGCGACGCGGGTGTGAAGCCTGGACCACCGCACGACGAGGCCGGCGATCGCGTCGGCCGGCGCGGTCAGCGCCGGCGCGTACCCGATCGGTCGACCCGCTCGCACCCGGTCACGCGGTCCTTGGAGTCCACGATCGCGACGTCGCGCGCGCCCGGACCGCAGTCGATCCGGTCCGCCCCGCCACCGCGTGCCGTGATCCGGTCGTCGCCGTCCCCGCCCCGCACGACGTCCACGTCGTAGCCGCCGTTCAGCCGGTCGTTCCCCGGCCCGCCGTCCAGGCGATCGCGCCCCCGGCCGCCCTCCAGCTCGTCGTTCCCGTCGCCGCCCTCCAGCACGTCCGCCCCGAACCGCCCGAAGATCCGGTCGGCCCCCGCGCCGCCGCGGAGCACGTCGTCGCCCCCGCGGCCCTCGACGTCGTCGTCGCCGCCCCGGCCCTCGCACACGTCCGCGCCCTCGGTGCCGAGCACGGTCTCCGGCCCGTCGCTCCCGCCCACCGCGCACGCCAGGTGGATCACACCCGGCTCCTCGTACACGTGCTCGCAGCCGTGCAGGCGCGAGCGCTCCGCGCCGAAGTTGACGAACACGGTGTCCTCGCCGGCCCCGCACCACACGGTGTCCGGCCCGGAGCCGCCCCACAGCATGTCGTCGCCCGGCCCGCCGTAGAGCGTGTCGTGGCCGCGCAGGCCGCGCAGCACATCGTCGCCCGCGCCGCCGTCGAGCGTGTCGTCCCCGAAGCGCGACTCGACGAGGTCGTCGTTGCCCGCCCCGCCGAACAGCCGGTCGTCGCCGTCGACGCCGTCGAGCACGTCGTTCCCCGCGTCCCCGTACAGCCGGTCGTTGCCGGTGCCGCCGATCAGCGCGTCGACGCCGTCGCCGCCGCGCAGCACGTCGTCGCCGGACGCCCCGGTCAGCAGGTCCGACACCGGCGTGCCGACCAGCCGCTGCACGCCGAACCCGCCCGACAGCGCGCGTGGCTTGGCGGGCACCGGCACGGGTGCCGTCCGCCGCGCGACGACGACGAACGTCAGCGTGTCCGCGCGCTGCTGGCGCCCCGTGGTCAGGGTGACGGCCTGCATCCGGATCCGCAGGCGCCCGTCACGCGCGAGGGCCGCCGCCATCGCGGGCGGGAGCGGGATGGCGAGATCGGTCCACGGCTCCGTCGGCGACGCCTTCCCCTTGACCGCGCCGATCGGGACGGCGGGCGAGCCCGGCGCCCACGCGGCCAGCACCGGGAGGGCCTCGATGGTCGCCCCGCGGGGAAGCTGCGCGCGCACGCGCACCTGTCCGGCCCGCACCTCAGGCGTGCTCACCAGGCCCGGGACGGTCTGCCACTTGCCCGGTCGCGCGGTCGTCGCCGGCACCGGCACCGGCCCTTCGGTCAGCCGCCGCAGCCACTCGCGGGTCCGTGTGATCCCCTCGCGCGCACGGACGCACTCGGGCGTCTCGCACGCCGCGGGCGGCACGAAGCCGACCGTGGGATCGCGCGCCCACGGCGCGGCCGTACGGGCCTCGGCCAGCGCCGCGCTGCGCACGAGGACGAGCCGGTGCGCGCCACCGCCGAAGGCGTGCGCGAGGATCTCCGGCCGCCCGTCTCCATCCGTGTCCGCGACGCCGGCGACCGTGTTGGTGAGGAGCGGCCGGACACCGGCGATCTCCTGCCGCGACCAGGTCATCGGGCTCGGCCCGGGCCGCACGAACCACAGCTCCTCGCCGAGCGCCAGGTCGGGCACCCCGTCCTCGTTCTGGTCGCCGACGTCCACCGGCGGGCTGGCCTGGTCGGGGACCTCGAAGCTCGGCCGGCCGGTGAGCGGCAGGCGCGATCCGGCGGGCGGAGGGATGACGATCTGGCCGCGCTCCCAGGCCGAGACGAAGAGCTCCTGCCCCCCGTCGCCGTCGTAGTCGCCGACCAGCTCCACCATGCGCAGCGGTCCGGTGTCGCCGGGGTCCCAGGCCCGGCCCGCGGCGACGAGCTCCGTGAAGTCGTGGCTTCCGGCCGTCGCCGGCGGGCGCACGCCGCCGAGCCATCTGCCGCCCCAGCCGGCGGTGCTGAGGACCAGCTCGCGCTCGGCACCCCGCAGCCGGCGGGACAGCAGGGTGATCCCGGCGGCCCGGTCCGGCAGGACGACCTCGGCCGCGTCGGCCACGTCGACCGCGAGCGTCCGCCCGCGCGGGTCCGCCGGGGTGAAGAGGATCCACGGCCGGCCGAAGTGCACGAGCGCCAGGTCGGGCCGCCCGTCGCCGTTCGCGTCCCCGGCGGGGACGACCCCCTCCCTGGCGTGGGTGGGCGGGGAGACGCCGGGGATCCGCAGGACGTCCGTGTCGGTCCCGGTCTCGGCCGGCGCCACGGTCCCGGTCGCGCGCCCGAAGACGACGACCACCGCAGGGTCGCCGTACCGGTCGACCGCGACCGCCAGGTCGTCGCGTCCGTCGCCGTCGAGGTCGCCGACGGGGGCGATGTCGTCGACGGCGACGCCGGTGAGCGCCAGCCCTTCGCGGGACGGCTGGCGCGGCGGTGCGGCCGGGAGGGCGACGACGCGGAACCCCGGCGTCTCCGGTCCGAGGCCGCCCTCGCTGATCAGGACGTCGTCGGCCCCGTCGCCGTCCAGGTCGCCCACCGGCAGCGTCTCGGTGCGGAAGGTCCCGTTCGGCCAGTCGTACAGCGCCGTGCCGACGCTCGCCGGCGACGGCCACCAGTCCTGGGCGGCAGCGGGCGCAGCGCTCGACGCGGCGAGCGCGAGCAAGGTCAGCAGTGCGGTGAAGAGCGGTCTGCGCATCCGTGCGCGCCGCACCTTACTCCGGTGCGGCGGCACGGAGGTGAAGCCTGGACTACCGCACGACCAGGTTGACGAGCTTGCCCGGCACGACGATCTCCTTGACGACCTGCTTGCCGTCCACGTGCGCGTGCACGTTGGGGAGGTCGCGGGCGAGGGCGAGGAGCTGGTCCTTGTCCGCGGCGGCGGGCGCCGGCACGCGGTCGCGGACCTTGCCGTTGACCTGGACGACGAGCTCGAAGGTGTCCTGCTCGAGGAACGCCTGGTCGGCCTCGGGCCAGGCCTCCTCCCACACCCGCTTGCCGGTCAGGCGCGAGTAGGCGTCGGAGGCGACGTGCGGGGCGAACGGGAAGAGCAGCGAGGCCGCGGTGGCGAGCGCGAAGCGGACGGTGCCCGCGGACGCGGCGCCGCGCTTCTCGACGCCCAGCTCGTTGACGAGCTCCATCACCGCGGCGATCGCGGTGTTGAACGAGAACGAGCCGCCGCCCAGGTCGGCCGAGACCTTCTCGATCGCCCAGTGCGCCTTGCGCAGGATGCGGTCGTCGTCGGCATTGCCGTCGCCCAGCCCGACGGGCGCGGCCTCGTCCGGCAGCTCCTCCGCCGCCTCGGCCGACAGCCGCCACAGCCGCGAGAGGAAGCGGAACATGCCCTCGACGCCGCTGTCCGACCAGTCCGCGTCGCGGTCCGGCGGGCCGATGAAGAGGATGTAGCAGCGGACCGTGTCGGCGCCGAACTGCTCGACCAGCTCGCGCGGGGAGACGACGTTCCCCCGCGACTTGGACATCTTCGCGCCGTCGCGGGTGATCATCCCCTGCGTGAAGAGCTTGGCGAACGGCTCCTGCACGCCGAGCAGCCCGATGTCCGACAGCGCCTTGGTGAAGAACCGCGCGTAGAGCAGGTGGAGGATCGCGTGCTCGACGCCGCCGATGTACTGGTCGACGGGCATCCAGTGGTCGACGACCTGCCGGTCCCACGGCGCGGTCTCGTTGTGCGCGTCGGTGTAGCGCAGGAAGTACCAGGACGAGTCGACGAACGTGTCCATCGTGTCCGTCTCGCGCCGCGCCGGCCCACCGCACTGCGGGCACGTCGTCGCGACCCAGTCCTCGGCGGCCGCCAGCGGCGACTTGCCCTTCGGCTTGTACTCGGTGATGTCCGGCAGGATCACCGGCAGCTGGTCCTCGGGCACCGGCCGCAGCCCGTGCTCGGGGCAGGTCACCATCGGGATCGGGCAGCCCCAGTAGCGCTGACGCGAGAGCAGCCAGTCGCGCAGCCGGTACTGGACGGTCTGGTGACCCTGGCCCTCGCGGTCCAGCCAGCCTACGATCGCGTCCTTGCCCTCCGTCGCCAGCATCCCGCTGAAGTCGCCGGAGTTGATGAGCCTCTCTCCCCCCGTGTACGAGGTGAGCGCGCCCTCCTCCGGCATCCCGCCGCCCTCGGCCGGCTCGACGACCTGCGTGATCGGCAGGCCGAACTTCGTCGCGAAGTCGAAGTCGCGCTGGTCGTGCGCGGGGACGGCCATGACCGCGCCGGTGCCGTACTCGACCAGCACGTAGTCGGCGACGTACATCGGGATCTGCTGGCCCGTCACCGGGTTGGTGACCGTGCGGCCCAGCGGCACGCCCGTCTTCTCCCGGTCGGCGTCGCCGCGCTCCTCGTTCGTCTCGCCCGCCGTGTGGTTGACGTAGTCGCGGACGGCCTCGAAGTGCTCGGTCCCCTCGGCCAGCTTGAGGACGTCGGGGTGCTCGGGCGCCATGACGAAGAACGTCGCGCCGAACAGCGTGTCGGGCCGCGTCGTGAAGACCGCGTAGTCGAGCCCCAGCTCCTCGCAGCGGAACGTGACCTCGGCGCCCTCGGAGCGGCCGATCCAGTTGCGCTGCATCGTCTTGACGTGCTCGGGCCACTCGATCGTGTCGAGGTCGCTGAGCAGCCGCTCGGCGTAGTCGGTGATGCGGAAGAACCACTGCTCGAGCTGCCGCACCTCGACCTCGTGCCCGCACCGCTCGCACTTGCCGTCGACGACCTGCTCGTTGGCGAGCACGGTCTGGTCGTTCGGACACCACTTGACCGCGGCCTCCTTCTTGTACGCCAGGCCCGCCTCGTACAGCTTGAGGAAGATCCACTGCGTCCAGCGGTAGTACGCGGGCTCGTGCGTGCCGAACTCGCGCGACCAGTCGATCGAGATCCCCCAGCGGCGGAACTGGCGCTGGAACTCGGCGATCGACTCCGCGGTCGATTCGCGCGGGTGCTGCCCGGTCTTGATCGCGTTGTTCTCCGCGGGCAGGCCGAACGCGTCGTAGCCCATCGGGTGCAGGACGCGGTGGCCGGTGCGGCGGCGGTAGTGCGCGACGGCGTCGCCGACGGAGTAGACCTTGAGGTGGCCGATGTGCGGCTGCCCGCTGGGGTACGGGAGCATCTCGAGCACGTAGGACGCGTTCTGCCCCATGGCCTCGTCGTTCCCGACGTGCCAGGTCTGCTCGTCCTCCCAGACCCGCTGCCAGCGGGGCTCGATCTCCTGCGGGTCATACCGGTGCTCGGCCATTGCTGGGAGAGGATAGTTTCGCGCCGCATGGAGCTGGCTTACGAGGTGCATGGGCCGTCGGACGGGTACCCGCTGCTGCTGGTGCACGGGTGGCCGGAGACCCGGCGGATCTGGGCGCGCAACGTCGAACCGCTGGCCGACGCCGGGTTCCGCGTCATCGCGCCGGACCTGCGCGGGTTCGGGGAGAGCGGCCTTGCCGAGCACTACGACCTCGCCGCGCACGCGCGCGACCTCCGCGAGCTCCTGGACGCGCTCGGGTTCGAATCCTGCGCGTGCGTGGGCGGGGATCTCGGCGGCGGCGTGATCGTCGACCTCGGCCTGCGGTTCCCGGGGACGGTGGAGCGGCAGGTGATCTTCAACTCGATCCTGCCGATCCTGCCCGACCAGCCTCGGATGGCGCCGACGTCGAAGGCCGCGTCGGACTACTTCGTGCGGCAGGGGCGCGACGCGGACGCGCTGGCGGCGGAGCTGCGGACGCCGGACGAGCGCGCGCGGTACGTCGCCACCTTCTACACCTCCCGCTTCTGGGCCTCGCCCGGGTCGTTCACCGAGGACGAGGTGGCGTGGCACGTCGAGCCGTTCCGCGACGCGGAGAAGCTGCGGGCCGGCTTCGGCAAATACGAGTCCGCGCTGGGCTCGCGGCCGCTGAGCGAGACGCCGCGGTTCTTCGAGCCATCGCCGGTCGAGACGCTCATCCTCTACGGGCCCGACGACCACGTCATCTGGCCGGACTTCCCGGCGCGCGCGGCCGCCGCCTTCCCCGACCACGTCGGCCCGTTCGTCGTACCGGACGCCGGCCACTTCCTCCAGTGGGAGCAGGCGGACCTGCTCAACGGGGCGGTGCGGGCGTTCTTGCGAGACCTGCTGGCGCGCCGCTGACGCGCGGGGCGACGAGCACCGCGGCGGCGACCGCGAGCGGGATGCCGATCCACGCCTGGTTCGCGAGGTCGAAGAACAGCCAGATCGGGAGCACGCACGCGGCCACCGCGAAGCTCGTCGCCCAGTCGCGCTGGATCGCGTACGTCAGCGGCCAGGCGAGGATCCCCGCGAACATCGGCAGCCCCGGGTACCCGAGCGCGTGCGCGATGAGCCCGATCAGGCCGAGGAGCGCAAGCGACGACGCGAGCGCCCGCGCCCACGCCGCGTCCCACCGCCGTGCAGCGAAGAGAAACAGCGCGAAGACGGCGACCGTGACGACCAGCGTCTCCGCGACGGAGGGGCCGAGGAAGAGGTCCCGCGTGCTCCCCTCGTTCGTGCACCGCAGGCCGTACGGCCAGAGCTCGAGGTCGCTCGTGCCGTACGACTCCTCCGGGCTCGGGTACAGGCAGCCGTCGTTCGCCGGCGCCGGGAGCGCGGCGATCGCCGCCCCGATCACGACGGCGGCGAGGGCGAGCCGGGCGAGCCGGAGAGCGGGTGCGACCGGCACGGTCAGCCCTTCAGGTGCTCGCGCAGCGCCCGCGCCTGCGCGCGCGCCGCCAGGCGGTCGTACTCGGCCGCCGCGCGCTCGGCTCCGGCGATCGAGCCGGTGGGGTCGTCCGGCATCTTCAGGCCGCTCACCGCGTCGACGAGCTCGCCGTCCAGCTCGCCGCACAGCTCGCCGAAGCGGCCGGGGTCGTCGAACAGGCCGTCGAGCACGACCTCGGCCCCCACGATGCACGTCGCCGTCGACGGCGGACGGCCGAGCAGGTCGGCGCGGAGGTCCGCGTGGGAAGCGAACTTCGCGTACAGCAGCCCCGGGCTGGCCTGGCCGCACTCGATCGACGCGGTCTCGCTCGCCCTCGTCCAAGCCTCGAGCACCGGCGCCTGCGACGGGTCGATGACGGAGGCCCCGCAGTCGCCCTCGTCCAGCTCGTCGGCCAGGCGGTCCGGGACGGATCCGCACGCGGCGAAGGCGAGGACGGCGGCGAGAAGCGGCGCGAGGAGGAGCGGACGCATGGGGAGGAGCATCGTGCCGGAAACGGCGCGCGGAGGCGGAGGTCGCGCTGGGCGCGTTCCTGCGTGCGCGGTGGGGCGCGCGGCGTACGCTGCGCGGATGCCCGACGCGTCCGAGCGCGTGGCCGAGATCGTCGCGGCGGCCGAGCAGGCCGCCGAGCACCTGCGCGCCGAGGCC
>Ga0196960_10000613_pt1 | contig 11499 bp, 15 predicted proteins | sample S3v_5metaG_FD_183187 | JGI IMG/M metagenome (GOLD analysis project Ga0196960, IMG submission 183187) | Soil microbial communities from Anza Borrego desert, Southern California, United States - S3+v_5 | ecosystem: Environmental > Terrestrial > Soil > Desert | place: USA: California | collected... | reverse complement strand
CCCGCGAGCAGGGGATCCTCGCCGTCCACTGGGAGCGGCGGCGGGGGCAGCGGATCCCCACGCTCGTCCCCGCCCGCCCGGAGTGGGTGCCCGTGGACGAGCCGCTCCTCGACCCGCTCGGGCCGCCCGTTCGGCGCCTGCTGCGCGCGGTGCGGACGATCGACTGGCCGGGCGAGGCGCGCGTCGAGCTCTCGCTCGGGCGCGGGGGCTGCGGCGAGGGGGACCGGATCGCGGTCGCCGAGCTGCGCACCACCAGCGACGGGCCGCCGCGGTCGATCGCGCTGCCGGCCGCGTGCGAGGGGCGGGACGCCGAGCGCGACCTGCGCCGCCAGTTGCAGCGGAGCGCGCCGTGACGTCGCGGTAGCGTCCGCACCGTGCTCGTTCGCGACGACGGGATCTGCATCGGCCAGGCCGCGCACGCGTGGGTGAGCGGGCAGCTCGCCGCCGCCTGGGACCCGGCCGCGGTGCCGCACCGCGCGGCCGCGGTGCTCGCCGCGACGCAGCACGACGTCGGGATGGCCGAGTGGGACCTGGAGCCGGAGGTCGACGCCGCGACCGGGCTGCCCGTCTCGTTCATGCGGATGGAGCTCGACACGCACCTGCGGCTGTGGCGCGCGGCGCCGTCGAAGGTGCTGACGCAGTCGCGGATCGCGGCGCTGATGCTCTCGCTCCACGGCACGTCGCTGTACGTGCGCCGCGACCTCGCGCGGCTGAGCGAGGCCGACGCCGACGCCGTCCGCGCCTACCTCGCCGACCAGCGGGCGTTCCAGGCCGCCCTGCGCGCCGACACGGGCGTGACGGAGGACGAGGCCGCGCGGCTCCAGGCGCTCCTCTTCGCGTGGGACTGGCTCTCGCTCGCGCTCTGCCTCGACTGGGCGCCGGACACGCTCACGGACGGCCCGATCGGCCTGTCGCTCTCCGCCGACCACACCCTCGCGCCCTGGCCCTTCGCGGACGACTCGGTGACCGTCGTGACCGAGGGCCGCCGGCTCGCCGACCGCACCTCCGCTACCGACGCCGAGCTCCACGCCGCCCTGGAGGCGGCGGAGCGGGTCGAGCTGTCGTGGACGCTCACCAGAGCGCCGAGTGGCGCTCCATGACCCCGTAGGCCGCGCCCAGCTCCAGCCCGCCCAGCAGCGTGCCGGAGAACGTGCCGAACGGCTGGGTGTAGTCGCTGCGGATCGCGCCGAAGTTCTCGCTCCGCGACCGCACCGCCTCCTGCGCGAAGGTCAGCGCGCCGTCGCCGACGGCCACGCGCGAGAGGTCGGGGGAGAAGGTGGCGGGCGGGAGCTGCTCGGGGACGCCGTCGACCCACACCGTCCGCTCGCTCGCGTGCGGGTCGTCGTGGATCCCGGCCACGAGGTTCCACGCGACGGACCGGCCGTCCGCGAGCGCGCCGACGCCCGCGCTCCTCCTCCAGTCGGTCTGCCGTGGGTGGTAGCCGGCGGACTCGTCGATCACCCCGCGCGCATCGTCGAGCTCCACCCGCTCGCCCCCGAGCGTCACCGTCCCGCGCAGGCGCAGGCCGCCGGTCTTGCGCGTCCACATCCAGGCGGCACCCCCGTCGACCGGCGACGCCGTCTCGACCGGCACCGGCGCCCCGCCGCCGTCCTCCTCCACGAACCCCAGCGCGACCTCCACGTCCCCGTCGCGCACGTGCACGCCGGTGTGGGGGAGCCGGACGTACGACGTCCCACGCCACAGCCGGGTGCGCTCGCGCAGCACGCCGCGCTCGCGGTCCCACACCGCCCAGAACGTCTGCCCGGCCAGGCCGACCTGCACGACGCCCGCGCAGAGCATCAGCCGCTCCCCGTAGACCCCCACGTAGCGCCAGCGTTTGCGCAGCCGCCCGCCCACGCTGAGCGGCATCGCGCCGAGCACGATCTGCGGCGGGCGTCGGGCGGCGGACAGTCCACGCCAGGGGAGCGGTTCGGTCACGGGGAGCGACGGTATACGTTGCTCAGGTGCGTGCAGCAGCGGTGCAGCTCACCTCGACCGGCGACGTCGACGCGAACCTCGCGACGGCGGACCGGCTGACGCGCGCCGCCGCGCACGACGGCGCGCAGCTGGTCGTCCTCCCGGAGAAGTGGCCGGCGCTCGGCACCGGCGAGCTGCTGGAGGCGGGCGCGGCGCGCGAGGCGGACGTCCGCGCGTGGGTCTCGAGCATCGCGCGTGAGCTGGGGATCGACCTCGTCGCCGGCTCGATGTCGCTGCGCGACGAGGGCACCGGCCGCCTGCGCAACACGTCGCTGCACGCCGGGCCGGACGGCGCGATCGTCGCCGAGTACACGAAGGTCCACCTGTTCGACGTCTCCGTCGCCGGCCGCGAGTACCGCGAGTCCGAGTTCGAGGAGGCGGGCGAGCGGCCCGTGCTCAGCCACACCGCCGACGGCACCAGCCTGGGCCTCTCCATCTGCTACGACGTGCGCTTCCCGGCGCTCTACGAGGCGCTGGACGCGAAGGTCTTCGCGCTCCCCTCCGCCTTCACCCTCGCGACCACGCGCGACCACTGGGACATCCTGGTCCGGGCGCGCGCGATCGAGCAGCAGGCGTTCTTCGTCGCCGCCAACCAGGTCGGGGAGCACCCGGGTGGGACGCGGTCCGGCGGACGCTCCATGATCGTCGACCCCTGGGGCGTCGTGCTCGCGACCGCCCCGGACACCGAAGGACACGTGACCGCCGACCTCGACCTGCAGGCCCTGGCGCGCATCCGCGCCGAGCTCCCTGCGCTGACCCACCGCCGCCCGATCCCGTCCGAGGTGCGCGCGTAATGGCCCGCACCGGCGGCGCGGAGAAGCGGCGCATCATCCTCGACGCGGCCGTCCGCGTCTTCGCCCGGCAGGGGTTCCACTCCGCGCGCGTGAGCGACATCGCCGACGAGGCGGGCGTCGCCTACGGGCTCGTCTACCACTACTTCAAGGCCAAGGACGAGGTGCTCGACACGCTCTTCCTGGAGCGGTGGAACGTGCTGCTGGAGGCGATCCGCGAGGTCGACCGCGCCGAGGACACCGCGCCGCGCGAGAAGCTGCTGGCGATCACCGGGTTCATCGTCGACTCGTACCGCCACGACCCCGACCTGATGAAGGTCATCATCGTCGAGGTGACGCGGGCGGCGAACTCGTTCGGCGCGCGCCACCTGGCGAAGATCCGCGAGGCATACGACCTGATCGCGGACATCGTCGCGGACGCCCAGCGCGATGGGAGGTTCCGTGACGACATCGCCCCCGCGTTCGCCGCTCTGGCGTTCTACGGGGCGATCGAGCAGGTGCTCACGGGGTGGATCTTCGCCCTCCTCCCGCAGGGCCCGGAGGAGTACGAGCAGGCCAAGACGTTCGTCGTCGAGACGGTCTGCGGGGGCCTGGAGGCTCCCGCCCCCTCGGCGATCTGATTGGATCTGCGGTTAGCCATGGACAACGATCTCGCAAAGCGCCTCGCCTGGTCCGGCCTGCTCGCAGGCTTCGGTGCCCTGGCCTCGATGGCGACCGCTCGCCTCGCCGCCGTCGTTTACCGCCGGATCTTCGGGGAAGATCCGCCCGAGTAGTGAGCACTTCGATCTCCGATACCACCGCGACGGTCGGCCACGGCCAGCAGACCGCGTCGCACCCGCCGGGCTCCGCCATGCCCGAGGGCGGGATCCCGTTCACCGAGCGCCCTGAGGCGCTCGTCGGCGCCGCGTTCGCCGGCGGGCTCGTCTTCGCGATCCTCCTGAAGAAGATCGCCGGCTGATGGCTGCGGATCCCGAGCAGAACAAGCCGCAGCAGATCGGCCACACGATCGCCGAGATCAGCGAGAAGGCGTCGCTGCTCGTCCGTGAGGAGATCGAGCTCGCGAAGGCCGAGATCACGGCGAAGGCCACGAAGCTCGGCAAGGGCGCGGCCATCGCGGCCGGCGCCGGCGTCTTCGCGCTGCTGGGGCTGATCATGCTCCTGCACACCGCGGCGTGGTTCTTCTACTGGTTGATCGGCTGGGAGATCTGGGTCGGCTTCGCCGTCGTCACCCTCCTCCTCTTCCTCTTCGCCGGCATCGCCGCGATGGTCGGCATCCGCTGGATCAAGAAGGGCTCGCCGCCGACGCCGGACATGGCGATCGACGAGGCCAAGAAGATCAAGGACACGGTGAGCGGCTGATGGCGGGCACCCAGCAGCGGACGCCGGAGGAGATCCGGCGCGACATCGAGCAGCACCGGCGTGAGCTCGGCGAGGCGGTCAACCGCCTCCGCGGCGACGTCGAGAAGCTGACCGACTGGCGCTCGCAGATCGTCCAGCACCAGCAGCAGGTGCTCATCGGAGCCGCGGTCGCGGGCTTCGTCATCGGCGGCGGCATCGCCGGGATGACGCGGCTGATGACGCGCCGTCGTCGGAAGAAGTCGCGCTGGTGACAGCGGCGCGGCCCGCGCCCGAACACTGGTAGTGCCCCGCGCGCCCGGCCTCTTGGTCGGGCGCGCGGTCGTTGTGGGGCGTTTTCGCGCTCTTCCGGCTTCGCTTCGGCGCGCGGGGCGTGGTCGGGGCGGTTGCGGGTGGTGGTCGTTCGACTTGCCGCTCTGGGCTCCCGTGCAACGCCCATTTCGTCACTCGTCCGAGCCTGCCGCGCGTCCGTGTGACGAAATGGGCGCTCTACGCCCATAACGTCACATCGATGCCGATCGGCAGATGCCGAGTGACGAAATGGGCGCTGGAAGCGGGAAGAACGTCACTCGCGCCGGCGCCGTACGAGCGGAAGTGACGTTGTTCCCGCCCACCGGGCACAACGTCACACGAGCGCCCGGAGCCCGTACCCGAGTGACGTTCTTCCCCGGCCCGCGGACGACCCGCCCGGCCGAAGAACCGACAACCACCCGCAACCGCCCAGCCCACGCCCCGCACCGCAGCACGACTGCGGAAGAGCGCGAACCGAACGAGCCCTAGCTGACCCAGCGCCGCGCGAACCCGCCGACGCCGAGCAGGCCCGGGCCGACGTGCGCCCCGATGACCGGGCCGACCTCGGACACGAACAGCGGGTCGCAGCCGAAGATCTCGTGCCCACGCTCGATCAGGCGGTCGGCCGTCTCGTGCGCCTGGATGTGCTGGACGACCCAGCCGTCCGCCCCGTCCTCGCGGCGGGACTCCATGTACTGGACCATCCGGTCGAAGGCCTTGCCCGAGGTCCGGACGCGCTCGATCGGCGTGATCTCCGCCTCCAACGTGAGGATCGGCTTGATCTTCAAAGCGCCGCCGAGCCACGCCTGCGCGGCGCCGACGCGGCCGCCGCGGCGCAGGTACTCGAGCGTGTCGACCGCGAACCAGATCTTCAGCTCCGCCCGGGCCTGCCGCGCGTACTCCAAGACCTCGTTCAGCCCACCGCCCTCGCGGGCGCGCTTGGCGGCCGCGGCCGCGATCAGGCCCAGGCCGCCCGCGGCGGTCTGGGAGTCGAGCACCTCGATCCGGCCGCCGTACCCGCGCTCGGCGAGCTGCGCGGCGGCCTGGCGGGCGCCGTCGACGGTGCCGGAGATCGAGCCGGAGAGGTGGACGGAGACGATGTCGTCGCCCCGCTCGAGCAGCGGCTCGTACACCGCGAGGAAGTCGCCGATCGACGGCTGCGACGTCGTCGGGAGGTCCTTCGCGGCGCGCAGGCGCTCGTAGAAGGCGGTGAAGTCGGGCATCTCCGACTCGCGTTCCAGCGTGTCGCCGAACTTCACGTAGAGCGAGACGAGGTGGATGTCGCGGGCGGCGACGTCGGAGGCGGGGAGGTACCCCGTCGTGTCGGTGACAACGGATACGGCCATGGGGTGGGCGGGGACCCTACACTCCGCGCGTGCCAACGGTCCTCGTCACGGGGGCGACGGGGCTGCTGGGGTCGCACGTGACGCGCAAGCTGGTGGAGCGCGGCGACCGCGTGCGGGTCACCGTCCGCGACCGCTCCCGCCTCGACAACCTCCACGGGCTCGACGTCGAGCGCGTCCGCTGCGACGTCCTGGACCGTCGTGCGGTCCGCCGCGCCCTCAAGGGCGTCGACCGCGTCTTCCACATCGCCGGCCGCACCTCGCTGCGGGCCCCGAGCTCCGCGCTCTTCGAGATCAACGTCGGCGGCACCCGCATCGTCCTGGAGGAGGCGCTCAGGGCGAACGTCGAGCGCGCCGTCCACACCTCCTCCATCGCCGCGATCGGCCCGGCCCCGCGCGGCTCCACCGCCGACGAGACCCAGCCGTTCAGCGGTGGCGGCCTCGACGTCCCGTACGTCCACTCCAAGCGCGAGGCGGAGGCCGAGGCGTACCGGATCGCCGCGCTCGGCCTCCCGGTCGTCGTCGTCAACCCCGGCCACGTCTTCGGCGCCGGCGACCTCTACCGCTCGTCCACCGAGATCGTCCTGCGCTTCCTCAGGCGCCAGCTCCCCGCCTACGTCGACGGCGCGCTCAACGTCGTGGACGCCGAGGACGTCGCCACCGGCTTCCTCCTCGCGGACGAACGCGGGACGCCGGGCGAGCGGTACATCCTCGGCAACCGAAACTTCACGATCGACCGCCTGCTCGCTGACCTCGGCCGCATCTCCGGCGTCGCGCCGCCCGCGGTGAAGCTCCCGTACGCCGCCGCGCTCGCCGCCGCCCGGGCGGCGGAGTCGGCTCCCGGCGTCGAGCCGCCGATCACGATGACCGAGGTCCGCGCCGCCGGGCAGTGGTGGGCGTTCCGCTCCACGAAGGCCAAGCGGGAGCTGGGCTGGAAGCCCTCGCACCACGAGGACACGCTGGAACGGACGATCGCCTGGTACCGCGAGCGGGGGACGCACGGGCTCGTCACACCGGGAACCGGTCAACCTGTCACCCTGCGCGTCGCCGGCTTCGCCCTGCGCCGCGCCGGCGGCGTCCTCGACCAGCTGAAGCCCTAGATCCGCATGGCCACCCTGTACCGCTGCCGCACCCCGACCGACCGCCTCTGCCCGTGCGGGCGCGTCGCGCGCGCCCTGCGCGCCCACGACATCGCCTTCGACGAGGTCCGCGTCCCCTGGCGGGGCAGGGACCGCGACGAGGTCCGGACGCTGAGCGGCCAGGCCAAGGTGCCGCTGCTCGTCCTCGGCGGCGAGGCGATCTGCGATTCGCACCGGATCGTGGAGCACCTGGCGTGGCGGGCGGGCTTGGCCGCCGCTCAGGTCGGGGAGCCCATCGTCCGATGAGGAGTCTCGTGCCGTCCGTGCCCCGCCGCGCCCTCGCGCGCCTCGCCGTCGCGTCGCTCGCCGCCGCGCTCCTCGCTCCCACCGCCGCCGCGCACGCCCAGGCCGGCGCGCCGACGATGCCGCTCGGTCAGGTCTACAAGGGGATGCGCTGCACCGCGCTCTCCGTCGTCCAGGGCATCGACGTCAGCGCGTTCGACGCGCAGGTCGTGGACGTCGTCGCCGGCGACGCCGCCAGCGAGGCGCCGCGGATCCTCCTGCGCTTCAGCGGCGACGCGGTCGACCGGACGGGCGTCGGTCCCGGCTTCTCCGGCTCGCCGATCCTCTGCCCCGACGCGCAGGGCACCAAGCGGGTCATCGGCGCGATCTCGGAGGCCATCGGCGAGTACGGCGGCCTGCTCGCGCTCGCGACGCCGATCGACTCGATCCTCGGCACCCCCGTCGACCCGCCCGGCGCGTCGTTCGCGCCCGCGCCGAAGAACGCCAAGCGCCTGGCGACCCCGATCAGTCTCGCCGGCGTCTCGCCGAAGGTCGGCGCGCTCTTCAGCCGCGCGGCCAAGCGCGCCGGCAAGCTCCTCTACCCGGCGCCCGGCACGCCGCTCACCGCCAGCTTCCCGGTCCGCCCGTTCCAGCTCGGGTCGTCCATGGCCGTCGGATACTCGAGCGGCGACGTGACCGCCGGCGCGGTCGGCACCGTCGCGTACGTGGACGGCGAACGCGTCTGGGCGTTCGGCCACCCCCTGGAGGGCACGGGCAAGCGCTCGCTCTTCCTCCAGGACTCCTACGTCTACTCCGTCGTCGACAACCCGGTCGGGGTGGAGGGCGCGACGACGTACAAGCTCGCGGCGCCCGGCCACGACCTCGGCACGCTCACCAGCGACGGGCTGAGCGCGGTCGCCGGCCGGACCGGCGTCTTCCCGCAGCGCTTCCCGATGAAGGTCGTCGCCAAGGACCAGGACTCCGGCCGCCAGCGGACGCTGAAGGTGCAGATCGCCGACGAGGGCGCCCTCGGGCTGCCGAGCGGCGTGTCGCCCCTGGCGCTCGTCGGCACCGCGGCGGTCGCCCAGGCGGCGCAGACCATCCTCGGCGCGACCCCCGCCCGCCAGACCGGCGAGATGTGCACGCGCATCACGCTCGCCCAGCGCAAGGCGCCGCTGCGCTTCTGCAACCGCTACCTGACGCGGTCCAGCGAGGGGCAGGACGGGAGCTTCGGCGTCGGCTCCCCGATGGTCGGCGACTTCCTCGAGGCGGTCACGGCGATCGACGAGTTCAACTTCGCGAACCTGAAGGTGACCGGCGTCGAGGTGAGCATGAAGGTCCGCCGCGGGCTGCGGCAGGCGTTCCTCCTCGACGCGGACGGGCCGGCGACGGTCCGCCGCGGCCGCGACGCGCGCGTACGGGTCAAGCTGCAGGAGGTGCGCGGCACGGCGCAGTGGCGCACCGTCAAGGTCCACGTGCCGAAGGGCATGCCGAAGGGCGAGCGGCTGCTCGCGCTGGAGGGCACGCCGTCCGACGCGGCGGCCGGCCTGGAGGTCGACCTCGGCGAGCTGCTGTTCGGCTCGGGCGGGGAGGGCGAGGGCTCGGCGCCCGACGAGGCGGGGCCGCGGACGGTCGCGGCGCTGGCCGAGTCGGTCGAGTCGATCACCCGGTTCGACGGCGTGACCGCGAACTTCCTCCCGGCCGACGAGCAGGAGCTGGCGGCGCTGGAGCAGTCCGGGCCGACGTCGGACGGGCCCGAGGGCGTCGCGCAGAAGCCGCGCGAGGTGCTGCGGGACCCGGAGCTGCGGCTGAGCGGCAGCGTCCGGATCCCGGTCACGGTGCGGTAGCGCGGGCCGGGCCCGCGCTCCCAAGCGGCCTACGAGAGGTTGTTCTCGATCCCGAGCGGCGCCGGCTGGGCGGGCGTCGCCTGGGGGACGGCCGGGGCCTCGGGGGCCGCGGCCGGGCGGTCGAGGCCGAGCGCCTCGTGCAGCTCGCCGCTCTCGAACATCTCGAGCACGATGTCGCTGCCGCCGACGAGCTCGCCGTCGATGAACAGCTGCGGCGTGGTCGGCCAGTTCGAGATCGCCGACAGCTCCTGGCGGATCCGCGGATCCGGGAGGATGTCGACCGCGGCGAACGCCACGCCCGTCTCCTGCAGGGCGCCGGCGGCGCGGGCGCTGAACCCGCACATGGGCTGCTCCGGCGTGCCCTTCATGAAGAGGATGACCTTGTTGTCCTTGATCGCCTCGGCGATCGCGTCGCGGAGCGGGTTGTCGCTCATGGGACCTCCGTCTTGAGTTGCAGCGCGTGGACGGCCCCGCCGAGCTCTCCGGGCTCGAAGGCGTCGTAGACCATCCGGTGCTGTTGGATCCGGCTCACGCCGTCGAACGCGGTGGCCCGCACGACGGCAGAGAAGTGCACGTTGTCGGGGGACTCGACCTCGGCGACCGCGCCGGGGATCGCAGCCTCGATGCGCTGCTTGAGCTCCTCGGGGGTAGGCATCTGCAAGCGAGGATACCGACCGCTATATTTCGTGAAGCGATGCAGTACGCGGCAATCACCTTCACGGACCTCGGCGCGCGGAAGGTCACGGAGTTCCTCGCGTCCCAGTCCACCGACACCTCCGACGCAGGGCTCCGGCTCGGCGTGCGGGGCGGCGGCTGCTCCGGCTTCCAGTACCAGCTGGCGTTCGACGAGCAGCGCGACGGCGACCACATCTTCGAGGACCAGGGCCTGAAGGTCTTCGTGGATGAGCAGAGCCTGCCGTACGTGCACGGCTCGCAGATCGACTACATCGACGAGCTGACCGGGGCCGGCTTCCAGGTCAACAACCCGAACGTCGTGGCCGCGTGCGGCTGCGGCTCCTCGTTCCGCGTGCCGGACGAGGAGGAGGTCTCGGCCGTCTGAGCCGAGGCCGGGCGCGAGCCCTCCTGAGTCTTCTGACGGCGGCCCTGGTGGCCGCCGTCGTCGTGTTGGTGCTCGTTCTCCGGTCCGGGGACGAGGAGGAGCCGGCGCGCCCGGTCGCGACCGCGCCGGCGCCGACGACCACCGCGCCCGCGCCCGAGCCGCCCGTGGCGCCCACGGGTGGGCTGGCGATCGGCGTGGCCGAGCAGAACCCGCTCCTCGTCCGGCCGGGCGAGGTGCCCGCGGCGTTCGCGCCCTGGCGCGACCGGCTCGCCGCGCTGCGGCCCGGGTGGTTCCGGCTGATGATCGACTGGTCGCGCGTGCAGCCGTCCGCGGACGCTGCGCCGGACTGGGACCAGGCCGGCGACGGATGCCTGCGCGGCGCGCAGCCCTGCGGGGCGACCGGAGGCGTGCGGGACCTGCTCCGTGCCGTCCGCGACCGCCGCGCCGCCGACGGCGGGTGGGAGATCGTCGCCTCGCCGTACGGTGCGCCCGACTGGGCGCTGACGCCCGCACCGGGGTGCCCCTCCGGCGGCCGGATCGACGTCGGTGCCTACCGCGCGATGCTGCGCTCGCTCGAACGGGTCGCGCGTGAGGAGGGCGTGCCCATCCGCTGGTGGAGCCCGTGGAACGAGCCCAACCACCCGACGTTCATCGCGCCGCAGCGGGCGGCGTGCGGGCGGGAGGAGGCGGCGGTCTCGCCGGCCGCGTACGCCGATCTCGTGCGCGCGGCGCGGGCCGAGCTGCCGGGCGCCTCGACGCGGATCGTGCTCGGCGAGGTCGCCGGCTACGCGGAGCCGCGCCGCGAGGCCGTCGGCGCCGCCGAGTTCGCCGCGGCGCTCCCGCGCGACGTCGCGTGCGCGTCGGACGTGTGGGCGCAGCACACGTACGTCGGCCGCGGCTCCACCTCGCTCGCTGCCGACCGCGCGCGCAGCGGGAACCCCAGGCTGCTCCGCGCGGTCGAGCGCGCGCTCGACGCCCACGGCTGCGAGCGCCGGCACCGCCTCTGGATCACCGAGACCGGCGCGGCCACCGACAACGGCCCCGGCTCGTGCGCGGCGATGGACGCCGCGCTGCGCGACTGGGAGGCCGACGAGCGCGTCGACGTCGCCATCCAGTACACGTTCCGCGAGGACACGGCCTTCCCGGTCGGCCTCGCCGACGCGACCCTCGCCGAGGAGCGCCCGGCGTACCGCGCCTGGCTCGCCTGGGGCGCCCGCGACCCCGCCGCCGGCTCCCCAGTCCCGCCCTGCTGACCCGGCGCGCGCCCGGCCTCCCTCGGCCGCTGCGCGCCATTGAGACGTCGCCGGAGCGGCCCGTCCGCCCACCGAGCAGCCAAGTCCCAGCCGGCTAGCTGTCCTGCCTTCAGAGTTGGTGAACGCGGCTGATGGGTGGCCGGTCGCCGAGGCTGGTGTGGGGTCTGCGGCGGTTGTAGTAGCGCAGAAACGATGACAGGGCGCGGTCTCTGGTTTGGTG
>Ga0196960_10000612_pt1 | contig 11501 bp, 12 predicted proteins | sample S3v_5metaG_FD_183187 | JGI IMG/M metagenome (GOLD analysis project Ga0196960, IMG submission 183187) | Soil microbial communities from Anza Borrego desert, Southern California, United States - S3+v_5 | ecosystem: Environmental > Terrestrial > Soil > Desert | place: USA: California | collected... | reverse complement strand
TGCGCTCGTACTCGGCGATCAGGTCGGCCTCGTCTTCGCCCAGCTCCTTGCGGATCGACTCCATCTGTTTGCGCAGGAAGTAGTCGCGCTGCTGTTTCTGGGCGCCGGACTCGACGTCGTCGCGGATCTTCTCGCGGACCTGCAGCTCGGTCAGCCGCTCGCGCTGCAGCTCGACCGCCAGCTCCAGCCGGGCGGTGACGTCGATCGCCTCCAGCAGGCGCAGCTTGTCCTCGTTGGAGATGTCGGGGGAGAGGCCGGAGGTGTCGGCCAGCGCGCCGGGCTCGTCGATCGTCCGCAGGAAGGCGGCGATGCGGCCGTCGTCGCCGCGGTGCTCGAGGATCTCCTCGACCACGGCGCGGTATTCGGTCACCAGCTCGCGCGTGTGCTCGTCGTCGGGATGGCCGTCGCGGATCTCCTGCACCTCGACGCGCAGCGAGTCGCCCTCGCCGGGCTGGGCGCCGCCGGCGATCAGCCCGCGGTGCAGGCCGACGACGGTGGCGACGGCGCGCCCGCGGCGGGAGACGCCGGTCTCGATCACCTCGGCGACGACGCCGACGCGCCCGTACTCGCCCTCGCGGCGCGGGAGCAGGAAGACGCGCTCCTCCTCGCCGACGTCGATCGGCAGGGTTGCGGTCACGGTCGGGAAGACGATCGCCTCGTCAAGCGGTATGAGCAGGTAATTCATGCGCAGGTCCACTTTCTGTAGTTAGTCCTCTAAGAGGATAGCGAGGTGGGTTCGCCGGCTCGGCGGGTACGGTGGTCGTGTGAGCAAGGTCAAGTGCCAGATCTCGATCTCCGCCGACGGCTTCCTCGCCGGGCCGAACCAGAGCGAGGAGCACCCGATGGGCGAAGGTGCCGAGGGAATGCACGAGTGGGCCTTCAAGACGCGCTTCTTCCAGGAAATCCACGGCCGCGAGGGCGGCGAAGGCGGTGTCAGCGACGACCTCGTGCGCGAGGCCTCGGCCAACAGCAACGCCGTCGTCATGGGCCGCAACATGTTCGGCCCGGTCCGCGGGCCCTGGACCGAGCCGCTCTGGAACGGCTGGTGGGGGGACGACCCGCCGTTCCGCGTCCCGGTCTTCGTCCTCACCCACTACGAGCGCGAGCCGCTGACCCTCGGCGAGACCACCTTCCACTTCGTCACCGAGGGGATCGAGCGCGCGGTCGAGCTGGCCCGCGAGGCGGCCGGCAACGGCCACGTCTCGATCGGCGGCGGCGGCGAGGCCATCCAGCAGGCGATCCGCGCCGGCCTCCTCGACGAGCTGCTGGTCAACCAGGTGCCGCTGATCCTCGGCGGCGGCGTCCGCCTCTTCGACGGCATCCCGCCGAGCGTGAAGCTCGAGCAGACGCGGGTGGTCGAGGCCCCCGGCGTCGCCCACCTCTTCTACCGCGTCTCGCGCTAGTCGCCGCGGCGCTCTTCGGCCGCCTCCCGGCGCTCCTCCCGCGCCTCCTCGCGCATCTCGACCCGCTCTTCCTGCACCTCCAGCTCGGCGTGGGAGGTGGGGCCGAAGTGGGCGGTGACGACGGCGACCGCGACCGCGGCGATCGCCAGCGCCACCAGCAGCGAGCCGAGGATCTGCTTGCCCTGGGAAGGCGGTCGCATCAGCCGACCCCGAGGAAGTCGCCGGCGGAGGTGAGCCAGGTGGCGGTGAAGAGGACGAAGAGCGCGGCGCCGATCCAGGGCAGCAGGCGCGACGAGGAGCCGCCGAGGCGCACCGCCAGCACCTTCGCCGCCAGCACCGCCAGCACCAGGCAGCCGAAGACCGCGTGGGCGCCGCCCTCCTCGAAGCCGTAGAAGCCGATGCAGGCGAGCGCGACGAGGACGGCGAGGACGAGGATCGTGTCGCCGCTCGCCCGGTGCGCCCAGGTCGCCGGCCCCGATTCGAGGAAGCGCGGCCGCAGCTTGCCGTAGGAGACCGCGGCGAGGACGAGCTGGTAGACGGCCAGCGCGACGATCACGCTGGCGAGGACCACCTTGACCTCGGCGACGTTGCCGCGGGTCAGGCTCTCGATCGCGTCCTCCACTCGCGCCAGGATAGTCCGCCTATGAGCGACTCCCTCAGCCCCGACCAGGCCGCCGCCCTCTACGGCAACCGCTTCCTCGTCGAGGACGCGCCCGCCCATGAGTTCCCGCAGTCTGGGATGACGGCGCTCGACGCGATGCGGCTGGTCGACGAGGAACTGGCGCTGGAGGGGGACCCGAACCGCAACCTCGCCACCTTCGTCACCACCTGGATGGAGCCTGAGGCCGACCGGATCGTCGGCGAGAACCTCCACCGCAACTTCATCGACCACGCCGAGTACCCGATCACCGCCGAGATCGAGCAGCGCTGCGTGCGGATGCTCGCCGACCTCTACAACGCGCCCGGGGAGACGACCGGCTGCCGCACCCAGGGCTCCTCGGAGGCGATCATGCTCGGCGCGCTCTCGCTGAAGTGGAAGTGGCGGGAGCGGCGCGAAGCGGCGGGCAAGCCGATCGACCGGCCGAACCTCGTCTTCGGCGGCGACGTCCACGTCGTCTGGGAAAAGTTCTGCCGCTACTTCGACGTCGAGCCGCGGATCGTCCGCCTGCGCGAGGACAAGTACGTGATCGGGCCCGAGGACGTCGAGCCCCACGTCGACGAGAACACGATCGGCGTCGCCGCCGTCCTCGGCACCACCTTCACCGGCCACGCCGACGACATCGCCGGGATCAACGCGCTGCTGCTGCGGATCAAGGACGAGCAGGGGCTCGACGTGCCACTCCACGTCGACGCCGCCAGCGGCGGCTTCGTCTGGCCCTTCCTCTACCCCGACTCCGAGTGGGACTTCCGGCTCGAGCAGGTGCGCTCGATCAACGTCTCCGGCCACAAGTTCGGCCTCGTCTACCCGGGGATCGGCTGGCTTGTCTTCCGCGAGAAGAGCGACCTGGCCGAGGACCTCGTCTTCTACGAGAACTACCTCGGCAAGACCGACGCCACCTTCACGCTCAACTTCTCCACCGGCGCCTCGATGGTGCTGGCCCAGTACTACAACTTCGTCCGCTACGGGCGCGAGGGCTACGCCTACGTGATGAAGGGGATGGCGCAGAACGCGCGGGCGCTGGCGCAGAAGCTGGAAGCGAGCGGTGAGTGGGAGCTGATCGGCGCCGACCGCGAGCAGCTGCCGCTGGTCGCCTTCAAGCTCGCCGGCGACAAGCCCTACGACGAGTTCGACGTCTCCTGGCAGCTCTCGGCCGAGCGCGGCTGGATGGTCCCCGCCTACACGATGCCGCCTGACGCCCAGGAGGTGAAGATCATGCGCGCCCTGGTCAAGCAGACGCTCGGCCGCGAGCTGGTCGACCGCCTCGTCGCCGACGTCGAAACCGCCTGCGCGACGCTCGACAAGAAGGGCGCCGCCCACCCCCGCGAGCGCAAGCGGATGAAGCGCAGCCCCGGCTTCTAGGGCTCAGCGCGGGAGGGCCACCAGGCGCGGTCGCCGAGGCGGTAGGTGATCGCCGGGATCAGCAGGGCGCGGACGAGGAAGGTGTCGAGGAGGACGCCGACGGCGACGGTGGCGCCGATCTGCACCAGCTCCTCCAGCGGCAGCAGGGCCAGGGTCGCGAAGGTGCCGGCGAGGATCAGGCCGGCGCCGGTGACGACGCCGCCGGTGCCGACGAGCGCGGCGAGGGCGCCCTCGCGGGTGCCGCGGGCGGTGGCCTCCTCCCGCGCCCGGGTCATCAGGAAGATGTTGTAGTCGACCCCGAGCGCGACGAGGAAGACGAACGCCATCAGCTCCAGGTTGAAGGCGAGCCCTTCGCTTCCGAAGACCTCGGTGAAGGCGAAGGTGGCGAGGCCGAGGGTGGCGGCAAAGGAGGCGACGACGGTGAGGATCAGGTAGGCGGGGGCGACCAGCGCCCGCAGCACAGCGACCAGGATCAGCCCGACGACGAGCAGCGCCAGCGGCACGATCAGCTTCGTGTCCCGCGCGTTGGTCTGCTCGACGTCGAGGTTCTCGGCCGGGATGCCGCCGAGCAGGCCGCCGGGGGCGACGGCATGGAGGCGTTCCCGGATCTCCTCCACCGCCGCTTCGGCCTCGCTGTCGTAAGGGTCGCCGTGGAGGACGAGGAGGACCACGGCCTTGGCGGCGTCGGTCGGGATCGGCGCCGGTAGGACCAGCTGCACGCTGGAGAGCCGTTCCATCCCCCGCACCACCGCCGGCGCCGCCTCGGCGCCGACCACCGCCGTCAGCGGCGAGCCGAGCCCGGCGGGGAAGTGCCGTTCGAGCGCTTCGTTGCCGCGGCTGGAGCCGGTCGGCTTCGTCACCCCCTGCCCGAACCCGAGCGTCTCGTGCTTGGTCAGGTTGCCGAGGCAGAGCACGGCGAGCAGGGCGAAGACCGCGACGACGATCAGCCGCGAGCGCCGCCGCACCAGCCCCGCCACCCGCTCCCAGACATCGAGTCCGCGAGAAGCGTCGCTATCCGACGGCTGAGGCGGATTCGAGGCACGACGCGCCGGCCAGAAGGCGCGGTCGCCGAGGATCGCCAGCAGCGCCGGCAGCAGGGTGAAGGCGGCGGCGAGCATCACCGCGATCCCGATTGCCAGCACCGGTCCGAGCCAGCGGGTCGACTCGAGGTCGGCGACCAGCAGGACGAGCATCGCCGCGATCACGGTTCCGGCCGAGGCGGCCAGCGGGCGGCGGCTCTTCCTGACCGCAGCCGCCAGATCACCTTCCTCGCGGTACCGGTGCACCAGGAGCAGCGAGTAATCCGTGCCCGCGCCGAAGACGAGGACGAGGAGCAGCATCGTGCCCTCGGCGTTGACGACGATCCAGCCCGCCTCGATCAGCAGGTAGGCGATGCCGATCGCGACCAGGTAGGCGGCGCCGACGACGACGAGCGGCAGCAGGGCCAGGAGCGGCGCGCGGTAGACCGCCAGCAGCAGGAGGAGGACGAGGCCGAGGGTGGCGATCAGCAGCGTGCGGCCGGCGTCGGCGGCGATCGCCTCGAGGTCGGCGGCGATCCCGCCCGGGCCGGTGACGAAGGCGCGCAGGCCCGGCCGCTCGTGCTCGCCCAGGTAGCGGCGGATCCGCTCGACGCCGGCGACGATCGCGCCGCGGGCGTCGGCGTCGATCGCCAGCACCAGCAGCGCCGCTTCGCCGTCGCGGGAGATCGGGCCGATCCCGTTGGCGATCCGCGCCACCTTCTCCAGGTCGTTGCGGTAGCGGCCGGAGAAGGGGTCGACGATCGGCGTCGCCCCCGCCAGCCCGAGGCGGTCGAGCCCCTTGCCGATCCGCCCGATCGCGTTCACGTCCGCCTTGCTGAGGCCGCCGCGGCGTTCGAAGACGATCACCACCGGCACGTCTTCGCCGCCGCCGGAGGCGTGCTGGAGCGCGTCGACCGCCCGCGTCGATTCCGAGTCGGCGGGGAGGAAGGTGCTCTGCCCGGCGGCGGTGACGTCGTCGATATGGGCGTGGGCGAGGAGGCCCGCGGCGCCGATCAGGAGCCAGACGGCGACCACCGCCCAGCGCCCGCGCCGGCCGGTGATCACGAGGATGCGGAGGGGCCGGCGCTCACGGAGGGAGCCTAAATCCGCTCCCCGACGATTTCCCTTTGCCGCAGGTGGGTAGCCGGGGGCACATGAGCTCGAAGCCGCTGTTCGCCGCTGCCCTGGTCGCCCTCTCCCTCGGCCTTGTCGCCTGCGGGGACAGCGGCTCCGACTCCTCCACCACCGAAGCCGAAACGACCCCGTCCGCGCAGGAATCCAGCCCGCCCGCGCAGGAAGACGAGGGCGCCCAGCCCGGCGACGAGGAAAACGAAATCGTCCCCGAGGGCGAGGAGGGCGAAGGCGCCGCCGACGAGAGCGAACCGGCCCCGAGCGGCGAGGCCGCGAAGGCCGAAAAAGTCGAAATCGCCGAATTCACCTACCAGACCAACCCGGTCGTGGTGCAGGTCGGCGGCAAGGTGACCTGGCAGAACGAGGACACCGCTCCCCACACGGCCACCGCCGACGACAAAAGCTTCGACACCGGCACGCTCGACAAAGGCAAGATCGGCTCGGCCACCTTCAAGGAAGCCGGCACCTTCGGTTATTTCTGCGAGATCCACCCGACGATGAAAGGCATCGTCGAAGTGGTCGAATAGGGCAGGCCGAGCGAGATGCCCTTGTGGTTGGCGCGCAAAGCCGCACCTCACCTCTGGAAGCGGGTCCCCTGGGCGAAAGTCTGGGTGGCGACGCTGTGGGTGGCGAAGAAGGGCCGCGACCGGGTCGAGCAGAACCTGACCCACCGCGAGCAGAGCGAGTTCTGGAGCCTGCTCAAGAAGTCGAAGGGCCGCCCCGGCAACCTCAGCCAGCGGGACCGGACTCGGGTGAAGAACCTCGTCGGCAAGGCGATCCGCGGCTGAGTAGCGCCAGCGGCTCTAGGGAGCCTGGCCTTCTTTAGTGGCATTCTGTGGTGCGTGGACTCAGTAGCAGAACCCCGGCTGACGATCGAGCTCGTCCCTCAAACTTGCTGGTTCTCCAACGTTCGCGACCAGGTTCCCTCGCGAGATTGGAACCGGATTCGTAAGCAGGTCTACGACGCAGCCGGTCGCCGCTGCGAGGTCTGCGGGGGACGGGGTGCCAGGCACCCCGTCGAGTGTCATGAGGTCTGGGATTATGACGATGCCGCCGGTGTGCAGCGTTTGATTCGGATGATCGCTCTCTGTCCGGCCTGCCACGAGGTCAAGCACATCGGCTTGGCCGGGATCAGAGGAAGAGCGGATGTCGCGCGAGCGCATCTGGCGAAGGTCAACGGCTGGGACCAAGTTGCCACCGGTCGCTATGTGGAAGAGGCATTCGCGATCTGGAGACAGCGGTCGAGCCGTGTCTGGTCGCTTGATCTGTCGGGATTGACCACTTACGGCGTCGACCCCGCGCTCATCGCGGAGGCCGGCAGGGCGTCGGCGGAGGAGAGATCGCAGTCGGTGGCATCGGTTGTCGCCGACCGAGCTCGACGCCCCCAATCCCGGCGGCGCTGACCAGATTCGCGTGGCCAAGGGGGAGCGAGACGACCTGGCGGAGCTGCTGGCCCGGCGCGCGCTGACCGAGGACGCGACGCGGCCCGAGGCGGTGGAGAAGCGCCACGCCGCCGGCGGGCGGACGGCGCGGGAGAACGTCGCCGACCTCGTCGACCCCGGCTCCTTCGTCGAGTACGGCCGCTACGCGATCGCCGCCCAGCGCGGCCGGCGCGAGCTCGAGGACCTGATCGCCCGCACCCCCGCCGACGGCCTCATCGCCGGCACCGCCCGCGTCAACGGCGACCTCTTCGACCCCGAGCGCGCCGCCTGCGCGGTCCTCTCCTACGACTACACGGTGCTGGCCGGGACGCAGGGGGCGCTCGGCCACCGCAAGAAGGACCGCCTCTTCGAGCTGATCGAGCGGATGAAGCTGCCGGTCGTCTTCTACGCCGAGGGCGGGGGAGGGCGGCCCGGCTACACCGACTACCCGGTCGTCTCCGCGCTCGACACCCGCGCCTTCGCGCTCTGGGCGAAGCTCTCGGGGCTGGTGCCGCGGATCGCGATCGTCCACGGCCGCTGCTTCGCCGGCAACGCGGTGATCGCCGGCTGCTCGGACCTGATCGTCGCCACCGAGGGCAGCTCGCTGGGGATGGGCGGGCCGGCGATGATCGCCGGCGGCGGCCTCGGCGACGTGCATCCGGACGAGGTCGGCCCGCTGGAGGTGCAGGCGCGTAACGGCGTCGTCGACGTCGCCTGCGCCGACGAGGCCGAGGCGACCGCGGCGGCGAAGAAGCTGCTCGCCTACTTCCAGGGCGCCACCGCGCCCGGCCCCGAACCCGACCAGGCGCGGCTGCGCGAGCTGGTCCCCGAGCGCAAGCGCCGCGCCTACGACCCGCGCCCGATCGTCGAGACCCTCGCCGACGAAGGCTCGGTCACCTTCCTGCGCGAGCGCTTCGCGCCGGAGATGGTGACCGCGCTGGCGCGGATCGAGGGCCGCCCGCTCGGCGTGATCGCCAACGACACCCGCCACACCGCCGGCGCCGTCACCAGCGACGCGGCCGACAAGGCGGCGCGGCTGCTGCAGCTCTGCGACGCCTTCGACCTCCCGGTCGTCTCGCTCGTCGACACCCCCGGCTACATGGTCGGCCCCGAGGCCGAGGCGACCGGCCTCGTCCGCCACGCCTCGCGTCTGCTGGTCGCCGGGGCGGCGATGTGCGTGCCGCTGATCGCGGTCGTGCTGCGGCGCGGCTACGGCCTCGGGGCGCAGGCGATGGTCGGCGGCAGCCTCCACGAGCCGCTGCTGACGGTCGCCTGGCCGAGCGCCCACCTCGGCCCGATGGGCTTGGAGGGGGCGGTGCGGCTGGCCCTGCGCAAGGAGCTGGAAGCGATCCCCGACGAGGCCGAGCGCGAGCAGCGAGTCCGCGACCTCACCGCCGCCGCCGAAGAGAACGCCAAGGCCCTCAATGCCGCCGCCCTCTTCGAGCTCGACGACGTGATCGACCCCGCCGAGACCCGCGCCCTGATCGCCTCGACCCTCACCGCCGCCGGCACCGCCCGCCGCCCCGACCACCGCTACGTCGACACCTGGTAGCGGCGCCCTGCATCGTTTCCACCTTTGTCCTCGTTCAGGCGATGAAAAGGGTGGAAACGATCACCAGACGGCGTCGTGTTCCTCCATCACGCCGAAGCCCCGGGCGAGCTGGACGCCGCCGAGGGCGCCGCTGAAGCTGCCGAAGCGGTGGCGGTAGCGGGAGCGGATCAGGAGGTAGTTCTCGTCGTGGGCATGCTTCGACTCGGCGGCGAAGTCGAGCCTCTCGCCTGCGGCCAGGTCGACCCCTTCCATGCCGCGGAAGCGGACGGGGGGCGGCTCGGTTGGCTCGCCGTCGATCCAGATCGATCGCTCGCTGCCCTCGGGCGGGTCGTTGATCCCTTCGACCAGGTTCCAGGCGACGGGGCGGCCGTCGGTGGAGTCGCCCACGCCCGCGGACCAGCGCCAGCTCGTGTGCCGCTGGTGGTGGCCGGCGGACTCGTCGTCGACGCCGTGGCCGCTGACCTGCCAGCGCCGTCCCGGGATCTCGACCGTCCCCTCGACCGGCATCCCGACCCGCTTGCGGGTCCACGCCCGCGACTTGCCGCTCGGGCAGGTCGTCTCGATCGGCGCCACCTCGCCGAGCCGCAGGCTGGCGCGCAGGTCCGGCCCGTCGATCTCCAGCCGCGGCCCGTCCAGTCTCACCTCGCGACTGCCGGGGCGCAGCCCGGTGTGCGCCATGTGCCGCCGCCCCGCGCGGTCCCAGAAGACCCAGAACGACTGCGTCAGCGGCCCGACCTCGGCCCGTGCCGCGCAGAGCATCAGCTCGTCGGCGAACAGCCCGACGTAGCGCCAGCGCTTGCGCAGCTGGCCGCCGTCGAACAGGGGCAGGGAGGAGGGATCCATCGCGCGAAGGTACCCGGCCGTGTCGATTTTGTCTCGCATAGAGAGACAAAGTCGACAAGCTCAATAGGCTCGCCCCGTGGACCAACTCGTCCAGATCGTCGGTGCCCTGCTGATCCTCGCCGCCTTCGCCGCGGTCCAGTTCGAGCGCATGCGCCCCGACTCGCGCCTCTACCTCGCGCTCAACCTCGTCGGCTCGGCGATCCTCGCGGTGTTGGCCTGGCACGAGTCGCAGTGGGGCTTCCTCCTGCTCGAGGGCGTCTGGGCGCTGGTCTCGGCGTGGGGACTGTGGATGGCGCTTTTTGGACCCCCTAGGGCACCAAAAGCGCCAAGCGCCTAAGCCGAGTTCGCTTCCAGCCGCTCCGCGAGTTTTTTCATCCCCCGCTGCCGCGCCGCCTCAGCCGCGCCCGCCCAGTCGGTCGGGCGGTCCTCCGGCCGCTCGACGCCCACGTCGCGCAGCGTCGCGATGTCTTTGAACGCCAGCAGCTCCTCGCGGCCCTCGATCAGCGCCCCGCGCAGCGCCGGGCGGCGCTCGCGGATCGCGTTGTCGAGGATCGCCTCCAGGGAGCCGTGGGTGCGCAGCAGCTCGGCCGCCGTCTTCGGGCCGACGCCCTTGGCGCCTGGCAGGCCGTCGGAGGGGTCGCCGCGCAGGGCGATGAAGTCGGGGACCAGCTCGGGGTCGATGCCGTAGCGCTCCCGCACCTCCGCGGGTCCGACTTCTTCGGCGCCTTTACCGCCGCCGGTGCGGGTGTAGAGCACGGTCACCTTCTCGTTCGCGCACTGGTACATGTCGCGGTCGCCGGTCAGCAGCAGCGCCCGCCCGCCCGCCTCGGCCTCCAGTCGCGCGTAGGTGCCGAGCAGGTCGTCGGCCTCGAGGTCCTCGGCCGTCACCACGCTCCACCCGAACGCCTCGAAGAACTCGCGCGAGTCGGCGAACTGGTGCGGGAGCTCCTCGGGCATCGCTTCCTCGCGCTCGGCGTGGTAGGCGGGGTAGAGCTCGGTCCGGTAGGCGGCGGCGTCGGGGCCGAAGCAGAGCACCACCGCCCGCGGCTCGTGCAATTCGACCTCGCGCAGGATCAGGTTCGCCGCCCCCAGCAGCGCGTTCACCGGCCGCCCGTCGGGCCCGACGATCTTGCTCGGCAGCGCGTAGAAGGCGCGGAAGAGCATCGAGGGCGCATCGACAGCGAGCAGCGGCGCGGGCACGCGTGGAGCCTACGCCCAAGGGTGTGGTTGAGCTTTGGCGCGGTATATGCGACGAAGCTCAACCACACCCCCGGGGGTTTGGCCGGGGGAGGGCGGGGGAGTTCGGACGCATGGAGGACCAACCGCGCATCCCGCCCGGCGGCCGGCGCCGGATCGGGCCGCTGAACGCGGCGATCGTCCGGGCGATCGGACTCGCCAGCGGCGGGCGGCCGCCGAACGTATTCACGACGCTGGCCCGCAACCGCGGCCTCTTCCGCCGCTGGCTCTTCTTCGCCGGCGGGCTGATGCCGGGCGGCAAGCTGCCGCGGCAGGACACCGAGCTGGTGATCCTCCGCGTCTCCTACAACACCGGCTGCGAGTACGAGTGGTCCCACCACGAGCGCATCGCCCAGCGCGCCGGCCTCGGCGCCGAGCAGGTCGAGCGGGTGCGCTCCGGCCCCGACGCCCCCGGCTGGACGCCGCGCCAGCGGCTGCTCCTCCGTGCCTGCGACGAGATGCACGCCGACGGCGCGATCGGTGAGGAGACCTGGACCGGCCTCGCTGCCGAGCTCGACGACCGGCTGCTGATCGAGCTCTGCCTGCTGATCGGCCACTACGAGATGCTGGCGATGACGCTGAACACGCTGCGGGTCCAGACCGACCCGTCCTCGAAGCGGATCGGCTGACCCCCAGAGACCCCCGGCTGAAGATCCGGGTCGGGGTTAGGGGACTCCCCCGACGCCGCCGCGCCCGCCGCCGGAGAGGCTGGCGGCATGAACGAGATCACGGTTTCACCTCCCACGTCCCTCGCCGCGGCGCTGCGCGACCGCGGCTTCACCGGTCGCCTGGTCCAGCCCGGCGACCCCGACTACGACCGCGCCCGCCCCGGCTGGAACGGCGCGATCGACCGCCGGCCGGCGGCGCTGGCGTTCG
>Ga0196960_10000611_pt1 | contig 11504 bp, 11 predicted proteins | sample S3v_5metaG_FD_183187 | JGI IMG/M metagenome (GOLD analysis project Ga0196960, IMG submission 183187) | Soil microbial communities from Anza Borrego desert, Southern California, United States - S3+v_5 | ecosystem: Environmental > Terrestrial > Soil > Desert | place: USA: California | collected... | reverse complement strand
GCCGACGAGCTCGATCGCGGCGACCTCCGCGCGGACCGCGCCGGCGACCGTCGCGTCGTCCACGTCCAGACCGGAGAAGTCGTCGGGGGCGATCCGCATGATGAACGGGTAGAAGGCGTCGTCGCGCGGGATGTCCACCGCGCAGCTCGTGGAAGGGCCGCCCGAGAGGCTGATGCCCTGGTTCTCGCCCTCGGAGCGCGGAGGCAGCTCGAGGCCGTCGCGGTCGAAGCCCAGGCAGAGCGCGCGGCCGCGCGTCGTGGCGTACAGCCGGGCGGTGCGCTCCGCCTTGGTCGTGCCGGGCGGCGCCGGTGTGGGCGTCTCAGCGGGGCCCGCGACCTGCACGGGACCGACGCCGGCGGCGGGGGTCTGCGCCGCCGCCGGGCCGGCGAAGGCGGCCAGGACGACGAGGGCGAGGAGGGTCAGGATGGAGCGTGCGCGCGACATGAGCGCGCGTCAGACTAGGCGGTCACGCGCCGATGCACCGCTCCTTGGACCGACGTTCGGGCGCGCGCCGCGGGCTCGAACCCGCCGCGCCGGTGCACGCGACACGCGCGGACGGCGGGTTAGGGCGCCCTACAGTGGCCCGGTGCCCGACGCCGCCGCCCCGTCCCCGGAGGTCCACCCGCTCGTCCGCCTGTGGCGCCGCGCGCCGCGGTACCGGCCGCGCGTCGTCCGCGCGACGGTCCTGACCGTCCTCAACAAGCTGTTCGACATCGCGCCGGAGCTGCTGATCGGCGTCGCGATCGACATCGTGGTGCGCGACGACGAGTCGTTCGTCGCGCAGTGGTTCGGGGTGCCGGAGCGCAGCGACCAGCTCCTCGTCCTCGCCGCCGCGACCGCCGTCGTCTGGGCGCTGGAGTCGATCACCGACTTCGCCGCGCAGGTGCTGTGGCGCAACCTCTCGCAGGATCTCCAGCACGACCTGCGCACCGACGCCTACCGGCACGTGCAGGACTTGGAGCTCGCCTGGTTCGAGGATCGCGCGTCCGGCCGGCTGCTGACGGTGCTCAACGACGACGTCAACCAGCTCGAGCGGTTCCTCGACATCGGCGCGGCGCAGATCATCCTCACGGTGACGAACGTGATCGCGGTCGGGATCGTCTTCTTCGTGATCTCGCCCCTGCTGGCGGTGCTCGCGTTCCTGCCGATCCCCGTCATCGTCGCGGGCTCGCTGCTCTTCCAGAAGCGGCTCGGGCCGCGGTACGCGGCGGTGCGCGACGAGGCGGGCCGGCTCGGCGGGCTGATGGGCGGGAACCTCGGCGGCATCGCGACGATCAAGGCGTTCGGGGCGGAGGAGCGCGAGGCGGAGCGGCTGGCCGTCGCGTCGCGGGCGTACGCGGAGGCGAACCGCCGCGCCATCACCCTGAGCGCCGCGTTCGTGCCGCTGATCCGGATGGCGATCCTCGTCGGCTTCACGGTCACGCTCGTGCTCGGCGGCAACGCGGCGCTCAACGGCGACCTGGAGGTCGGCCTCTACTCCGTCCTCGTCTTCATGACCCAGCGGCTGCTCTGGCCGCTGACCGAGCTGGGCCAGACGCTCGACCTCTACCAGCGCGGCCTGGCCTCGATCCGCAACATCCTCGACCTGATGGACGCGCCGATCGGCGTGCGCGCCGGGGGCCGGGAGCTTCCCGAGCCGACGCCGGGCGCGGTGCGGTTCGCGGACGTGACGTTCTCCTACCGGGACGCGGACGGCGGCGAGCGGACGCCGGTGCTGCGCGGCCTCGACCTCGACGTGCGCGCGGGCGAGACGCACGCGATCGTCGGTGCGACCGGCGCGGGCAAGTCGACGGTGGTCAAGCTCCTGCTGCGGCTCTACGACCGCGACGGCGGGACGCTGACGGTGGACGGCGTGCCGGTGGAGGAGCTGAGCTTCGGCGCGCTGCGCGGGGCGATCGGCTACGTCGGCCAGGACACGTTCCTCTTCGACGGGACGGTGGCGGAGAACCTCCGCTACGGCGACCCGGACGCAAGCGATGACGCGCTCCGCCGGGCGGCCGAGCTGGCCGAGGCGCACGAGTTCGTCGCCGCGCTCCCCCAGGGCTACGACACACCGGTCGGCGAGCGCGGCGTGCGGCTCTCCGGCGGCCAGCGCCAGCGGCTCACGATCGCCCGCGCGCTCGTCCGCGACCCGGCGATCCTCGTGCTCGACGAGGCGACGTCCGCGGTGGACAACGAGACCGAGGCGGCGATCCAGCACGCGCTGCTGAAGGTCTCGCACGAGCGGACGACGATCGTGATCGCGCACCGGCTCTCGACCATCCGCCACGCCGACCGCATCCACGTGATGGCGGCCGGCGAGGTGGCGGAGGCGGGCACGCACGACGAGCTGGTGGCGCTCGGCGGGCGGTACGCGGCGCTGTGGGCCGTGCAGACGGGCGAGCTCGCCCGCGACGTGCTCGGCTAGGCGTCCGCGGGATCGCTCACGCCGGGCACGTCGCGCGGCTCGAGCGGCTTCGTCGCCGGCCCCGCCAGCACGTTCCCGTCCACGTCGAACCGCGAGCCGTGGCACGGGCAGTCCCACGACCGCTCCGCGTCGTTGTACGCCACCAGGCAGCCGAGGTGCGTGCACCGCAGCGAGACGCCGTGCAGCCCGCCGCGCTCGTCCTTGTAGACGCCGACCTTGCCGGTCAGGCCGTCGCGGAGCACGCGCGCCTCGCCGGGCGGGATCTCGTCGGGCGAGCCCGCCTCCGCCGGCTTGAGCCGATCCCCCACGAACCGCGCGCCGACCCACAGCTGGGCCTTCGCGAACTCGGGTGCGGCCTTCAGCGTCACCCGGTTGGGGTCGAGCAGCGACGCGGACGGGTTCTCGCGCTCGCGAATGCCGTCCACGCAGACCAGCGCGCCCGCGGTCGCGTTCGTCATCCCCCACTTCTGGCCGCCGCCGACGACCCACAGGTGCTTGGAGGTCGGCGTGTAGCGGCCCGCGTACGGGAGCTTGTCGACCGGCATGCCGTCCTGCGTCGACCAGCGGTAGAGCACCTCGGCGACGTCGAAGTGCTCGCGCGCGTACGCGGCCAGCTTCTCGTACCGCTCCGGCTGCGCCTTGGACGAGCCGACGAGGTGGCCCTCGCCGCCGATGAGGACCCACGGGGTCCCGGCGTCGTCCACGTACGAGCGGACCGAGCGGGTCGGCTCCCCGGCGCTGATCGCCATGCCGAAAGGCGCATCCGCCGGCTCGCGCAGCCGCGCCGCGACGAGGTACGAGCGGGTCGCCTCGGTCCGCGCGAAGAAGAGGCCGCGGTCGAGCAGCGGGTAGTTCGTGCAGACGATCACGTGGCTGGCGGTGACCGTGTGGCCGTCCTCGGTCTCGACCTGGCACAGCTCGCCCTCGTGGACGCCGACGACGGCCGTCTGCTCGAAGACCTGCGCGCCCGCCGCCTCCGCCGCGTCCATCAGCCCGCGGACGTACTTCACCGGCTGGAACTGCGCCTGACCGTCGACCCGCACCGCCTGGAGGACCTCCTGCGGCAGCGGGGTGTCGGTGGTCAGCTCGGCGTTCAGGCCCGCCACCTGCGCCGCCTCGAAGACCTGCTCGACGGTCGAGACCTCCTTCTCGGAGACCGCGCACGTGAAGTCCGGGAGCCGCTCGAAGGAGCAGTCGATCCCGTGCTCGCCGACCCGCGCCTCGATCCAGTCGATCGCGCGCAGCGAGGTGGCCGCGTACGCCGCGACGCCGCTGTCGCCGTGCTTGCTGCGGACGTCCTTCAGCTTGGTCTGCTGGAGCGCGCTGGCCTTCGCGGTGGTGTAGCCGGTCGCGCCGCCCGCGACGGTGCCGCGCTCGAGGACGGCGACGGTCCGGCCCTCGCTCGCGAGCGCGTACGCCGCGGTCGCGCCGGCGATGCCGCCGCCGATGATCGCCACGTCGACGGTGTGGTCGCCGGAGAGCCGCCCGCGGCCGCTGGGGCCCTCGTTCGCGAGCCAGATCGGTTCGGTGCCACGCAGGGTCATGGCCCGGCGCCTACCCGGGCGCGCGGCGGCGAATCAGCTCGTGGCGTCGCCGAGCGGCTTGCGGAACGAGACGAGGTCGACCCGGTAGCCGTGCTTCTCGTAGAACCGGCGCGCGCTGTCGTTCGGGGCGGCCATGTTGATGTCGACCGCCGCGACGCCACGCTCCGCCGCCTCCGCCTCGACGGCGCGCAGGAGCTGCTCCCCGGCGCCCTTCCCGCGCGCCTCGGGCAGCACGATGAGGTCGACGAGCGCGAGGAAGTCCTTCGGCCACTCCCACGTCGGCGAGCCGCCCTCCTCCCGCTCGCAGATCGCGTGGCCGACGATGCGGTCCGCGTCGGTGTCGACGGCCAGGAAGAGCGTCCCGCCCTCCTCCAGGATCGCCACGTACGTCTCGCGGCGCCGGCGCCACGACTCGTCCTCGGGACGCAGCGGACCCCAGTGCTCGGTGACGGAGCCGTGGTGGGCCCGGAGCGCGAGCCACAGCGGCTGCAGCTCGTCCAGGCGGGAGGCGTCGGCGCGGATGACCTCGATCACCCGCGCCACCCTAGCCCCGGTCAGGCCGCCGCGGGCGACCCCGTGTACGACGAAGGGACCGTCCTGAACGTCACCGCGAGCCGGTTCCAGGCGTTGATCATGGCGATCTGGACGACGAGGTGGGAGAGCTCGGCCGGGTCGAACTCGGCCTCGGCCGCCGCCCACGCGTCGTCGGGGACGCGGCTCTCGCCGACGTGGGTGATCGCGTCGGTCAGCGCCAGCGCGGCCCGCTCGCGGGCGGTGAAGAACGGGCTCTCGTGCCACGTCCCGACCTGCGCGAGCCGCGTCTCGCTCTCGCCGTCCGCGTGCGCGTGCGCCCAGTGCATGTCCAGGCAGAACGCGCACCCGTTGAGGATCGAGGCGCGGAGCTTGACGAGGTGGCGGATCGTGGCGTCGAGCTCGATCCGCTCCTCGACGCGGATCAGCGCGGCGTACGGCGCGCCCGCGTGGTCGAGCGGGTTCATGCGGGCGGTGGTGGGGAGCTGCGTGTCGGTGCTCATGCCAACCCTGACGGATCGCCCGCGCCGCCTGTGACATCGGCCGCGTGGAGGTGGGCGAGCTTGTCCGGGTTGCGCACGACCCGCACGGCGGCCACCCGCCCGTCCACGACGTCGAGCGCGACCACGTCGGTGATCTGCCCGCCGCCCGAGCGCAGCACGTAGCCGGGCTGGCCGTTGACGGTCACGCGCGCCTGCGCGAACGGCTCCCACACCCGCCGCTTGGAGGCGATCTTCGTCAGCACCCGCGCGATCCGCGCCGCCCCGTGGATCGGCTTGCGCGCGGCGCTGATCCGGCCGCCGCCGTCGCTCACCAGCACCGCGTCCTCGGCCAGCAGCGCCTCCAGCCCCGCGACGTCGCCCTCCTCCACCGCCGCGAGGAACCGCTCCAGCAGCGCGTCGCGGGCGGCGAGGTCGGGCTCGAACCGCGGCCGGCCGGCGGCGACGTGCGCGCGGGCGCGGGTGACGACCTGGCGGCAGCTCGCCTCGCTGCGGTTCAGCATCGCCGCGATCTGGCCGTACGGGTAGTCGAAGGCCTCCCTGAGGAGGAACGCCGCGCGCTCCAGCGGGGTGAGCTGCTCGAGCACGACGAGGAACGCCTGCGACAGCGTGTCGGCCAGCTCGGCGCGCGCGGCCGGGCCGGGCGCGGGGTCGGTCAGGAGCGGCTCGGGCAGCCACGGGCCGACGTACGTCTCGCGCTGCGTGCGCGCGAGGCGGAGGTGGTCGATCGCCAGCCGCGTGACGACCGTCGTCAGCCACGCGGCGGGCTCGTCGGGCGGCGGGTCGGCCTTGGTCAGGCGGAGGAGCCCCTCCTGCACGAGCTCCTCGGCGTCGACCACCGAGCCGAGCATCCGGTAGGCCACCGCGAAGCCGTGGCGGCGCAGCTCCTCGAGTCCGTCGTCGGTCATCTCCCCCCTTGACGATGACGGCTGCGCTGCCGTGACATCCGCGAGCCCGCCATCATGTCCGCCATCGCCTCCCGTCCCGACATCGATCTCAAGAGCGACGAGCCGCCCAACTTCGCCGAGCTCGTCGGCGGCCCGTGGGGCATGGCCGAGAGCGCCCTGCCCGCGGTGGCCTACGTCGTCGCCTACACCGCCACCGGGCAGGAGACCAAGACCGCCGCGATCGTCGCGGTGGCGCTCGCGGTCGTGCTGACCGTCGTTCGCCTCGCGCGCCGCGAGACGCCCCGGAACGCGCTCTCCGGCCTGATCGGCGTCGCGTTCGCGGCGTTCATCGCCTCCCGCAGCGGCAAGGCGGAGGACTTCTTCCTCCCCGGCCTGCTGATGAACGCCGGCTATGCGGCCGCGTTCCTCATCTCGCTGGCCGTCCGCTGGCCGCTGGTCGGCGTGGTCGTCAGCCAGCTCGACAACGAGCACAAGGGCTGGCGCGAGGATGCCCGCAAGTACCGGGTGTTCGCGCGCGCGTCGTGGCTGTGGGCCGGGCTGTTCGGGCTGCGGCTCGCGGTCCAGCTCCCCCTCTACCTCGCGAGCGCCGTCGTGGCGCTGGGCATCGCGCGGACGGCGATGGGGCTGCCGCTCTTCGCCCTCGGCATCTGGCTGACGTGGCTGCTCGTCCGCCGCGCCGGCGCCTCCGCGCCGTCCACCCCGCCCGCGACCGCCTGACCTCTCCTCCCCTCGCGATGCCCGAGCAGCCGCCTGACGACGCGCTCCTACGCCCCGCCGAGGTCGCGGCGTGGCTCGACGTCGACCCCGGGTGGGTCCAGCGGAAGGTCGCCGAGGAGTCCCTGCCCGTGATGGGCCACACCAGCGACGGCGAGCCCGTCGTCGCGGCCGCCGAGGTCCGCGCGTGGCTGCGCCGGCCAGACCCGTACGGAGACACGACATGACCGACATCGCCGACCTCTGCGCCGACGGGGAGGCCCGCCGCGGCGGGATCGTCTCCGTGCTGGAGCGCGCGTTCGCGCCGCTGATCGAGGCCGATCCTCGCGCCTTCCGCGCGAAGTTCCGCAAGATGGCCGCGGACCCGTTCGCGTTCTACCGCGGCAGCGCGCCGCTCTTCTACGACGACGTCGTCCGGCTCGACGACCCCTGGGCCGACGAGCGGACCTCCCGCGTGTGGATCCAGGGCGACCTGCACGCCGAGAACTACGGGACGTACATGGACGCCGAGGGCGTGCTCGTCTTCGACGTCAACGACTTCGACGAGGCGTACGTCGGCGCGTTCACGTGGGACGTGCGGCGGATGGCGGCGTCGCTCGCGCTGCTCGGGTTCTCCAAGGCGCTGTCGGACGAGGCGATCCGGTCGCTGATCGAGACGTACGGCCGGTCGTACCTGACGCAGGTGCGGGCGTTCGCGGAGGGGACGAAGGACGAGGAGTTCCGGCTGACCCTCGGGACGACGTCCGGCGTGGTGCACGAGGTGCTGTGGGGCGCGCGGCAGGCGACGCGGGTGCAGCTGCTCGACCGGCTGACGACGATCGCGGGCGAGGACCGGCAGTTCGTCACCGGACCGGGTGTGCGGATGCTGGAGGACGACGAGCGCGCGGAGGTCGCCGAGGCGTTCTCGCGCTACCTCGCGACGATCCCGGAGGTCAAGCGCCAGCACAGCGTGTCCTACGCCGTGAAGGACATCGTCGGGCGGAGCGGGTTCGGGATCGGCTCCGCCGGCCTGCCCGCCTACAACCTGCTGATCGAGGGGCGGACGCAGGCGCTGGAGAACGACGTCGTGCTGTCCATGAAGCAGGGGAACGTGGCGGCGCCGTCGCGGGTGGTGGACGACGCCGAGGTCGTGTCGTACTTCTCGCATCAGGGTCACCGCACCGCGGTGTCGCAGCGCGCGCTGCAGGCCCACGCGGATCCGTGGCTCGGGTGGACCGAGCTGCGCGGCGTCGGCCAGGTCGTCAAGGAGCTCTCGCCCTACGAGGCCGACCTCGAGTGGGGCTCGCTGACCGAGCCGGACGAGATCCTGCCGCTGCTGGGTGAGCTCGGCCGCGCCACCGCCAAGGTCCACTGCGTGAGCGACGCGGGGAGCGACCAGACGCTCGTGCCCTTCCAGACGGAGGAGGCGATCATGGCGGTCGTGGACGGGCGCGAGGACGCGTTCCTCGCCGACCTCGCCTCCTTCGGCGCCGCCTACGGCGACCTCGCCCGCGACGACCACCGCCGCTTCGTCGACGCCTTCCGCAACGGCGAGATCCCGGGCGTCCCCTCCGACTGGCGCGCACCCTAGGGGGCGAACTCCGGGCCGTGCACGCCTACCGCGTGCATGGTCCACGAAAGGGTAAGGTCTCTCACATGGCGCACGCACCGGCGGTCTCGCCACAACGGCTGCACCAGCGCGGCATCACCCGCGACGAGTTCGAAGCGCTCATGGCCCGCGGCGCGTTCGACGACGAGTCGCGGTTCGAGCTCATCGACGGGCGTCTCTTCGCGATGACGTATCCGTCGCCGGAGCACGAGAACGTCATCCAGGCGCTGACGCAGCTGCTCGTGTCGCAGATCAAGGATCTGCGCGTGCAGCTGTCGGTCGGGTGCGGCGCGACGTCGCTCCCGTTCCCCGACCTCGCGCTCGCCCGTCCGGCGAACGTCCGCTCGCGCCCTGAGGGCGCACGGCTCGCGATCGAGGTCGTCGTCACGCAGTGGCGCGAGGCGCAGCTCAAGCTGCCGGTCTACGCCGAGGGCGGCGTGGAGGAGTACTGGATCGTCCACGAGCCCAAGCGCGTGGTCTTCGTCCACCGCGGTGCCGCGGGCCGCGAGTACACCGAGACCCACACGCTCTCCGGCTCCGACCTCCTCACCGTGCCGGGCACCGACATCGCCTTCACGGTCGACGACCTCTTCACCACCGCCGGCTACTGACGGGGGGCGAACTTCGGGCCGTGCACGCCTACCGCGTGCATGGTCCACGAAAGGGTAAGGTCTCTCACATGGCGTACGCACCGCCGGCACCGCCGGAACGGACGCAGCAGCGCGGCATCACCCGCGACGAGTTCGAAGCGCTCATCGCCCGCGGCGCCTTCGACGACGACGCGCGCGTCGAGCTCATCGACGGGGTCATCAACATGAAGCCCCGCCCGAGCCCGGAGCACTCGGCGGTGGTCCGCGCGCTCAACCGGCTCTTCCGGGCGTGTGACGCGGACGTGGACGTCCAGTCGCCGCTCGAGGTCGGCGGGCAGAGCTTCCCGCTGCCCGATCTCGCGGTCGTCCGGTCGCCTGGCATGCACGCGCATCCGGAAGGCGCGCTGCTCGTGGTCGAGGTGGTGGTCTCGCGGTGGCGCGAGGCGCAGCTGAAGGTGCCGGTGTACGCGGCGGGTGGCGTCGGGACGTACTGGATCGTCGACGTGAACGAGCGGCGGGTGCTCGTGCACGCGGACGCCGACGCGGAACGGCGGGAGTACCGGCGGGTGCGGGAGTTCCGGGGCGGCGACGTGCTGCGCGTGCCGGAGAGCGACGTGGCGTTCTCGGTGGACGAGCTGTTCGCGGTGGCCGAGCGCCGCTCGGCTTAGCGCCCGCGGGCGCCGAGGTAGGTGAGGAGCCCGTCCCACGTCGCGACGCGGCGGCGGGTGTGCTCGGGGCCGGGCTCGCGGGCGGGGACGTTGGGCGGAAGGACGACGGCGAGGCTCTTGTCCTCCTCCTCGCCCTCCGGCAGCTCGTCGCCCTGCAGGCGCGGCGGACGGGCGGGCAGCACGATCGGCTCCGCGCCGGAGGCCGCGACCGCCGGGACGGCGGAGAGTTGCTCACGGGCGCGGTCGAGGAGGTCGGGCGTCTCGCGCTTGGGCGGCGGCACGACGAGGGTCAGCACGCCTCGGGAGGCGAGGAGCGGGCCGGCGATCGCGCCGACCGCCGCGGCCTCCTCCCCCGCCGTCGCGTCGATCAGGAGCGTCGACGCCGGCTCGTCCGCCGCCGGGAGGTGGAGCGCCGCGACGACGTCGCCCCGCCACCGCCGCGACTTGACGCCGGGCAGGACGAGCGCGCGGGTGAGGGTCCGGGCCGCGCCGCGGCCGTCCTCCGCCTCCACCCGCACGTCGATCGCTACCGGCCGCAGCGAGGCGAGCGCCGCGATCGGGCCGGTGCCCTCCTTCGCCGGCGCCCACTTCCACGTCAGGTCGTGCGCGCGCCCGGCGCTCGCTCGCCACACCCGGCCGTCGTCGTCGCGGATCCGGCCGCGCCAGCGCAGCTCCGCGCCGTCGGGCGCGGTCGCGGTGAGGGAGAACGGGTCGTCGAGCAGGGCCTCGGCCCGCTCGCGGACGGAGAGCCGGATCGCATCGGGGGACGTCACGCGTCAGAGGATGACGCGCGACGCCGCGCGATCACACGACGAGCCCGTGGCGGACCGTGTTCTCCGTGACCGATCGCGCCTCGACGAACTGGAGCAGGTAGTCCGGCCCGCCCGCCTTCGGCCCCGTCCCGGACATCCGCCCGCCGCCGAACGGCTGGCGTCCGACCATCGCGCCCGTGATCTCGCGGTTGACGTACAGGTTCCCGACCGGCGTCCGCTCGCAGACCGCCTCGACCGTCCGCGGCGACCGTGAGAAGAGCCCGCCGGTGAGCCCGAACGGGGACCGGTCGACCAGCTCGCACGCCTCCTCGATCGACCGCACGCGTTCGACCGACAGCACCGGCCCGAAGATCTCCTCCTGGACCACCGGCGAAGATTCAGCCAATCCCACCAGGACGGTCGGCGCGACGTAGAAGCCGGACGGGTCCACCGCCGGCCCGAGCGGCGCGCGCGACACGCTCGAAGCGTCCTCCGCGCCGAGCGACGCGTACCGCCGCACCCGCTCCGCCGCCTCCGCGTCGATCACCGGCGGCACGTCCGTGGCGAAGTCCGCCGCCGGCCCGACGCGCAGCGTCGCGACCGCGCCGGCCAGCCGCTCGGCCAGCTCGTCCAGCACCGCCTCGTGCACCAGCGCCCGCGACGCCGCGCTGCACTTCTGCCCCGCGAACGCGAAGGCGGAGGTCAGGAGCGCCGGGACGACGTCGTCCAGGTCCGCGTCCGAGTCGACGATGACGCAGTTCTTGCCGCCCATCTCCGCGATCACCTTCTTCAGGTGCCGCTGGCCGGGCGCCACGCGCGCCGCCGTCTCGAGGATCGAGAGCCCTGCCGCGCACGAGCCGGTGAAGACGATCGTGTGGACGCGCGGGTCGGCCACCAAGGCCTTGCCCGGCTCGTCCCCGCCCGGCAGCAGCGAGAGCGCGTCGTGCGGCACGCCGCCGGCGTGAAGTGCGTCGACGACGGCCTTCGCGCACGCCGGCGCCTGCTCGGCCGGCTTGAGCACCACCGCGTTCCCGGTCGCGAGCGCGGCGCTCACCATCCCGCACGCGATCGCCAGCGGGAAGTTCCACGGGGCGACGACGCCGGTCACACCGCGGCCGACGTACCGCATCGCGTTCCGCTCGCCCGGCAGCTGGAGGAGCGAGTCGGCCGCCCGCCCGTCCAGCGCGATCGCGCCCCGCGCGTAGTACTCGAGGAAGTCGATCGCCTCGCAGACGTCGGCGTCGGCCTCCTTCCACGGCTTGCCGCACTCGCGCACGGCCAGCGCGGCGAGCGCCAGCCGCC
>Ga0196960_10000609_pt1 | contig 11541 bp, 8 predicted proteins | sample S3v_5metaG_FD_183187 | JGI IMG/M metagenome (GOLD analysis project Ga0196960, IMG submission 183187) | Soil microbial communities from Anza Borrego desert, Southern California, United States - S3+v_5 | ecosystem: Environmental > Terrestrial > Soil > Desert | place: USA: California | collected... | reverse complement strand
GAAATTGCGCCACACGCCGGTGGTGATGCTCACCTCCTCGCGCGAGGAGCAGGACTTGGTCCGCTCCTATCAGCTCGGCGTCAACGCCTTCGTGGTGAAGCCGGTGGGGTTCGAGAAATTCTTCGAAGCGATCCAGGATCTCGGCATGTTCTGGGCGGTGCTGAACGAGCCGCCGCCGATCGGACGGACGGGGCGCTGAGCGCGTGGCCGACGCGGACGGAGCGGGCATAAGGCCCGTGGTGCGCGTCCTCCATCTGGAGGACAGCGCGATCGATGCGGAGCTGATCTGCGAATATCTCAATCGCATCGGCGCCGTATGCCATGTCGACCGCGTCTGGACTCGCGAGGACTTTACCGCGCGCCTGACCGGCACCGAATACGACCTGATCCTCGCCGATCACCAGCTCCCCGCCTTCGACGGCGAGGCGGCGCTCACCATCGCGCGCGAGGTCGCTCCGCTCGTCCCCTTCGTGTTCGTGTCGGGCACGCTCGGCGAGGACGTGGCGGTGGCGGCCATGCGGCGCGGCGCGGCCGACTACGTCATCAAGCACCGGCTCGACCGGCTTCCCGACGTCGTCATCCGCGCGCTCGCGGCCGCCCGAGAACGGGCCGAGCGGCGGCTGGCCGAAGAGGAATTGCGGCTCAGCGAGGCCCGCTACCGCACCCTGTTCGACGCCATTCCGCAAGGTTTCTGCGTGATCCAGATGGTGTTCGACGAGGACGGGCGGCCGGTCGACTATATCTTCCTGGAGATGAATTCGGCCTTCGAAACGCAGACCGGCTTCATGGATGCGGTCGGCAAGTCGATCCGGGAACTGAGCCCCGGCAATGAAGAAAGCTGGTTCGAGATATACGGCGAGATCGCCCGCACCGGCCTCTCCCGCCGCTTCGAGCAGACCGCCGCGTCCTTGGGCCGCCATTACAGCGTCTACGCCTTCCGTATGGGAGATGCCGACCAGGGGCAGGTCGCGGTTCTGTTCGAGGATGTGCGCGAGCGGGTCGAGCAGGAGGCGCGGCTTCGCGAAAGCGAGGAATTGTACCGCCTGCTCGACGGCCTCAGCCAGGCGACGAGCGGCGTCGCCGATGCGGACGAGACGCTCGCCATCACCACCCGCATGGTCGGCGAGCATCTTGGGCTCAGCAATTGCGCTTATGCCGACATGGATGCGGACGGGGAGCATTTCACCGTTCGCGGGGACTGGGCGGCGCCAGGCTCTCCCTCCATCGTCGGCCGTTACCGGCTGTCCGACTTCGGCACCCTGGCGGTGCAGGAGCTGACGGCCGGCCGGCCGCTGATCGTCAACGACAATCTCGCCGAGCTTGCACCGCACGAGGCCGCGACCTTCCAGTCGATCGGCATTGCCGCGACCATCTGCATGCCGCTGATCAAGGAGGGGCGGCTGGTTGCGCTGATGGCGGTGCACGACAAGGTGCCGCACCACTGGACGCCGCGCGAGCTCACCACCGTTCGCGAAGTCACCGAACGCTCCTGGGCCCATATCCAGCGGGTGCGGGTCGAGGCGGAGCTGCGCAACCTGAACGCGACGCTGGAGCAGCGGGTCGACGAGCGGACCGAGCGGCTGATCGCCGCCGAAGAAGCCTTGCGCCAGTCGCAGAAGATGGAGGCGATCGGGCAGCTGACCGGCGGCCTTGCCCACGACTTCAACAATCTGCTGACCGCCGTCACCGGCGGGCTGGAGCTTCTCCAGATGCGGGTGCGGCAGCAGCGTTTCGGCGAGCTCGACCGCTATATCGACATGGCCCAGTCGGGCGCCAAGCGCGCGGCCGCCCTGACCCAGCGGCTGCTCGCTTTCTCCCGCCGCCAGACGCTCGCGCCGACGCCGCGCAACGTCGACGATCTGGTCGCCGGCATGCGCGACATCATCGACCGCGCGCTCGGGCCGGCGGTGGACCTCAAGATCTGCCGCACCGACGATCTGTGGACCACGATGATCGACGCCTCGCAGTTCGAAAGCGCGCTTCTCAACCTCTGCATCAACGCCAGCGACGCGATGCCGGAGGGCGGCAAGCTCGTCATCGAGACCGGCAACGTCACCTTCGACGACCGGGTGGCGGCCTCGCAGCATCTCGACCCCGGCGAATATGTCTCGGTCTGCGTCACCGACACGGGCAGCGGCATTCCCAACGATATTATCGAAAAGGTATTCGACCCCTTCTTCACCACAAAGCCGCTTGGCCAGGGGACCGGCCTCGGCCTGTCGATGATCTACGGCTTCACCCGCCAATCGGGCGGGCAGGTGCGCATTTATTCCGAGGTCGGCAACGGCACCACCGTCTGCCTCTATTTCCCTCGTTTTGCCGGCGACGCGGCGGCGGCGGGTACGGAGGCGGCACCGGCGGAGCTGCCCCGCGCCACCGGCGGCGAGACGGTGCTGCTGGTCGAGGACGAAGCGCCGATCCGTGAACTGGTCGTGGACGCGCTCGCCGGCGCCGGCTATCGGGTGCTGGAAGCCGCCGACGGTCGGCAGGGTGTCGAACAGCTCTCCGCCCCCGGCCGAATTGACCTCCTGATCACAGATGTCGGCCTCCCCGGCGGCTTGAACGGCCGCCAGGTCGCGGACGCCGGCCGCTCGGTCCGCCCCGGCCTCGCCACCCTGTTCATCACCGGCTACGCGGCCAATGCCGCCGTGGGCGCCGGCCAGCTTGAAGAGGGCATGGAGGTCCTGACCAAGCCCTTCAACCTCGACGACCTCATCCGCCGAGTCCGCACCATCCTGGAGGCAGCGCCACCTTGCTAGGTGCGCGCAGCTCTATCTTAATACCACCTATCGGCGGCCTCATTGGCCAACGTATCGAGCATCGTCCCCACCCACTCTGATCGCAGCCTCCGCCGCGATTTCGACCGTCACAGTTTCTTAGGGCTGCAGCGACTTTCCAAGCGATGCCGAGAACACCTTGCGCGAAGTGGAGGCAGGAAGGCCGCTGATGGCAGGATCGAGCGCGCCGTTCCTTCGGTTGTACGCGAGGGGAACGGTGAGCCGGCGGGGATCGAAGCCGACATCCTGCGCAGTTGGGCTGCCCAAAGGCGCATGCGGATCCAGTGGATGGAGGCTGGCGAGGCGCAGATCGTCGAGGGGCTGAACGGCAACAGGCTCGACGTCGGCATTGCCGGCTTCACCGACCAAGCGCCGCATGGCGGCCTCATCGGCCAGACCCTGCCTTGTCTGAAGGTCAAGGTGGTGATCGGCGCGCGGCCCGGCGTCGCGGTGCCGAAGAGCTGGGAAGGCGTTCGGGTGTCCGACGATCCCACCCGGCCGGAATTCGCGGCCATCGCGCCACGTCGATCGCTCATCTCACCGCAGCGCTGGCGCTCTGCATGATGGGTGGCTTCCTGCTGTTCGAGGCGGTGATGAGCTACATGACGGGCGAATAGGCGACGATCGGCGGCTTCAATCTGTTCGGGCACATGATCTGGGGCGGGTGGCCGATGCTGGCGGCGCTCGTCTATACCGGCGTGCCTTTGGTGATCCTGGGACGCATGAAGCTGAAGCTCGCGCCCAAGATGCATGACAAAGTTCTCTTCGCGGATGCGAAGATGATGAAGGCCGATTGGATGGCCGAGGGCGCCACCGCTATCGGCGTCATCGGCACCGGCTTCGGATTGTGGTGGCTCGATCCCTTGGCGGCCGCGCTGGTGTCCGCCGATATCCTGAAGGATGGAGTCGGCACCCTCAAGACCGCGATCTCGGATCTCATCGACCGCCGGCCGGAGAAGACGGACAAATCGGGTCCGGAGGAGATGCCTGACGAGATCGAAGCTTTCTTGCAGAAGCTGGACTGGGTCGACGGCGCGAAGGTCCGGATGCGGGAGGAAGGTCATAATTTAATGGGCGAAGCGTTCGTCATTGCGAAGCCGGAAACGCCCGATTTGGTCATGAAGCTGGAGACTGCGGGAGAGCAGGCGAAGGCCCTCAACTGGCGCATTCACGAGATCGTTCTCGTTCCTGTGACCAGCCTTCCAGAAGGGTGACGTTCGGGGGCCGGGCTGCGCCGGCCCCCGTCCACCGGCCCGGTCAGGAGGTCTGTATCTCGGCCTGGCGATTGATCCGCGCCTCGGCGATTTGGGTGAGTTTCGCGTCTGTGGCCTTTTCCTCGTCCAGGGACTGCTGGAGGACGGCCGCGCAATCGGGACGGTCCATTTCCTTCGCCCAAGCGATCAAAGTGCCATATTGGGCGATCTCGTAATGCTCGACGAGTTGAGCCGCATGGGTGAGGCCTGCGTCGAGCACCTGCTTGTCGTCGATGTCGCCGGCCATGCTGTTGCCAGCCTTGAGGATGCCATCGATGGCGGGGCAAGTGGCCTCCTCGGCTTCGACGCCGTTCATCCGGAAAACTTCCTGGAGGCGGCTATACTGAGTCCGCGTCTCCTGCAGATGCTGCTCGAACCCGGCACGCAGCTCCGGCGCCGTGGCTTTACCGATCATGACTTCGAGCTGCTCGCCGATCTTACGTTCGGCATAGTAGATTTGCTGAAGGACGCTGACGAAGAGGTCGTCGAAGGTTTTGATGCTGTTGAAGAGCAGGCCCATGGCTGTTCCTTTCGATTGTGCGGAAAACCCCGGCGGCCGGAGCTTTCGGGTGAACGCGCGCGCCAGTGGCACGTTGCAGTAGATGCGCCGCCGAAAGGGTCGGGACTTTCATGGCCGCAGAGCGTTCTGTTTGCGGCTTCTGCGCAAGCGGTGAAGAGGAGGTAGGCCAATGAAGTTCGAGACGCTGCCTCCCGAACGGCTCAGCCGCGAATTGCGAGAGGAAACCAGTGCGCACCTCCACCGCCGACGTTGGGGTGTCGGCCTGTCGTTGATTGGCGTTGCGATCGGCGGCATCGTCGGTGCCTACCAGATGGGATTAATCAGGCGCCTTCCGGACATTGCGTCGGGCGATCTGTTCGACGCGGAGAAGGTGGACGCGTCAGATTATGCCTATGAGCAGTTGCAGACGCCGGACGCCTTTTTGATGATCGTTACCTACGGCGTGACGGCTGCCTTGCTGGCCGCCGGCGGCAAGGATCGGGCGCAGCAGATGCCGGCGCTCCCCCTGACCGCTGCCGCGAAGGCTGCCTACGATCTGGTCACCTGCCTTCGGCTTGCGCGCCGCGAATGGCAGGATAACCGGGCTCTTTGCAGCTGGTGCCAGGCTGCGACCGTGGTGTCGGCCGCGATCCTTGCCTTGAGCCTTGCCGAGGCCAGGGACGCCGCCGGCGAACTGCTGCCCCGCCAGGACTGATTGGCGGCTGCAAGCCTTATGGAGCCACTGCACCAAGAGCGATCGGTGCCGGCGAGCGCCGGGCGAGTTGAAGTTCAATCTGAATTCGGGACGATCATGACAATGGACGGCGACGATCCTGAGGCGCTCCGCCAAGCCGCAGAACTTTGCTTGATCGTGATATCTAGGACGCCTCACATGCCTCAGCACCATAAGGATTTGGCCCCGTTGGCGGAGGACTACACCCGGCGAGCGAACGAACTGAATTTGGAAGGAACCCAGGTGCGCTCCTTGATCAAGGAAATTGGCTCGCCCCGCCCAACTTGATATCTGCATGAGAGCGCGAGGCGGCTCAGCCGTCCAAGATATTGGTTCCGGTGCTTCGAGGCTTCGACACTCTCGTGGATTGCTGCCGGCGCTCACCCGCCGGAGCTGCCGGATCCCAGAAATCCCACGCCGAGCGCCACCGCGCCTGCGGACAGAGTCGTCGCCACGATCATCAGCGCGCCATCGCGCACCAGCAAGGCGAGGCCGAAGGCGGCGATCGCGGCCATCGGCGCGGTGGTCGCGAAGGGGAAGAGTTCGAGCGGCGGCACGGTCAGCGCCATGACAATGCAGCAGATCGCCGCGATCCGAATAAACGGCCCTTGGGTCAGCTTGGGCAGGCGGCCGTGGAACCAGCGATCCGTGACCCTTGCCACCCCGCGAAGCTTCGCCGTCGCCTTGCACGTCCTTTCCGGCGAGATGCCCCGCCGCTCGATGAAGCCGGGCAGCCAGAGATGCTTGCGACCGATCAGGATTTGCACCGCGATCAGGATGATGATCGCGCCAAGCACGGTCGGCAGGCCCGGAATACCGCCCACCGGCGAAATGTCGATGAGTGCCGGGATAACCAGGAAGGGGCCGTGGCTACGGCTGCCCATCGCTTCGACGACCTTGCCGAGCGTAACCTTGTCCTCCTTGCCCGCCACCTCTTCCAGCCGGTCGAGGATGTCGCCGACGCTCTGGGGATCCTTCGGCACGGGTTCGGCAGCTCCTCTCTGGCGCCGCCCGGAGGCAACAGTGGGGGCGGCGCGGCATCTACGCGCCGCGCCTCCCCCCGGTTGCGCGCCTCAGTTCAGCGAGTCGGCGATCTTGCCGATGATGCCGTGGCGGATCGCTTTGTTTAGCGCCTGCGTCACCCGCGCCCGCGCCGCCGCCGCATCCTTGACGACCGGGCCCAAGACGAAGAATGGGTGAGCGACGCCGCCATAGCAATCACCGGTCCACTTCGTCTCCGGCCACCTCCAATGCCACGAAAAGCTGCCGCCGATCAGGGATTCGCTGCTGGCATCTTGCGAACCTCGTCTGCTTTTCGCGACCCTTGCTTGAAAGCGGACTTTCCGCTTGCGGCCAAACCAAGCCACCTGTCAGCTGTGCGCCAATGCCGGTCAGTGGCCGTTGCCAATGGCGATCTCAGAAGCAGACGTTGCGCAGTGCTGCCGCCGCCAGCCCTTATTAGGATTTGACAGCCTTGCCGCCCGTGCGAGGATCGCCGGATGGGCTCCCTCATTCACCTCGCCGTCGGCCGCTTTGAAGTCGACTGGGGCAAGAACAACATGTTCACGAAGCATGGTGAGTTGTTCCAGCCGGGTGATGTTGGCTTTGTCCCCTACTCCTACTGGGATAAGGACGCCGAAGCCGTCACCGACGTTCTCAAGGAGGGCGCAAGTCGTTCCCTTCGCCGAGTACTCCCCCGTCTGGCGCTTCTTGGCCATTCCGTCGCAACGGCGGAGGCTGAGTTCGCCAGCATCGAGGAGCAGAGCGGAGAGCCACTGTCGATCACGTTCGACCAATTAGCAAGCGCTGACCGACTTCGATGTAAGCTCACCGATCCTAGACGCGACCGGAGACCACGACTTCGGAGAGTTCTTCGCGCGCGAGATCTATGTCCGACTGGGCCTCGACAGGTTCGGCGGCGAGCGCTGGGTGGCCCGGGATCTCGGCTACGCGCTCGAGAATCTTTCGCCGGCTTCGGTCATGGTGCTCTTGGGACTGAATCCCAAGAACCTCGATGAGCCCGTGACGTGGCAATTCGCGGATGTGATCGAAGGGGATTGGGTCGACCGAGAGAGCATCTTCGACAGCCTCGGCCGCGTGCGACGGTTCCTAATCGTGACTGAGGGGAGTTCGGACGCGAGGATCATCGGACAGGGCTTGCGCCTCCTCCGACCCGACGTCGCAGACTTCTTCTCGTTCGTCGACAAGGAGGAAGGGTATCCGTTCACCGGGACGGGCAACCTTCACAGCTTCTGTCAGGGCTTGGTCAGCATCGGCATCGAAAACAGGGTGTTGGTCGTGTATGACAACGATGCAGAAGGCGCGGCGCGCCATCGCGACACGCTGTCGTTGCGCCTGCCGGCGAACATGCGAGCCATCTGTCTGCCAGCGAACGACCGGCTCCGCGCGTTCTCCACCGAAGGTCCAGAGGGCTCTGGCATTTTCGACATTAATGGCCGGGCGGCGGCGATCGAATGCTACTTGGACCTCGGCTATGGGGAATCAGAGAGACCCATAATTCGCTGGACGAGCTATCGCTCGGCTGACGGGGTGTATCAGGGCGAGCTGATCGGCAAAGAGAGCTACTACCGCCGTTTCCTCAAGTTTAACGAACTGCCGGCCGGCTATGACGCGTCCGGCCTTGAACTGGTGCTGGATGCCATCATTCGAGCTTGTGAGGGCGTTGCTCAGCACGTCAGCCCACCAAATGGGGACGACGCGACACCGCGACGATAGACCGCCAGTCCGCTCACGGCCAAAGCAAGCCGCCCGTCGCCTGTGCGCCAGAGACGGATGCTCGAGCCCGTGGGTGTAAACGCCAGAAGCTGCCGTTCCCGGGCGTCTAGATTGCAGGCGGTCAAAAGACGCTCGATGGAGAGGCCGGTGCATCCCGTCACCTGGCGAGGATGATCCAGCAGCTTCATCGCATGATAGGTCAGTTTCGTCGCTCCATCTCATCTTTGCCGCGTCAGGCGCCATGTTGAACGCGCGGGCGTGGATGCACAGCCGGGAGGCAACGTAGGCGCGCGTAACGCAGCTAATTAGGGGAGGCTGCATTTTTCCTGAGGAAGACGAACGATGCCAGCCTTGCGCGTAAATGAGGACGAAACGCTTGTTTTCAGTCAGGCCAACGGCAATGCTCTTCGGGTGCCCGATCACGGTGCATTGCCCGTCACGATCATCCTCTCCGTCGAGGACGGCAGGCTCAAGCTCGCGGACACAAGCAGCCTCGCTTCGTTTTCAGGCGACGACAGCAATCATGTGACACTGACTGGGACCTCCGCAGCGATAGAGGCCGCTCTGGAGGGTCTCGCCTATACCGGCGCGCCCGACGCGAACGGGATGCGGGATCTCACCGTGACTTTCCATGAGCCCGCAAGCGCAAACCTCATCGTCAACGGCAATGCGGAGCAAGGACCGAGCGACCAATATTATGGCAGCGAGCCTCCACAGGGCTGGACGGCCACCCTCGGCGATCTCGAAGTCGTGACCTATGCGCCGGGCGGCGCCGGCCACCTGGGTTCCATCGACAGCCAGGCTGCCGGTGGCGGCGAGGATTATTTCTACGGCGGCGAGGGCGGGACAGCGTCGGTCATCCAGACGATCGACCTCACGGCGATGGCAGATGAAATCGATACAGGAGCGCTTGGCGCGAGCATCAGCGGCTGGTTCGGCGGCTACACGCAGCAGCCCGATGCCATGACGATGACAGTGCGCTTCCTCGATGCGAATGGCTGGCAGGTCGGCAGCTCTGCCGCCATCGGCGGCTTCGATGCCGGCGATCGGGGCTACGCCACCAAGCTGCTGATGGACGAGGCCGCGAAGCAGATCCCGGCGCGGACGCGGTTCGTCGAGGTCGTGCTCATGGCGCAGGGCCAAGGCGACACGATCGACGCCTATGCCGACAATCTGTCGCTCGTCCTGTTCGAAACGCGCTCCGAGACGCTGGCCATCGAGATCGTGCCGCTCCCGGAGTGGGTCTACGGCACCAACCAGGACGACACCATGTTCGGGACGGCGGAGGTCGACCTTCTGGACGGCGGGAGCGGCAACGATATCTTGCACGGATTGGGCGGCGGCGACCGCCTTTCCGGAGGCGACGGCGACGACAGGCTGAACAACAGCTCCGGCGGAACCGTGTTCAACGGGGGCGCAGGCCATGACGTGGCCGGGATCGACCGAAGGGCATTCACGGACGTCTATGTGCTCAATCTCGGGGAGGATGGTGCAGGCTCCGCTTCGGACGGATCAACGTTTATCGCGATCGAAGCGCTGGAATATTGGGGCGGCGATGGCCGGAGCACAGTCGTCGGCGGCGCGGGATCGGACGAGATGCACGGCGGAAGCGGCACCGATACCTTCGCCGGCGGTTCGGGTGACGACTATCTGAGCGGCGGGGACGGAAACGATGTGCTGGCCGGCGGGGAGGGCAATGACCGTCTCGCCGGAGGCATCGGCGTCAACAGCTTCGATGGCGGCGAAGGGGTCGACTGGGCGGAAATCGACATGAGCCAGTCGTCGGGCACCAACATCCTTGGCGACACCAGCTACGGCCAGGCCTCCTTCACGCTCTCCGATGGCGCCACTGTCACGAATGTCGAGCGGCTTACCTATGCCGGCGGCTCTGGCAGCGACCACGTGCAGGCGGGAACTGCCGACGATTGGCTCGGTGGCGGCGATGGCGCGGATCGCCTGAATGGCGGCGACGGCAATGACGATCTGCACGGAGACGGGGGCGAGGACATCCTGTCCGGCGGCCGGGGCGCCGACGATCTCTACGGCGGCTCCGGCAATGACACGCTCCATGGAGAAGCTGGCGACGACCACCTCTTCGGCGGTGCCGGCAATGACGACCTCTCCGGCGGCGACGGCAACGACCAGATCAACGATGCCGATGGCATCAACCGCATCGACGGCGGCGTGGGCATCGACTACGCTTATATCGACCGGTCGAGGACGAGCAGCGTCAACATCCTGAACTACACCGGCAACGGGTTCATGCAGCGGTTCGAGGACGGCTCCAGCGTCACCAATATCGAGCAGATTCACTATCTCGGCGGCTCGTCGAGCGACACCGTCGTCGGCGGCGACCTGCGCGACCTGATCGACGGCGGCGCCGGCGCCGACGAACTCTGGGGCCAGGGCGGCAACGATGCTCTCTCCGGTGGGGCCGGAAACGACCGACTGATCGGCGGCACCGGCCGCAACGAGATCGATGGCGGCGACGGGATCGACACAGCGGTAATCGACCGGTCGTCCGCAACGAGCCGCATCGTGCTCAACCTCTTCACTGATCCGACCGGGGCGAGCACGATGCTCGACGACGGCGGCACGGTGAAGAATATCGAGGTGCTCGACGTCCGCACGGGATCCGGCGACGACCAAGTGGTCGGCGGGGATTTTGACGATCTTATCTACGCGGGCGGCGGCAACGACCTGGTTGCTGGCGGCGCGGCGGCCGACGAACTGCATGGCGGCGACGGCAATGACGACCTGTACGGCGAATTCGGCGACGACATGCTCTACGGGGAGGCCGGTGACGATTATCTCTCCGGCGGCGCAGGCAATGATCACCTCTTCGGCGGAGAAGGCAACGACCAGATCAACGATGCCGACGGCATCAACCGCATCGATGGCGGTACGGGCATCGACTACGCCTATATCGACCGGTCGAGGACGAGCAGCGTCAACATCCTGAACTACACCGGCAACGGCGCCGTCCAGTGGTTCGACGATGGCTCCAGCGTCACGAACATCGAACGAATCCATTATCTCGGCGGCTCGTCGCAGGACACGGTGATCGGCGGCGACTGGGGCGACACGATGGATGGCGGCGGCGGCGCCGATGCCCTCTGGGGCCAGGGCGGCAACGACATGCTCTTCGGTGCGGCGGGCAACGATCTTCTGATCGGCGGCACCGGCCGGAACGACATCGATGGCGGCGACGGGATCGACACGGCCGTTATCGACCGTTCGTCCGCGACGGCGCGCATCGTGCTCAACCTCTACACCGATCCGACCGGCGCCAACATGGTGCTCGACGACGGAGGCACGGTGAAGAACATCGAGGTGCTCGACGTCCGCACGGGATCCGGCGAGGACCAGGTTGTGGGCGGGCTCTATGACGACCTCATCTACGCAGGCGGCGGCAACGACCTTGTTGCGGGACAAACCGGTACCGACGAACTGCACGGCGGTGACGGCAATGACGACCTGTACGGGGAGTCCGGCCACGACATGCTCTACGGAGAGGCTGGTGACGACTATCTTTCCGGCGGC
>Ga0196960_10000608_pt1 | contig 11555 bp, 10 predicted proteins | sample S3v_5metaG_FD_183187 | JGI IMG/M metagenome (GOLD analysis project Ga0196960, IMG submission 183187) | Soil microbial communities from Anza Borrego desert, Southern California, United States - S3+v_5 | ecosystem: Environmental > Terrestrial > Soil > Desert | place: USA: California | collected... | reverse complement strand
AACCGCCGAGCCCGGGACGCTGGCCGCCCGTGGGAGCGCCACCGCCGGCGAGGAGACCGCCCGGGGCACCGCCCTGCGGCCCCTTGCCCTGCGGGCCCTGCTTCGACGGCTGCTTGCCGCCGTTCGCGACCTCCATGGGCAGCATGACCAGCGCGGTCGTACCGCCGGAGTCGGAGGGCCGCAGCTGGATGCGGATGCCGTGACGCAGCGACAGCCGGCCGACCACGAACAGACCCATGCGGCGGGACACCGAGACGTCCACGGTGGGCGGTGAGGCGAGCCGCTCGTTGATCGCGGCCAGGTCCTCGGGGGAGAGGCCGATACCCGTGTCGTGGATCTCGACGAGCACACGGCCGTCGGGCAGGGCGTGACCGGTGACCCGGACCTTCGTCTGCGGGGAGGAGAACGACGTGGCGTTCTCCAGCAGCTCGGCCAGGAGGTGCACGAGGTCGTTGACCACCCGGCCGGCGACCTCGGTCGCGGGCACCGCGGCCAGTTCGATGCGCTCGTACTGCTCCACCTCGGAGGCGGCGGCACGGAGCACGTCGACCAGCGGCACGGGCCGGGTCCAGCGGCGGCCGGGCTCCTCACCCGCGAGGACGAGGAGGTTCTCGCCGTTACGGCGCATACGCGTCGCGAGGTGGTCGAGCTTGAAGAGCGAGGACAGCTGGTCCGGGTCGGCCTCGCGCGACTCCAGCTCGGAGATGAGCGAGAGCTGGCGCTGGATGAGGCCCTGGCTCCGGCGCGAGAGGTTGGTGAACATCGCGTTGACGTTGCCCCGCAGCAGCGCCTGCTCGGCCGCCAGACGGACCGCCTCGCGGTGCACGTCGTCGAAGGCCGTGGCCACCTGGCCGATCTCGTCGCGGGAGTGGATGCCGACCGACTCGACGGAGGTGTCGACGTCCTGCGGGTCCGTCTCCGAGAGCTGCCTGACGAGTTCGGGCAGCCGGTCCTGGGCGACCCTGGTCGCGGTGTCCTGCAGCCGGCGCAGCGAACGGATCATGGACCGCGCCACGACGAAGGCGCCGACCAGCGACACACCCAGGACGATGAGGATGATCGCACCGTTGAGGATCGCGTCGCGCTGCGACTCCTCACGCAGTTCGCGGGCCTTGCTCTCCATCTCGCCGAGGAGCGAGGCCTCGATGGTCTTCATGGCCTGGATCTTGGTGGAGCTCTGGTCGTACCAGTCCATGTACGTACGGGTCTTGCCGCTGCCCTCCATGCCGAGCGGGCTGTCGAGCACCTTCTTGGCGTAGATCTCGGCGGCGGTGATCTCGGGATTGCCGTTGTCCAGCGGCGCCAGCAGCTCGGCGGAACTCTTCCCGGTGGACGAGTAGGTCGTCTCGAACGTCTTGAGGGTCGAGTCCGCTTTTCCTTGCGCGTTGCGCCCGAACGCCTGGTCGTTGTCGTTCAGGTGCGCCTTGGTGCCGGTGCCGTCCGGCAGCGCCGCGGCGATGATGGCGCGCTCGACGGAGGCGTACTCCTTCGAGGACGAGAAGGCGGCCAGCGCACGCGTCCGCTTGATCATCTCCGGGTTGCTGGTGGCCTGCGCCATGTCCTGGGAGAGGCTCAGCAGCGACGTGATCAGCTGGCTGTACTGGTCGATCGTGTTGAGGCTGGGGCTGTCGGCCGCGTAGGCGTCCTTGCGGATGCTGGTGATCTTGCCCAGCTGGGTGCTGATCTGGCTGACGCTCGCGTGGATGCTGTCCAGCGCCGCGTCGCCCGGGGTGTTGCCGATCTCGTCCGTGGCCTCGAAGAAGGCGGCCTTGGCGCGGTCGGTGCGCTCACGGGGCTGGGTGACCTTGTAGTCGGTGGCCTTCACGCCGTTCGACAGCGGGCCGGCCGACCTGTCGCGCTCCTCCTGGAGCGCGTTGGCGAGCGCGGTCGCCTTCCTGGTCATCTGGGTGAGCAGCTGCATGTGCTCCAGCTGGTCCATGTCGTTCATGGACTCGTTGATGCGCAGTCCGCCCAGGGTGGTCGCCGCGACCACGGGGAGGGCGAGCAGGGAGACCAGACGCGTGCTGATGCGCCAGTTGCGCAGGGCCAGGCGTGAACTGGCCGGGGTGGGGCCGGCCGGCTTGAGGGGCGCTGCGGCCTCCGTCGTGCTGCCGGTCCCTGCCGGGCCGGGGCGCTGCGCGCGGTCTCCGCCGTCACCGGGCGCGCCGGGATTCTGGGCGTGCTGGGGCGAGGAACCGCGGTCGTTCCCACCGCGCGGCTCCTGCTCCGCCGGGGTTTCCCCTCGGCCCTGGCGGGGCTGGGGCGACCCCATGCCATCCCTCTTGAAACGTCCCTGCACTAGCGTCGCAACCTCTGGACCAGGCGTCCCTCCGCACGTGGCGCGGCGGAACGGTGTCGGCGTCGTGGGGCGCTGGACGCGCCCCATGGTGGTCGTGAGTGACCGGCGTACTTCCCCCTCCCGCCGCCACTCGGCGCTGCGTTGCGCCCCTGCGCGCTGGGCCTGAAACCCGCGGCGGTGCGTGGAATTCCAGCACAGTGAAGGATCTCCAACAAGGCCCGCGTACCGGGCCGTGACCTGGATGACACGGTGTGATGAACGGGTGACAAGGCGTGGAGCGTGTTCAGGGTCAAAACGGGCAATCACGGGTGATTGTCCCGAGGGCGGCGGGTGTCCCAGACGCCATGATCGGGAGCGGAATAGCAGATTCAGAGATGTATTGTCGGGTTTGGACGCCATGATCAACTGCCCGCAATGGGCGTTTTGTCAGCAAGTTCGTGAGCAAACTCACATCATGATCGCCGTCTGATCCCGGCCATGAGAGGGAATCGGATGTTTAGCCTGACGCTTTACAGGGATAGGCGAATCCGACAACCGGCGCACCTTCGGGCCGCGCCCCAGCGACAAGGGTCCATACGGCAGATGAAGACGACGATGACGTTCCGCAACATTGCCAACCCCCGGCGCACGACGCTGGCGCACCTCGAGGACGCCGGAGCGCTGCAGACGCCGGAGCAGCGGGAGCACACCGTCGCCCTGCCCGCCCAGACGGCCAACCCGCGCCGCACCGTCCTCATGGAAGCCCCGGTCGCGGCGGCGCAGTAGCAGCCGTCCCCCGGCCCGGCGAGGCGATAGCCTGGAGCGTCAGTCTTCAGCCAGCCAGCAAGTGAGGGGCGACAGCATCCCGTGCGCATCGCCAGGTTCTCCATCGACGGCAATGTCGCCTTCGGCGCGGTCGAGGGCGACAGCCCCGACAGCCTCGTCCTCGACATCATCAAGGGCATCCCGTACGCCGACTTCGAGCTCTCCGGGACCAAGGTCCCGCTGAAGAAGGTCCGGCTGCTGCCGCCCGTGCTTCCCAACAAGGTCGTGGCCATCGGCCGCAACTACGCGGAACACGCCGCCGAGCTGGGCAACGAGGTCCCGGATGTGCCCGTCGCCTTCTTCAAGCCCACCACCTCGGTGATCGGTGCGGGCGACTCCATCGAATACCCCTCCTTCTCCGAGGAACTGCACCACGAGGCCGAGCTGGCCGTGGTGATCGGCCGTATGTGCCGCGAGGTCCCGCGCGAGCGTGTCAAGGACGTCGTCTTCGGCTACACCTGCGCCAACGACGTCACCGCGCGTGACGTCCAGCGCCGCGAGAGCCAGTGGGCCCGGGCGAAGGGCTTCGACACCTCCTGCCCGCTCGGCCCCTGGGTGGAGACCGACGTCGACCCCGGCAACCTGGCCATCCAGGCCACGGTCAACGGCCAGCAGCGCCAGCTCGGCCGGACGAGCGACATGGTCCGCTCCGTCGAGGACCTGATCGTCCACATCACGGAAGCCATGACGCTGCTCCCTGGCGACGTGATCCTCACCGGGACCCCCGCAGGGGTCGGGCCCCTGCACGTCGGCGACGAGGTCGCCGTCACCATCGAAGGCATCGGCACTCTCACCAACAAGGTGATCAAGCGTGGTTAACGCACCTGCACCTGTCCGCGTACGTTTCTGTCCCTCCCCGACCGGCAACCCCCACGTGGGCCTGGTCCGGACGGCTCTCTTCAACTGGGCCTTCGCCCGGCACCACCAGGGCACCCTGGTCTTCCGTATCGAGGACACCGACGCGGCCCGCGACTCCGAGGAGTCCTACGAGCAGCTGCTCGAATCGATGCGCTGGCTCGGCCTCGACTGGGACGAGGGCCCCGAGACGGGCGGTCCGCACGCCCCGTACCGCCAGTCGCAGCGCATGGACCTCTACAAGGACGTCGCGGCGAAGCTCCTGGCCGCCGGATACGCGTACCCGTGCTACTGCACCACCGAGGAGCTCGACACCCGCCGCGACGCCGCGCGCGCCGCCGGCAAGCCCTCGGGCTACGACGGCCACTGCCGCGACCTGAGCGACGAGCAGAAGGCCGCGTACGAGGCCGAGGGCCGCACCTCGATCGTCCGCTTCCGGATGCCCGACGAGGCGATCACCTTCACCGACCTGGTCCGCGGCGAGATCACCGTCCAGCCGGAGAACGTCCCGGACTACGGCATCGTCCGCGCCAACGGCGCCCCGCTCTACACGCTGGTCAACCCGGTCGACGACGCGCTGATGGAGATCACCCACGTCCTGCGCGGCGAGGACCTGCTCTCCTCCACCCCGCGCCAGATCGCCCTCTACCGGGCGCTCATCGAGCTGGGCGTCGCCAAGGACACCCCCGCCTTCGGCCACCTCCCGTACGTCATGGGGGAGGGCAACAAGAAGCTCTCCAAGCGTGACCCGCAGGCCTCGCTCAACCTCTACCGCGAGCGCGGCTTCCTGCCCGAGGGGCTGCTCAACTACCTCTCGCTGCTCGGCTGGTCGATCGCCGAGGACCGCGACATCTTCGGCCGGGACGAACTGGTCGCGGCGTTCGACATCGCCGACGTCAACGCCAACCCGGCCCGCTTCGACCTGAAGAAGGCCGAGCACATCAACGCCGAGCACCTGCGCATGCTCGACGTGAAGACCTTCACCGAGGCCTGCGGGCCCTGGCTGAAGGCCCCCTTCGCCCCCTGGGCCCCCGAGGCCTTCGACGCGGAGCAGTTCGCCGAGATCGCCCCGCACGCCCAGACCCGTGTGACGGTCCTCTCGGACATCACGGCCAACGTCGACTTCCTCTTCCTGGACGAGCCCGTCCACGACGAGGCGTCCTGGACGAAGGCCATGAAGGAGGGCTCCGACGCCCTGCTCGTCACGGCCCGCGCCGAGCTGACCGCCGCCGAGTGGAACGCCGAGGCGCTCAAGGCGGCCGTCCTCGCCGCCGGCGAGAAGCACGGCCTGAAGCTCGGCAAGGCGCAGGCCCCGGTCCGCGTCGCCGTCACGGGCCGCACGGTCGGTCTGCCGCTCTTCGAGTCCCTGGAGATCCTGGGCCGCGAGAAGACGATCGCCCGCATCGACGCGGCGCTGGCCAAGCTCGCCGCGTAGCTCTGCGCGCACGCCGGAGGCCGGGACCCCCCATGAAGGGGGGTCCCGGCCTCCGGCGTGCACGGCGCGCGTGCGGGCCTGCGGCATCGGAACGCCCGGGGACGGGTAGGTACGCCGCATGACCATCCGTGCGGTCCTCTGGGACATCGACGACACGATCTTCGACTACTCCGGGGCCGACCGCATCGGTATGCGCAGGCATCTGGAGCACGAGGGTTTCCCCGAGGGGTACGGATCCCTGGAGCGTGCCCTTGACGCCTGGAAGGCCGTCACGGACGTGCAGTGGGAGCGCTTCGCCGCCGGGGAGACCGACTTCCAGGGGCAGCGCCGGGAGCGCGTACGCGCGTTTCTCGGGCGGTGGCTGAGCGACGCGGAGGCCGACGAGTGGTTCGGCCGGCATGCCGCGCACTACGAGGCCGCCTGGACCCTCTTCCCGGACACCGTGCCCGTCCTGGACCGGCTGGCGGGCGACTACCGGCATGCCGTCCTGTCCAACTCCAGCATCCACAACCAGGACCGCAAGCTGCGCGCCCTCGGGGTGCGGGACCGCTTCGAGGCGGTGGTGTGCGCCGTCGAGCTGGGGATCTCCAAGCCGGAGGCGGGGGCGTTCCACGCCGCCTGTGAGGCCCTGGAGCTCGACCCGCACGAGGTGGCGTACGTCGGCAACGAACCCGACATCGACGCGGGCGGCGCGGTGGCCGCCGGTCTCACCGGGATCTGGCTGGACCGCGAGGAGCAGGGCGGACGCCCCGAACTCGTGCGGATCACCGGTCTGGACCAGCTTCCCGGTCTGCTGGCCGGCCATACCCGTTTTGGAGCGCCGGACACCTTCAGGTAATGTTCTTCCTGCGCCGCCCGAGCGGGCCGGAAGGTTCGAACGGGAAGCGCGGACAGAAACAAAACCCACAGGGGTTGTGTTTCAGTGGGCTATGGTGTAATTGGCAACACTACGGTTTCTGGTACCGTCATTCTAGGTTCGAGTCCTGGTAGCCCAGCGCAAGACCGAAGTAACAAGCCCCCGTTGTGTAGCGGCCTAGCACGCTGCCCTCTCACGGCAGTAGCGCCGGTTCGAATCCGGTCGGGGGTACAGATCCTTCCCGCGAGAACACCTGGGTCGCACCCACGTTTTCGATGCAGGATCGCTAGGGCCCCCGTTGTGTAGCGGCCTAGCACGCTGCCCTCTCACGGCAGTAGCGCCGGTTCGAATCCGGTCGGGGGTACTTCACACCATGGGCTATGGTGTAATTGGCAACACTACGGTTTCTGGTACCGTCATTCTAGGTTCGAGTCCTGGTAGCCCAGCGCAAGTCAGCAGTAACCACGCCCCCGTTGTGTAGCGGCCTAGCACGCTGCCCTCTCACGGCAGTAGCGCCGGTTCGAATCCGGTCGGGGGTACACCGCAGCAGTACGGCAAGGCCCTTCACCTCGGTGAGGGGCCTTCTGCGTGTGCGCACAGTGCCCATCCCGGGGCTCCGGCAAGTGACTTGGGCCGCCACGACGCTGGGGCGGCCGGAGTGGACGAGGGCAGTCGGTCAGCCGCGGCGCAGGGCCTCGCTCAGCCGTGCGGCCGAGTCGATGATGGCCTGTGCGTGCATCCGGCCGGGGTGGCGGGTGAGCCGCTCGATCGGGCCGGAGACGGAGACCGCCGCGACCACGCGGTTGGACGGGCCGCGTACCGGGGCCGAGACCGAGGCGACGCCCGGCTCGCGCTCGCCGATCGACTGGGCCCAGCCCCGCCGCCGGACTCCCGAGAGCGCCGTCGCCGTGAAGCGGGCCCCCTGCAGGCCCCGGTGCAGCCGCTCCGGCTCCTCCCAGGCCATCAGGATCTGTGCGGAGGAACCCGCCTTCATCGTGAGCGTGGAGCCGACCGGCACGGTGTCCCGCAGCCCGGAGAGCCGCTCCGCCGCCGCCACGCAGATGCGCATGTCGCCCTGCCGGCGGTAGAGCTGCGCGCTCTCGCCGGTGATGTCGCGCAGATGTGTGAGCACGGGCCCGGCCGTCGCCAGGAGGCGGTCCTCGCCGGCCGCGGCCGCGAGCTCCGCGAGCCGGGGGCCGAGGATGAAACGGCCCTGCATGTCCCTCGCCACCATGCGGTGGTGTTCGAGTGCCACGGCCAGACGGTGTGCCGTGGGCCGTGCGAGCCCTGTCGCCGCGACCAGCCCGGCGAGGGTGGCCGGACCGGACTCCAGGGCGCTCAATACCAGAGCTGCCTTGTCGAGAACGCCGACGCCGCTAGAGTTGTCCATACGACGATACTCCCGTCTCACTCTGTGAAACGCAAGTTCAATTTTCCCGGGAAGTTGCGAACCTGTACGAGCGGCCTTGCAACGGCCCGCGGCCACCGCCCCGCTCGGGGGTCCGGACGGCGGCACCCGAATCTCTAGTTGGGCCGGCGAAGACGCCGGCCGGAGGGAAAGCGATGGGTAGGACACTCGCGGAGAAGGTCTGGGACGACCACGTCGTCCGGCGCGCCGATGGCGAGCCCGACCTCCTCTTCATCGATCTGCACCTGCTGCACGAGGTGACCAGCCCGCAGGCGTTCGACGGCCTGCGGCAGGCGGGCCGGCCGGTGCGGCGGCTCGACCTCACCATCGCCACCGAGGACCACAACACCCCGACGCTCGACATCGACAAGCCGATCGCCGACCCGGTCTCCCGCGCACAGCTGGAGACCCTGCGCAGGAACTGCGCGGAGTTCGGCGTCCGGCTGCACCCGCTGGGTGACGTCGAGCAGGGTGTCGTGCACGTGGTCGGCCCGCAGCTCGGCCTGACCCAGCCCGGCACCACGGTCGTCTGCGGTGACTCGCACACCTCCACCCACGGCGCCTTCGGAGCACTGGCCTTCGGTATCGGAACCAGCCAGGTCGAGCACGTCCTGGCCACCCAGACCCTGCCGCTGGCCCGCCCCAAAACCATGGCGATCACCGTCGAGGGCGAACTCCCCGACAGTGTCACGGCCAAGGACCTCATCCTGGCCATCATCGCCCGGATCGGCACCGGCGGCGGCCAGGGCTACATCCTCGAATACCGCGGTCCCGCCATCGAGAAGCTCTCGATGGAAGCCCGGATGACCATCTGCAACATGTCGATCGAGGCCGGCGCCCGCGCGGGCATGATCGCCCCCGACGAGACCACCTTCGCCTACCTCGAGGGCCGCGACCACGCCCCGAAGGGCGAGGAGTGGGACGCCGCGGTGGAGTACTGGAAGACGCTGCGCACCGACGACGACGCCGTCTTCGACGCCGAGGTCGTCATCGACGGAGCCGCGCTCGCGCCGTTCGTCACCTGGGGCACCAACCCCGGCCAGGGCGCGCCCCTGTCGGCCGTCGTCCCCGACCCCGCCTCCTACGAGGACGCGTCGGAGCGCCACGCCGCCGAAAAGGCCCTGGAATACATGGGGTTGACCGCCGGCCAGCCGCTGCGCGAGATCAATGTCGACACGGTGTTCGTGGGTTCCTGCACCAACGGGCGCATCGAGGACCTGCGTAACGCCGCCTCGATCCTCGACGGCCGCAAGGTCGCCGAGGGCGTGCGGATGCTGGTCGTCCCCGGTTCGGTCCGGGTCGCGCTGCAGGCCGTCGAGGAGGGGCTGGACAAGGTCTTCACCGCCGCCGGCGCCGAATGGCGGCACGCGGGCTGCTCGATGTGCCTCGGCATGAACCCCGACCAGCTCGCCCCCGGTGAGCGCTCCGCCTCCACCTCGAACCGGAACTTCGAGGGCAGGCAGGGCAAGGGCGGCCGCACGCACCTGGTCTCCCCGCAGGTCGCCGCCGCCACCGCCGTGCTGGGCCATCTGGCCTCGCCCGCCGATCTGTCCGACGCCCGTACGCCCGCCGGAGTCCGATAACCATGGAAGCATTCACCGCACACACCGGCCGGGCCGTTCCGCTGCGCCGCAGCAACGTCGACACCGACCAGATCATCCCCGCGCACTGGCTGAAGAAGGTCACCCGCGACGGCTTCGAGGACGGGCTCTTCGAGGCCTGGCGCAAGGACGAGAACTTCGTCCTCAACCGTCCCGAGCGCAAGGGCGCCTCGGTTCTGGTCGCCGGTCCCGACTTCGGTACGGGCTCCTCGCGTGAGCACGCGGTCTGGGCCCTGCAGAACTTCGGCTTCAAGGCCGTCATCTCCTCCCGCTTCGCCGACATCTTCCGCGGCAACTCCCTGAAGAACGGTCTGTTGACCGTCGTCCTCGACCAGGAGGTCGTCGACAGTCTCTGGGAGCTGACCGAGGCCGATCCGGCGACGGAGGTCACCGTCGACCTGGAGAGGCGCCAGGTCCTCGCGGGCGGAATCACGGCCGACTTCGAACTCGACGAGAACGCCCGCTGGCGACTGCTGAACGGGCTCGACGACATCAGCCTCACTCTTCAGAACGAAGCGGACATTGTGACTTACGAGGCGGCCAGGCCGTCCCACAAGCCGCGCACGATTGACGCCTGAGCAGCGCTTTTCCCGCACTGCGCCCCCTGCCCGCCGGCAGGGGGCGCAGTCGCTTGTTGAGACCCCCTCGGGCGACAACTCGCCCCAGATGGCACAATCGGCGCATGGAACGCGACAGCCAACTCGAGCTCTATGGCCACGTCGCCGACCGATTGAAAGAAGCGCACGCAAAGGTGCGTGCCCTGCAAGTCCCGGAGGGCGTACGGATGGCGCTGTCCCGGAAGCTGCTGGTCGTCACGGCCGCGGCTAAGCACGATCTCCCAGGCGCGGCAAGACGTCTGGACCGGTTGATGAAGGACCTCGATGAGGGCCGATTCCCCGAAGGTGACTGATGCTGCGGACAGCGCAGCGGTCGACTTCGTTGCGGCACTAGGGTGATTAGCCCGTTTCGTGTTTGATTTGCGGTATATATCTGCCTAACGTGCGAAAAAGCCTGAACAGTTTCGTTCCGGCAATGTCTCCGAAGGGGAAGACGTGAACAAGGCGCAGCTCGTAGAAGCGATTGCCGACAAGGTCGGCGGCCGTCAGCAGGCCGCAGACGCAGTCGACGTGGTACTCGACGCGATCGTCCGCGCGGTCGTCGCGGGGGACCGTGTCTCGGTCACCGGCTTCGGCTCGTTCGAGAAGGTCGACCGTCCCGCCCGGTACGCCCGCAACCCGCAGACCGGTGAACGCGTACGGGTCAAGAAGACCTCCGTGCCCCGTTTCCGCGCGGGCCAGGGTTTCAAGGACCTGGTGAGCGGCTCCAAGAAGCTCCCCAAGAACGACGTGGCCGTGAAGAAGGCCCCCAAGGGCAGCCTCTCGGGCGGTTCTTCCACCCGTACGACGGCCAAGGCGGCCGCGAAGAAGGCCACCGCCAAGAAGGCCACGGCGCGCAGGACCACGGCGGCCGCGAAGAAGACGGCCCCGGCGAAGACCACCGCCAAGAAGACCACCGCGACGGCCAAGAAGACCGCGCCTGCGGCGAAGAAGGCGGCCCCGGCGAAGAAGACGACGGCCACGAAGAAGACCGCCGCCGCCAAGACCGCCCCCGCCAAGAAGACCACCGCGAAGAAGGCGCCCGCGAAGAAGACCACGGCGCGCACGACCACGGCCAAGAAGTCCACCGCACGCAAGAAGTGAGACCGGGCACCGCTCGTTCCTCATACGCGCCGGGCCGGGCTCCCCTCGGGGAGCCCGGCCCGCGGGCTGTTCAGGGGCCCGGTCAGAGCGTCTGCAGCGTCACCAGGGTGATCCGCAGCGCGGCGCCCCCGCCCTCGGTCTCGATCCGCACCCGCTGCCCCGGACGCAGCAGCCGCAGCCCTCCCGCGTCGAACGCCGCGGCGTCGAAGTCCACCGGGGTGCCGTCGTCGAGGAGCACGCTGCCGGTGCGGGTCTCGGAGTCGTACGTGAACGAGGTCGCCTGCATGAGCGGCAGCCTATCGGTCCCCGGCAGGCGGCACCGGGGCCGCCAGCCCTGCGGTGAACCGCCCCACCCCCAGCGCCAGCGCGGCTTCCAGGTCGTCGCCCGTGTCCACGTCCCTGCGGACCGAACCGAGGCCCGGCAGGGCGACCTCGACCGCTCCCGAAGCCAGGTGCCGTGCACGCGACGCCCCGCCGAAGGCCGGCCGCAATTCCACGCCGGGCGTCGCGGAAAGAAATGTGGTGCCGATTCCCTGCGCATCGCTGACAAATGCACGGGGGAATGCCGCAGCGAATTCGAGCACCCGGGCCAATTCG
>Ga0196960_10000607_pt1 | contig 11575 bp, 13 predicted proteins | sample S3v_5metaG_FD_183187 | JGI IMG/M metagenome (GOLD analysis project Ga0196960, IMG submission 183187) | Soil microbial communities from Anza Borrego desert, Southern California, United States - S3+v_5 | ecosystem: Environmental > Terrestrial > Soil > Desert | place: USA: California | collected... | reverse complement strand
CGGAGACGCCCGCCGACGCGGGCGGCCAGGCCGCGCCCGACACGGGCGGCGGCACCTCCGGCAACGCCGGGGGCGGCCAGGCGCAGGAGGACGCGCCGGCCGAGGAGACGGGCGGCGCGCAGGCCGGCGGAGCGTCCGCCGACTTCTGCGCCACCAACCCCGGCGCCTGCTGAGCCCGCGCGCGACGACCTGTCGCGCGCACGCTCACCGGACGGCGCTCCAACGGTTGTCGGATTCCTGACCGCTCTGCCCGGTTGAGCGGCTGCGGCGCTCAAGGGAACGCGTCTGTGTGTCGATGGTGTGGGCATGGCAGCAGGGGACTTTGCACAAACGACGTGGTCATCGTCGCGGGCGGTACGCCGCCGCGGATGGCACGGACCGCCGCTCACCGGCCCGCAGCAGCGCGTGCTGTCGGCGCTGGTCGAGCTGAGCCCGGAGGCGGGCGGGGACACCGCCGCCCGCGCCGTCGCCGAGCGCGCCGGCCTGCGGCTCGGCTCGGTCGTCGTCATCCTGCGCTCGCTCGCGCAGAAGCGCCTCGCGATCTGGCACCAGGCCGAGAGCGCGGACGAGGAGGACGGCTGGGCGCCGTCGATGAACGGCCACGCCCGCGTCCGCATGCTCCGCGACGCCGCTTAGACGCGCCGGCGGTCCCCTCGTGACGGCGCCGCGAGGGTTCGCGACGCCGTGGAACCAGCGCCCTTAGCGGCGCGGGGTCGTCGTCGTGCCGGTGGTCGTCGTCGGCGTGGTGGCCGGCGTCGTGGTGGTCGGCGTCGTCGGGGTGGTGCCCGGCGTGGTCGGCGTGGTCGGGGTCGTGGCCGTGCCCTCGGGGGTGCCCTTGTTCGGGACCGGGTCGGTGATCATCGTCGCCGAGTACGAGAGGCGCACGCGCTGGTAGAGGCAGCGGTACTGCGCGAGGTCGCGGATGTCGGTCTGCGCGGTCTGCGTGGAGGTGTCATCGCAGTTGCCGGCCGGGCGCGAGGCGCGCCACGAGGTGTCGCCGCCGAGGCCGGTCGCCAGCGCGGGCGCCCAGGTCGGGACGGTGAGGGCGATCATCGAGCCCTTCTTCACCGAGATCGAGGTCTCGAGCGGGATCTGCACGGTCTGGCCGAAGAAGCGGTCGAGCTCCACGATCGGGCTCTGCGCGACGACGCGGCCGAAGAGCCGGTTGCCCGTGCGCAGGACGGCGATGCCGGCCGACGACGTGCCGCCGAGGCGCTCGTTGAAGAACTTGACCTGGCTCGGGCCAGGCTGCGACAGGCGGATCGTCCAGGCGACGATGCGGCCGTTCTCGGGGACCTTCATGAGGCCGCGGTTCGTGCCGACCTTGGCCTGGTAGCCGGTCGTGCGGCTCACCGCGAAGCAGGGGCTGGTGGGGCAGCTCGGCGCGGGCAGCTCCTCGGCCTCGCTCGCCCGCCCGATCTCGATGATCTTGGCGGGCGCCGCCGACGGCGCCACCACCAGGAGGAGCAGTGCCGCCACGACGGCGTTCAGGGTCTTCTTCATCATCAGTGGTCCAAACACCTCTGGCCGGTAGGAGTTGCTCGTCGGAAGTACTCTCCCGCCGTGCCCGCGATCGAAGCCGTCAACCTGCAGCGCCAGTACAAGGGCGGCCTGAAGGCGGTCGACGGCATCGACCTGCGCGTCGAGCCCGGTGAAGTCTACGGTTTCCTCGGGCCCAACGGCGCGGGCAAGACCACCACGGTCCGGATGCTGGTGACGCTCCTGCGCCCCACCGGCGGCCACGCCAAGGTCGCCGGATTCGACGTCTCCACCGAGCCTTCCGCCGTCCGCGCCCGCATCGGCGTGGCCCTCCAGGAGGCCGCGCTGGACCACCTGATGACCGGCCGCGAGCTCATGGAGCTGCAAGCCACGTTGCACGGGATCGACCCGAAGAAGGTGCGCGACCGCGCCGGCGACCTCATCACGCGCGTCGGCCTCGAGCAGGCGGCCGAGCGCCGGGTCGGCACGTACTCAGGCGGGATGCGGCGCCGGCTGGACCTCGCGATGGCGCTGATCCACGCGCCCGAGGTGCTCTTCCTCGACGAGCCCACGACAGGCCTGGACCCCACCTCGCGCTCGACGCTGTGGGAGGAGGTCCGCCGGCTGCGCGACGAGGGCACGACCGTCTTCCTCACCACGCAGTACCTGGAGGAGGCCGACCAGCTCGCCGACCGCGTCGGGATCATCTCCGCCGGCAGGATCGTCGCCGAGGACACGCCGGCGAAGCTGAAGGCGGAGGTCGGCGTGCCGCACCTGGACATCACGCTCGCGTCGCTGGACGGCGAGGCCGAGCAGGACCTGGCGCGCGCCCGCGAGGTGCTTGCCCGGTTCGGCGACCAGCGCCCGGCCGGCCCGGACTGCCACCTGAGCGTCGCGCTGCCCGACGGCGCGGCGGGCGTCGCGCCGATCGTCCGCGCACTGGACGACGCCGGGTTCACCGTCGCGTCGCTCGATCTGCAGTCGCCCACGCTGGACGACGTCTTCGCGGAGAAGACCGGGCGCCACCTCGAGGGCGCGGGCGCGGCGTGATCCGCGCCTCGCTGGCGCTCGCGGCGCGGGCGCTGCGCACGAGCCTCCGCCGCCCCCAGTTCCTCGCGCCGCTGCTCCTCTTCCCCAGCATGTTCCTGGCCGTCAACACGGGCGGCATGGCGCGCGCGACCGAGCTCCCCGGCTTCGGCGACGTCAACGGCTTCCTCGACTTCCAGCTCGCCGCCGCGATGACGCAGTCGATGCTGCTCGGCGGCGTGACGGCGGGGATCGCGACCGCGCTGGAGATCGAGGGCGGGTTCTTCGACCGGCTCGTCGCGTCCCCCGTCCCCCGCGCCGCGCTGCTCGTCGGGCGGCTGATCGCGACGGGCGCCATCGCGGTCTTCCAGGTGCTGTGGTTCCTCGTGATCGGCCTGATCTTCGGGGCGGAGATCGAGGGCGGCGTGCCCGGGGCGCTGGTCGTGATCCTGCTGGGGATCTTCGGCGGGATCGGCTTCGGCGCGATCGGGATGCTGCTCGCCTTCCGCGCGAAGAACGCGTCGACCGTCCAGGGGATCTTCCCGCTCGTCTTCGTCGTCCTGTTCGTCTCCAGCGCCTTCTTCCCGCGCGACCTGCTCCAGTCGCCCGCGAGCTGGATCGCCGACTACAACCCGCTCAGCTACATCGCCGACGGCCTCAGGGAGCCGATCATCCGCGGCGTCAACGCCGGGCCGGTGCTGGAGGGCTTCGCCGCCGCGCTGCTGATCATCGTCGTCGCGGGCGGGTTCGCCCTCCTCGCGCTCCGCAACCGCCTGCGGGAGGCCTGAGCGCGATGACCGCCGCGCAGAACCTCCGCGTCATCCTCGCGCTCAGCCGCCGGGCGCTCAACGAGATCCTCCGCGTCCCCGGCGGCGCGATCCCGGGCGTGCTGGCGCCCGCGATCTTCATGGTCGGCCTGTCGGGCGTCTTCGGCGCCGCCTCGCAGCTGCCGGGCTTCGACGCGAGCGACTTCCGCACGTTCATCGTCCCGGTCGGGATGCTCCAGGGCGCGGGGTTCACCGGCGCGGCGACGGGCGTCAACCTCGCGCGCGACATCGAGCGCGGGTGGTTCGACCGGCTGCTCACCGGGCCGGCGCCGCGGATCGTCCTGCTGATCGGGATCGTGTCGAGCGCCTCCCTGCGCGCCCTGCTCCCCGCGACGTTCCTGCTGCTCCTCGCGCTGGCCCTCGGCGTCCACGTCCAGTCCGTGCCCGGCCTGGTCCTCGCCTTCCTCATCGTGATGCTGTTCGCCGCCGCGCTGGCGTGCTGGGGCTGTGTCGTCGCGCTGCGGTTCGGCACGCAGCAGGCGGCGCCGCTGATGCAGATCGTCGCCTTCGCCTCGATCCTCTTCACCACCGCCTACGCCCCCGAGGCGCTGCTGGCCGGCTGGCTGGCGGACATCGCGTCGGTCAACCCGGTCACGTACGTCCTGGAGGGCGTGCGGCAGGCGTTCGTCTACGGCCTGACGTGGGACCGCACGTGGCACGCGCTGCTCGCGTTGGCGCTGCTCCTGCTCGCGCTGGGGAGCGGCGCCATCGCGATGATGCGGCGCGTCGGCCGCTAGCTAGCGACCCTGGTAGGTCGCCTTCCCCGGGCCTTCGGTGAGGAACGACTCGACGGCGTTCTGCAGGTCCTCGGTGCCGAAGAGGCCGCCGCCCAGCTCAGGCACGCGCACGTCGGCCGCCCGCGCGCCGCCCTCCTTCTGCTCCTTGACGAGCTCCTTCGTCGCCGCGTGGGCGAGCGTCGGGCCGTTGGCCAGCCGCGTGGCCAGCTCGCGCGCCTTGGCGTCGAACTCGTCCACCGGCCAGACCTTGTTGACGACGCCCCAGCTGTGAAGGGTCTGCGCGTCGTACAGCTCGCCGGTCATGACGAGCTCCTTGGCGCGGTTCGGGCCGGCCTTCTCGGCCAGCCGCTGCGGACCGCCCATCGACGGCGTGAGGCCGACGACGATCTCCACCAGGCCGAACTTCGCCTTCTCGGACGCGACGATGAGGTCGCAGGCCAGCGCCAGCTCGAAGCCCCACGTCAGCGTCAGCGCGTGCGCGGCGAAGATCACCGGGAACGGCAGGTCCTCGACCGCCTGGATGAGGTCCAGGCCCTTGCGCCAGACGTCGCCGCCGGTCTCGGGCGTCAGGCCCTGGAACATGTGGACGTCGACGCCGCCCGTCCACGCGCGGCCCTCGGCACGGATGAGCAGGCCGCGCGGCCCCTCGGTGCGCACCTGCTCGACCGCGGCGATCAGGCCGTCGAAGACCGCGTCGTCGAAGAGGTTGAGCGGCGGCTTGTCGATCGTCAGGACCGCGAGCGGCCCCTCCGTCTCGAGGCTCCAGGGACCGAGTGAACTCATGCGGACAGCTCCTTGGCCGCGGTGGCGATCTCGTCCGCGTCGCCCTGCCCCGGGATCCAGGGGAGCTTGAGCGGATCGTCCTCGTACCGCGGGATGACGTGGACGTGCAGGTGGAAGACGGTCTGCCAGGCGTGCTCGCCGCTCGACTGGAGGAGGTTGACGCCGTCGGCCTTCAGGTTGTCCTTGGCGCGCTTGGCGACGCGCTGCGCGGTGCGGGCGACCGCGGCGAGATCCTCGGGGTCGATCTCGTGGATGTCGCGCGCGTGCTCGCGCGGGATGACGAGCGCGTGGCCGCGCGTCGCCGGGCTGATGTCCATGAAGGCGATCGTGCGCTCGTCCTCGTCGACCTTCGTCGCGGGGATCTCGCCCGCCACGATCTTGCAGAAGATGCAGTCGGGATCCGGGGCCATTCGGCGGAGCCTAGTTCCCGCTGGGGCCCGGTGTAGCCTCGTCCGCCTGATGGCGACGGACCTGCGACACACGATCGAGCACCTGACCACCTGGGAGCGCGCCTCCGCGTCCGAGGGCGAGCGCCGCGCGGCGGAGTGGATCGCCGCCGAGCTGCGCGAGTTGGGCTACACCGCCGACGTCGAAGAGGAGCGCGCGCACGGCACGTACTGGTGGCCGATCGGCATCGCCACCGCGGTCGCCGGCGCGGCGGGACTCGTGCGGCCGACGACGCTGCGCCGTCGGCTGGGCGCGGCGCTGGCCTCCGCGGTCGGCGCACTGGCGGTGTGGGACGAGTGCGGGCTGTGGCGCGGGTACTGGACGCGCAAGCTGCTGCCGAAGCGCTCCACGTGGAACGTCGTCGGGCGCGGCGGCGACGCCGACGCGTCCCGCACCCTCGTCCTCGTCGCCCACCACGACGCCGCGCACACCGGCCTGGCGTTCGACTTCACCGCGGTGCGCGCGTACGCCGAGCGGTTCCCCGAGAAGGTCGAGAAGGGCCGCGCGTGGCCGGGGACGATGAACCTCGTCTTCTACGGGCCGGTGCTCGTGGCGCTGGGCTCGCTGCTGCGGCTCCGGCGGCTGCGCGCGCTCGGGACGGTCCTGTCGCTCGGCTCCGCCGCGAACATGGCGAACATCGGCGCGTCGCAGGTCGTGCCGGGCGCGAACGACAACCTGTCCGCCGTCGCGGCGCTGCTGGAGGTCGCCAAGCGCCTGCGCGACGAGCCGCTCCCCGGCGGCCTGCGGGTGCTCTTCGTCTCGACCGGCTCGGAGGAGTCGTTCGAGGAGGGCATGACGGCGTTCGTCGAGCGCCACGAGCACGAGCTGCCGCGCGAATCGACGGACATCCTGGTGCTCGACACCGTCGGCTCGCCGCGCCTGATCCTCATGGAGGGCGAGGGGATGCTGACCAAGCGCCCGTACTCCGGCCCGCTCAAGGACACGGTCGCGGCCGCCGCGGCGGACGCCGGCGTCGAGCTGATCCGCGAGCACTGGCTCTCGTTCGGCTCCGACACCCTCATCACGCTCCGCAAGGGCTACCGCGGCGCGCTGATCGCGTCGTTCGACGAGCACAAGCTGCCCTCCAACTACCACCAGCCGACCGACACGGCCGACCGGATCGACTACTCAACCGTCGCCGACGCCGCCACCGTCGCGGAGGCCACGGCCCGCCGCATCGCGCGCGGGGACGCGGAGTACGGCCCGGACGCCGCGACCGCCTGAGTCGTCCCGCGAGCTACGGGGCCGACCGCTCCGTGCGAGCGGTCCCGCCCGGCGTCCCGGCGTGCGGAGGCCGGGCGATGGCCAGTGCCTCGCCGTTGGCGAAATGGAGCGTGGCTCTGACGGGGCTCTTCTGGTCCACCGTGATGTCGACCAGCTTGGTGCCGAGCGCACGCTCGACCTCCGCCAGCCCGATCGGCCGTCGCGCGAGGTCGGTACGCATCAGCGCCGACCGCATGAGATCGGCCGCTGCGGCGGTCAGTCCCGCGGCGCGACGGCAGATCAAGCGGTCGACGGTCGCCTTCACGGCGAGATCCACGACCCCCTCCCCGCCGAGCGCATCGTGGTGAGGGAGGTGGAAGAGACCCACCACGTCGCCCCGCGCGACGGCCGCCAGATCTGCTGCGATCTCGTCGGGCCCGAGGATCGGCGCGACGACCACCCAGCGGTCGAGTGTCCGATCGCCTTCGGCGGCATCGCGCGCGTCGCGTACGGGCATCCCGTCTCGGTGCAGACGCGTGACCTCGCGGTTGAACTCCTTGTCCAGCTGACAGTCGTGCGACACCACCATGCACGCGCTCAGCTTGACGATCACTCGTGCGTCAGGCAGATCGCCCCCGTCCAGCCGGAGACCATCCGGATCGAGCTCCATGCCGCGAGGCGGGTCGGCGTCGGCAGCCATCAGCCGCGCGAACGGCGCCAGAACCACGTCGCCCTGCGAGAGCGGCCCCGGCTCTCGCCGGTAGAAGTCGTCGCTCACCACGTCTCGGAGCCGGCCCGGCGATGTGTCAGGGCTACCTCGTCGTCTGGGACGGTGCCGCTCATCGCTTCACGCGCGTCCGCGTACACGCGGCCTTCCCCCCGCCCCCACATCGACGTCCAGTCCTTCGCGACGTTCTCGGTCGCGAAGGCGCGCACGAGGTTCGAGGCCAAGGCGTTGGCCGGTCGGACCGCGAGCACGCGCTGCGACGGCTCGGCCATGGCAGCGTCCTCGCCGCCCGCGGCGGCCGGGAGATCGTCGTCGGCGGCACTGACCGGAAGGTCCGGAAGCGCGGTGGGCGCCACCGCGGGCAGGAGCAGCTCCCCGCTGTGGCCGCGCAGGCTGACCCGCTCGCGTACGACCCACATGTCCGGCCGCAGATCGAGGTGCCGGACGTTGACCGGGGTCAGTCTCCTCCGGATCTCGTCCTTGCCGGAAATCACCACCACGTCCCCGGCCACGTGTATCACTCGCCCGAGACGGGACTCGATCCCGAGGCCCCGCTCACGCAGATCCCGCTCGCAGCCCTTGATCTCGAGGTGCAGCGCCACCAGGACGTCGGGCGCCTCGTCCCGCACCGCGGCGAGCACCGACGTGAACGTCCATCCGCGGCGAAGGTGCGGCCTGACGCAGGCAGAGAAGTCGATGAACGCCTCGGTGCGGTACAGACGCTCGCACGCGTCCAGCACGGGGGCCACGGTCTCTCGCTCTGCTGGGGTGCGTGTCGGCGCTGCCATGCCGGCGAAGGCGAACGTCGGCCAGAAGATCATGGTCTGCTGGAACGCGGTGATCCGAGCGCCGCGGCCGATCGTGCGCCCTTCCGCCCGGTCGCGCGCGCGACGATGTCCGAGGGCCGTCGCCTCGTGCTGCGTCGATGCCGCGAAGACGTCCACACCTCGAGAGTACTCACCGTGGTCACATGTGTCCACGATGCTGCCGAGCGCGCGTCGTGAGTCGTGCTAGACGAGCGAGCGGGCGAGCGCAAGCGCGGCGTCGCGCGTCGCGATCTCGCCCGCGTACTGGGCGGCGGCGAGCTCGCCCAGGACGCGGCCGAGGTCGGGGCCGGGGGTGACGCCCAGCTCGCGGACGAGGTCGTCGCCGCGCAGGAGCGGCGCGGGCGGGCCGTGCTCGTGCCAGTCGAGCGCCGAGCCGAGGATCTGGTAGACGACCTCCAGGTGCTTGGCGATCGCCTCCTCGTGCTTGCGCCCGCGGGTGGCGAGGCGGTCGGCGACGGAGAGGAGCGTCACGTCGACCTCCACCGGCTCGGTCGCCTTGAGGTAGCCGTGGACGACCCGCAGATCGAGCGGCCGGTACTTGACGAGGAAGCCCGCGCGCAGGTGGTGCTCGGTCATCTGCGCGACGTGCCGCTTGAGCCGCTCGGACGCGTGCAGGCGGCTGAGGATGTCGCGCGCCATCTCCGCGCCGAGCCGGTCGTGACCGGGGAAGCCGAAGCCGCCCTTGGGGTTCGGGACGCCGGTGCGGGACTTGGCGATGTCGTGCAGGAGCGCGGCGAAGCGGAGCGCGCCGCCGCGGGTGAGGCCGTCGGCGAGCGGCTCGTCGAGGAGCGCGCGCAGGCGGGCGGCGTGGTGCGAGCCGAGGATCGCGCCCGGGTCGCGGTCGAGGTCGACGGCGCGCTCGAGCACCTCCAGCGTGTGGCCGTGCGCGTCGCGGTGGTGGTAGATCGTCTGCTCGATGCCCTTCAGCGCCCCCAGCTCGGGGAGGACCGCGGCGAGTGCGCCGGTGCGGTCGGCGAGGTGGAGGCCGCTCAGCGCGGCGTCGGCGGTGACGATCCGCTTCAGCTCGGCGAACACGCGCTCCTGGGCGACGTCGCGCAGGCGCGCGGCCTCGGCCTCCGCCGCCCGCTCGGTCGCGCCGTCGACCTCCAGCCCCAGCTCGCACGCCTGGCGCGAGAGGCGGAGCACGCGGAGCGGGTCGTCGGCGAACGACCGTTCCCCCACCGCCCGCAGCACGCGCGCGTCCAGGTCGCGCGCGCCGTGGAACGGGTCGACCGGCGCGCCGCCCTCCAGCGGCTCGGCCATCGCGTTGATCGTGAAGTCGCGTAGGGCGAGGTCGGCGTCGAGCGAGCCGCCGCGCATCGGGGTCAGGTCGGCCTGCCAGGAGCGGTCGCGGGCCATCACGCGCCACGCGCCGAACGCGTCGGAGAGCTCGAACGCCGGCCCGTCCACCGCGCGCGCGAGCGCCTTGGCCGCGGCGCGCACGTCGCCGTCGATCACGAAGTCCAGGTCGGGCGCGTCGTCGAGCCGGCCGAGCAGCCGGTCGCGCACCGCGCCGCCGACGAGCCACGCGTCCGCGCCGCGCAGGGTCTCGCGGGCGAGGTCGAGCGGGTTCACGCGCCCGCCCCCACCGCGCGCCGCGTCACCCGCGCCGTCAGCCCGGCCGTCACCTCGTAGTTGATCGTCCCCAGCCGCCGCGCGAGCTCCTCCGCGAGGATGCGATCGGAACCCTGCGCGCCGATCAGCACCGCCTCGTCGCCCACGGCGACATCCGGCTCCGGACCGAGGTCGACCGTGATGTTGTCCATCGAGACCGTCCCGACGATCGGCACGCGCCGCCCGCCGACGAGCACCTCGCCGTTGTTCGTGTGCGCGCGCCGGAAGCCGTCCGCGTAGCCGACCGGGATCGTGCCCGTGTACGTCGGCGCCTCCGGCGACCAGCGCCGCCCGTAGCCGGCCGACTGCCCCGGCTCGATCCGCTTGACCGCCGCCACGTACGACACGAGCCGCATCGCGGGCCGCAGGCCGCGCGCGAGCGGATCGCCCTGGAACGGATCGAGGCCGTAGATCGCGATCCCGCAACGGACGAGATCGAGGTGCGTGCGCGGGTCGCGGAGCGTCGCGGGGCTGTTGGCGGCGTGGCGGATGAGCGCCGGCATCCGCGCCTTCCACGGCTCGGCCCACGCGAGGAAGGCGTCGAGCTGCTCGTCCAGGTACGGGTCGTCGACCTCGTCCGCCGTCGCGAAGTGCGTCATCAGCCCCACCGGCGTCCCGACCCGCTCGATCACCGCATCGGCGTACCCCGCGTCGCGCGTGCCGAGGCGCCCCATGCCGGTGTCGAGCTTGACGTGCACGCGCGTGCCGCCCCGCACCGCGACCGCGTCCGCGAAGTCCAGCGACCACGCGCACACGTCCGCGCGCGCGGCGAGCGCCTGGTCGAGCTCCTCCGACGACAGCGCCCCGAGGACGAGGATCGGCACGTCGTCCCCGATCCCCGCCGCGCGCAGCTCCGCCGCCTCCTGCGACGCTACGACGCCCAGCCACCGCGCGCCGCCGCGCAGCGCCGCCCGCGCCGCGATCACCGCACCGTGGCCGTAGCCGTTGCCCTTCACCACCGCGCACAGCGCCGCGTCGCCGCTCGCCCGGTCCAGCAGCGCGCAGTTCGACGCGATCGCGTCCGTGTCGATCTCCGCGACCGCGCGCAGCACGCCCAGCGGCCTAGAGGCCGGCGATCGCCTCGAGCACGTCGAGCCGCGTGACCATGCCGACGTAGCGCCCGTGCTCGACGACCGGGATCCGGTTGTGCTTGTGCTCGACGATCAGCTTCGCCGCGTCGCGCACGTCGGCGTCCGCGTCGATCGTGATCGGGTCGGCGGTCATCATGTCCTCCACGTCGTCCGCCGCGGCCTTCTTCAACCGGTCCTCGAAGCGGCTGAGCGGCTCCAGGAAGACGACGCCGCCGAACAGGCTGATCATGTGCGGCAGGCGCAGATCGCCCTCCTCGTCGCCGATGACGAGGTCGTTCTCGGTGACGATGCCCACGCACCGGCCGCCCTCGTTGACGACGGCCACGCCGGTCAGGTCGTGGTCACGCATCTTGTGGATCACGGTCTCCACCGTGTCCTGCGGCGTGACGGTCGGGGCGTCGGCGTCCATGATCTCGCGTACGGTCGGCACGATCGGGCAGCCTATCTACCGCCCGAGCGCGTCGATCACGTCGGACGCGATGACGCTGTCGGCGCGGCGGTCGCGGGCGGCGGTGCGGCCCGCGTCGAGGTGGAGGCGGACGGCCGCGCAGGCGGCGAGGAACGGGTCGAGCCCCTTCGACAGCATCGCCGCGACGACGCCGGAGAGGACGTCGCCGGTGCCCGCGGTCGCGAGCGCGGGCGCGCCGCCCGGGCTGATGCCGACACGGCCGTCGGGCGACGCGATCAGCGTGTCGTCCCCCTTGAGCACGACGATCGCGCGCGCCTTGCGCGCCGCCGCCCGCGCGTGCTCGAGCCGGCGCGCCTCGACGTCCTTCGAGCCGATCCCCAGCAGCCGCCCCAGCTCGCCCGCGTG
>Ga0196960_10000606_pt1 | contig 11578 bp, 6 predicted proteins | sample S3v_5metaG_FD_183187 | JGI IMG/M metagenome (GOLD analysis project Ga0196960, IMG submission 183187) | Soil microbial communities from Anza Borrego desert, Southern California, United States - S3+v_5 | ecosystem: Environmental > Terrestrial > Soil > Desert | place: USA: California | collected... | reverse complement strand
GCGCGCCGGTCTCGGTCGTGGTCCCGACCCGAGGACGCCCCGAGGCCCTGCAGCGCTGCCGCGCGGCCCTGGAAGCACAGGCGATCCCGGTGGAGATCATCGTCGTCGAAGACACTGACGGCCGCGGCCCCGCCTGGGCGCGCAACGAGGGCGTGAAGCGGGCCAGGGGAGAGGTGATCTGCTTCACCGACGACGACTGCGAGCCCACTCCCGCCTGGGCCGAAGCCCTCTCCGCCCCGATCCTCGCCGGCAAAGCCCAAGCCACGGCCGGCCCAACCACGGTGGAGGAGGGCGCGACCCCCGCCGATCGTGCCTGGGAGGCGATCGTCAGCTACCTCCAACAGCAAGCCACCAAGCCCGGCACCGCCTCCCCGGGCTTCGCCGCCACCGCCAATCTCGCCTGCACCCGCGCCCTCATAGAAGAGCTCCCCTTCGACGAGTCCTTCCCCACCGCCGCCGGCGAGGACCGCGACTGGGCCGAGCGAGCCACCCACCGCAACGCCGCCCCCCAATTCATCCCCTCCGCCCTCGTCATCCACCGCAGCGGCCTCACCACCCGCGCCTTCCTCCGCCAGCAATACCGCTACGGCAAGGGCGCCGCGCAGTATCGGAGCGCTAGCGCCAGTCGCCATCCTGGCTCAGCCGCCTTCTACCTTGGCCTCCTGCGCAACGGCTTTGCAGCTGGTTTCATTCCAGGCCTGCTGGTCTGCGCTGCTCAAGCGGCCACTTTTGCCGGTGTGATCGCCGCGCGCTGAACGGCTAGGAAGCAACGGCAAGCAGTTCTTCGTGCAGTTCGACCATCTGGCGCTCAGGCTGAAGAACGCCCCCAACCTGGTACTGCACGTACCACTCACGAAGTATCGCCCGAGCTCGCTCCTCGGTTAGCCACCCGCGAAGGTCGTCTTCATTAACCCAGGTGAGGGCGCCTCATCGAAGCCTCTTACCCAAGCGGTCTTCGGCAACATCTCAACGATCGCTTTACGTACCTGACTGTTAGTGAGGTTGACTTCGCTCAGGGATGTGTCTCTACGTAATAACGCCACTGAGCTCGGAAATTAATCAAATAAACAGCAATTTAAATAAACAATCAGGTTTACTTGTATCTTGTTCGCTCTAAGTACCAGTCGCCAGTCACTATCTGAGTGCCAAGAGAGCGGGGGGAAGAATGTTGGCGCTATGGCAGGCAGCGCAAATAGGACCTGGGGCAAGTAGAGGGGGTCGCCCGTGATCTCGGTCCTCGTCGCCGACGATCACCCACTCGTGCGCGAGCACGTCGCCGAGGCGATCAGCGCCGATGAGCGGCTGGATCTCCTCGGCGAAGCTGGGGATGGGACAGAGGCGCTGTTGAAGGTCGAGGAGCAGCGTCCAGATACCGTCGTGCTCGACGTCGCGATGCCGGTGCTCGATGGCGCCACGGTCCTCAAGCGGCTGCGCGAGCGGCGGCTGCCGATTCGTGTATTGCTTTTGGCTGGCCACGCCAATGTCGTCCAGATGCGCAATGCGCTGCGCTACCGCCCCGACTCGCTGCTGCCCATGGATGCAAGCGCGGACAAGATCTGCGAGGAGCTGGTCGCAATCGAGGGCGAGGGGGTGCTAACGCCTGGTCGACTCAACCTCGAGCGTGCTCAACTACTCGCTCGCAACCGGGTCGAGCTAAGCGGGCGCGAGCAGGAAGTGCTGAAGCTAAGCGCCGAAGGGCTCACTCGCATTGAAATCGGCGAGCAGCTGCGCTTCGGGCCGAGCACGGTACGGGATATTCGCCGCGACATCTGCACCAAGCTAGACGCTCCGTCGATGCAGGTGGCAGTCGTAGTAGCTATGCGCACGGGCCTGCTCGAGTAGGCGGATCCGCCGGTGTCTTATTTGGCCTCTACCGAAAACTGTGGGTAAGTCGCTAATAAGAGGGACGTTCGCTTTCGGGAGCGTGAACTCGCAATAAGTACGCCCGCATTGCCGATGACAGCCGCTCGTAACCCTGCCAGGGTGCTTCGCGAAGTACTCACTCATGGCAGAGGCGACTGATTACCCAGCTTCGGGAGGGCGGGCTTAATGGACAAACGGCAGGTTTCACGACGCGCACTGATCGACCGACTACGGGTGCGTGGTGCAGCCTGTGGAGCCTGCGTTGGGGCCGCTGTCCTGGCGATTGCGATGGCGCTTGTCGCGATGACGGCGGTGTTCTTGCTGCTTGGTGTGCTCGGCGTGAGCTCCGCGCCGGACAGCTTGGTTGCGGCCGCGCAAGACGCGGTCGTTGCCCTCTACGCGGTACAGCTGGTCGGCCTATCGCTCTTCAACGAGACGGCCGAGCTGCGTTTCGCCGCCGTTCCCGGCCTGCTCCTGGTCGGCCTCTCGATCGTCGCCGCCACGGCCCTCGGGGCCCGGGCTGCGCGCGGCTCAACGCGGAGGAAGATGACTGTCGCGCTGGCGACGCCGGTTCCGTACTCGCTGCTGATGGGACTCGCAGCCCTGTTCGCCCCGCTGCACTTCACCGCCCCCGGCTTTGGCACGGACATCGCTATTTCTCCCTCGCCCCTCGAGGCTTTCCTGCTGCCTCTCGGCTGGGGGTTGCTGTTCGCGTCGATAGGCGGAGTGATAGGGACCTTTGGCAAAGACTGGCGCCACGCTGTGTCGCGCCTGCTCGGAGTGTGGACCGCTCCGCTTTCCTCCTCGCTTCGCGTCCTGGCCTTGAGCCTTGCCGCTAGCGCGGTAGTGGCGCTTGCCGCCGGCCTAACCCTTGCCGAGGGCGGCCTGGCGTCGTTGATGGGCGGCGGCTTTGGCCAGGTGCTGAGGGTTGCCGGCGCGCTGTTGCTCGCCTTGCCCACCCTCGCGGCGGCGGTGCTCGTCTCCGGCTTCGGTGTTCCTTTCGAATGGCAGGTGGACGCCCTGTCGCACGGGGAGGGATCGCTCTCTGCCTTTGGGGGCACGCTGCCCTCCAGTAGTGCCAATGCATCGCCGGACGCGCCAGGCCTGCTCGCGCTTGCGCCTCTGATCGCAATTGCCACCGTCTTCGCTCTGGGCTGGCTGTCGGCGCGCCGTTCCGGCTCGGACGCCAAGCTCGGCCTTGCCAACACGGTTCGGACGGCAGCGGTCGCCACCCTGACCATCTGGGTGCTTGCTTTGGTGGCGCGGGTCGATGCGCAAGTGGGCGGTCTGCTCGGCTTCCACCTGGTGCCGGACGCCGGCGCGCTGCTGTGGCGTGTTCCACTTGTCACTTTCTTCGGCTGCTTCGCTGGCAGCTTTGCCTACGCGCTGGTGCAGGGGCCCGCCGCGCGCCGCCGGCTCGCGGCCGCTCTGCGCCCCTCCGGCTGGGGGTGGAGTCAACCCCGATGGGTGAGCGAGGGATTGACCTGGCGAGCTGCACTGGGAGTCAGCTTCGCCGCGGTGCCGGTGCTGCTGGTTGGCCTCGGGGCGACCGGGCCGGTCACTTCGGCCGCACCCGAGAAAGTCTCTCTGGCGCCGATCAAACAGGCGGCCGAACAGCGTCTCGAGCGCGCCAGCGCCGGTGATGAGTCGGTCTTTGTGACGGTCAACCCGGAGACGCGTGTGGTCGGTACCGCGAGCGTGCACACGCCACTGCGGGCGCTCGGAATTGCGCCCGGGAAGTCGCGCACGGGCAAGGCAAAGGACGTGCTTGTCCACTACGGCGAGCTGTTCGGCCTCTCCGATCCAGCCGCCGAACTCGGCAACCCGCAGGCCTCTACCGACGAGTTCGGGGTCACTCACGTCTCCTTCGCGCAGGTGGCGAACGGCCTACCCGTCTTCGGCGGCGGCATCGGCGTCCACCTTTCGAACAAGGGCGAACTCCTCGACTTCGTCAGCGGGTCGCTGATACCCGACGTCCTCGTTGTCGACGGCAAAGCGAAGCTCTCCGCTGAGGAGGCGACCGAGGTGGCGATGGAGGCGCTCCCGTCCGGGAGCCTCGCGCAGTCCCCGAGCCTCCAGGTCTACGCCGGTCGGGAACCGTACATCTCCGGACCCAGCGCACGGCTGGCGTGGTTCGTCTGGCTGATCAGCGAGAAGAAGCAGGCATCAGAGGAGTACGTCGTCGACGCGGTCACCGGCGAGGTTCTCGACACGATCCCGAAAGCCCACCACGCCAAATTTCGCAAAGTCCATGACTGGAAAGGCGGTCCCGAACTCCCTGGCACGTTGGTTCGCGAAGAGGGCGATCCGCCGACGGGCGACCAAGAAGTCGACATCGCATACGACCACACGGGAACCGCCTACGACTTTTACGTTGCCTACGAACGCGACAGCTACGACGACAAAGGGGCGTCGCTGATCTCGACCGTGCGCTTCGCCCAGGCGTCGGGCGCGCCGTTCGAGAACGCCTACTGGAACGGCAAGCAGATGGTCTTCGGAAAAGGCTATGCCAAAGCCCTCGACATCGTCGGCCACGAGTTCACCCACGCGGTCACCGAACACACCACTGAACTGGTCGCATCAGGGCAGGCTGGTGCTTTGAGCGAGAGCTTCTCCGACATCATGGGCGCGACGATCGAAAACGAAAAAACGGGGGAAATCGACTGGAGGATCGGTGAGGATCTGGCCAGTGGCGCATTCCGCAACCTTGCTGAACCTTCCAAACACAGCGAACCCGTAGGGCCGGAAGGAAGCAGCGTCCCGCACCCCGCGCACTTGAGCAAATGGGTGCTCACCTGCCTGGACAACTTCGGCATCCACATCAACAGCACGATCACGAGCCACGCCTTCTACCTCGCGGCCACCGACCTGGAAGCCAGCCAGGAAATGTTCCCGGCGGAAACCGCGTTCATCTTCTACCGGGGGTGGACCGAATACCTGACAGGCGTCCCCAGCCCGACCCTCGAGGCCGCGCGCGAGGCCACGCTACAAGCCGCGGCGGTCATGTACGGGAAAGAATCGGCGGTATACAAAACGATTGAAGGTGCCTTCAACGAAGTCGGTCTCAACGGGGTCGCGAACCCCTCCCTGCCCAACTGCAAAACGCAATTCCAGTGCTCCTTCGCGCGGGCGCTGCAGAGCCAGCAGCGGGCCAGCGGCGAATCGGCCGCCGAGATGCTCGCCACCCTCTACAAAGCTCGCGGCGAGCTGGCGCTGACCACTCCCGCAGGGGATCATTTCCTGCCGCTGTACGAATCGCACATGGTGCGGATCACCGAACTCGTCGACCAAGATCCGGTTCTGGCCGAAATGGCGGTATCCGGCCTGGAAGAAATCACCCCTGCCCTGAACGCGCTAATCGAAGGCGAGGGCGAGGAGTTCGAGCTCACCTCGGAGCAGATGGCGAGGATTGAAGCTGCTCTGAACCGCCTCGCCCAGGACGACCGTCTCTACGAGGGTGCTGGCGCCGGTGAGCTCGCCGACCTGATCGACGAGGAACTGCAGTGGATGGGCCTGTCCAGCTACGGGGGCATGGACTATGAGTCCGGCTTCGAGCGGCTCAACACCGAAGTCGAATCGCAGAGCCTGATGGAAGAAACCGGGGTGATCATGGACCCGAACTGCACCGGTGATCCCTATCCCAACAACTTCCACGTCAACAGCTTCTATGCCGATACCCCCGGCCACAACATCCCCGGCCAGGTCTCGCCGTTCATCGCCGGCGGCATCATCTGCGGTGCCGAAGTCGAAAAAACCAGCGGCCAAAGCGGCTGCATTGGCGAAGGGTCGCTGAACACGGAGGTCTCGGTGACGTTGCCGCCTGGGGACAAAGTCAACTCCACCAAAAACCTCCCGGCCAGCTCCTGGGTGGGAGAACTAGTCGGCTACGGAATTGCCTGCGCGGGCGCCGAAACTCAGCGGATCTACGGCCAGGCCGGGCTGCTCTCACTGCAGAGCTGGAACACCTCCCAGTGCCCGGCGGCGGCGATTGCCTGCTACGAAGGAAAAAGCACGTTCAAAAACGGTGAAGGGTCCGTCACCGGCAAAGGCTACGCCTGGATTAGCGAAGAAGGCGGGGCGCTGAAGCTGACCACGCGCCCGGTCACCGTCACGACGCAAAACGGCTATTTCGTTCAGATGAGCTTCGGCCAGTTCGAAGCCAAGCTCTGCGCCCGCGCAGGCAGCTCCGCGACCAAAAGCTGCGGGGGGCCGACGGCGACCTGGATCCACCAAAACGGCGAAGCCGCCGAACCGGGCTGTCCCTCAAGCAAAGGCCGTTATTACATGCGGGCGAAAAACGATGCGGGCGAATCGACGATCCCCGTCTCTGCTTGCGTGCGTTGGGACAAAGAAGCTCACATGCAGACGATCGACGCCCCCAACAGCATCAACGCCGTCTCCTGCGTGCCGTCCAGCACCACTTGTGTGGCCGCCGACAGCAAAGGCAACGCGCTCTACGCGACCAACGTGAACGCGAACGCTGCCTCGACCTGGACCTCGTGGACCGGGCCGGGGGTCAGCCCCGCCCACGCCATCGCCTGCCCCTCGAGCACCCTTTGCGTGCTGGCGGCCGGCGAAGTCTCGGGCGGCGGCGGCAACGTCTACCGCGCCAGCTCACTCGGCGGCACCTTCCTCTCCTCCTTCAACCCCGCCAACGGCGTCGGCGCCTTCTCCTGCCCGTCGACCACCTTCTGCGTCAGCGCGCACGAAGGCGGCGGTTTCATCCGTTACACGACCAAACCCTCGGGGACCCTCTGGACCGCGGTGGCGATCGGCACCGGCGCGATGAAAGACGTCTCCTGTCTGTCGGCCTCCTTCTGCGCGGTGGTCGACGCGGCCGGCAACGTGCGCGTCGCCACCACCGAAGCCAAAGTCAAAGAAGCCGGCGGCTGGACCGCCACCAGCGTCAACGGAGGCGTCGCGCTGCGCTCGATCGCCTGCAGCTCGAATACCTCGTGCATCGCCGTCGACGGGAGCGAAGAAGTCCTCAAGCTGACGATCGCCCAGCCGAGCGGCTCGGCGACGGTGAAAAGAGTGGCCCCTGCGGGCGCGGGAGAATTCAACGACGTGACCTGCGTCGGGGCGACCTGCGTCGCCGTGGACTACGAAGGCGGCATCTTCGCCTCTACCGACAGCGGCGCCACCTGGACTAGGCGCTTCGACGCGAGAGGCAACCTGAGGAGCGTCTCTTGCGCCTCGACGGCGCTCTGTGCCGGGGTTACCAGCGCGGGTGACGTCGTCAAGTTTGCCCCCGTGTGATAGCGGCCTCGCCGTCACGCAGACAATAAGTTGCATATACTGTGTTGGAAACTGAGTTCAGCGGCAACTCAGAAACACTGGATTACTCAGGTACCCTCTGCTTAGAGGGAGAGTAGTTGAGCCAGTCACAGCTGACAAACCGACAAAGGATTTTCGCGCGTCTGGCGACGCTGGCGACTTTATTGGCGCTGGCGACGTCTTGCGCTCTCGGTGGACTGGCTGCGTTGGCTTCGCCGGCTGGGGCGGCGCGCACTCTCTATGTGGCCAATTTTTTCCTTGGTGCCGTGTCTGCCTATTCGATCGGTCCCGGGGGCGGACTGAGCCCCGTAGCCGGCTCGCCTCTCATTACCGGGGTCGCGCCATTCGGCGTCGCAATGAGCCCCGATGGCAAATACCTGTACGTGACCGACGGGGAAGCGAATACCGTCTCTGTCTTCTCGATTGCCTCGGACGGGAGTATCGACCCCATACCGCAGTCGCCCTTCGCCACGGGCAATACGCCATGGGGGGTGGCGGTAAGCCCCGATGGGGAGCATCTGTACGTCGCCAACAACGGCACGAACAAAGTGTCGGCGTATTCGATCGCCTCCAATGGCAGCCTCAGCGCCGTTCCCGGTTCGCCTGTTCCTACCGGGGGAAAAAACCCCAATGGCATCGCCCTAACGCCTGACGGCAAGCACCTTTACGTGAGCAACCTGAACTCGCGCAACGTCTCCGCCTTCTCGATTGCCTCCGACGGCAGTCTCAGCCCTGTCGCAGGAAGCCCCTTCCTTTCGGGTAGCACGGCGCGGCCGGCGGTAGTCAGCCCCGATGGCAAGTACTTGTACGTGGGCACGGCCGACGAAGACATCTGGGTCTACTCCATCGGCGCCGACGGAGCTTTGACCCCTATCGCGGGCTCGCCTTTCTACACCGAGGGTCAATCGCTTGGTTTGGGCATGACCCCTGATGGAGCACATCTCTACGGGGCTCACGTGGGTTGGGGCGACAACGTGTGGGGATATTCGATCGGCTCCGATGGGGCCTTGAGCCCGCTTTCCGGATCGCCGTTCCCCACTGGAAGCTGGAGGGGTCACAGCGTGGCCGTGACCCCTGACAGCAAGTTCCTCTATTCCTCCAGCACCGGCTTCCATCACATCTCGGCTTATTCGATTGCCGCCAATGGCAACCTCAGCATGATTGGGTCGCCGGTTTCCACCGGCAATGGTCCGATGCAGCTGGTTGTGACCCCCGACCAAGGACCGGTGGCGGCGTTCTCGGCAACGCCGACGCCGGCGGGCAACCCGCTGTCGTTGGATGCTTCGGCCTCGAGCGATCCCGACGGCAGCGTGGCGAGCTACCACTGGGACTTCGGCGACGGCCAGACCCAGGTCGCTTTGAGCGCGAAAGTCGCGCACGTCTACGCCTCGCCCGGCGACTACACGGTCACTCTCACGGTTACCGATAACTCCGGCTGCTCCGCCACGCAGACCTTCACGGGCCAGACGGTCAGCTGCAACGGCTCGCCGTTGGCGCAGGTCTCCCACGAAGTCACGGTGCCGCCGGGGGAGTCGCTGGGCGTCTCGCTTGCAGGCTCAGGCTCAGGCTCAGTGACGAGCTCGCCCTCTGGGATCGGCTGCCCCAGTGGCACCTGCTCGTATTCCTTCGAGCCTGGCACGCCGGTGACGCTGACCGCGGAACCAGCGGCCGGATCGCGGTTCGCCGGCTGGTCGGGCGGCGGTTGCGAAGGCACCGGGACGTGCGAGGTAACGCTGGACGACGCCACCGAGGTCACCGCCACGTTCGAGGAGATCCCACCTCCGCCGAGGCATGCGCTCACCGTCCAGCTCGCCGGTGATGGCGTGGGCAGTGTCGAGGACGGCACCGGGGGGATCTCCTGCCCATTCGTCTGCTCACGCTCCTATGTGGCGGGCACGCAGGTCACGCTGATCCCGAAACCCACAACGGGCGCTACCTTCGCCGGCTGGTCGGGAGGGGGTTGCATGGGCACCGGTGGCTGTCAGTTGACGATCGGCGCCGACACGACCGTGATTGCGAGCTTCGAGAAGGTCCCCGCGACGGCGGTTCCCGCAGGCCTGCGGATAGGACATGTCAGGGGAGTCCCGAAGCTCATTGTGCGAGGAGGAATCGTCAAGGCAGCTAGCGGGGCCGTCAGGGTCAAGATCAGCGCCCAAGTCCAGGGGCGACGGGTCAGCGTCGCTAAGTGGGCCAAGATCCGCGACGGCCGCTGGCGCACGCGCCTGCCGTTCTCGGGGCCGAAAGGCAAGGCAATTTCCGTCACCGTCCGCTTCGCGGGAAGCCCCGGCGTTGAAGGTGGCTTCGCCAAGCGCCGCGTGCGGGTGCTGTCGCCTACTTAGAACCAGTGAGGCGCGGCTAATAAGAAGTCCGCCCGCCTTGTCGATGACAGCGGTTCCCGCCGCTGGCAGGCTGATTTCTTCATGAGCAAACCTGCGGGGGGAAACGGCATTTTGCAGGCGCCCGACGGCGCGGCTACCAGTCTCCACGTCGCCTCGATCGAGCGCGCCGGGCCCAAGCTCGTTGCGCCGGCGCTGTCTCTGTCGGCGATGCACGCGAAGGTGGAGGGCGCTCTTGCGGAGGTCGAGTTTCCTGCCCCGGCCGGAGCCGAGCGCCTCGCCGAGGCCGCGCGATATGCGCTCCTCGGCGGCGGCAAGCGCGTGCGCCCGATCCTGATCATGGCCTGCGCCCAAGCGCTCGGCGCCTCGGTGGAGCGCGTGCTGCCGACGGCCTGCGCGATCGAGCTGATCCACACCAACTCGCTGATCGTCGACGACCTTCCCGCGATGGACAACCACGCCAAGCGGCGGGGGAGGCCGACGCTGCACCGGCTCTACGGCGACGACATCGCGATCCTCGCCGGCTGCGCCTTGCTGAGCGAGGCCCAGCGGTTGATCCTCGAGGATCAGCCGGGCCCGGCCGAACTGCGCAACCGCCTGCTCAGAGCGGTGCTGGAAGCGACCGGCACCGCCGGGATGGTTGGCGGCCAGTTCCTGGACGTGACGAAATACCGGCCCAGCGACCGTGCCGATCTCGAACGGCTGCAGATGCTGAAGACCGGAACGCTGCTCGTGGCCAGCGTCCGCTGCGGCACGCTGTTGGCCCAGAACCGCACCGACCCCGCCTTCGACCGCTATGCCGAAAGCCTCGGCTCCCTCTTCCAGGTGGTCGACGACATCCTCGACGAGACCGGCAAGGCTCGTTGGCTGGGGAAGATCCCGGGAAGCGACCGGCGGGCGGGAAGGATGACCCACGTCACCATGTTCGGCCTGCAACGCGCGAGGGAGACGGCGAAGTCGTTGCACGAGCGCAGCCTCACAAGCCTCGAAGAGATCGACTCATACGCGCCGGGCCCCACCCAGCCCCTGCGCGAAATTGCCGACATGGTCCTCAAGCGGAAGAAGTAGGCGGTGGCTGCCGCGCGGCGAGCCAGGGTCCTGCGCACGGCGGCGCGTCTGTGGTGGCTTCCACTCGTCCCGGCCGGCCTCCTCACCGATCGCGGCTCGCGTCGGCGTTGGCTCTCGATGCCCGGCGTCGTGATCTTGGCCGCCCTCACTTCGTCCCTCGGCAAGCTCGTGATCCGCCGCCCTCGGCCAGGCGCTACCTGCCGTGTAGTCCCGTGGGGGCGTCTCAGCCCCTCTGGCTTCCCCAGCACGCATTCCGCCTGCGCCTTTGCGATCGCGGGCTGGTTGAGAGGCTCCCGGCATGGTCGCTGGTTGCACGCGGTTGCTGTCCTCATCGGTTGCTCAAGGGTGCGCTGTCAGGCCCACCATTACGCCGATGTCGTAGCAGGGGCGCTCCTCGGTTACGGCGTGGCGCGGCAGCTCGATCAGTTGGCCGGCTCTTTCGAGCGGGCGCAGCCTCCGCAGATCGACCCAAGATCTCCCTTGGTAAATCCCGCAGAAGTTGCGAACCGCGACGGCTCGCTATCGGAACCGACGAGTTTCGTATGCTCTGCTGTTGACGGTTGAAACTAATCGAGCCAATGCCACCGGCTCGGATGCGGGGTTGTCTGTATCGCTACGTCTGATGGAGATCTAGTTCTACGGCTCTATGTGAGTGCGGATACGTCGCGCTCGCAGGAGGCGATTCGCAACCTCGAGGCGATTCGAGATGCCGCTCTGGAGGGCGGGACGCAGATCGAGGTGGTGGACGTGAACGCTGAACCTCAGCGGGCGGTTGAGGACCGAATCCTCGCCACGCCGACGCTTTGCAAGCTGGCCCCCGGGCCGACGCGCAAGGTGGTGGGGGACCTCAGCGACCACGCCGCCGCGCTCTCCAAGTTGGGCATCCCAGGGAGGAGCAGCAATGCCTAGATCATCGAGCGTGTCGAAGGTCCTGACCGGGATCGAAGGATTCGACCTGATCTCGGCCGGCGGAATCCCGTCCGGTCGCAGCACCCTCGTCGTCGGCACCAGCGGCGCCGGCAAGACGGTCTTCG
>Ga0196960_10000605_pt1 | contig 11599 bp, 15 predicted proteins | sample S3v_5metaG_FD_183187 | JGI IMG/M metagenome (GOLD analysis project Ga0196960, IMG submission 183187) | Soil microbial communities from Anza Borrego desert, Southern California, United States - S3+v_5 | ecosystem: Environmental > Terrestrial > Soil > Desert | place: USA: California | collected... | reverse complement strand
CCACCAAACCAGAGACCGCGCCCTGTCATCGTTTCTGCGCTACTACAACCGCCGCAGACCCCACACCAGCCTCGGCGACCGGCCACCCATCAGCCGCGTTCACCAACTCTGAAGGCAGGACATCTAGCGGTTCAGCAGGCCCTTCGGGGTGCGGGACCCGCCGCCGCGCAGGCGGCGGGCGCCCGCGACCCCGGCGATCAGCGTCGCCGCCGCGCCCGCGCCCGCCTTGAGCAGGCGCCCGGTGCGGTCGGGGTCGCGGATCTCGTGAAACCGCGCGCCGTCCGGCCCCAGCTCGATGAAGCCGGCCGGGATCGCGTCCACGTAGCCGCCTCCGCCGCCGCCCGAGCCGCTCTCGTCCTTCTTCTTCGCGCCGCTGTCGCTGCGGCCGAAGCCCCAGCCGCCGACCGCCCGCACGCGGGTGACCGGGATGACGGTGCGGTCGTCGTGGCGCACCGGCTCGCCGTAGGTGAGCCGGGCGCCCGCGACCGCGTCCACGAGCCTTCGCAGGCCCTTGTCCACGGGGACGTCTCCCCTACCCCTCGTACTGCACGAAGTCGCGCTTCCGCGCTCCGCACACCGGACAGAACCAGGTGTCGGGGATGTCGTCGAACGCCGTGCCCGCGGGGATGCCCCCGTCGGGATCGCCGTCGGCCGGGTCGTAGATGAAGCCACATGACTCGCAGATCCACTTCTGCATGACGTGGCACAGTACGCGCTCATGGGAGAGATCGACCGGCCGGGTCCCGGCGAGGAGCTCAACGAGGGCGAGGCGGCGGTGCCGCGCCTGGCCTCCACCGTCATCCTGCTGCGCGGCGGCGGCGAGGGTCTGGAGCTGCTGATGGTCCAGCGGACGCCGAAGGCGCGGTTCATGGGCGGCGTCTGGGTGTTCCCGGGCGGGGCGGTCGACCGCCACGAGGGCACGGACGAGCGCGCGACCCGCGTCGCCGGCGTGCGCGAGCTCGAGGAGGAGGCGGGGATCGTCGTCGACGACCCCGACCGGCTCGTCCCGTTCAGCCGCTGGATCACGCCGCGCGAGGTCAAGACGCGGTTCGACACCTGGTTCTTCCTCGCGCCCGCGCCGGACGGAGCCGAGCCGAAGATCGACGGCGAGGAGGCGGTCGACTCCGGCTGGTTCACGCCGCAGGCCGCGCTCGACGCGTACGAGCGGGACGAGATCCAGCTCGTCTTCCCGACGATCAAGACGCTGCAGCAGCTCGCGCCGTTCGCGAGCGCCGACGCGCTGCTCGAGCACGCTCGCGGCCGCGAGGTGCGGCCGATCGAGCCGCGGGTGGTCAAGGAGGGCGAGGTGGCGCGCGTGGTGCTTCCCGGCGAGCCGGGGTACTGACGAGCACCATGTCGCCGCAACCACGAGGCGTCCGGCCGGCAGGCACGGGCGGACCGAAGCTGACCGTCGCCGTCACCGGGCCCACCGGCGAGATCGGCAAGCCGTTCATCCACGCGCTGGAGCGCACCCGAGAGGTCGGCCGGATCCTCGGCATGGCCCGCTCGCCGTTCGACCCGGCGTCGCACGGGTGGGCGAAGACCGAGTACCGGCAGGGCGACGTGCTCGACCAGTCCGCCGTGGACGACCTGGTGGCCGAGGCGGACGTCGTCGTCCACCTCGCCTTCGCGGTGCTCAACGCGTCGGACCGCACCCGCGATGTCAACGTGCAGGGCTCGCGGAACGTCTTCCGCGCCGCTGCGGCGGCCGACAAGGTCACGCGGCTCGTCTACACGTCGTCGGTCGCCGCGTACGGCTTCCACGACGACAACCCGCAGCCGCTCACCGAGGACGTCCCGACGCGCGGGACCGACGCGCACCCGTACAGCGAGCAGAAGGCCGAGCTGGAGCGGGTGCTGGCGGAGGAGACGAGCGCCGCGGTGGGCACCGACGTGTACGTCTTCCGCCCGTGCATCGTCGCCGGGCCCGAGGCGCGGATGCTGATCGAGGCGATCCCGTACGTGCAGCTGGGCGAGAAGCTGCCCGGCGTGGTGCGGCGGCTCTTCGACGTGGTGCCGGTGCTCAAGCCGGTGGTGCCCGATCCGGGCGTGCCGTTCCAGCTCGTCCACCACGACGACGTGGCCTCCGCGCTGGTCGCGGCGGTGCTGGGCCGCGGCGAGCCCGGCGTCTACAACCTGGCCGGGGAGGGCGAGATCGGGATGTCCGACCTGGCCTCCGAGCTCGGCTGGTACTCGGTGCCGGTGCCGGACCTGGCGGTCGACGCGACCGCGGAGATCGTCGCGCGGATCCCGTTCGCGCCCGCCGAGGCGACGTGGGTCAACGCGGGGCGCGTGCCGGTCGTGATGGACACGGCCAAGGCGCGCGGGACGCTGCGCTGGCGGCCCGAGCACTCGACCCGCGAGACGCTGGAGCAGGTCGTAGCGGCGTCGCGCGAGGAGCTCGAGCCGGCGTAGAGCCGGAGGGCGGGCGGCGCGGGCGCTGTGCCCGCGCGCCGCTCGCGTCCGGGTGCGTCAGTCCTTCTTGCCGACGACGCCCTTGAGCTTGTCGGCCGCCCCGCCGACGGCGTCCTTCACGGTGCCGCTCGCGCGGTCGACCTTGCCCTCGTTCTTGAGGTCCTGGTCGCCGGTGAGGTCGCCCCCGGCCTCCTTGACGCGGCCCTTCAGATCGTCGGTCGTCCCGTCACCCATGTGGGTCTCCTTCGTCTCGTTCGCGTGCTGAGAGAGCCCGTACCCGGAGGCGCGGGCGCGCATCCGTTCGCTCCGTCACACCTCGGTGACGGGGACGTCGAACCGCGTCCCGGCGTCGGCGAGATCCTCCTCGCGGTAGCCGGAGCCGTCGCCGCGGAAGATCACGATGCGGTCGGCGGGGAAGGTGGCGAGCGCGTCCTGGAGGGCGAGGAGCGGCTCGGACTCGCCGGCGGTGCCACGGGCGCGCAGGCCATCGTCGCGGAGCGCGGCGACGGTGTCGCCGGCGGCGGTCTCGGCGCGCACGACGGCGTCGTCGGAGTCCGACATCCAGAACCGCAGCCCGGACGGGTTGAGCGCGGGTGAGACGACGAGGACCTCGGCGCCGTCGAGGTCCTCGCCGGGCAGGGCCCCGCGCACGGCCGTCGCGTCGACGGCGTGCGGGGCGAGGACGAGCAGCTTCATGTGACGATCGCTACCCGCCCTCGCCAGGCCCTACTTACGCAGCTGCGCCGTTCTGGAGCAGGAGGGCGATGCCCTGGCCGCCGCCGATGCAGAGCGTCACGAGGCCGAGCTCGTGGTTCTCGCGCTCCATCTCGCTCAGGATCTTCGCCGTGATCAGCGAGCCGGTGGCCGCGATCGGGTGGCCGAGGGCGATCGCGCCGCCGTTCGGGTTGACCTTCGCGGGATCGAGATCGAGGTCGCGGATGACCGCCAGCGCCTGCGCCGCGAACGCCTCGTTCAGCTCGATCACGCCGACCTCGTCCAGCGAGCGGCCGGCCTTCTCCATCGCCTTGCGCACCGCCGGCACCGGGCCGATGCCCATGACCTCCGGGTCGCAGCCGCTGATTCCCCACGACAGGATCCGCGCGCGGACCGGCGCGCCCAGCTCCGACGCCCGCTCCTCGGTCATCAGCACCACCGCGGCGCCCGCGTCGTTCATCCCCGACGCGTTGCCGGCCGTCACGGTCCCGCCCTCGCGCTTGAAGATCGGCTTCAGGCCGGCCATGCCCTCGACGGTCGCGCCCGGGCGGAAGTGCTCGTCGCGCGCGAAGTCCACGGTGTCGCGCTTGACCCGCACCGGCACCGGCACGATCTCGCCGTCGAACTTCCCGGCCTCCCACGCCGCCTCGGCGCGGCGGTGCGACTCGACCGCGAACGCGTCCTGGTCGTCGCGCGAGATCGACATCCGCTCGGCCAGGTTCTCGGCCGTGACGCCCATGAGGATGTCGTGGAAGGGGTCCTTCAGCGCGCCCTGGACCGGGTCGAGCACCGGCGCCGGGCCCATCTTCGAGCCCCAGCGCGCGCCCGGCATCCAGTACGGCCCGCGGCTCATCGACTCCGCCCCGCCGGCCAGCGCCACGTCGGCGTCGCCGGTGGCGATCGACTGGGCGGCCGAGATGATCGCCTGGACACCGGTGCCACACAGCCGGTTGACGGTGTAGGCGGGCTTCTCCTTCGGCACGCCGGCGTTCATGCCGACGACGCGCGCCATGTACGGATCCTTCGTGTCCGTGTGGATCACGTTGCCGAAGACGACGTGATCGACGGCGTCCGGCGAGATCTGCGCCCGCTCGATGGCAGCTTTCGCGGCGATCGTGCCGAGCTGCGTCGGCGCGACGTCCTTGAGCGACTTGCCGTAGGAGCCGACGGCGGTCCTGGCGGCGGAGCTGATGACGATGTTGGTCACGTGGGGAAGGTCCTTCGGGCTCGCGGTTGTGCGGCGCGAAACGTACAGGCGGTGGGCCGAAGAGCCCCCGATCGGGCCGCGGATAGCCTTATCGGGGCATGCGCGACGTCGAGATCCGCGGGGACACCATCCGCCTCCAGCAGCTCCTGAAGCTGGCGGGGACCGTCGACGCGGGCGCCGAGGTCAAGGGACTCCTCGCCGAGGGCGACGTGCTCGTCAACGGCGAGCCGGAGACCCGGCGCGGACGCCAGCTCCACCCCGGCGACGTCGTGCGCGCCGCGGGTGACGAGCTCCGCGTCGTGGCGTCGTAGCCGCTCCCGCGCGCGGGCGGAACCGACCGCGCGTCCAAGTTGCAATCAAACGCCGCGTACGACCGCCGCGTGAAGAGTCCTCCTGTGGGAAAGTGTGAACATCCTGTTGCCCAGTCTTCCTGTCCATGTCGTCGTCCTCGCTGCCGGGAAGGGCAGCCGCCTCGGCGCGCTGAGCGACGAGCGCCCCAAGTGGCTGCTGCCCGTCGGCGGCCGGCCGATCGCCGACCGTCACCTGGAGGGCATCCGCGCCGCCGGTGACGCCGTCGCGTCCGTCCGCGTCCTCACCGGCCACGCCGCCGACGCGATCGCCAGCGCCCTCAGCGAGCGCGGCGACGACGACGTGATCCGCCAGTTCAACCCCGAGTTCGCCGAGCTGAACAACTGGTGGTCGGTGCTCCGCGCGCTGCGCGAGCTGCCCGCCGACGGCCCGGTCGTCTTCATCAACTCGGACCTCTGCCTCGACGCCGAGCACGTCGCCGCCTTCCTCGAGGCCGCCGCCGAGTCGACCGAGGAGGCCTTCCTCGCCGTCGACCTCGAGCGCGAGCTCACCGACGAGTCGATGAAGGTCGAGCAGTCGGACGCCGGCACGCTGACGAAGATCGGCAAGGTCGGCCTCGACCAGCCGGTCGGCGAGTACATCGGGATGCTCTTCGCCCGCGGCTCCGTCCTGACCGCGTTCCGCGACCGGCTGGAGGAGTTCGTCGGCCGCGACGAGTGCGCGAACGAGTGGTACGAGGGCGCCGTCGGGCGCTCCGCCGCCGCGGGCACCCCCTGGCACATCTGGCCGATGCCCAGCTCCGCCTGGGTGGAGATCGACGACGACGGCGACCTCGAGCGCGCCGAGGGGCTGGCCGGCGTGCGATGAGCACGCGTGCCCGCCACATCGAGATCCCCCGCCTCCTCCACGTGGGCGACGGCTGCCTGCGCGAGGTCGCCCCGCTCCTGGAGGCGCACGAGTTCGACCTCGGTTGCGTGCTCGTCGGCACCGGCCCCGGCCCGTCGCGGCTGCTCGCCAAGGGCGTCGCCGAGGGCCTGCGCCGCCACGGCGTGCGCGTGATCGAGCGCTGCGACCTGACCGGCACGCTGGAGCAGGCCGCCGCGCTGGCGCCGACGATCATCGAGGACGGCGTCACCACCGCCGTCGCGGTCGGCGGCGGCCGCGTGCTCGACACGGTCAAGCTCGCGGCGGCCCGCACCGACGTCGACTTCGTCTCCGTCCCCACCGCCGTCTCCAACGACGGCATCAGCTCCCCTGTCGCCTCGCTCACCGGCAAGGACGGCACGCGCGCCAGCCACGGCGCGCGGATGCCGTGCGGGATCATCGTCGACGTCGACGCGATCGGCAGCGCCCCGCTGCGCACGATCCGCGCGGGCGCCGGCGACCTGCTCTCCAACCTCACCGCCTGCCAGGACTGGCGGCTGGCCGACGCGCAGGGCAACGACCGCTTCGACGCCTACGCGGCGATGATCGCCGAGAGCGCCGCGCGCCCCGCGATGGACCTGGCCGACGTCACGTCGCCGGCCGCGCACCGCGTGCTGGCCGAGGGCCTCGTGCTCTCCGGCCTGGCGATGGCCGCCGCCGGCACGAGCCGCCCGTGCAGCGGCGCCGAGCACCTCATCTCCCACGCGCTCGACGCGCGTCTGGCGCAGAAGGCCGCGCTCCACGGCGAGCAGGTCGCGCTCGGCACCCTCATCTCCGCCGCCGCCCACGGCGTCCCGGCGCTCGACCAGCTGCGCGAGGTCTACGCGCGGCTCGGCATCCCGGCCACCCCGGAGGAGCTCGGCCTCACGCGCGTCGACCTCGTCGAGGCGGTCGTGACCGCACCGGCGCTCCGCCCCGACCGCTGGACGATCCTCTCCGAGGACCGCTTCCGCGACCGGGGCGTCGTCGCCGCCCTCGTCGAGGAGGCGCTGGGCGCTGCCCCGCGGCCTACGGTCGTCGGGCTGGCGTCGTGAGCACCCGCTCGATCACCCGGTCGGTCGCATGACCGTCCTCCAGGTGGCAGAAGCGCTCCCGGAACGCCGCGTAGCGGTCCGCGGAGCGCTCGACCACGCCGTCGAGGTCGTTCAGGGCCGCGATCAGGTCCGGCGTCGTCTCCAGCAGCGGCCCCGGCGCGATCGGCGCGAAGTCGAAGTAGAAGCCGCGCAGGCTGTCGCGGTAGGCGGCCAGGTCGTAGGTGAAGAAGAGCAGCGGCTTGCCGGTGACCGCGAAGTCGAACATCGCGGACGAGTAGTCCGTGACCAGGACGTCCGCGGCCAGGTACAGCTCGCTGATGTCCGGGTGCATCGAGACGTCGTGGACCGCCGGGTGCTCGACCGCGTTCAGGCGGCCCGTCAGCATGTAGTGCAGGCGCAGCAGCACGTGACCGCCGGCCTCCTCGACGAGCCGGCGGACGTCAAGCTCGAGGTCGATCTTCCCGTCGTCGCCGCTGAAGACGACGTCGTCGCGCCACGTGGGCGCGTACAGGACGACGCGCTCGCCGTCCGGGATGCCCAGCTCGCGGCGCACCCGCGCGCGGATCTCCGCAGCGTCGGGCGCGAGCAGGACGTCGTTGCGGGGGTAGCCGATCTCGGCGACCTCGCCGTCGAAGCGGAAGGCCTGGCGCAGGTACGGCGTGCTGGCCGCGTTGGGCGAGACGAGCACGTCCCAGCGGTCGACGTCGCGCTGGAGGCGCTCCAGCCGGCCCTCGGGCGCCCACAGGACGTCCCAGTGGATCCGCTTGAGCGGCGTGCCGTGCCAGGTCTGGTAGTACAGGGTGCCCGCCGGCTTCTCCCACTCGACCTCGGTGTGGGTGTTGGCGATCAGCACGTCGCACGCCTCGAGCGCCGCGATGGACTCGGGGGAGCCCAGCTCGACGGTCGCCACGTCGGGCGGGAACGTCGCGGCATGGACCGGATCGGCCAGCCAGACGTGCTCGTGATCGCCCCCGGAACGCAGGAGCGCGGCGTGGATCGCGCGCGGGCTGTCGGAGAACCGGCCCGCGAAGCTGTTGTAGACGAAGCGCATGAAGGCGCAACACCATCGCAGGAGACGAACTTGGACCGCGTGCTTTGACCGCCCCGCTGCCCCTCAAGGTGGCCAACCTCCCCCGGCTCGCGGGCCGGGCGACCGTGCCGACGTACGACCGGACGGCGCTCACGCCTGCCGTCGTGCACCTCAGCGTCGGCTCCTTCCACCGCTCCCACCAGGCGGTGTACTTCGACGACCTGGCGCAGCGCGGGATCTCGCGCGACTGGGGCGTCGTCGGCGTCGGCCTGCGCCGCGCCGAGATGCAGGAGGCGCTCACCGCCCAGGACGGCCTCTACACCGTGCTCGAGCGCAGCGCCGCCGGCGACCGCGCCCGCGTCGTCGGCGCCATCCGCCGCTACCTCTTCGCGCCCCAGATGAGCTTCGCCGTCGTCGACGCGCTGGCCGATCCGCGCACCCGCGTCGTCACGCTCACCGTCACCGGCAACGGCTACCGGCCGAGCGCCGCCGAGATCGCGGCGGACGTCGCGCACCCGGACGAACCGGTCTCCGCGATGGGCTACCTCGTCGCCGGCCTGGCGCGCCGCCGCGCCGCCGGCATCGCGCCGTTCACCGTCCTGTGCTGCGACAACGTCCCCGGCAACGGCCCGATGGCCCGCCACGCGGTCGCCTCGCACGCCGAGCGCCGCGACCCGGCGCTCGCCGCGTGGATCGAGGAGCACGGCGCCTTCCCGAGCTCGATGGTCGACCGGATCACGCCGCGCACCGAGGACGAGCACCGCACGCTGCTGGCGTCGGAGTTCGGCATCGTCGACCGCTGGCCGGTCGTGACCGAGCCGTTCTCGCAGTGGGTGGTCGAGGACCGCTTCTGCGATGGGCGCCCGCCGCTCGACGAGGTCGGCGTGCAGATCGTCGACGACGTCGCGCCGTGGGCGCTGGCCAAGACGCGCCTGCTCAACGGCAGCCACTGCGCGCTCGGGCACCTGGGCGAGCTGGCCGGCCTGGAGACGATCGACGCCGCGATGGCCGACCCCGCGCTGCGCGCGTACGTCGAGTCGCTGATGGAGCGCGAGGTCGCGCCGCTGCTGCCGGACGTGCCGGGGCTCGACCTCGACGCGTACCGCGCGACGCTGCTGGAGCGGTTCGCCAACCCGGCGGTCGCCGACCGGCTCGCGCGGCTGCGCCGCAACGGCTCGGCCAAGATGCCCGTCCACGTCGCGCGCTCGATCGCCGAGTCGCGCGAGCGCGGCCAGGCGCACCCGCTGCTGACGCTGGCCGTCGCCGCGTGGCTGCAGTCGCTGCGCGGGGTCTCCGAGACCGGCCGCGCGCTGGAGCTGGACGACCCGCAGGCCGACCGGCTCCGTGCCCTCGCTGCGACCCGCGGCGGCGTGCGGATGCTGCTCACCGACCCGGCGCTCTTCGGCGACCTCTCGGGCGACGTGACGTTCGCCGACGAGGTCGAGCACGCGCTGGACGCGATGGCGCTGGACGGCGTGCGCGCCTCCATCGCCGCGGCGCTCGCCGGGCCGGACCGGGTCGTCGCGTGAGCGGCGGTGTGGAGCTCCTGCGGCCCTTCGACGCGGCCGCGGTCGAGGTGCTGCTCTGCGACGCGGACGGCAACCTGTTCCCGTCCGAGGAGCCGGCGTTCGTCGCCTCCACCGCGGTGACCAACCGGCTGCTCGCCGAGCTGGGGATCGACAAGCGGTTCGAGCCGGACGAGCTGCGCCGCGCCGCGGTCGGGCGGAACTTCCGCGCGACCGCGAGCGATCTGGCGGCCGAGCACGGCGTCGCGCTGCCGGACGACGTGCTGGCCGGGTGGGTCGACACCGAGCGGCGCGAGGTGATGGCCTACCTCGGCGAGGTGCTGGAGCCCGACGAGCGGGTGCGCGGGCCGCTGACGGCGATGGCGGAGCGGTACCGGCTGACGATCGTGTCGTCGAGCGCGCTGGCGCGGCTGGACGCGTGCTTCCGCGCGACGGCGATCGACGGCCTCTTCCCGGAGGACGTGCGGTTCAGCGCCGAGGACTCGCTGCCCGAGCCGACGTCGAAGCCGGATCCGGCGGTCTACGCGCACGCCGGCCGCGAGCTGGGCGTCGCGGGCGCGCAGGCGGTCGCGATCGAGGATGCGGTCTCGGGCGCCCTCTCGGCGGTCGGCGCGGGGTTCCCCGTGATCGGCAACCTGCTCTTCGTGCCGGAGGACGAGCGCGCGGGCCGCGCGGACGCCCTGCGCGAGGCGGGCGTCGTCGCGCTCGTCGACTCCTGGGAGCAGGTCGCGGAGCTGCTCGCCGGCTAAGGCGGCTAGGCCGCGACGGGCTGCGGCTGCGCGGCGGCGACCTGGTCGACCGTCGCGCGGACCTGGCCCGGCACGTCGGTGATCACGCCGTCGACGCCGAGCCGCAGCAGCCGGTCGACCTCGCCGGACGCGTTCGCCGTCCACCCGCGGACCGCGAGGCCCGCGTCGTGGGCGCGGACGACGAGCAGGCCGTCGATCGCGCGGTGCCAGACGCCGATGCCGTCCGCCCAGCGGGCGAGGCCGCGCAGGCGGCGGCTCGTCGCGGGGAGGTGGCGGAAGAGCGGGGCGACGCGGACGTCGGGCGACGCGGCCTTCATCCGCCGCAGCGCGTCCTGGTCGAACGACTGGACGGTCGCGCGCTCGGCCGCGCCGTGGCGGCGCAGGACGTCGATCACGCCGTGCTCCCACGCGGGGTCGGGGTCCTTGAGCTCGACGAGCAGGTTCGCCTGGTCGCCGTACCGGGCGACGACGGCGTCGAGGGTGAGCGGCCGGACGCGCGGGTCGAGCCGGTCGAGGTCCGCCCGGGTGCAGCGGGCGACGCGGCGGGCGTCGCCCGCCGTCCGCCACAGCGTCCGGTCGTGGACGATCACGAGCTCGCCGTCGCCGGTGGGGCGGACATCCAGCTCGAGGGTGTCCGCGCCGCAGGACAGCGCCAGGTCGTAGGCCTCGAGCGTGTGCTCGGGTGCGTCGGCCGAGGCGCCGCGGTGGGCGATGACCTCGACGGCCGGGCCGGTGGTGGACCACATGCCCGGGATGGTCGACGGGCGGGGCCGCGCCCATGTTGCCCCGCGGTGACGCGGTTGTGACCTTCCTGAGAAGCGAAGTGCCTGCTCAGGGCGCGAGATCGGCGACGAGCGCGCTGTGGTCGCTCAGGCCGTCGATCCGCCACTCGTGCGCGTACGCGCGGGCGAGGACCGCGACGTCGCGGACGAGGACGTGATCGAGCCGCCAGCCGCCCTTGTTCCCCGCGAAGGTCCACGTCCGCTCGGGGCCGTCGAGGAACGGGTCGCTCCACCCGTGCTCGGCGCGCAGCGTGTGGACGAGCGCGGACTCCGCCGCGTGCCACTGCTCGCCCCGCTCGGGCCGCAGCGTCCCGTTCGACGCGTGCGCGAACGTCAGGACCTCGCCGCCGGGCAGGTCGCGGCGGGGCGTGTTGAGGTCGCCGGCGAGCACGATGGGGGCGGGCCGGTCCTTCAGCCACGCGTACAGCGCCTCGTGGTGGCGCACCTTCGCCAGCTCCGGCGACGGCGAGATCGGCGAGTGCGTGCAGACGACGTCGAGCACGCCGTCCACCCGCGCCGCGACCGCGCGCTCGCGCCACGGCAGCTCCACCTCGATCGCGATCTCCTCCAGCGGCGCCCGGGTCGCGATCAGCACCCCGAGCCGCCGCGGCTTCGGCGGCGTGAACGTGTCGAGCGGCGTGACGGTGTGCTCCAGCCCCGCCTCCCCCAGCGCCTCCCGCCACAGCGGCAGCGTCGTCTTCGTCACCTCCTGCAGGCAGACGACGTCGGGCGCCGCCGACAGCACGGCGGCCGCCTGCTCGGGGTGGCGCTTGACGCGGCCGGCGACGTTCCAGGTCAGGAGCCTCAACGGGCCCGGGAGCGTGCCAGGTTCCAGCCGCCCCAGCCGTCCGGCGCCGGCGCGGCGGGGGCGAGCCGGGGCGGCAGCGCGGGGCGGGCGTCGGCCGAGAG
>Ga0196960_10000604_pt1 | contig 11600 bp, 12 predicted proteins | sample S3v_5metaG_FD_183187 | JGI IMG/M metagenome (GOLD analysis project Ga0196960, IMG submission 183187) | Soil microbial communities from Anza Borrego desert, Southern California, United States - S3+v_5 | ecosystem: Environmental > Terrestrial > Soil > Desert | place: USA: California | collected... | reverse complement strand
CGGCCGAGCCGGACAACTCGGTCGCGTGGCGCGCCGTCGCCGCGGCGGCCTCGGGCGCGGAGGCGACCTCCGCCCGGCGGCGGGTCGAGGCGCTCGATCCCCTGCCCTTCAGGCGCAGCAGCGGCCGCTCCACCAGGTAGTAGCTCGCGGCCGCGGCGGGGATCGCCAGCGCGAGCGTGAAGAGCGTGAGCCACACGACGCCCGAGCCGGGCAGCCACGTGTCCGCGCCCTCGCGGCTCAGCCACCGCATCAGCGGCATGTGCCACAGGAAGAGGCCGTAGGAGATCAGCCCCATCCACCCGGCGACCCGGTGCGCCAGCAGCCGCCGCGGCAGCCCGCCGGACGCGCCGCCGAACACCGCCGGCGCCAGCACCAGCACGGCGATGACGAGGTAGAGGACGTGCTCGGCCAGGAACTGCGCGCGGGTGTCGGGGAACGCCATCCCGCGCGGCAGGTCGAGCGGATACGCGGCGATCAGGAAGACCACGCCCGCCGCGGCCCACAGCACGCCCGGCCGCCGCGCCACGAAGGCCAAGGGCCGCGAGCGCGCCTCGCGCCCCTCGGCCGCCACGCTCACCGTCGCGCACGCCATCCCCGCCGCGAACCACGCGAAGGTACAGAGGATCGTGTTGTGGATCATCCCGTCCAGCGGCACCAGCCCGCGGGCGACCACGCTCGCCAGCGCCAGCGCGCCCAGCACCGCCAGCTCGATCCGCACCGACCGGCCCGCCACGCGCCCGATCGCCGCGGCGATGAGCGGCAGCAGGAGGTAGAACGTCACCTCGACGCAGAGCGACCACGCCGGTTCGATCCCGAGGAAGAACGTGTCCTTGGAGTAGACGGTGAGGAAGAGGTAGGCCTTCCACCAGTCGCCCTCCCAGAAGCCGACCAGGCCCGGCCACAGCGCGAGCAGCGTCAGCGCCACCCAGTAGGCCGGGACGATCCGCAGCGCGCGGCGCCACAGGTACGGGCCGAGCCGGATCGCCGGCCGCCCCTGCATCCGGGCGGCGACGTACGGGCGGTAGAGCAGGAAGCCGGACAGGACGAAGAAGAGCGTCACGCCGACGTTCATCCGCGCCGTCAGGCCGCCGATCTCGTTCGTCTCGCTGAACGTCGAGATCGAGCCCGCGTGGGTGCCCACGACGAGCAGCGCGGCGATCGCGCGGGTGCCGTCCAGGAGCGGGAAGCGCGGGTTGCCGCGCGGCGGCGCGACGGCGTCCGGGACGGCGCCCGTGCTGTCGACCGCTCCCACGGGTCCCACGGCGGGCGCCATCGCTACCGCTTGCGCACCCGGATGACGCAGTTCCACGAGGCGACCTCGCGGAGGCCCGGCACCTTCATGATCGCCTTGAGCTTCGGCCAGTACCGCGGCTCGACGTCCTCGATCACGAGGTTCGGGCGGGAGCGGACCTCGCGCAGCGTCGTCCCGATGTGGACGGCCCACAGCCCCTCGCCGTACCGGTTCTTGCGCGGCGGGCCGTGGCGCTTCTCGTACAGCCGCGGCCCGCGCTCGGGGCCGAGGAAGTGGTAGGGCGACATGTCGTGCCCGCCCCACGGCGAGTACCAGTTCGTCCAGGAGATGTAGCCCCAGCCGCCGGGCTTCAGGATCCGCTCGATCTCGCGGATCACCGCCGGCGTGTCGGGGGTGTGCTCGAGCAGGTTCGAGCAGAACGCGCCGTCGTACGAGCCGTCCTCGAAGGGGAGCGCGCCGGCGTCACCGAGCATCCAGCCCTCGGGCGGGCCGCCGGGGAGGAAGATCTCCTCCTCGGAGTTGTCGAGCGGCGTGACGTCCGCGCCGCGGGCCCGCAGCGCGCGGGTGTAGTAGCCCGGGCCGCAGCCGAGGTCGACGACCTTCTGGCCGGTCAGCGGGCCGTAGCGGCGGTCCAGGTCGGCGGCGGCGTCGCGCGCCACCACGGTGTAGAACGGGACCGGGTCCGCGACCTCGTTGCGGAAGAGCGTCCACAGCTGGCGCTTCTTCGCCAGGCCGGTCAGGACGGGCGGCTCGGGCCGCTGCTGCTCCTGCGTGCTCATCAGTACGGCCAGGGCCCGGACGTGTGGCCCAGCAGGCGCGCGACCGGGCGCAGCTTGGCGACGATCAGCGCCTTCACGATCACGTTCCGCACGAACCACGGCAGCTGCGCCGCCTGGCGGGCCAGGTTGGCCAGCCACGCGCGGCCACCGAGATCCTCGCGGCGGAACTCGGCCATCGACGTCGAGCGCCCGACGTACCGCCACTTGCGCCCGAGGAACGTCACCTTGAGCAGCGCGAGCGTCACGCCGATCGAGCTGAACGAGTCGTGGACGAGCATCGTCCCGGCGCGCTGGACGCGGTCGCCCCACGCGGTGAGGTCGTAGTGGGCGAACCGGAAGCTGTGCGCGCCGTCGACGTAGAGCACCGCCAGCTCGCCCGGCACGTCGCCCAGCGCCTCCTCGGCCTTGCGGCGCACGTGCGTGACCCGGTCGCTGACGCCGTGGGCGGCGAGGTTGGCGGTGAACTGCTCGAAGTCGGACTGGCCGGCGTCGGCGTCCTCGCTCGTCTCCTGCGGCGCGCGGTCGACGCCCAGGTGCGGGTCGATCGCGACGACCTCGACGCCCTCGGACGCGGCCTGCGCGAGCACGATCGTCGACTTGCCGCGGAACGAGCCGATCTCGACGATCCGCTCGCCGGCCGGGACCCGCCGCGCCGCGGCGGCCAGCCGGCCCGCCTGCGCGTCGGTCAGCCAGCCCTCGACCTGGGATGGAGAGAGGGTCGCGGTCATGCCGCCGCCTGCGTGCTCATGCGACCGGACCGTAGCGCCAGCGCGAGCGCCCCGAGCGCCGCCACCGCCTGGAGGGCGAGGACGACCGCGGCGAACGAGACGAGATCGAGGTCGCTCAGCGTGAGCAGGAACGGCTCGGCGACCGCGACGACGCCGAGGATCCACAGGAACCCGGTCATCCGCAGCGCGAGCATGTACTGGACCGCGAGGTAGGCCGTCGCGAGCAGCGCCATCGCGGCGCCGAGGACGACGAGCGCGTCGGCGGCGGTCGTGTACTCCTCGCCGAACGCGACGCGCAGGAGCAGCGACGGGACGGCGAGGAAGACGAGCAGCGCGGGCACCGTGACGAGGCCGAGGATCGTCAGCGTGCGCAGGAAGACCGGCCGCGGGTCGAGGCCGGCGGCGGCGCGGCGGGTCGCCTCGGGGAGCAGGTAGAGGCCGACGCCGATCGCGACCCACACGACGAGCTTGGCGGCGACGACCGCGGCGGCGTACGCGCCGGCGGCGTCCTCGCTCATCTGGTGCTTGGCGACGATGACGTCCACGTTCTGCAGCGCGGCGAGGAAGATCAGACCGACGATCGGGGCCCAGCCGCCGGAGACGAGGCTTGCGAGCGTCCGTGGCCGGGGCTCGGCGGCGCCGTCGCCCGCGGCGGTGATCAGCCGCGCGACGATGCCGGTGAGGATCACCGCGGTCAGAGCCATGGAGAGCGGCGTGCCGAGGTAGGCGCCGGTCATCCCCGCGCCCGCGGCGACGAGGACGAGGCCGAGGATCAGCCGCCCGACCGCCTCCAGCACGATCGACTGGCCGACCGCCGCGTACCGCTGGAGCCCCTGCAGCGCGCCGCGCAGGACGCCCAGCACCATCCACAGGATCCCCGTGGGGAGGATCGCCGCGGCGGCCCACGGGTGCTCGGGGACGGCGATCAGCTCGGCGATCTCCTGGCGGAAGATGATCGAGACGGCGGTCACCGCCACGCCCGCCAGCGCGAGCTGCCTGAGCCATCGTCGTGTCGTCCGCGCGACCGAGGCCGCGTCGCCCAGCTCGTCGAGCGCGGTCTCGCGCGCGACCGCGACCTGCAGCGCGCTGCCGGCGACGGCGAGGATCGTGAAGGTGGAGAGCAGCGCGCCCAGCGCGCCGTAGTCGCCGACGCCCAGCAGGCGCGCGAAGACGACGGTGAAGACGATCGCGATCGCGTTGGCGCTGAGCGTCGCGAGCGCCATGCCGGCGGCCTTCGCGGTCTCCGAGCGGCTCAGCTCCGCGCGCACCGACGGCCGCGCCTCGCCCGCCGCGCGCTCGAGCACCTCGAGGTTCTGCTCGGCGGTCCGCTCCCACGTGAACCCGCGGGCGCGGGCCTGCGCCTGCTCGCCCAGCTCGGCGCGCCGGTCGTGGTTGCTCACCAACGCCCGGACGCGCTCGCCCAGCTCCTCGGGCGTCTCGGCCAGCAGCCCGGTCTGCTCGTCGACGATCGACTCGTTGAGCCCGCCGACCCGCAGCGCCGCGCTCGGCGTGCCGACCGTCGCGGCCTCCATCACGGTCAGGCACCAGCCCTCGGCCGACGACGCGGTGAGGTTCACCCACGCCTTGCCGTAGAGCGCGTACTTCTCCTCCTCGGTGACGAAGCCGTGGAGCGTGACGCGGTCGGTCAGCCCGCGCTCGGCGATCTCCTGCTCGAGCACCGGGCGGTGGTCGCCGTCGCCGGCGATGTCCAGGTGCGCGTCCGGGATCGACGCGAGCACGTCGAGCACGACCTCGATCCGCTTGTACTGCTTGAGCCGGCCGAGGTAGAGGAGGTGCGGCGTCTCGGACCGCTCGCCGCCCGGGAAGGGGGGAGCGTCGATGCCCAGGTACGCGACGTGCAGGTTCTCGCGCGGGATGCCCAGCTCGACGAGGTCGGTCCGCGCGGCGTCGGAGATGGTGAGGACCGGGATGTGGCGGTAGAGGAGCGTCAGCGGCGCGCGCTCGGCGATCAGCGCCGCGACCTTCCCCTTGGCGCCCATCTCGGCGACGTAGTGGTCCTGGTGGACGTGGTGGATCAGCGCGACGGTCGGCGCCTTGAGCCACCACCAGGCGGGCGTGCAGAACGCGATCCCGTTGACGACCTCGAGCACGACGTCCGCGTCGCGGCCCACGCCGCGGAGGGTGGCGAGCGCGGCGCGCGGGAAGACGGTCATCCGCGACCCCATGCGGTGGATCGTCAGGTTCGGGGCGAGCTCCTCGACCGGCTTCGCGCCCGGGTAGTCGCCCGCGATGACGGTGACGCGGTGGCCCCAGGCCAGCCAGCGGGCGACCTGGCCGTAGAGGTTGGTGCCGGTCCCGCCCCCCTGAGGGTGGGTCCAGTCGCGGTCGGTGAGGAGCAGGATGTGCACGGCGGTCGGCGAGGCTACAGCGCCTCCCGCCGGAAGGGGAACTAGAGTTCCCGCCGTGCCGCGTCTTGCGACCCTCATCTCCGTCTTCGTGCTCGCCCTTCCGGGCGCCGCCTTCGCCCAGGGCGCGGGCGACGACCAGTACCAGGATCCGTTCGGCGACGAGCCGGCGCAGAACGACGGAGGCTCGGGCGGCGGCGACGACGGGCTGAGCGACGAGCCGACCGTTCCCGGCGACGGCGGCGGGTCCGGCGGCGGCTCGGGCTCCTCGGGCTCCGGATCGTCCGGCTCCGGCTCCTCGGGCTCCGGCTCGGCGGGCTCGACCGCGCCCGCGACCGGCACCACCGCTTCGCCGAGCACCGCGTCGGCCACCCCGGCCGCGAGCGGCGAGCAGCTGCCGAACACCGGCTCGGATCCGCGCTTCCTCTTCCTCCTGGGCGCGGCCTTCGTGCTCACGGGCGCGGGGCTCCGGCTCCGCACCATCGACCCGGACGCGTTCTAGCCGCCGCGAGCCCGCGCCGGGCTCGCCACGGTCCTACGCTGACGTCCCAGGGATGCCGACGACCGTCGTGGACAGCACGTCGCCCGAGCAGACCGCCGCGCTGGCGGCGGACGTCGCCGCGCGGCTGCGGCCCGGCGACGTCGTCCTCCTGCGCGGGGAGATGGGCGCCGGCAAGACGACGTTCGTTCGCGGCGCCGCCCGCGCGCTGGGGTACGACGGCGCGGTGACGAGCCCGACGTTCACGATCGGCCGCCGGTACGAGACCGGCCGCGTCCCGATCGCCCACGTCGACCTGCACCGCCTCGCCTCGCTGGACGAGGAGGAGCCCGACCTGCTCGACGACTACGTCAACGACGAGCACGTCGCGTTCGTCGAATGGCCCGAGATCGCTGGAGACACGCTCGTGTCTCGCGCGCGGGTAACTCTGGAGCACGCCGGCGGCGACACGCGCCGGGTCACGGTGGAGTGGCCCGAGTGACCACGCTGCTGGCCTTCGACACCGCCACGCCCGCCACCGCCGTCGCCCTGCTGGGCGAGGGAGCCGAGCGTGAGCTGCGCCACGACCCCGCGCCCGGCGAACGCCCCGGCCACGCCGCGCAGCTCCTGCCGCTCGCGCACAGGTTGCTCGCAGAGGCGGGCCTGACCTTCGCCGACCTGGACCGGATCGCGGTCGGCACCGGCCCGGGCACGTTCACCGGGCTGCGGATCGGCGTCGCGACCGCCCGGGCGCTCGCGCAGGCAGCGAGCGCCGAGCTCACCGGCGTCTCGACCCTCCAGGCCCTCGCCGCGGCCGCGGCAGCCCAGGCGCCCGACGGCCGCGTCCTGGCCGTCCTCGACGCCCGCCGCGGCGAGGCGTTCACCGCCCTCTACGAGCACGGCGCCGAGCTCTCCCCGCCCGCCGCCGTGACCCCCGGGATCCTCGCCACGATGGCGCGCGCCGACGCGCTGGCGGTGGGGGACGGAGCGGTACGCTTCCGGGACGTGCTCGCACCGTCAGGGATCGGCGTGCCGGCCGACGGCGACCCGCTCCACCGCGTGAGCGCCCTGGCCCTCGCGCGCCTGGCCGCGAGCGCCCCCGCCTCCGTCGACGCCGCCGTCACCCCCGACTACGTCCGCGTCCCCGACGCCGAGCTGACCCGGCGGCGCAAGGAGGAGGCCGCCGCGTCGTGAGCCTCCAGGTCCGCCGCCTCACGTACGCCGACCTCCCGCAGGTCATCTCCATCGAGCGCCGCGCGTTCCCCGCGCCGTGGTCGCTGGCGATGTTCGTGCTGGAGCTCTCCAAGTCGTCCGGCGTCTGCCTCTGCGCGGTCGACGGCAAGCGCGTCGTCGGCTACCTGATCTGCAGCCGCTACGACGTCGTCTGGCACATCATGAACGTGGCGGTCGACCCCGACCTGCAGGCCACCGGCATCGGCTCGATGCTCCTCACGCACCTCTTCGCGGAGATCGACGGGGACCGTCCGTCCTCGCGGTACACGCTGGAGGTGCGCCGTTCCAACGCCCATGCGATCCGGCTGTACGAGCGGTTCGGCTTCCTCGGCGCGGGCCTGCGCCGGCGCTACTACCAGGACAACGGGGAGGACGCCCTGATCATGTGGCGCACGCCGGCCACGCTCGACGGGCGGCTGGACGACATCCCCGCCGCGGGCCCCGTCCCGCTCTCGCAATGAGCGCCGCCGCGGCCCCGACGATCCTCGCCATCGAGACGAGCTGCGACGACACGTGCGCGGCCGTCGTCACCGGCGATCAGATCCGCAGCAACGTCATCTCCTCGCAGGGCATCCACGACCGGTACGGCGGCGTCGTCCCCGAGGTCGCCTCCCGCCACCACCTGGAGCTGGCGAACGTCGTGGTGGACGACGCGCTCGCCCGCGCGGGCGCCACGCTCGACGACGTCGACCTCGTCGCGGTCACGCAGGGGCCGGGCCTCGTCGGCGCGCTCCTCGTGGGCGTCGCCACCGCGAAGGCGATCGCGGCGGCGCGCGGCCTCCCGCTCGCGTCCGTCGACCACCTCCAGGGCCACGTCGCGGCCAACTTCCTCACCACCGGCGACGGGCCGGAGGACAAGCCGCTCGAGCCGCCGTTCCTCTGCCTGATCGCCTCCGGCGGCCACACGTTCCTTGCCAACGTCACCGAGCACGACGGCTTCACCGTGCTCGGCCGGACGCTCGACGACGCGGCGGGGGAGGCGTTCGACAAGGGCGCCCGCATGCTCGGGCTTCCCTACCCGGGCGGCCCGCACCTCGAGAAGCTCGCCCGCGACGGCGACCCGAGCGCGTTCACCTTCCCCACCGGCCGCGGCGTCAGCGGCCTGGACTTCTCCTTCGCCGGCCTGAAGACCGCGCTGCTCTACAAGATCCGCGACCTGGGCGGCGGGAGCGACCCCTCAGCCCTCGACGACGCCACCCGCGCGAACCTCGCCGCCGCGTACCAGCACGCGATCGTGGAGTCGCTCGCGCGCCGCTGCGAGCAGGCCCTCGCGCAGAGCGGCACCGACCGGCTCGCGGTCGGGGGCGGAGTGGCCGCCAACGGGCCGCTGAGGGACCGTCTCGCGACGCTCGGCGTCACCCTCAAGGTCCCCCCACGGGCCCTGTGCACCGACAACGCCGCGATGATCGCCAGCGCCGCCCGGTTCGTGCCACCGCACCCGTTTCCGGAGTACCTCGCCATGGACGCTTATGCGACGGGCGAGCGCGGGTTGTGACCGCCGATGTGAGACGGCTCACGCTGTACGGCAGGCCGGGGTGCCATCTCTGCGACGACGCCCGCGCGATCCTCGATCGGGTGGGGGCGCCGTACCGCGTCGTGGACATCGACCAGGACGACGATCTGCTCAAGAAGTACCTGGAAAGGATCCCTGTCGTGACCCTCGACGGGGACGAGCTGTTCGAGCTCTTCGTGGACGAGAAGTCGTTGAGGGCGCAGCTAGAGTGAACCGACGTGACCTCCCTGGGATCTCCCATCGACCACTCCAACGGCACGGTCGCCGTCGAGCGTCTCTCGCTCGGGGTCGCCGCCCGTCTCTCCCGCTATCTGCAGGTCCTCACGCAGGCCAAGAAGATGGGCAAGGAGACGATCTCCTCGCAGGAGCTCTCCGACTACACGCACGTCAACTCGACGCAGATCCGCCGCGATCTCTCGGGCTTCGGCAAGTTCGGCAAGCGCGGGGTGGGATACAACGTCGACTCGCTCGTCTCGCAGATCCGCAAGATCCTGCGCACCGCCGGCCAGCACAACATCGCGCTCGTCGGCGCCGGCAACCTCGGCCGCGCGATCGCGTCCAGCGACATCTTCGCCGACCACGGCTTCCAGGTCGTCGCGATCTTCGACGGCGACGAGGAGAAGGTCGGCACCAACGTCGGCGCCCAGACCGTCCGCGCCATCGAGGATCTCGAGCGGATCGTCAAGGAGGAGGACGTGGTCGTCGGCGTCCTCGCCGTGCCCGGTGCAGCCGCCCAGAGCATCGCCGACGAGCTCGTAGCCGCGGGCGTGAAGATCATCTTCAACTACTCCGAGGCCCTGCTCCAGGTCCCGCCGGAGGTCACGGTCCACACCAGCAGCCCGGCCGTCGATCTCCTGTATGCGCTGTACTTCTACCTGACGTGATCGACCTCGCCGCCGCGTACGAGGCGTTCGGTGCCTCTGTGGACGGCACCGTCGGCCTCGAAGAGGAGTTCGCCATCTGCGATCCGCAGACGCTCGAGCTCGTTCCCCGCTTCGAGGAGCTGCGGGACGCGGCGGACGGTGCGCTCGCCGAATCCATCTCCGGCGAGCTGATCCGCTCCGAGATCGAGATCCGCTCCGGCCGGGGCGAGACGCTGGCCGACGCGCTCGCGCTCCAGGCCGGCCACCGCCGCGCGCTGTTCGCGTTGGCGGCGCAGTGCGGCGTGCGGCTCGGCGCCACCGGCACGCACGCGGTGAGCGACTACCGCGAGCAGGCGTTCATCGACACCGAGCACTACCGCCGCGTCGCGGACGGTCTCCAGTGGGTCGCCAAGCGCAACAACACCTTCTCGCTGCACGTCCACGTCGGCGTGCAGGGCGCGGACCGCGCGATCGCCGTCTGCGATCGCCTGCGCCCGGTCCTTCCGACGCTCCTCGCGCTCTCCGCCTCCTCCCCGTTCTACGACGGGATGAACAGCGGCCTGTCCTCCGCGCGGACGCAGATGTTCACCAAGACCTTCCCGCGCTGCGGCGTCCCCGACCACTACGGGGACTGGCAGGCGTACTCGGACTACATCGACCTGCTGATCCGCACGCGGTCGATCGTCGAGTACACGCAGGTGTGGTGGTCGGTGCGGCCGCACTTCGGCTTCGGCACCGTCGAGGTCCGCATCTGCGACGCGCAGCCGACGGCGGGGGAGAGCGACGCGCTCGCCTCGCTCATCACCGCGTGCGTGCTCCAGGCCGCCGCGGACGTCGACGCGGGCGTGCCGTACGAGGCGGTGCCCGGCCGGCTGGTCGAGGAGAACATGTGGCGCGCGCTGCGGAACGGCATGGACGGCAAGCTGCTCGATCTCGCGCGGTTCGTCGAGGTCGACGCGCGCGCGTCGGTCGAGGAGCTGCTCGTGTGGACCGCGCCCGCGCGCGAGGCGCACGCGCTGGGGGAGCCGGCGCTGCGCGAGCGCAACTCCACGCAGCGCCAGCGCGCGCTGATCGCGGAAGGGCTGTCGCCCCGCGACGTCTACGCTCAGACCGTCCAGGAGACCGAAGCGACCTACGCACAGGAGGTCCCCGCAGCATGAGCACCCCCGAGAACCAGCAGCAGCCCACCGAGGAAGAGCTCCGCGCCGCGTACGAGGCGGAGATCAAGAAGCTCCGCGTCGAGGACGTGCTCCTCCAGACGGTGGTCTCCCTCATCAACCTCGCGGGCCGCAAGGCGGGCCTCGCCGAGGGCGCCGAGGACGAGCAGGATCCCGCGCAGCTCCAGAAGGCGATCGACGGCGCGATGGCGCTGCTGGAGCTGGTCGAGGACCAGCTCCAGCTCCAGGAGGCCTCGCAGATCCGTCAGGCGCTGTCGCAGCTCCAGATGGCCTTCGCGCAGATGACCGGCGGCGCGCAGCCGGGCGGCGGCCCGGCCGGCCCCGGCGATCCCGCGGGCGGCGCTCCGGGCGGCCAGCCCGGCGGCTCCTCCTCGCAGACCGGCGGCGGCGCCTCCCGCCTCTGGGTCCCCGGCCAGTAGCTCACGCCGCTGCGTGACGCTTTTGTCCCGGTATGCGGGACAAAGGCGTCACACGATGCCCGAGACTGCGCGCGGTCCGTCCCCGCGGGTAGGCTCGCGCCGTGGGAACCGGTGCAGATCGTCTGCCGCCAGCGCGGCGGACTGGACCGAGTTCGTGAAGCGATGACCGCCGCGGCTTGGTGATCTCACGCGCGCAGGCGCTGGCGTTCCGCGCCGCGCGGCACGGGCAGGGGGAGCGGCGCGACGTGCCGCTCGCCGAGGCCGCCGCGGTGCCGGTGTCGGACTTCGCCCGCGGTGCGGCGCTGCTGGCGCTCGCCGCCCGCTCGTCGTCGGTGACGCGTGAGGGGTACGTCGCGGCCGTCGACTCGGGGGAGCTGGTCGTCGGCTTCACGCTCCGCGGCGCGCTCCACTTGGTCGCGCCCGGTGACGTGCCGCTGTTCGGCCCGGCGCTGCTCTCCGGCGACGACGCGGAGCTCGGGGCGCAGCTCGGGCAGCAGGTCCAGCGCGTGTGCGCGGAGTACGGCCTCTCGCCGCGCGCGGCGCTCGACGACGTCGCCGACGCGGTCCGCGCCGTGCTCGACGGCGGCGCCGCGCTCACCAAGGACGAGCTCCACGCCGCGCTACGCGAGCGGGTGCGGCCGGAGCTGATGCCGTGGTGCAAGGGCTGCGGCTCGCACCACGTCGCGCCGATGCTCTGGCGGTACGGCGGCACCGCCGCCGGGATGCGCGCCGACGCCGAGCGCCGCTTCCTCCTCGGGGCGCCGCCCGCCGCGGCCGCTGACCCGCTCGAC
>Ga0196960_10000603_pt1 | contig 11604 bp, 12 predicted proteins | sample S3v_5metaG_FD_183187 | JGI IMG/M metagenome (GOLD analysis project Ga0196960, IMG submission 183187) | Soil microbial communities from Anza Borrego desert, Southern California, United States - S3+v_5 | ecosystem: Environmental > Terrestrial > Soil > Desert | place: USA: California | collected... | reverse complement strand
GCCGAGCGGGTCCCGCCGGACCCGCGGACGGGAGGACGGACTCCCGATGCGGCCGGCTCCACCACCGGCGCCAGGCCGCCAGGAGCCCGCGAACGGCACGAGGGGCGCCGGACCGCAGTCCGACGCCCCTCGGGACGTTCCACGCGCCCAGGGGCGCGTCGACGTTCCTCCTGCGGGGGCGGAACGTTCCTACCCGGCGACGACGTCGATCGTCAGCTGAGAGGTCACCTCGGGGTGCACCCGCACGGTGACGGAGTGCTGGCCCGTGGTCTTGATGCTGCTGGGCAGCTCGATCCGGCGACGGTCCAGCTCCGGGCCGCCGGCCGCGGTGACCGCAGCGGCGACGTCGGCGGTGGTGACCCGGCCGAACAGGCGGCCGCCGTCACCGGCACGGGCCGGCACCCGGACGGTCAGCCCGTTGAGACGACCGGCCAGGGCCTGGGCCTCCTCGAGGGACCGCACGTCGCGGGTGGCACGTGCCCGGCGCAGGGACTCGACCTGCTTCTCGGCACCACGGGTGGCGACGATGGCCAGCCCGCGGGGGAGGAGGTAGTTGCGGCCGTAACCGCCCTTGACCTCGACGGTGTCGCCGGAGGACCCGAGACCGGTGACCTCCTGCGTGAGGATCAGCTTCATCGTGCTCATGGTCAGCGCGCCGTGGAGGTGTAGGGCAGCAGCGCCATCTCACGGCTGTTCTTCACAGCCGTGGCGACGTCCCGCTGGTGCTGGCTGCAGTTGCCGCTGACGCGGCGGGCACGGATCTTGCCGCGGTCGGAGATGAACTTCCGCAGCAGGGTCGTGTCCTTGTAGTCGACGTAGGTCGCCTTGTCCTTGCAGAACTGGCAGACCTTCTTCTTGGGCTTGCGAACAGGAGGCTTGGGCACCGGAGTTCTCCAGTAAGTGAGGGAATGGAACGGCCCCCTCGCAGGGCCCCGCGGCGAGCGGAGCGAGGCGTGGGGGGCGAGGGGGTCCTTCTAGAAGGGCGGCTCGTCGGACGGACCGGCCGGCGTGGACCACGGGTCGCTCGACCCGCCGCCACTGAAACCGCCACCGCCACCGCCACCGCCGGCACCGCCGAATCCGCCGCCACCGCCGCCGCCCTCACTGCGCGCTGCGCGGGTGACCTTGGCCGTGGCGTAGCGCAGCGAGGGGCCGACCTCGTCGACCTCGAGCTCGACGACGGTGCGCTTCTCGCCTTCCTTCGTCTCGAACGAGCGCTGCTTGAGGCGGCCGCTGACGATGACGCGCGATCCACGGGTGAGCGACTCGGCGACGTTCTCCGCCGCCTGGCGCCACACGTTGCAGCGGAGGAACAGCGCTTCGCCGTCCTTCCACTCCTGCGACTGGCGGTCGAACGTGCGGGGGGTCGACGCCACGGTGAAGTTGGCGACGGCAGCGCCCGACGGCGTGAAGCGCAGCTCCGGATCGGCGGTGAGGTTGCCGATGACGGTGATGACGGTCTCGCCGGCCATGGTCAGTGGACCTCGGGCCGCATCAGCTTCGTGCGGAGCACCGACTCGTTGAGGTTCAGCTGCCGGTCCAGCTCCTGGACGGCGGCCGGCTCGGCCTGGATGTCGATGACGGCGTAGATGCCCTCGACCTGCTTGTTGATCTCGTATGCCATCCGGCGACGGCCCCAGATCTCGGTCTTGACGGTGCCACCGGAGTTGGTGACCACGGTCAGGAACCGGTCGAGCGAGGGCGCGATGGTGCGCTCCTCGAGTTCGGGGTCGAGGATGACCATCAGTTCGTAATTGCGCACGGAGAACCCCACCTCCTCTGGTCTCGGCGGCTGCAGGCACTCTGCAGCAGGAGGGTCGTACATGCGTTGCGCGCCCCGGCAGGCTCGAACGAGAGCCGGAACGCGCGGTCCCAGGCTACCAGTGGTGCGCCGAGAGGCTCCGGTGGCCGTTCCCGTGCGGACCGGTCCGTGCCGGCCGAGGCGCGCATCGACGATGCTGGGATGCAGGCGGTGGGGCTGGACGTGGCACCGGCATCCGAGGAGCACGCATGACTTCGCACCCGATCGGCGTACACGTCGGACCGGGCCTCACCGACGACGGTGAGGTGGATCGCGGCGGACCGGTGGCCCGCGCGGCGGAGATGGACGCCGACGGGGTCCAGGTGTTCCTCGCCGACCCCCAGGGCTGGGCGGCCCCGAGACCGCGACCGGACGCCGAGACCCTGCTCGGGTCGGGGCTCGCCGTCGTCGTCCACGCCCCCTACGTCCTCAACGTGGCGACGACCAACAACCGGATCCGCATCCCGAGCCGCAAGCTGCTGGCGAAGCACGCCGCGGCCGCGGCCGCGGTCGGGGCTCGCGGGCTCGTCGTCCACGGCGGGCACGTGCTCGCGTCCGACGACCCGGCCGCCGGTGTCGACAACTGGCGCAAGACGTTCGCCCGGCAGGCCGACGACGGCGGTTTCCCGCTCCCGGTGCTCATCGAGAACACCGCCGGCGGCGGCAACGCCATGGCCCGGGACCTCGACGCGCTCGCCCGGCTCTGGGACGCGGTGGGCGAGTTCGGAGCCGGCTTCGTCCTGGACACGTGCCACGCCTGGGCCGCCGGGTGGGATCTCGGCACCGCCGTCGCCGACGTCCGGGCCGTGACCGGGCGGATCGATCTCGTGCACCTCAACAACAGCCGGGACCCCGCCGGCTCCAGCCGGGACCGGCACGCGCCACTGGCTGCCGGGGAGATCCCGACCGAGCTCCTGCTGGAGGTGGCGCGGGCGGCCGACTGCCCCGTGGTGCTGGAGACCCCGGGGGACGAGGCGGCGCACGCCGAGGAGATCGGGCTCCTGCGGGAGGCCCTCTGACCCTCGTCGACCTACCGGCCGGCACCGCCCCCAGCAGCCGCACCCCGGCTGCGTCGAGCCGGTGCGCCATGCCCGCGCGGAGCCCTCCGGGCCCCCCTCGGCACGACCACGACATCGGGAGCGTGGTCCAGCGGTCCACCGGCAGGATCGTCGACCCCCGGCCAGCTGTTCCGGACGACGTCCCGGTCGGGGTCGAGGACGTCACGCACGACGAGCGCCATGAGCACGAGAACGGCGACGTCGCGCAGGACCACCGCGAGCAGGAACCACTCGACCTCGACACCCTGGTTGTCCGCCCCGAGGTACCAGAGGAGGCGGGGCACCCACAGCAGCGCCTCGGTGGCCTGCCAGAGCAGCAGCGCCCGCCACGAGGGGCGGGCCAGGACCGCCAGCGGCAGCAGCCAGAGCGAGTACTGGGGGCTCCACACCTTGTTGGTGAGCAGGAAGACGGCGACCAGCAGGAAGGCCACCTGCGCCACCCGGGGCCTGACCGGGGCCGACAGCGTCAGCCAGCCGACGGCGGCTGCACCGGCCAGCAGCGTCACGGCCACGGCGGCATTGAGGACCGTGGGCGTCTGGCCCTCGGCCAAGGGACCGTCGAGGAGCCGGTTCCCGGACAGGTGCAGGCCCAGGTTCCACAGGCTGTCGGGATCGGCGGGGCGGACGCTGTTGAGCCGGAAGAAGCGGCTCCAGTTCTCCGGCGCCAGCACGGCGACGGGCAGGTTGACCACGCCCCAGGCGACGGCGGCCGCGGTCGCCGCCCGCACCCACGGCCGCAGCAGGCCGGCGCGCAGGCACAGCAGGAACAGGGCGGCCAGCACGAGGACGGGATACAGCTTGGCGGCCACACCGAGGCCGAGCAGCACCCCCGCCAGGACCGGCCACCGGCGCGCCCAGGCCCACATGCCCGCCGTGGCCAGCGCGACCGCGAAGAGGTCCCAGTTGGTGAACGCGTGCACGAACAGCAGCGGGGACAGCCCGAACATCGCCGCATCCCACGGCCGCCGGCCGGCCAGCGCCAGCAGCGCACGGACCACCAGGAGCGCGCAGCCGGTCAGCAGCAGGCAGGTGACCACGTAGTAGCTCTGCACCGGGGGCACCGACGGCAGGAGCGCCGACGCGGTGGCCGCCCGGTCGTAGGCAGCCGCCAGTCCCGCTGCCGCGGCCATGAAGCCTCCGGTGAGGACCGGGTACTCGACGTCGCTGTCGAGGTAGGGGAGCGCACCGTCGTCCAGGTCGTGCGAACCGAACAGGGGCACCGTGTCGGAGTAGCAGAAGTGGGTGTACTGGACGTGCCCCGTCCAGTTCCCGTCGGCGCACGGCGCCTGCTTGATCCACGCCAGCGCCAGCACCACGGTGGCGAACAGCAGGCAGACGCGCAGCGGCGTCCAGAACAGGGCCCGACCGGTGACGGCGAACCGCCCCCAGGGGCCGCCCACGACCTCGCTGGCCTGCGCGACGACCGGGTCCGACCACGAAGGGACGACCCGGTCGGGACGGGACGCGGCAAGCCTTCCGGCGGGCGGGCCCGGCGGGGGAGACGCCACGGGCCCGTCCGCGGCGGCGGACGGGCCCGTGGGGTGACTGCTCATGCGAGCAGTGTGCTGGACGGGTCAGTTGGCCGGTGGCACCACGAGGGGGGCGGGCACGCCCTCGGCGTCGGGCAGATTCGGCAGGTTCGGCAGGTTCTGGCCGGGCTCCCGGCTCTCGCCGTCCCCTCCGGTCCCGCCGCCCGGGTTCCCGTCGTCCGTGTTCTCGTCGTCCGTGCCGCCGTCGTCCGTGGTGCCCTCGTCCGAGGGCACCGGGGCGGTGGTGGTGGGCGGCGCGGTGGTGGCCGGCGGCGCGCTGGTCGTGGGAGCCGCCGGGGTGACCCGCGTGGTGGTGCGCGGCGCCGCCGTGGTCGGCTCGGGCACGCCCTCGCCGGTGTCACCCCGGATCAGCGCCCTGTCGGGGAGGTCCTCCTCGGGCGTGCCGTCGAGCACCGCATCCATGAAGCTCTGCCAGATCGCTCCGGGCAGGCCGGCGCCGTAGACGATCTGCCCTCCGGCGGTCCGGATCGGCTCCCGCGCCTCGGTGCCCATCCACACCGCCGTGGCGATCGACGGCGTGTACCCGACCATCCAGGCGTCGGAGTTGTCCGACCGGTTGAGACCCTGCGTGCCGGTCTTCGCGGCGACCTCGCGGCCGTCGTCCAAGGCTCGGCGGGAGTAGGAGGCGACCCCCTTGGTGGCGACGGTGACGTCGTTGGCGACGTCGCTCCGCAGCACCTGCTCGCCGGCCTCGCCGGTGTTCTCCAGCAGCACGATGCCGTCGCTGTCGGTCACCTTCGCGACGAAGTGCGCCGGACGCCGGACGCCGCCGGCGGCCAGCGTCGCGAAGCCCTGCGCCTGGTCGATCGGACGCATCTCGTACTCGCCGATGCCGATCGACGAGCCCGTCGCCCCGCTGGCGCTGGCGAGGGTCCGCTTGCCCGCGAAGAAGTCGCTGCCGCCCCACGTGTCGGGCAGACCGGTCGCGGCCAGGATCGTGTCCCGGACGTTCTCCGGGCCGACCTCGTAGGCCAGGCCGTAGAACGTCGTGTTCAGGGACCGGGTGATGGCCTCGGTGAGCGTGCACGCGGGGCAGCTGGCGCCGCCGGAGTTGACCACCGGCTGGCCCGGGCGGTCCGGAAAGGTCTTCGACGCGCTCCCGTCACGGCGTGCCGAGATCCCGATGCCCTGCTCCAGCGCGGTGGCCAGCACGTAGGGCTTCACCGACGAGCCCGGCTGCCGCTTGGCCTCGGCGAAGTCGGTACCGGTGCCGTCCTGGCCGCCGTAGTACGCCACGACCGCGCCGGTGCGCGGGTCGATCGCCACCAGCGCCTGCCGCAGGTTCTCCGGCTCGCCCTCCATGACCTCGTCCACGCTGGCGACCGCGGCGTCCTGCGCAGGCTTGCTGATCGTGGTGGTGATCCGCAGACCGCCGGCGTTGATCTGCTGCTCGTCGTAGCCGCGGGCCTCGAGCTCCGCCCTCACCTGGGAGACGATGTGGCCCTCGGGGCCCTCCGGCATGCCGAGCGTCGAGCCGCCCTTGGGGAGCACCGACGGGTACACCGAGGCCTCCCGCTCGTCGTCGGTGAGCCAGCCCTCCTCGACCATCGCGTCGAGCACCAGACCCCAGCGGTCCTGAGCACCCTCGGGGTTGGTCTCGGGGTCGTAGCTGGAGGGGCTGCGCACCAGGACCGCCAGAACAGCTCCCTGCTCGGCGGTGAGCTGGGCGGCCGGGACGCCGAAGTACGTGTTCGCCGCGGCCTCGATGCCGTAGGCGCCACGCCCGTAGTAGATGGTGTTGAGGTAGTTCTCGAGGATCTGCTCCTTCGAGAAGTTGTTGTCCAGCTTGATCGCCAGGAACAGCTCCTGGAACTTGCGGCTGAAGGTCTGCTCCGAGGTGAGGAACGCGTTCTTGACGTACTGCTGGGTGATGGTCGAGCCGCCCTGCGTCGAGCCACCCGTCAGGTTGTTCCACGCCGCGCGCACGATGCCGGTGAGCGAGATGCCCGGGTCGGAGTAGAAGCTGCGGTTCTCCGCCGCCAGCACCGCGCGCTGCGCGGGCTCGCTGATCTCCGCCAGCGGCACGTTGGTCCGGTTCTCGTCGCCGAGCCGAGCCATCTCCGTGGCGCCGTCCCCGTAGTAGAGGATCGTCGTCTGCTTGGTCGACACCGAGTCGGGGCTCGGGACCTCCGTGCTGGCGTACACGACACCCACGAACACGCAGAGCAGGGCGAGCAGGCCGCCCAGGATGCCGGCGGCGATCTTCAGCCGGCGCTGGCGGCGCTGCTTCCTGCTGCCCGCCGGCTTGCCGGTTGCTGCCTTGCCCGTGGTCGACCTGGTCGCGGACGACCGGCCCGGCCCGCCCGCGCGCGCCGCGCTCGTGCCGCCCCGCGACGGAGGGGTGCCGCCGCGGGACGCGCTGCTGCGCCCGCGTCCCGGAACCGGCGGTCGACCGGCGCCCCCGCCGCCCGTGCTGCCGGTGCGGGTGGCCGACGGCCGGCGGACCGACCCGGCCCGCGGCGCGACGGCCGAGGTCTCGTCGTGGCTCGGCACGAGCACACCCCTTCCTGAACTGTCATGGTCGGCGCCGGGCACCTGCCCGGACGCGGCGGAGCGTCTTCAGCTGTGGGGGCGGACCCGGCCCGCGCGGGCGCCGGCCTGGGTCCGCACGTCCTGCGGGTCGTGCGGGGTCCTACGGGTCGTGCGCCGAGCGGCCGGTCACTGCTCCGTGGCCGCGCGGCCGCGCCCCCGGCGGGGGCGCCGCCCCGGCTCGGGCTCGGCACCGAGGACGTAGGAGCAGTCCAGGTGGTTCCAGCCGCAGGCCCGGCAGACCTCCACCCGGTACACCGAGAACTCCTCCTGCGCGGCGTCCATGCGCGCGAGATCCCTCTCGGTCTTGGCCTGTCCGGCCACCGTGCCGAGGTTGTCGCCGTACACGTAGCTCACCAGCGTCAGGCGGTCCTTCCGGCACACCGGACATGGGGTGTCGGTCGGCTGCCCGTGGTACTTCGCAGCCCGCGAGAGGTACGGACTGGCGTCGCAGACCTCGAACGTCCCGGTGCGCCCGGCGTGCACGTCGGCGAGGACGGCACGCCGCTGCAGCGAGTAGTCCACGACGGATCGACGTCCGGGCACGGCCGCCAATGTACGCACCGGCGCGTCCGCCGTGGGGGTTCCCGGACGGCGACACCGGCCGCCGGAGCCCCACGAGTCCCACGCGCCCGTGGAACGCTCGCGCTACGCGGCGATGTATCGTCCCGATACATCGACTGCAGGAGAGGGGAGCGCGACGTGCTCGAGTTCGCCATCCTCGGCCTTCTGCAGCAGGCGCCGATGCACGGATACGAGCTGCGCAAGCAGCTCGCGCAGGTGCTCGGTGGACTGCGCAGCATCTCCTACGGCTCCCTGTACCCCGCCCTGCGGCGGATGCAGGCGGCGGGGCTCATCAGCACCGACGAGCCGGCCCCCGGTGCCCTGCTCCCGGCCGACGCACCGCCGCTCACCGGACGGCGCGGAAAGGTGGTCTACACGATCACCGCCGAGGGCAAGGAACGCTTCCACGAGCTGGTCGGCCAGACCGGCCCGGAGGCCTACGACGACGAAGGTCTCTTCGGCGTCCGCCTGGCCTTCTTCAGGCACACCGCCGCCGACGTGCGACTGCGGATCCTGGAGGGTCGCCGCCGCACGGTCGAACGACAGCGGGAGGGGCTCCGGGCGTCACTGGCCCGGACCCGCGAGCGGCTCGACCGCTACACGCTCGAGCTGCAGCGCCACGGCCTGGAGTCGGTGGACCGGGAGGTCCGGTGGCTCTCCGAGCTCATCGACAGCGAACGGGCGGAGTCGTCGGGCGACCGGTCGCCCGCCTCCGCGGACGAGCCCGGGCCGGGCGCCACCTAGTACGGCGGGCAGGGCACCGCCCCGCCCGCAGATCGATCCGGACCGCACCCGGTCCGGCGTCACAGGACCACCGCGGTCCGGAGAAAGTCCAGAGAAGGGGAGTCATGGGGTCAGTCAAGGTCGCCATCGTCGGCGTCGGCAACTGCGCCGCCTCGCTCGTGCAGGGCGTCCACTACTACCGCGATGCCGACGAGACGGCGTCCGTTCCCGGACTGATGCACGTCCGGTTCGGCGAGTACCACGTCTCCGACATCGAGTTCGTGGCCGCGTTCGACGTGGACGCCAAGAAGGTCGGCCGCGACCTCTCCGAGGCCATCGTCGCCAGCGAGAACAACACCATCAAGATCTGCGACGTCCCTCCGCTGGGCGTACCGGTCCAGCGCGGCACCACGCTGGACGGCCTGGGCAAGTACTACCGCGAGATGGTCGTCGAGTCCGACGATCAGCCGGTGGACGTCGTCGCGGCCCTGCGCGAGTCCGGCGCCGACGTCCTGGTCTGCTATCTCCCCGTCGGCTCCCAGCAGGCCGCCGAGTTCTACGCCCAGGCCGCCCTGGACGCCGGGGTCGCCTTCGTCAACGCGCTCCCGGTCTTCATCGCCGGCACGAAGGAGTGGGCGGACAAGTTCACCGCCGCCGGCGTCCCGATCGTGGGCGACGACATCAAGAGCCAGGTCGGCGCCACCATCACCCACCGGGTGCTGGCCAAGCTGTTCGAGGACCGCGGGGTGCAGCTGGACCGCACCATGCAGCTCAACGTCGGCGGCAACATGGACTTCAAGAACATGCTCGAGCGCGAGCGCCTGGAGTCCAAGAAGATCTCCAAGACACAGTCGGTCACCAGCCAGATCGATCGCGACATGGGCGTCGGCAACGTGCACATCGGCCCGTCGGACCACGTGCCGTGGCTGTCGGACCGCAAGTGGGCCTACGTGCGCCTCGAGGGGCGCGCGTTCGGCGACGTGCCGTTGAGCCTGGAGTACAAGCTCGAGGTCTGGGACTCCCCGAACTCGGCCGGCATCATCATCGACGCCGTCCGGGCCGCGAAGATCGCCAAGGACCGCGGCATCGGCGGCCCGATCCTCTCGGCGTCGTCCTACTTCATGAAGAGCCCGCCGGTGCAGTACCGCGACAGCGAGGCCCGCGACGCCGTCGAGGCCTTCATCAGGGGCGACATCGAGCGCTAGAAGGACATCTCTGCCCCCTCACCGCGCGGCGGCCGCCCCGCAGGCGCCCGCCGCGAGCCTGCCGCGGTGGGGGGCAGGGCGGTCCTCACCGCGGGCCCTGCCGCGTTCCTCCCGCGGATACCGGCCGGCGCTCCCTACGCTGCCGACATGCTCGCGCGTCGTCCGCCCCGAGTGCGCGCGAGCGCGGTCGCGCTGTCCCTCCTCGTCCTGGCCGGCTGCTCCGCGAGTGAGCGCACGGCCGGGGACGTCGTCACCGAGGAGGAGGCCGGGATCCTCGCGGACCTGCTGCACCGCAACCACGAGGAGGGCGGCGCCGACTTCGTGGTGACCGTGCCCTTCGGCGACGACGCTCTGCTCACCCTGACCGGCGAAGTCGACTTCCAGGGGGCCGAGGGCCGGGCCGAGGCCGTCACCACGGTCGACGGCGAGGAGCGCGACGTCCGGACGATGTTCTTCGACCGGGACGAGGTGTGGTTCGGGGACGTACCGGGACTGGCGGAGGCGCTGGCAGCCGCCGGGCAGCAGGAGGCCGCGTACCTCCGCCGGCCGCTGGTCGCCGGGCCCGGGGACGCCGAACTGCTCGACGTGCTGGTCCAGGTGCTGGTCAACCTGTCCGCGCCCACGGCCGACGACCCCGCCGCCTTCGTCGCCGGCCCCTACCGCTGGCAGGCCAGCCAGGCCGTCGACGGGCGGCCGACCCAGCTCTACCGGCTGCGGGAGGGACGAACGGTGGCCGTGGCCAGCGGCGACGGGACGCTCGTGCAGTACCGCGCCACGCTGCCGCAGGGCGATCTGGATCTCACCGTCACGCTGGGGGAGCACGGACCGCGGGAGGTGACGCTGCCGTCCGACGAGGAGACCGTGGCCGCGTCGGACCATCCCGACGTGGCGGCCGCGTTCGGCATCTGAGAAAGGGCCCCTATGCCCCACCGCTCACAGGCGGCGGGACCCTCTAGAGAGGCCGGAGACCTTCAGGCGGGCCAGAAGACAGGAGTAGGGGGCGGCCTCTTCCCCAGACCGCCCCCTACCGGAGTCCTTCCTACCAGATCGCGGACGAACGCGGGGCTTCCGGCCGGTCGTGTCGGCTCAGTTCGCGGCGGGATCGGCCGGCGCGGTGGACAGGACCGCGAGGCGGCCGTCCTGGCGGCCCACGACCCGGCGCCACAGCTGCGGCCCGGAGAGGTCGCTGAGCACGTCGCCCGAGCGGCTGGGCACGCACGCCCATGCCCCCTCGGCCATCTCACCGGCGAGCTGCCCGGGGGACCAGCCGGCGTAACCGGCGAACACCCGCAGGCCGGTCAGGTGACCCGCGAGCTCGTCGGGATCACCGTCGAGGTCCACCAGGTGGACGTCGCCGGCGACCGGGCGCAGGCCCGGGACGGGCGAGTCGGCCTGCGCCGTGGCCAGGCAGAGCGCCGTGTCGGTCTCGCAGGGCCCGCCCACGTGGAAGACGCCCGGTTCGACCGCGAGGTCGCACCAGCCCGGTAGCACGTCGCGGATCTCCACCTGGCTGGGCCGGCCGAGGACCACACCCAGCGTCCCGGTGTCGGAGTGGTCGAGTACGTAGACGACGGTGCCGGCGAAGGTGGGGTCGCCGAGGGAGGGCATCGCCACCAGGAGGACACCCGCGCTCACGTCGTCCAGGCAGCCGATCGACAGCGCCGGGACCGTGCGCGCACGGCGCCGACCTGTCACGGGCCGCGTGGGCGGACCGGACTCGGGATCGGGCGATGCAGGCACCGGAGACATCTTTCCCAGTGTGCCCCAAGCCGGCCGCGATGGTCGTGTTCCCGCTCCGCCACTGCCGTCCGCACCGGGGGAGGCCGTGAGGGGAGGACCGGCGGCCCCGTCCCGGGTCCCACCGCGAGCCTGCGAGGGGTGGGGAGGACGGGGTCCTTCTAAGGTGGCCGCCGTGGCGGGGACGGCGGTGCGGGGCTTCCTCGCGCGCCCGGACTTCCGGCGACTGCTCGCCACCCGCCTGCTGTCACAGCTCGGCGACGGGGTCTTCCAGGCCGCGCTGGCCGGAACGGTGCTGTTCAACCCGCAACGCGCCGCCGACCCCGTCGACGTGGCCGCGGGCTTCGCCGTCCTGCTCCTGCCCTACTCCCTCGTCGGACCGTTCGCCGGCGTCTGGCTGGACCGCTGGAGCCGGCGGCAGGTGCTCCTGCGCGCCA
>Ga0196960_10000602_pt1 | contig 11613 bp, 9 predicted proteins | sample S3v_5metaG_FD_183187 | JGI IMG/M metagenome (GOLD analysis project Ga0196960, IMG submission 183187) | Soil microbial communities from Anza Borrego desert, Southern California, United States - S3+v_5 | ecosystem: Environmental > Terrestrial > Soil > Desert | place: USA: California | collected... | reverse complement strand
CCGCTCCGGTGGCGGCGACGGCCAGCCGATGGCCGTCCAGAACTCCGACGCGCACCGCGGTGCCGGTGACGTCAGCGACGTCTGCCATCACGTCCAGGGCCCGCTCGAGCAGCGGCGGCGACGACGGCAGGGAGCTGCCGCCGATCAACCGGAGCGGCAGACCGACTCGGTAGCCACCGTCCTCGGTCCGCTCGAGCACCCGGCGCGACACCAGTTCCCCCACGAGCCGGTGCGTGGTGGAGATCGGCAGCCGCGCCAGCCCGGCGAGCTCGGTGAGTGAGTGCGTTCCGCCGTTGCTGAACGCCATGAGGATCGCTGCGATGCGGCTGGCCACGGACCGGCCGCTCTGGTGGGCTCCGTCTGCCATGACCACCTCCTGGGAGGAAGGCTGGCACGGCACGACCGGAGTGGTCGAGCGAAGCGTTCCTCCTGCGTGGGAACGGTCGGACCAGGAGCGTGGTGGCGTCAGCCGCTTGCGTTCATGCTCCTGCCACTGCGTGCTGGCGCCGTCACCGTGGCCGCCACCCGGAGGCCGACCCCGCAGTTCCGGGATCTCCCACCCAGCGGGAAAGAGACGGGAGTGCGCGTGCCGGCTCCGGCAGCCGGTGCTTCACTCCCTTCGGGCGCCGGCGGGGGACACCGGCCGGGCGCCGACGAGGGAACCTGGACGAAGGGCGGCGGCGATGGGCGAACCGATTGTCGAAGAGCGCACCACTGGCGAGCCGGTGGTCCTGCACGGCCTCGAGGGGCTGCGCAAGCGCGAGGAGACGGAGGTCGGCGTCAGCAGCTGGCGAACCGTCGAGCAGGACGACATCACGACGTTCGCGAACCTGACCGGCGACCTGCAGTGGATCCACGTCGATCCTGAGCGCGCGAAGACCGGGCCGTTCGGCGCCACCGTCCAGCACGGCTTCCTCACCCTGGGCATGGCCACCGGTCTCCTGTGGGAGGTCTGCACGGTCGAGGGCTTCTCCGTCGTCCTCAACTACGGCCTGAACAAGGTTCGATTTCCGGCGCCCTTGCGCGTCGGCAGCCGTATCCGGGTGCACGTGTACATCGCCGAGGTCAAGGAGATCGACGGGCCCGGAGGACAGGGTGCCGAAGCCGTCTACCGGTTGACCTACGACGTGGAGGGTCAGGACAAGCCGTGCTGCGTCGCGGATCTGGTCTTCCGCTACTACTCGTGACAGCGGTTCGAATGCACCGAGGCAGGACGTAGGACCGACGACGACCGGGAACGTGACCCTGCGTACCGGGAAGGTCATGGGGGTCGCTGATCTCGCCGTCCGTACCGACCGTGGCACCGGTCGTCGTTCGAGCCAGACGCCGACGGCGAACGGGATCGCCGTGGCCGACCGGGACCAGGCGCTGCTGCGGGTACCGGCATGGCCGTCGCGGCGTGGACGACGCTGCATGATCGTGCACGGGCCACCCAGCCGCGGAGGCATCTGGACAGAAGACGAGAGGAGTCAGTGACGTGACCACGAGGGACGGCTCATTCGCCACGGGCGTGATCGACCTGGCGGCGGTGAGCCGGCGCCTACGGGATCTCAACGAGCAGGTGGTGTCTCAGGCCAAGAAGAACGGGCTCACGTTCGTCGAGGGCTACGAGCAGGTTCTCGAGCAGATGCTCGACCTCGAACAGCAGACCGCCAAGGGCACAGGGCAGGCCTGGGTGATGACGCTGGCGGCTACGCACGCCGCTGTCGTCCGCGAGACGTCGAGGGTCTTCCTGGGTGCCGTGGAGGACCTGCTGCGGAGCTGATCGGCGAACTCGCGCCGGCTTCCTGCTCATCAGGCCGCCCGACCGAAGCGGGTTCCCAGAGGTGCAGCTCGATCAAACTTCCGGTGGGCACAGGAAGACCCGTCGGCACGCACTGCCCCGCCGGGGCTGCCTCCTTCCGATGAGTGGGAGGTAGGTCACAACAGCGGGCGGACGGTCCAGCATGGGGAGATGGCTCCGAAGCTGTCGCAGATGTCGAAGGACGTCGGGGAGCGCGCCGCGAGCGTGCTGGCGCCCGAGTCCGGCCTGTTCGAGGACATGGACGCCGCCGGGTTCGGTGCTGCGCTCACCCAGGTCGCGAAGTCCAGCGCCGCTCACCCGATCAGGCGCGGACGGGCCGCGATGCGGCTCGCTGCCGACCTCGCGCGCGTCCCCCTGGTCACGGCGTCGGCCTGGTTGGGTCGCGCGGTCGAGCCGCCGGTGCCGGTCGATGCCACGGACCGCCGGTTCGCCGATCCCACCTGGACCAGCAATCCTCTGTTCATCGGCTTGCGCCTGAGCTACCTGCTCGCCTGCCGAGCGGCGCAGGAGATGGTCGCCTCTGCCGGCCTCGACGCGGTGACCGCGGCCAAGGCGGCGACGGCGACACAGCTGATGATGGACGCGATGGCTCCGACGAACTTCCTGGCGACCAATCCGGCCGCGCTCAAGCTCGCATTCGAGACCGCCGGGGGGAGCGTGGCCAAGGGCGCCCTGAACTTCGTCGACGACCTGGTGAACAACGGGGGACGGCCGCGGCAGGTCGACACCAGCCCGTTCGAGGTCGGTCGCAATCTCGCTGCCACCCCGGCCAAGGTCGTCTACCGCAACGACCTGATGGAGCTCCTGCAGTACGAGCCGCAGACCGAGCAGGTGCATGCGATCCCGCTGCTGTGCAGCCCGCCGTGGATCAACAAGTACTACGTGATGGACCTCGCACCCGGTCGCAGCTTCATCGAGTGGGCGGTACAGCACGGCCGCACGGTCTTCGCGATCAGCTACAAGAACCCGTCGAAGGAGATGTCGGGGGTCACGATGGATGACTACCTCGTCCACGGGCCGCAGGCCGCACTCGACGTCATCGAGGAGATCACCGGCGCCAGGACCGTGGACATCGTCGGTCTCTGCCTCGGCGGCGCGCTCACCGCGATCACGAACGCCTACCTCATGCAGTCCGGAGACTGCCGGATCGGCAGTCTGACGCTGTTGAACACGATGCTCGACTACGCGGAGCCGGGCGCACTGGGCATGTTCACCGACCGGGTCACGGTGGACAAGATCGACCGCAAGATGCGGAAGGAAGGCGTCCTCGAGGCGGCGTCGATGGCCGGCGCGTTCGACGTGCTGCGCGCCAATGACCTGATCTTCAACTACGTGGTGTCCAACTGGCTGATGGGCCAGGATCCGCCGGCCTTCGACATCCTCGCCTGGAATGCCGACAGCACCCGGATGCCCGCGGCGATGCACTCCTTCTACCTGCGCAACTTCTACGTGGAGAACAAGCTCGCGGCCGGCACCCTGGAGATCGCCGGCAAGGTCATCGACCTCAGCGCCATCAAGGCGCCGACCTACGTGGTCACCGCGATCAACGACCACATCGTGCCCTGGGAGTCGTCGTACAAGACGACCGGACTCGTCAGCGGGCCCGTCCACTTCGTGCTCAGCAGCGGAGGGCACATCGCCGGCATCGTCAATCCGCCGTCTCCCAAGGCCTGGTACCAGGTCGCGCCTGCGGACGACGCCCTCCCGGCCACCGCGGAGGCCTGGCGCGCGACCGCGGAGCGGCGCGCCGGCTCCTGGTGGGAGGACTGGACCCGGTGGTCCGACGAGCTCTCCGGACCGATGCAGGACCCGCCGGGGATGGGTAGCCGGCAGCATCCCGTGCTGGGCGACGGCCCGGGCACCTACGTCCGGACCTGAGACCCCGGCAGGCCACCGGTTCGTCGGCGCCGTCGTGTCATCCGGCCGCCTGGATCCCCGACGCGGCCTCGTCCGGCACCGCCGCGTACACGCCACCGACGGGTTCGGGGCTCGCGGCAATGCCGCCGGCTAGTTCGCGGGACAGGCTGCGTGCGGCAATGGACAGTGCCGGCAGCATCGGGTGCGGCTCGCGCGCGAGATCGGGCACCGTCAGCTCGATGCTCGCCACGACCTCGCCACCCGGTCCGAACACCGGTAGCGCGACGGCGCACGTGGTCGCTTCCAGCTCGAAGCGGGTCAGCGCCACCTTGGACAGCCGGACCGCCGCCAGAGCACGGCGGAACCGGTCCGGCGCCGTCACGGTGTGCGGTGTGTAGGCGCGCAGCCCACGCAGGATCGTCATCTCCACGAGCCGAGCCGGGGCGAAGGCCAGCAGTGCCCGCCCCAGGGCGGTGGCGTGAACGGGCAGCGTGGCCGCAGGCATGAAGCCGGTGACCGGCCGCGGACCGGGCTGCTTCTCGATGTAGGCCACCTCGAGCCCCTGGAGCACGCCCAACCGGGCACGGCAGCGGGTGGCACGGGCGAGGTCCTCGAGGACGCAGGGGGCGCGCTCGTGCAGCGCGGGCCGGCAAGCGTCGCCGGAGCCCATCATGCGCAGCGGCAGCCCCGCCCGGTACCGGCCGTCGACGGTTCGCTCGAGCAGCCGCCAGGCCGCCAGCTCCGAGGTCAGGCGGTGAGCGGTGGAGACGGGTAGGCCGGCACGTCGCGAGATCTCGGTCAGCGTGTGCTCGGTGCCCTCCGTGAAGACCATGAGGATCGACGTGATCTTGTCGGTGACCGAGCGGCCCGCCTCGGTCGAGTTCCCTGCCATGCGAGTTCCCTTGCTCGAGACCGTTCGACCGCACCCCGGAACTGTGACGGGGATCACGCAGCACCGAAGCACAGCGGTCAGGCCGAGACAAGCGCGTCGCAGCCCAGCGCCGCCACGCCGGTGGTTACCGATGAGCGCGACGGATCGCACCGGTCCGGCGACGTCTCCGATGAGGCTGCCGTGCCGGCCGCGACGGGTTCGCAATCTTGAAGGGGCCCGGACTCCGCTCGACGTCGTAGGCTGCGCCTGATCCGCCGGAGCGCTCCTCACCCCGGCGAGGCACCGTGCGGGCAGTTGTTTGAATCGAACCGATCGGGCACATAGGCTCCGGCGGCCGAGTCGAAGGAGTGGGCATGGTCGAGAGAGCTCGCTGGCGAGAGATGTTCGACTCCGGGGAACGCACTGTCTCCAAGGTGCTCAAGGCCGGGCTGCAGGACGAGAACTTCACCGTTGCGCTCACGCTGGCGGTTCGCGCCAAGGAGAAGGCCAACGGGGCGCTCGACGGCGTCCGGACGGGGCTGCTGCACGTCGCCGGCATGGCTGCCGTCCGTGACGTGAAGGCGCTCGCTGTCTCGCTCCGCCGCATCGAGGGGCAGCTCCGCGAGCTGACCGATATCGTCGAGGCGGATGACCACCACGCGTCCAACGGCGATGGGAGGAAGCCAGGTGACCTCGCCTGACGTCCTTGGCACCCTCCGGCGGGAGATGTCGCTGGCGGGGATCCGGTTCCGGAACGGCCTCGCCTATGCCAGGGGTGAGCACACCGAGCGCGTGCAGCCGACCGCCAAGGACCTCGTGTGGCAGCGCGACAAGATCAAGCTGTGGAGGTGCCGGTCCGACCGCGTCACGATGGGGCCACCGGTCCTCGCGCTGATCGGCCTGGTGAGCCGGTCCTACGTCCTGGACATGGCCCCCGGGAACACGTTCATCGGAGCGATGTCGGAGGCCGGGTTCGACGTCTACCTGCTCGACTGGGGTGTGCCGGACGAGTCCGATGCCGAGAGCACGCTGGACACGTACGCGGCCCGGTACCTCCCTCGCGTCATCAACGTCGTCAAGGGCAACAGCGGTTCCGACGAGGTGAACCTGCTCGCGTACTGCATGGGTGCACAGCTCGCGCTCATGTACCTCTCGCAGCGTCGTGACCACGGGGTGAACGCGATGGTCACCCTGGCGCCGCCGGTCGACTTCTCCGAGATGGGCTTCCTCGCGCGGCCCTTCTTCGACCCGAGCTTCCCGCCGGAGTCGCTGATCGACGACCACGGTCTGGTCCCGGCGAGCGTCGTCGCTCGTGGTTTCACGATGAGGGCGCCGACGTACGACGTCGTCAGCTATGTCGACCTCCTGCAGAAGCTCGACGATCCCCAGAAGCTGGAAGCCCACGCCGCGATGACGATGTGGCTCCGGGATCACCTACCGTGGCCCGGCGCGGCGTTCAAGCAGATGGTGCAGATGTTCCTCCGGGAGAACGCCTTCGTGAACGAGACAGCCCGCGTGGCCGGCAGGCCGGCGAAGCTGTCGAACATCGATGTGCCTATCCTCAACGTGATAGCCGAGCGCGACGACGTGGTTCCGCAAGCCTCCTCGACGGCGCTGGGCAAGCTCGTGCCGGCCGACTTGTACGAGGAATTCCGGATCAATGCCGGCCACGTGGGACTGGTGCTCGGCCGCACGGCGTCGCGGACGACCATCCCGGCAGTCATCGAGTGGATGCGCGCCCACAGCGAGCCCACGGACCCAGAACGGAGCCGCAATGCTATCGGTACCGACGATCCGACCGATTGACGACTCCGACCAGCAGCGACTGCAGGCGTTCCTCGCCACCATCCCGCCGGCGGACCAGGCCTTCTTCAAGGACCGTGCGGCACCGGATCTCGCCAGTCGGCTGACGGGGGACGACGCTCTCCGGTTCGCCGCCGTCGACGGCGAGGACATCGTGGGCCTGGTCAGCGTGCACCCGGGGGCGGGAGCGTCGAGCCACACGGGCGAGGTGACCCTGATCGTGTCCCCGAACGCGCGGCGACGAGGCGTCGGCCGGGCGTTGGCGAGAGAGGCTCTGCTCGGCGCGGTAGCGCACGGGCTGACCCACATCTACGTCGAGGTCGCCGCAGAAGAGGTCGGGACGCGGCACATGTTCGAGCAGTTCGGCTTCATGCCGGAGGCGGTCCTGCGTGACTTCATCCGTGACAGCAACGGGGACCACCACGATCTCATCCTCCTGACGCACTCCGTTCCGGAGCACTGGTCCGGGAACCACACGTTGGGCCTGGGCGGGGAGCTGTGACCGGCATGACCGCTACCACAGAGCGCGCGATGTTCGTCCAGCAGAGCGGGGAGGGGCGGCCGCTGCTGCTCCTCAACGGGCTCGGTGCCCACCACATGATGTGGGCATCCCTCCTGGAGGAGCTCGAGGGCGCCACGATCGTCTTCGACTGGCCCGGGCTGGGGATGTCCCCGGCCGCCGGTCCGCGGAACTACAAGATCGACGACTTCGTGGGCATCGCCGAGAAGCTGGTGGACGAGCTCGGCCACTCGGAGATCGACGTCCTCGGCTACTCCTTCGGCGGAATCGTCGCCCAGCACCTGGCCGCTGCGCGTCCGGACCTGGTCAGGAGACTGGTCCTGGTCGCGACGTGCACCGGCGCCGGCGCCGCCGTCGGTCGCACGCTGGCCATGGCCGCACTGTCCACGCCGCTCCGGTACTACTCGAGGTCCTACCTCGCGCTGACCAGCCGCTTCACGAGCGGTCCCCGCGAGATGGACGCCGAATTCCTGCAGCACAGCGCCCAGCTCCGGCAGGCTCATCGACCGGATGTGCTGGCGTACTACGGGCAGTTGATCGCTGCGAACACGTCGTCGAGCCTTCCCCGGCTGTCCGACATCACCCAGCCGACCCTGGTGGTGCACGGCACGCACGATCCGATCGTCCCGGCGGCGAACGGCTACCTGCTGGCAAGTCGCATCCCGGAGGCGCGGCTGCTCCTCACCGAGAGCGAGGGACACCAGCTGCTCCACCACGAGCACGGGCCGGCGGCTCTGGCGATCAACGACTTCCTCATGACGGAGGACCACCGGGCGAGTGATCCGTGGCGCTGCGGGCGCCACGTCACGGTGCCGGAAGCCGATGCGGCCATGCGACTGGCCGATCTCAGAGCTGCTCAGCCCGGGGGTGCGCTGAACCGCATGATCCGGCGCCGCATGGCTCTCTGATCCCGGCTGCGGTTCCGTTCCTCATCAGGCCGGCCGGTCCTCCCCAGCGCGGTCCGGTGCGCCGCGCGTTGACGTCGGGCGCCCACGCGCGAGCCCCGTCCGCGAACGGGATGCAGGGCCCGACTCCGCAGTGAATTCCGCATACCGGAACGGAGCGATGAGTCAGGCGACCGCTCGCTGACTATCGTGTGCTGTGCCTCCGACGTCTGCGTTCTCCAAGGTCCTCGTCGCCAATCGCGGTGAGATCGCTGTCCGGGCGTTCCGTGCCGCGTGGGAGCTCGGCGCCCGAACGGTCGCCGTGTTCGCCTACGAGGACCGGTTCTCCGAGCACCGGTTCAAGGCGGACGAGGCCTACGAGATCGGGGAGCGTGGTCACCCGATCCGCTCCTACCTCGACCCCGACGCGATCGTGGCGGCGGCCGTGCGCTGCGGCGCCGACGCGATCTACCCGGGTTACGGCTTCCTCTCGGAGAACCCCGCCCTGGCCGAGGCGTGCGCTGCGGCCGGCATCGTGTTCGTCGGGCCACCGGCGGAGGTCCTGGAGCTGGCGGGCAACAAGGCGCAGGCGATCGCGGCGGCGGAGGCGGCAGGCGTCCCGACCCTGGTGGGTGTGCCGCCGTCGACGGATGTCGATGCTCTGGTCGACACGGCCTCGAGCCTGCCGTTCCCCGTCTTCGTGAAGGCCGTTGCCGGCGGTGGTGGCCGGGGGATGCGTCGCGTCGACCGCATGCCGGACCTCCGGTCCGCGATCGAGACGTGCATGCGTGAGGCCGAGGCGGCGTTCGGCGATCCGACGGTCTTCGTCGAGCAGGCCGTCGTCGAGCCGCGGCACATCGAGGTGCAGGTCCTCGCGGACGCGACCGGCGAGACGATCCACCTGTTCGAGCGGGACTGCTCGGTCCAGCGCCGGCACCAGAAGGTCGTGGAGATCGCACCGGCTCCGAACCTCGACCCGGCCCTGCGCGAGCGCATCTGTGCCGACGCCGTCCGTTTCGCGAGGTCCATCGGCTACCGCAATGCCGGGACCGTGGAGTTCCTCGTGGACGCCGCGGGCAACCACGTCTTCATCGAGATGAACCCGCGGATCCAGGTCGAGCACACGGTGACCGAGGAGGTCACCGACGTCGACCTGGTCCAGTCCCAGCTCCGTATCGCGGCCGGGGACACGCTGGCCGACCTCGACCTCCAGCAGGACCAGGTCCGGCTGCGGGGGGCGGCTCTCCAGTGCCGGATCACCACCGAGGACCCGGCCAACGGATTCCGCCCCGACACCGGGAAGATCACGACCTACCGGTCACCAGGCGGTCCGTCGGTGCGGCTGGACGGCGGCACGGCCTACACCGGTGCGGAGGTGAGTCCGCACTTCGACTCGATGCTGGCGAAGCTCACGTGCCGGGGCGCGACCTTCGAGAAGGCGGTGCAGAAGGCGGGACGTGCGCTGTCGGAGTTCCGCATCCGCGGTGTCGCCACCAACATCAGCTTCCTCCAGGCGGTCCTGGCCGACCCCGACTTCGCCGCGGGCCGGATCACGACCTCCTTCATCGAGACGCATCCACAGCTGTTGTCGGCCGGCCCGTCGGCCGACGGCGGGTCGCGGCTGCTGCAGTACCTGGCGGACGTCACCGTCAACAAGCCGCACGGCGCCGCGCCGGTGTCGCTGCGGCCGGCAGCCAAGCTGCCCGACATCGACCTGGGCGCGCCGCCGCCGGAGGGCTCCCGCCAGCTGCTCCGCTCCGTCGGGCCGGAGCAGTTCGCCCGGCGGCTGCGGGAGCAGAACGAGGTGGCGGTCACCGAGACGACGTTCCGTGACGCGCACCAGAGCCTGCTGGCGACGCGGGTGCGGACGGCCGACCTGGTCGCCGTGGCCGGCCACGTGGCGCGGATGACGCCGCAGCTGTGGTCGGTCGAGGCGTGGGGTGGCGCTACCTACGACGTCGCGCTCCGCTTCCTCACCGAGGATCCGTGGAAACGGCTCGCCCTGCTGCGCGAGGCGCTCCCGAACGTCTGCCTGCAGATGCTGCTGCGTGGCCGCAACACCGTCGGCTACACGCCGTACCCGACGGAGGTCACCGAGGCGTTCGTCGAGGAGGCGGCGGCCACCGGCATCGACGTGTTCCGCGTCTTCGATGCGCTCAACGACGTCTCCCAGATGCGTCCGGCGATCGAGGCGGTGCGATCGACCGGTACCGCGGTCGCCGAGGTGGCGCTCTGCTACACGGGTGACCTGTCCGACCCGGGGGAGAGGCTCTACACGCTCGACTACTACCTGCGGCTCGCCGAGGAGATCGTCGAGGCGGGTGCGCACGTGCTGGCGATCAAGGACATGGCCGGCCTGCTGCGCGCGCCGGCGGCCCGCACCCTGGTCGGGGCGCTGCGCAAGCGGTTCGACCTGCCGGTGCACCTGCACACCCACGACACGCCCGGTGGCCAGCTCGCCACCCTGCTCGCCGCCATCGACGCCGGCGTGGACGCCGTCGACGCGGCCGCCGCCAGCATGTCCGGCACCACGTCGCAGCCGTCACTGACCGCGCTGATCGCGGCGACCGACCACAGCGACCGGGAGACGGGGCTCGACATCGCCGCCGTCGGGGCACTCGAGCCGTACTGGGAGGCGGTGCGCCGGCTCTACGCGCCGTTCGAGTCGGGTCTCGCCTCGCCGACCGGTCGGGTCTACCGCCACGAGATCCCCGGCGGGCAGCTCTCCAACCTCCGCCAGCAGGCGATCGCCCTGGGCCTGGGGGAGAAGTTCGAGCAGGTCGAGGACATGTACGCCGCGGCCAACGACATCCTCGGCAACGTTCCCAAGGTGACCCCGAGCTCCAAGGTGATCGGCGACCTCGCCCTGGCTCTGGTCGGCTCGGGAGCGGATCCTGTGGAGTTCGCCGAGAACCCCGGGAAGTACGACATCCCCGCCTCGGTCATCGGCTTCCTCTCCGGTGAGCTCGGCGACCCGCCCGGCGGCTGGCCGGAGCCTTTCCGGACCAGGGCGCTCGAAGGTCGCTCGTGGACGCCACCGGCGGCTGAGCTCTCCCCGGAACGGCGCGCCGGCCTGGCCGGCGACCGCCGTCGGACGCTCAACCAGCTGCTGTTCCCGGGACCGACCGCGGATTTCGAGGCCGCGCAGGCGTCGTACGGCGACGTCTCGGTCATCCCGACGCCGGAGTTCCTCTACGGCATGGCGTACGGCAGCGAGCACGCCGTCGAGGTCGAGGAGGGCAGGCGGCTGCTCATCGAGCTCGAAGCGATCAGCGAGCCGGACGAGCGGGGCTACCGCACGGTCATGTGCCGCGTGAACGGACAGCTCCGCCCCATCAGCGTGCGTGACAGGAGCGTCGCCGCCGAGGTGGCGCAGGCCGAGAAGGCCGACCCGTCCGACCCCGGCCACGTCGCCGCACCGTTCCAGGGCGCGGTCACCGTCGTCGTCGCCGAAGGTGACGAGGTGGAAGCCGGTGGCACCATCGCGACCATCGAGGCGATGAAGATGGAGGCTGCCATCAGCGCGCCCGCTGCCGGCACCGTGATGCGGCTCGCGGTCACCGGTACCCAGCTGGTCGAGGGCGGCGACCTGATCGCGGTGATCGGCTGACCGATCCGCGGTCAGCAGGCCCCTCCCGCAGGTCCGGTCGTGGCCTGAACCGCGGGAGGGTGCGTGTGCGCGTGGCCGGTACGCATCGGGGCGCGCCGGCCCGCACCGGACGGCGCCGCGAGCCCCCATCCGCCGCGCCTCGCGGCAGGACGGCATCGCCGTCCTGCCGCGCTCGCATGCCCTGGCCGGCCGCTGTCCCGCTCCCAGGCGCCGTCGCGTCCGGCGACCGCCGGTCCGCCGTCCGGCTCCGGATCCGCCGCACAT
>Ga0196960_10000601_pt1 | contig 11616 bp, 10 predicted proteins | sample S3v_5metaG_FD_183187 | JGI IMG/M metagenome (GOLD analysis project Ga0196960, IMG submission 183187) | Soil microbial communities from Anza Borrego desert, Southern California, United States - S3+v_5 | ecosystem: Environmental > Terrestrial > Soil > Desert | place: USA: California | collected... | reverse complement strand
TCGGCCCGGGCCGCGGCTCGGCGGCGGGCTCGATCGTCTCCTACAGCCTCAACATCACCGACCTCGACCCGCTCGCCAACGACCTCCTCTTCGAGCGCTTCCTCAACCCCGGCCGCAAATCGATGCCGGACATCGACATCGACTTCTCGGTCCGCGGCCGCGAGCGGATGATCCGCTACGTGGGCGAGAAGTACGGCCGCGAGTCGGTCGCCCAGATCATTACCTTCGGCAAGATGGCGCCGCGCGCGGCCACCCGCGACGCCGCCCGCGTGCTCGGCTTCGACTACGCCACCGGCGACCGCCTGGCGAAGCAGATCCCGGAGCCGATCATGGGCCGCAACCCCTCCTTCGAGGAGTGCCTGAGGAAAGGCCAGGAGCTGCGCCGCACCTACGACTCCGAGCCCGACGCGAAGAAGATCATCGACGTCGCCCAGGGCCTCGAGGGGATCATCCGCAACAACTCGATCCACGCCGCCGCGGTCGTAATCGCCGACCGGCCGCTGCACGAGATCGTCCCCCTGCAGCTGGCCGAGGACAAGAGCGCCCCCGCCGCCACCAACGACAAGGGCAAGCCCGAGCGCCAGTACAAGATCGTCACCCAGTACTCGATGGGCCCGATCGAGGAGATCGGGCTGCTGAAGATGGACTTCCTCGGCCTCCGCAACCTCGACGTGATCGAGGACGCGATCGACATCATCGAGCGCTCGCGCGGCAACCGCCTCGACATGGCCGAGATCCCGATGGACGACGCGAAGACCTTCGAGATGCTCGCCCGCGGGGACTCCACCGGCGTCTTCCAGCTCGAGTCCGAAGGCATGCGCGAGGCGATGAAGAAGGTGCGCCCGACCGAGTTCGACGACATCGTCGCCCTCGTCTCCCTCTACCGCCCGGGCGCGATGGACTACATCCCCGACTACGCGAAGGGCAAGCGCAACCCTGCCGCGGTCACCTACCCGGACCCGCGCCTGCGGCCGATCACCGAGCCGACCTACGGCTGCGTCCTCTACCAGGAGCAGCTGATGGAGATCGCCAAGCGGATGGCCGGCTTCAGCCCCGCCGAGGCGGACGACCTGCGCAAGGCGATCGGCAAGAAGAAGCGCGACCTGATGGCGACGATGAAGTCGATGTTCCTCGAGGGGATGAAGGCGTCGAACACCGACCCCAAGGTCGCCGCCGACCTCTGGGGGCTGATGGAGAAGGCCGCCGACTACTCCTTCAACAAGTCCCACGCCGCCTGTTACGCGCTGATCTCCTACCGCACCGCCTACCTCAAGGCCAACTACCCGGCCGAGTACATGGCGGCGGTGATCTCCTCGGTGATGAACACCAAAGACAAGGTCCCGTTCTTCGTCAACCGCTGCTCGGAAATGGGGATCGACGTCCTCCCGCCCGACGTCAACTCCTCCGACCACTCCTTCGTCGTCTCCGAGAACGCGATCCGCTTCGGACTCGACGCGGTCAAGAACGTCGGCCACGCCGCGGTCGAGGCGATCATCCGCGCCCGCGAGGAGAAACCGATCGAGTCGATCTGGGACTTCTGCGAGCGGGTCGACTGTCGCGCCGTCAACAAACGGGCGATCGAATGCCTGATCAAGTGCGGCGCCCTCGACTCCACCGGCGACAGCCGCAAAGGGATGCTGGAGACGCTGCCGGCGGCGCAGTCGGCGGGTCAGAAGGCCCAGGAGGACGCCCAGCTCGGGCAGGGCTCGATCTTCGACTTCGGCGAAGAGGCCGGGGGAGGGGAGATGCAGTCCCAGGCCCACCACCGGCCGCCGATCCCCGCCGCCGAGTTCGACCGCGCCGAGCTGCTGGCGATGGAGAAGGAGACGCTCGGCACCTACCTCTCCTCGCACCCGCTGGCGGAAGTCGGGCCGGCGCTGCGGGCGCGGGTCGACTGCAGCCTCGCCCAGCTCGACAAGAAACCCGACGGGGCCTGGGTGACGGTCGGCGGGATCGTCGTCGACTGCAAAAAGATCCGCACCAAGAGCGGCAGCCAGATGATGTTCGCCACCCTCGACGACGTCGAGGGCCAGGTCGAGATGCTCGTCTTCAAGGCCGACCAGGCCGAGAGCGCGGAGGTGATCCAACCCGACGCGATCGTCCTCGTCCGCGGCCGCCTCGACCACAAGGACCGGGGCGAGACGAAGCTGGTGGTGCAGGAGGCGCAGCGCTTCGAACCCGACGAGGCCGAGATCACCGGCGCGGCGAGGAAGGTGACGGCGCTGCCCAGCGGCCCTTTTGAGGTCGCGGTCGACGTCAACAAGCTCGGCAAGCCCGGCTTCATCGAAGAGCTGAAGTCGCTCTTCGAGGACCACAAAGGCGACGCCGACGTCCACCTCGTGATGCAGACCAGCGACGGCCCGAAGAAGCTGAAGATCGGCGAGGGCTACCGCGTCCAGGTCTCGCCGAACCTCCGCTACGAGCTCAACCAATTGCTGGGCTCGGACGCGATCGCCGCTTGAGAGAGCCGAACCGCTTGGGTCCGGGCTGCGGCGTCCCTAGACTTCTGCCATGACCGCAACGCGCACCCAGGTCGGCGAGTGCCGCCAGTGCCGCTCCTTCTGCGACAAGATGGTCGAGCCGCGCGGCTGCGTCGAACTCGGCTGCCGCTACCTCTACAGCTTCGTCGACCGCCTCACCGGCGACCACTACGTCGGCTGCATGCAGGAGGTCTACGCGGCGGAGGTCGAGCTCTCGGCCGTGCTCGAGCCAGGCGGCTTCGGCGGCGTGAAGATGACCGGGGCGCCGTTGCCGCACTGCCAGTTCTCGGTCGAGCAGGCCTACGAGGGCAGCGGCGAGTCCTACGGCTGCGTCAACCGCCGCTTCTTCGACTGCACCGACGAGGGCAGCGAAGGCCTGCGGGCGTTCGACCTGCGCGACGTCTGAGCCCTCTCCGAGGTCGAAAGACGCGACATCGTTCTGTGTAGACTTCGCCGCCATGACCGACTCCTCATCTGTCGCCGACGTCGACGCCAACGCGCTCCTCGACGAGGCCAACTCCACGTCCGATGGGCAGGGCGAACCGAAGTTCACGCTCGAGCTCAACCAAGACCAGAAGGACATCCGCGACTGGGTGCACGGGTTCGCGGAGAACGTCGTCCGCCCCGCCGCCGAGGAGTGGGACGAGCGGGAGGAAACTCCCTGGCCCGTGATCGAGGAGGCCGCCAAGATCGGCCTCTACAGCTTCGAAGCCGTCGGTCAGTTCTGGGCCGACGAGACCGGCCTGACGCTGCCGATCGCCAACGAGGAGCTCTTCTGGGGCGACGCCGGCATCGGCATGGCGATCATGGGCACGACCCTCGCGGTCGCCGCGATCTTCGGGCAGGGGACCCCGGAGCAGATGGGCGAGTGGATCCCGCAGTGCTTCGGCACGCCTGACGACGTCAAGCTCGGCGCCTTCTGCGCTTCGGAGCCCGACGCGGGGTCCGACGTCTCCGGCATCCGCACCACCGCCAAATACGACGAGGCCAAGGACGAATGGGTGCTCAACGGCCAGAAGGCCTGGGCGACCAACGGCGGCATCGCCAACGTCCACGTGATCATCGCCTCGGTCGACCGCGAGCTCGGCTCGCGTGGCCACGCCGCCTTCGTCATCCCGCCCGGCACCAAGGGCTGTGAGCAGGGCGCGAAGGTGAAGAAGCACGGCCTCCGGGCTTCCCACACCGCCGACGTCCACCTCGACGACTGCCGCATCCCGGGCTCCTGCCTGCTGGGCGGCAAAGAGAAGCTCGACGAACGCCTCGCCCGCGTCCGCGAGGGTAAAAAAGCCAAATCGCAGGCGGCGATGCAGACCTTCGAGGCGAGCCGGCCGACCGTCGGCGCCCAGGCGCTCGGCATCGCCCGCGCCGCCTACGAGTACGCGCTCGACTACGCCAAAGAGCGCGAACAGTTCGGCCGCAAGATCGTCGAGAACCAGTCGATCGCTTTCGACCTGGCCAACATGAAGCTCGAGATCGACGCCGCCCGGCTGCTCGTCTGGCGTGCCGCCTGGATGGGCCGCCAGGGCCACAAATTCGAAAACGCCGAGGGCTCGATGTCGAAGCTGAAGGCCGGGGAGGTCGCCGTCTGGGTCACCGAGCGGGCGATCCAGATCCTCGGCGGCAACGGCTACACCCGCGAGTTCCCGGTCGAGCGGATGCACCGCGACTCGAAGATCTACACGATCTTCGAGGGAACCTCCGAGATCCAGCAGCTCGTGATCTCACGCGCGATCTCCGGCTTCCACATCAAATAGGCGAAGGCTTACGGCGGGAGGCAAGGACCGGGCAGGGGTGCGCGGTCCTTCTCGCCTGCCTTCGTTCAGCAATCGTAAGGGTCGGGCAGCACAAGGCAGCAAGGATCGGGCACCGCTGGTCCGAACGTAGTTTTTCCCGGTATGCGGGAAGAAGTGCGTTCAGGGTTGGTGCTTTGGCAGGCCCGCGATTACTTTGACTTCCTAGTGAGCAGCCGTGGCTTCGGGGCTATGCCGTGCCAATGCATTCGCAGTAGATCGACTTCCACTGCACCGCTGGCCTTTTCTGCGCTCGGAAGCTGCCAGTCTGGAAAGCGGTCTCCAACGATGACTGCGATCAAGGCATCTCCATAGCTTGCGAGGAGCGGTTTCTCAGGAGAAGCGGTGGTTACAAAGCGGTACTCGTACTCCGTCTGCCAGTCGAGCGTCTTCTTGAAGAACAGCTCGTCGTGATGATCTTCGATGTATTGGGCAACAAACTCCGCATTGATTTCCTTCGGCCAGGACGCTGGCTTGAGCTTCGTTGCCTCGGTCCCCACTGACCCAGTCTCGTCGTACTGGACCATCCGGTGGTAAGGCCCGAACCCAAGTTGCTTCTCCAAGTCGGTTTGTAGATTCGCCTTCAATAGGCCTTGATCGAAGACAAGGCAAACGCCAGCATGGTTTTCGCCGTACTGCTCCCACATGCGGGCTCGGGCCCAGCCTTTTGCGAAGCCATTGGCATGGCTGGAATATCCAGGCGCGTCCACGGTGAGTGCAAGTAGGTGAGCCTGTTTTCGAATCCACCTTGCCGGCTCTTGAAAGTTGAAGAAAGCGTCCTCCAAGGGATCCTCAGCATCGAGATCTGGATTGTCGACAGGCCATGACCCGCTCCATGACCAGTCCTTGTTCTCCAAGGGGTCCCGCATCTGGTCGTAGGTAGAAAACTTCAGCTTGCCGTTGGGCAGGATGTGCTCAAAGGCAACATCGCGCGTGGTGTAGTGGAAGAAGCAGTTGGCCGTGTCCAAGATGATCGTCAGCCGCATCTAAGCAACGGGACCCGACTTGTTTTAGTCCCAGTTGGAGCTGGACGTGACCTCTTGTTCCCGGTAAGCGCGGAGAAATCGGTTCACGGTTTAGTGCGTCGCTTGAGCCCTTCGCGCCGCAACCGCTTGGCGTAGGTGACTTCCTGTTTCGACGAGCCCTTCTTTTCGGGGCCCGGCGTCTCCAGCGTCGCCGGGAGGCCCTCGAAGCGGGGCTCGGAGAGGAAGGCGGAGAGGCCGCGTTTGCCCATCTCGCCTTTGCCGATGTTGGCGTGGCGGTCTAGGCAGGAGCCGAGGGGGACGGCGGCGTCGTTGACGTGGACGGCGCCGAGGCGGTCGAGGCCGACCTTGGCGTCGGCTTCGTCGAGGACCGCGCCGAGGTGGGTCTCGTCGGTGACGTCGTAGCCCTGGACGAAGAGGTGGCAGGAGTCGAGGCAGAGGCCGAGGCGGGGGCCGCTGCCGGCGAGCTCGATCAGCTGGGCGGTCTCGTCGAAGTTGCGGCCGAGGAGGCCTTTGTGGCCGGCGGTCTGCTCGAGCAGCAGGCGGCAGCTCTCGGTCTCCTTCAGCGCCTCGGCGATCACCTTTGCCGCGCGTTTCATCGAGGGCCCGTGCGGCTCGCCTTTCTGCGCGCCGGGGTGGAGGACGACGCCCGCGGCGCCGATCCCGTCGCCGATCCGCAGCGCGTGGGTCAGCGAGTTCAGCGACTTCTTCCGCAGCTCTTTGTCTTTGGTCGCGCAGTTGATCAGGTAGACCGCGTGGATGATCACCGCTTCGACCGGGGAGGCGTCCATCGCCTGGCGGAAGGCGGCGAAATCGGCCTCGCCGTATTTCGTCGGCCGCCACATCCGCGGGCTCTGGTGAAAGATCTGGATAGATTCGCAACCGCGTTCCTTGCCACGCTCGATTGCGGTGGACAGGCCTCCACCGGTTGAAACATGGGCTCCGATCAACATGCCAAGCGATAATCCCCGTCTCAGATTTGCCCCCTCGCCGACCGGTGCGCTGCACATCGGCGGAGCGAGGACGGCACTCTACAACTGGCTCGCTGCCCGGCACGAGGGGGGAGAGCTGGTGCTGCGGATCGAGGACACCGACCGCGAGCGCTCGACCGAGGAGAACGTCGAGCAGATCCTCGACGCGATGCGCTGGCTCGAGCTCGACTGGGACATCGGCCCGGTCTCACAGGCAGGGCGGGCGGAGGAGCACGAGGCGGCGCTGCGGCGGCTGCTCGACTCCGGCCACGCCTACCGCGACGCCGCCACCGCCAAGGACGTCGAGTCCTGGAAGGCCGAGCACGGGGCCGGCCGCGGCTACCGCGGGACGCCGACCGACGAGCCGGGGGCGGCGATCCGCCTCCGCGTGCCCGATGAGGGGGAGACGGTCGTCCACGACCTGATCCGCGGCCCGGTCGCCTTCCCCAACGCCAGCTACGACGACTTCGTGATCGCCCGTGGCGACGGCTCGGTCCTCTACAACTTCGCGGTCGCGGTCGACGATGCCGAGATGGGGATCACCGACGTGGTCCGCGGCGACGACCACCTCTCCAATACCCCGAAGCAGCTGCTGGTCCTCGAGGCCCTCGGCTACGAGGCGCCGCGTTACGCCCACCTGCCGCTGCTGCACGGACCCGACGGCAAGAAGCTCTCCAAGCGCCACGGCGCCGCCTCGGTCCAGGAGCTGCGGGACGCCGGCTACTTGCCGGCGGCGGTGCGCAACTACCTGGCGCTGCTCGGCTGGGGCACCGACGACGACACGACGCTGATGTCGACCGAGGAGTTGGTCGAGCGGTTCCGCGTCGCCGACGTCGGCAAGTCGGCGGCGATCTTCGACGAGAAGAAGCTGCGCTGGCTGAACGGCCGCTTCATGCGCGAGATGCCCCTGGACGCGTACACCGCCGCGGTCGCGCGCCACCTCGGCCGCGAGGCCGACGAGCGGCTGCGGGCGGCCTGCGAGATCGCCCAGGAGAAAGCGCAGACGCTGGAGGAGGTCTGGCCGCTGATCCGCTTCCTCTTCGAGCCGCCGGTCACCGACGAGAAGGCCTGGGCCAAGGTGATGAAGGAGGGGACGGGCCCCGTCCTCGAGGCGGTCGCCGAGGCGCTCGCCGATGTGGAGCCGTTCGAACCGGCGCAGATAGAGGCGGGGCTGGCGCCGCTGCTCGATCGCTTCGACCTCAAGCCCGGCAAGCTCTACCAGCCGATCCGGGTGGCGATCACCGGCACCTCGATCTCGCCGGGGATCTTCGAGTCCCTCGCCGTGCTCGGCAAGGACCGCTCTCTGGAGCGGATCCGCGCCGCCGCCGGTCGCCTCGCCGCCGCCTAGACGGCTCCGGAAAACCCCAATTTTGGGGTTGGGCAAGGACTTTCGGCTAAACCCGGCATCGATTACTGCCGATGAGTTGTGCCAATGAGCGTGACGACTGCGCAGAGCAACGGCAAGGTGCCCCTGCACGAGGGCGCCAAAGCCGGATCCCGAGCCGCGCCCGCGCCCGGCAGCCGCCTCGCCGAGGCTTTCGAGGCGGTCGAGCGCTTCCCGGTCCTGCTCGAGTCCCGCGAGCGGGTGATCGCCGCCGCTACGGCCGAGACCGCGCGCGCCGGCGAGATCATCGAAGCGGTCGAGAGCGACGTCGCGCTTGCGATCTCGGTGCTGCGGCACGCCAACCGCGGCGGCCTCGCCACCACCGGCATCGCCGGCATCCCCGCGGCGCTCGAAGTCCTGAAGCCGGCCGGGATCCTCGCCCTCGCCGGCACCGCGCCCAGCTTCGACTTCTTCGAATCCAACGGTGGCTGGGAGCTGAAGCCCGAGCGCTTCCGGGTCCACGCCCTGGCGACGCAGCGCGCCGCCGACCGCCTCGGCCGCGTCGTCGGCTGGGCCGAACGCGACGAGCTCGCGGTGGCGGCGCTCCTCCACGACGTCGGCCGCCTGGTCATCTCCCGCCTGCACCCCGGCTACAAGGTCTACTTCGACGCCGTCTCCCGCACCCCCGAGCAGCGCCTGCGCGAGGAACGCGAGCAGCTCGGCATCGACCACGCCCTGGTCGGCGGCGTCCTCGCCCGCCGCTGGAACCTGCCCGGCCGGATCGCGGTGGCGATCGAGCGCCATCACGCCGAGGATGCCGACGGGCTGGCGGCGATGGTCGCGACCGCCGACATGGTCGCCCACTACTGCCAGGGCGAGGCGATCGCCCCCGAGCGCCTGCGCACCAGCGCCGAGCGCTGCGGCCTCAGCCCCGAGGCCCTGCGCGACCTCCTCTACGAGCTCCCCCTGCCCACCCAGGACGCTTCCCGGATCAGCGAGCCCTGCCCGCTCTCCAGTCGCGAGCTCGACGTCCTCCGCCACCTCTCCGAGGGGATGGTCTACAAGCAGATCGCGAGCGAAATGCACCTCTCGGTCTCGACCATCCGTACCCACCTCCACAACGTCTACGGCAAGATCGGCGCCGTCGATCGCGCCCAGGCCGTCCTGATGGCGAGGGACCGCGGATGGATCTGAAGCTCTGGGCCGGCGCGGCTCCCCGGCATCTCCCTCACGACTGGCGTCGCCACTCGTTCAGGGCTCGGCGATCGGCCGGGGCGGACGGGTCCGCGACGACTACGACGGCTCAGGCCCAGCGCTTCTCCCTGCCGCAGGTCTCCTCTTCATCAACGCAGGTCCACACCACCCACGACGACATCGCCTGGTAGGCGGGTCTAGTCGATCAGGCATTCGCGCACGGCGATCGCCACCGCGTGGGTGCGGTTCCGGGCGCCGAGGCGGGCGAGGGCGTGCTTGGTGTGGGTCTTCACCGTCTCCTCGCTGAGGTCGAGCTCGCGGGCGGCGACGGTGGTCGACTCGCCGTTGGCGAGCAGCTGCAGGATCTGCCGCTGGCGGCGGGTCAGCTTGCCGCGGCTGCCTTTCGGCGGCACGGCCGGGTCGACGAACCGCTCCTGGGCGACGGCGGCGTCAACCGCCCGGCGCAGCTCCTTCGGGCCGGAGGTGCGGGCGACGTAGGCGGAGGCGCCGGCCTGCATCGCGGTGCTGGCGATGTGGCGTTCGGGCAGCTCCCCGTGGGCGACGATGCCGAGGGCGGGGCTGGAGCGATGGAGCATCCTGATCGCCTCGGGCCCGGTGATCGAGTTGCCGTCGCCGTCGCCGCGCCAGCGCATGTCGACGATCGCCACGTCGAAGTCGCCGACATCGCGGACCAGGTCGACGGCCTCGTCGCGGGTGGGCGCCTCGTGCAGGACGAACTTGTCCTCCAGGGCCTCGCGGATCCCTAGCCGGACGAGGGGGTGACCGTCGATCACCAGGCAGTGTGGTGGGGGCTCACTCAGGGCTGCTTCCGATCAAGTAGTGGCTGTGCGGGCTCTGGTGGCCGGGCGGCTCCCGCCGGCCGATCCTACCCAGCCGAGGGGTGCGGTAGAAAGTGCCAAGTGATCTCAATTACCTCAAAGTCGAGGTATGCGGTCGTCGCCCTGGCCGAGTTGGCGCGGGCGGGGGACCGTCCCGTGCCGATCAAAGAGCTGGCCGAGCGCCGGGACATCCCGGAGCAGTTCCTCGAGCAGCTGTTCTCGACCCTGCGCCGCAACGGCCTGCTGACCAGCCACCGCGGGATGCGCGGCGGCTACACGCTCTCCCGGCCGGCCGACGAGATCACCGTGCTCGAGGTCGTCCAGGTCCTCGACGGCAAAGTCGGCGACGAGGCCGACGAGGCCGGGGGCATCTGGGCCGAGGGAGTCGCCGCCCTGCGCAAGGTCTTCGGCCAGACCACGATCGCCGAAGTCGCCCGCCGCGAGGCCGAAGAGGCCGGCTCGGGCATGTACTTCATCTGAGCGCTCTCGACGAGCGCGATTGGCGAGTTAGACAACCCATAGGCAGGCTAACTCGCCAATCGCGGGGGACGCCGGACTAGACTCGCGCGATGCGCATCGGAGCTGAGGCCTCGGCCGTCGTCGGCAACACGCCGATGGTCCTGCTCGACCGGATGAGCGAGGGCCTGGCGGGGGAGGTCTGCGTCAAGCTCGAGTACTTCAACCCCGGCGGGTCGGTGAAGGACCGGATCGGGGTGGCGATGATCGACGCCGCCGAAGCGGAGGGCCGGATAGCCCCCGGGAAGTCGGTGGTGGTGGAGCCGACGAGCGGCAACACCGGGATCGCGCTGGCGATGGTCTGCGCGGCGCGGGGCTACGAGCTGATCCTGACGCTGCCGGAGGGGATGAGCCGGGAGCGGGGCAAGCTGCTGCGCGCCTACGGCGCCGAGGTGCGGGAGACGCCGTCGCTGGGCGGGATGAACGAGGCGGTCACCCTGGCCGAAGAGATCCGCGAGCAGCGCAAGGGCTTCATGCCGATGCAGTTCTCCAACCCAGCCAACCCGGAGATCCACCGCCGCACCACGGCGGAGGAGATCTGGAGCGACAGCGGCGGCGAGATCGGCGCCTTCGTCGCCGGCGTCGGCACCGGCGGCACGATCACCGGGGTCGGGCAGGTGTTGAAGGAGCGGGTGCCGGAGGCGCTGGTGGTGGCGGTGGAGCCGGCTAGCTCGCCGGTGCTCTCGGGCGGCAAGGCGGGCCCGCACAAGATCCAGGGCATCGGCGCCGGCTTCGTCCCCGACAACCTCGACCGCGACGTCATCGACGAGGTCCTGCCGGTCGGCGACGAGGACGCGCTGGAGACGGCGCGGCGGGTGGCGAAGGAGGAGGGGGTGCTGGCGGGGATCTCAGCCGGGGCCAACATCTGGGCGGCCCTCGAGGTCGCCGCCCGGCCGGAGATGGCGGACAAGAGGGTGGTGACGATCGTCTGCGACTCGGGTGAGCGCTACATGTCCCTACCCTTCTTCTCACCATGAACCGCTGGAAAAGGCTGGTCAGGGAGATTCGCGCGGACGTGAAGGCGGCGCGCGAGCGCGACCCGGCCGCGCAGGGCGTCTCGGCCTTCGAGATCCTCACCAGCTGGGCCGGGGTGCAGGCGCTGCTGGCCCACCGCGCCGCCCACGCGCTCTTGGAGGCGGGGGTGCCGCTGCTGCCGCGGGCGATCGCCTACCTGACCCGGGCGGTGACCGGGATCGAGATCCACCCGGCGGCCAGGATCGGCAACGAGTTCTTCATCGACCACGGCTCCGGCGTAGTGATCGGCGAGACCGCGGTGATCGGCAACTGCGTCACGCTCTACCAGGGGGTGACGCTGGGCGGGACCGGCTTCCAGCGCGGCAAGCGCCACCCGACGCTGGGCAACAACGTCACCGTCGGCTCCGGCGCGAAGCTGCTGGGCCCGATCGCCGTCGGCGACGGGGCGAAGATCGGCGCCAACACGGTCGTCGTCGAGGACGTGCCGCCGAGCGCCACCGTCGTCGGCAACCCCGGCCACCCGGTCAAGCTCGAAGGCAAGCGG
>Ga0196960_10000600_pt1 | contig 11656 bp, 10 predicted proteins | sample S3v_5metaG_FD_183187 | JGI IMG/M metagenome (GOLD analysis project Ga0196960, IMG submission 183187) | Soil microbial communities from Anza Borrego desert, Southern California, United States - S3+v_5 | ecosystem: Environmental > Terrestrial > Soil > Desert | place: USA: California | collected... | reverse complement strand
GCAGGGGAGGTCGTCATCACGGGTTCCGTGATTCCGCCCATCGCGGTCGGGCAGGGCGAGGAGTGGCAGGTGACGGCCGCGGGCCTCGGCCGCGTGGGCGTGAACCTGCTCTGACGGCACTGACGGCACTGACGGGAAGGATCGTGCCCTCGTCCGGCGACCGACCGGCACCTGCGCCGACCGCGGTGGGGCTCACCAGGTCACGGCGATGTACTTCGACTCCAAGTAGTCGAGCATCCCCTCGTGCCCACCCTCCCGGCCGATGCCCGACTGCTTGGTTCCCCCGAACGGGGCTGCCGGGTCCGAGACGAGCCCTCGGTTGAGCCCGACCATGCCGGAGTCGAGCTGCTCGCTGACCCGGAGCCCGCGGGCCAGGTCTCGCGTGTAGACGTAGGAGACCAGCCCGTACTCGGTGTCGTTGGCCATCCTGATGGCGTCGGCCTCGTCGGTGAAGGTCACGATCGGCGCAACCGGGCCGAAGATCTCCTCGCCCAGGATCTCGGCACCGAGCGGGACGTCGAGCAGCACTGTCGGCTCGTAGTAGAAGCCGTCCCGCTCCGGGCGCTTGCCGCCCAGGACCACACGCGCCCCGGCAGCGACCGCACCCTGCACGAGCTCGTCGACCTTCGCGGCCGACTCGTCGTTGACCAGCGGACCGACCTCGGTGTCCTCGACGATGCCCGGGCCCACGCGCAGGGCGGCCATCCGCTCGGTGAGGCGGCGGCCGAACTCCCCGGCGACCGACTCGTGGACGTAGAAGCGGTTCGCGGCGGTGCAGGCCTCGCCGGCGTTGCGCATCTTCGCGATCATCGCGCCGTCGACCGCGGCGTCGAGATCGGCGTCATCGAGGACGAGGAACGGGGCGTTGCCGCCGAGCTCCATGGAGCAGTTGACGACCTGGTCGGCGGCCTCGCGCAGCAGCACCCGGCCGACCTCGGTCGAGCCGGTGAACGACAGCTTGCGCACCCTCGGGTCGTGGAGCATCGCGGAGACGACAGCACCCGACCGGCGCGCCGGCAGGACGTTCACGACGCCCGCCGGGACGCCGGCGTCCTCGAGGATCTTCGCCATCAGCAGCGCCGTGAGAGGCGTGTCCGAGGCGGGCTTCAGGATCATCGTGCACCCCGCGGCCAGCGCCGGGCCGATCTTCCGGGTCGCCATCGCGGCCGGGAAGTTCCACGGCGTGACCAGCACGCAGATGCCCACCGGCTGGTTGAGCACGACGATCTTGTTCGCCCCCGAGGGCGCCGTCATCACCGAACCGGAGCCGCGCACCGCCTCCTCGGCGTACCACCGGAAGAACTCGGCGGCGTACGCGGTCTCGCCCCGGGCATCGGGGAGCGCCTTGCCGTTCTCCAGCGAGATGAGGTGGGCGATCTCCTCACGACGCTCGGTCATGAGCTCGAACGCCCTGCGCAGGATCTCGGCGCGCTCGCGCGGGGCGGTTGCCGCCCAGCCGGCCGCCGCGGCCTCGGCCGCGTCGACCGCGGCCATCGCGTCCTCGACAGTGCCGTCAGCCACCGAGGCGAGCACCGCACCCGTCGCCGGGTCCAGCACCTCGAAACGGCCGCCGTCCGCCGCGGGGACGGTCTTGCCGCCGATGCAGAGGTCGAGAGGGAGATCGGTGAGCTGGTCGAGGGAGAAGTCAGCCATCAGGTGTTGCCTTTCGGGTGCGGGAGGTCTAGCGACCACCGGTGCTGCTAGTAGGGGTTGGCGACGACGAGCTCCTGCGCCGGGAAGAGCGTCAGGATCCGTGGGCCGTCCTCGGTGATGACGATCTCCTCCTCGATCCGCGCGGCTGAGAACCCGTCGGAGGCGGGGCAGTAGGTCTCCAGGGCGAAGACCATGCCCACCTGGAGCTCGACGGGCTCCTTCATCGAGTTGAGCCGGGAGATGATGGGTCGCTCGTGCAGACCGAGGCCGAGGCCGTGGGCGAACTGGAGCCCGAAAGCCTCCATCTCGCTGCCGAACCCGAACTCCTCCGCGGCCGGCAGCAGCGCGGCGACCTCGTCCGTGCCGACTCCCGCCTTGATGCCGTCGATGCCGCGGTCCATCCACTCGCGCGCCTTCGTGTAGGCGTCGCGCTGCGCCGGAGTCGAGCTGCCCACCGCGAACGTCCGGTAATAGCAGGTCCGGTACCCGTTGAAGGAGTGGATGATGTCGAAGAATGCCTGGTCGCCCGGTCGGATCAGCCGATCGGTGAAGTTGTGGGGATGCGGGTTGCACCGCTCGCCGGAGATCGCATTGACGGCCTCGACCTGGTCCGACCCCATCTCGTAGAGCCGCTGGTTGGCCAGCGCGACGATCTGGTTCTCCCGAACGCCGGGCTTCAGCGCCTCGACGATGTCCTGGTAGACGCCGTCGACCATCGCGGCTGCCTGGTTGAGCAGGATGATCTCGTCCTGGCTCTTGATGCAGCGCGCATCGAGCATGAGCTGCTGGGCGTCGACGACCCGCAGGCCCTGGCGCTCCATCTCGAAGAGGAACGGCGGCTCGACGATGTCCATGCCGACCGGCATGTCGCCCACTCCCGCCTCGACGAGAAGCGACTTGATCTCCGCGACGGCATCGGTCATGAGACCGACAGACGGCGCGACGGCACCGCGGAACCCCAGGAACCCTGCCCGGTAGTTCTCCTCCGGAACCCACTGGCTGTACTTCTTGTGGTGCTTCACCGCAGAACCGAAGTCCCACAGGATCGGATCCTTGCCGCGCGTCAGCAACGCGTAGCGGATCATCTTGTCGCCGAGAGCGCCGCCGATCCAGGTCTGCGTCGTGTACCGGATGTTGTAGAAGTCGAACAGCAGGAATGCCCCACACTCGCTGCTCTCCAGGGCGGCCATCGCACGACCGATCCGATGCCGGCGCAGACGGTCGAAGTCGACGCGCTCCTCGTAGTCGACCCCCATGTGCCCTGGCGCGGGGATGGGCGCGCTCATCCGCCGAGCCCGTCGTCGACCGCGACATCCTCGGGCGTGAGCGTGATGCCGGAGCTCTGTGCCTGGAGCTCCAGCAGGATCGCGAAGTCCTCCTCGACCCGGCCGCTGCTCACGCTCGCCTGGACCGCGGCGGCGGTCGCGGCCGCGACCGGCATCGGCACGTCGAGGTCGTGCGCAGCCGCGAAGCCGAGGTCGAAGTCCTTGCGCAGCAGGATCGGGGTGAACGTCGGCGTGAAGTCGAGATTGACGAAGGCCGGCGACTTGTAGCGCGTGAACACCGAGCCCATCACCGAGTTGTTGAGGAACTCCAGGAAGGCCGCTCGCGGGATGCCGCCCTTCTCGGCCAGCACGGTGATCTCGGCGAGGTTCTGGGTGACGACGCCGAGCATCAGGTTGTGACAGATCTTCGCCAGCCGGGCCAGGTCGCCCTCACCGACGTACGTCGCGCCCTTGCCGAGGTGAGCGAGCAACGGAGCGACCTCGAGCCACGTCCGCTCCGGTCCGGAGACCACGAGGCTCAGGCCGCCGGACCTCACCACCTTCCCGTTCCCGCTCACGGGGGAGGCGAGGAAGTCCACGCCGCGTTCGCTGCAGGCCGCCCGCATCGCGGCCGAGGACTCGGTGGACACCGTCGAGCAGTCGACGACGACCTTGGGCACGTTGTCCGGGTCACTCAGCAGGCCGCCCTCACCGACCAGGACCTGCTCCAGGTCGGCGGGGGTCGAGACCATCGTGAACACGACGTCGTGACCACGCAGGTCCGCGATGGTGTCGGCGACCTTGCAGCCGACCTCGGTCAGGGCCTCGGCCTTGGAGCGGGTGCGGTTCCAGACCGTCACGTCCTCGCCCGCCTTGGCCAGCCGGCTCGCCATCGCAGCCCCCATCCGGCCTGCGCCGATCCAACCGATGGTGAGGGTGCCGGGCTGGTGGGCGGAAGTGTCGGTCATGAGCCTGCCTTGTCGGGGATCGGTGCGGAGACGGCGAGCCGGTCGGCCAGCCAGTCGGCGGTGCGGGGTCGGTGCCACGGTGCGACGTTCGCGCAACCGTGGTTGCCGTCCTCGAGCATCAGCAGCTCGACCGGCCCGGCGACGGCTTCTTGGAGTCGGACGGCGTTGTCCCAAGGGATCAGGCGATCCTTGCGACCGAAGACGATGAGCAACGGCGCCACGACGTCGCCCGCCACGTCGGCCATCGAGAGGGTGAGCGCGATCTCGCGCGCCTCGTCGTCGGTAGCGGCGCCGCTGCGTACCCGAAACGTGTCGCGCGTCAGCTGCGGCAGTCCGTCCCAGCACTCGCCGAAGTTGAACGGACCGGCCAGCGCGACGCAGGCAGAGACCCTCTCACCGAGGGCGGCGGCGACCCGCGGCGCGTAGTACCCGCCGAGGCTGACGCCCCACACCCCCAGCCGGGCCCGGTCGAGCTCGGCGACCTCACCGATGGCGGACCAGATCGTCTCGGCGACCGGGCCCCAGTCGCCCCGGATCCGCAGGTCGTACTCGGCCTCGCCCTGCCCGGGGCCGTCGATCGTGAAGGTCGCGAGACCGCGGGCCAGGAACGTGTCCTCGGTCGACCGGAGCTCCTCCTTGGTGGAGTCCAGCCCAGGGACGAGCACGACGACCGGGTGTGGGCCGCTCCCGGCCGGCAGCCGGAGCACGGCGACCAACCGAGCGCCCTCGAAGGGCACCTCGATGCGGCGTCCGGGTGGGTCCAGGTGGGGGAGGGCGTCGTCGAGGCAGGCGACGGCGCGGGCGTGCGCCGCCCGCATCTGGTCGAGGTCCTCGACGAAGACGAACTTGGCGAAGTGGTGGTAGACGGCGGCCTGGGCCAGATGCTCGCCGGCCGAACGCAACCGTCCCTCACGGAGAGCGACGCGGCCGAGCTCCTCGTGCTCGGAACCCACTTCGACCCACGCCGCACACCAGTCCGACCAGCGCTCCAGGCCGGCGGTGATCCGCTCGAAGTCGGCCACCGTCACGCCGTTCACCGTGAACCGAGGTCCCCAGTGGGCCGTCGCTGAGGCGACCAGCTCGTCCATCACTCTCAACCCCCGTACATTCCGCGGTACCACAACTTCCTGCAAACGAGTGCAGCATGGTACCTGCACCGGTCGAGTGTCAAGATCGTGCCTCTCTGACGACCACGTACTGCAATCGACTGCACCAATCCTGCGAGCCCCACCGAGGACCCCTGCGCGGTGGCCCGACGGACCGCCCCGGCCCATCGGCACCGGTTCCGGGCCGCCCGCTCCCCGGTCACGGTCCCCGACGGTTCGAGGCCAGTGGAGCGGCGGGCCTGGGGTCGGCGGCACTGCGGGTGGCGAACCCCCGGCCGGCAGCCACCATCGGCCGCCGCACCGGAGTCTTCCGCCGCCGACGACCCCCGTGCCTCAGCGGCGTCGCTGTGGGCGGGTCTAGCCGCCGTTCTCCTCCTGCCACTGCTCGACGGCCTCGTCGACCTCGGCGCGGTCGAAGTCGTTGATCTCCTCGATCAAGGAGTCATCGAGGATCTCTGAGATGTCGGTCGTCTCCTCGATGATGCCGACGCTGGACAGCAGGTCCTGGGCCGTCTCCCACACTTCCGGCCGGACATCGCCGATGCGCTCGGGGTCGTCGGGCTGCATCAGCTCGATGGACCCGGCGAGGGCCGCCTCGGCGACCGCTTCGTTCCGCCACTCGGCCGGGACCTGCTCCCGAACGATCTGCTCGACGACATCCGGGTGCTCGAGGCCGACGTACTGACCCATCGCCCAGGCCCGGAAGAACCCGATGAGCGCCTCGCGCTTGGTCTCCAGCGTCTCGGGCATGACCGCGACGGGGTTGCCGTCGATTGCCTGGACGTCATCGGGCGTGATGTTGCGCAGGGGGGTGCCGGTCGCCGCGATCGCGGTGAAGTCCGACCTGGCGCCGACGTACGCGTCGATCTCCCCCGCGTCGAACGTCTCCTTGACCAGCGCGCCACTCGTGCCGACCACGACCGTCTCGATGTCGTCCCCCGACAGTCCGGCTGCCAGAAGCTGCGCCTCGACCTGCGCGGTGTCCTCCTCCGACGCGAGGCCGACCGTCTTGCCCGCCAGCTCGGAGAACTCCTGGATGGGGCTGTCCTCCGGCACCACGGTGCCGGCGGTGTTGCTGTGCTGGGGGCTGAACGGAACTACCTGCGTGCCACCACGAGCGTGAGAGATGACGAGCTCGTCGATGTCGGCCATGGCGATGTCCACGTCGCCGTTCTCGACCAACGCCGTGCTGGGGATCTCCTCCCCTGCTGTGACGAACTCGGCCTCGACGCCCTCCTGATCGAAGAACCCCAGCTCCTCCGCCACGATCGGTGGGTAGAACAGCAGGCTCTCGGGCGTGGGCAGCGAGTACGTGATCTTCGATGCGTCATCGCTCGCCCCGTCGTCGCCGCAACCGGCGAGCACGAGGGCAGTGGCGGACACCATGGCTGGCAGCCATGCCCGTCGATTGGAAGTGCGCAAGGTCGTTCCTCCTCTATCGGGTGAGACCGGCTGTCTCAGATGGGGTGGCCGTCGAGCTCGACGGCGGGTCCGGTGGGCGATGGGCGCGCTTCCCGGCTCGAGCCTGCCGCCGGCGAGTCCGCGCCACCAGCCGGGCGTCGTGGAGCCAGAAGACGGTCACCCGCTCCAACCACTCCATGAGTGCGAAGAGCAGGAGGCCCATGAACATCAAGATCAGGATGACGGCGAACGCATCGTCCACCGCCAGCTGATAGCTGAACTGCTGGACGAGCACACCGAGACCTCGTTGGGCGGAGATGAACTCACCCACCACGGCACCCACGAGCGCCAGACCGGCCGCGGTCTTCAGTCCCGCGAACATGATGGGTAGGGAGCTGGGCACCACGAGTCGGCTGAAGGACTGCCAGCGGCTGGCGCCGAGCGACCGGAACATCTCTCGCGACTCCTCGTCGACGGTGAGGATGCCGGTCAGTGCGTTGACGTAGATCGGGAAGAAGGCAATGATCGCCGCGATCCAGATCTTGGAGCTGTAGCCGAACCCGGCCCACGCGATGATGATCGGCGCGACTGCGATGCGGGGGGTGACCTGGAGCCCGATCGCGTAGGGATGCAGCATCCTTCGCATGGTCTCCCACAGGCCGGAGGGAATCGCGAGCGACAGCGCGATCACCGCGCCCAGCACGAATCCGGCGACCGTCTCCCAGAGGGTGGCTGCGGTGTCGTCCCAGATGATGTCGCTGAAGACCAGGTCCACGAACGAGTAGACGACGTCCTCAGGGTGGGGGATGACGGTTTCCGAGACCCACTCGTTCCACAACGCCAGCTTCCAGAACAGCACCAGGAAGACGAGGAAGATGAGGGGCGGGGTCACCGCCTGGTGGATGCGCCGCGGTAGGGCGAGCTTAGACGCCATGCGCGTTCTCCTCCTGGGACCGGACGTCGTCGGCGCCGGGACCGTGCAGGCCGGCGTGCGCACGGAGGACCAGCCTCTGGAACTCCGGTTCCATGGCCATCTCTGCGACCCGAGGGCGTTCGAACGGTACGTCGATCACGTCGGAGACCCTTCCCGGGCGCGGCGTCATGACCACGACGCGGTCGGCGAGCAGGAGTGCCTCGGTGAGGTTGTGGGTGACCAGCACGGAGGTGGCGCGGGTGCGCTCGTGGATCTTCAGCAGCTCCAGGTTCAGGCGCTCGCGGGTGATCTGGTCGACCGCGCCGAACGGCTCGTCGAGCAGGAGCACCTCGACGCCGACCATCAGCAACCGGGCGAGCGCGACACGCTGCTGCATGCCGCCCGAGAGGTGACGGGGGTAGGTGTGCTCGAACCCGCCGAGGCCGACGAGCTCCAACAGCGCAGCGGCCTTCTCCTCCGCGGCCTTGTCCGCCTTCTTCTGCAGGACGGCGGGAAGCATGGTGTTCTGGAGGGCTGTCTGCCACGGCAGCAGCGTCGGCTTCTGGAACATCAGCGCGACGTCCTGCCGAGCTCGGTTGACCGCGCTGCCGTTGACCTCGATGGATCCGTCGGTCAACGGGAGGAGACCGGCCATGAGCCGCAGCAGCGTGGACTTGCCGCAGCCGCTCGGGCCGATGAGGGAGACGAACTCGCCGGGACGAACGTCGAGGCTCACGTGGTCGACGGCGAGGACCCCACCGTCGAAGCGCTTGACGGCTTCCTTCACGACGATCGTCCCCCGACGCCCGGGATCGTGGGCGCCCCCGCTCGCCCGAGCCGAGTTGATGTCGTCAGACAGTCGCTGCCCCAATGGAACCCCCTGCTGCAATCGTTTGCGAACCGCCTTTGTACCGTGCCCGATCGGGAGTGTCAAGCATCACACCAGGTCCTACGGGGCCGACTTCTGCCGTCGCACGGCGCTGCCGCACGGAATCGGCGAGACCGGGAGCTGCCCTCGCGGGGGTCGACCGACCGGCCACGGGCCCCACCCTGCTGCAATCGACTGCACGATCAACTACGGTGCCCCTGTGACAAGCATCGTGGTCGGCTCCTTCACGCCTTCGGTCCTGCTCGACGTGGCCCGGGAGACCGGCCGACTGGCCCAGCGCGACCTCGAGGTCGCCGAGGTACCGGTCACCTCCTCCCCCGCGCAGTTCCGGTCCCTGCTCGACGGCGAGCTCGACGTCGGGCTCACCAACCCCGACAACGTGCTCGCCTACAGGTTCAACCCGGGCAACCCCCTCGGCCGCCTGGTCGACGCGCGCATCGTCGCGGCGATAGACCGAGGCATGGGCCTCGGGCTCTACGGCCGGCCGGGCACCTCGGCCGGTGACCTGGTCGGTGCGCGGGTTGGTGTCGACGTCGCCACCTCGGGGTTCGCGCTCGCGCTGTACGCCTTGGCGGAGTCGATCGGGGTGGCCCGTGAGGACTACGAGCTGGTGGCACTCGGCTCGACCCCTCGCCGCCTGGAGGCGCTGCTGGCCGGCGACTGCGCCGCGACGATGCTCAACGCCGGCAACGAGCTGATCGCGGAGCAGCACGGATGTGTGCGCCTGGCCTCGGCCGCTGAGCTGCTCTCGCCCTACCTCGGCACCGTCGTCGCCGTGGTCGGCGCGGCCCACCTCGAGGTCGCCGAGCAGCTGTCGGCGGCGCTCCTCGAGACTGCCCGCGAGATCGCCGAAGGACGTCTCGACGAGGAGACGTCGGGGTCGGCGAAGCGCCGGCTCGACCTCGACGACACGCTGGCGATGCAGTACTTGGCCCGGCTGCGCGATCCCCGGGACGGCCTCGTGCCCGACGGCGTCGTCGACCGCGCCGCACTCGAGACGCTCGTGCGCCTGCGCACCAGGTACCTCCCCACCCCCGGCCCGGAGGGGGGCGACCTGCTGGACTCCGCACTCGACGAGGACTCCGGCCTGGTGCACAGGTGAGCACGAACCTGCGACAGCTGCAGGTCACGACCTTCGTCAGCACGCTCGACCGGTTCGCGATGCCACCGATGCTGGTGGCCATCGCCCACGACCTCGGCGCGCCGCTGAGCGAGATCGTTCACGCCGCTGCGGCGTACTTCCTGGTCTACGGAGCGAGCCAGCCCCTCTGGGGTGTGGTGTCCGACCGCCTCGGTCGGGTCCGCACGATGCGGCTGACCCTGCTGGTCGCCGGTGCGCTGGCCCTGCTGTCGGCGGGCGCGTGGTCTCCGCTCTCACTGGCGGTCACGCGCGGGCTCGCCGGGGGATTCTTCGGTGCGGCGTACCCCTCGACCTTGATCTACGTCGGCGACACCGTCGCCATCGGCGAGCGACAGCGCGACATCGCCCGACTGATGGTCGGCGTCGCGACCGGCACCGCGCTTGCCTCGGTCGGAGCCGGCGTGCTCGCCGACATCGCGTCCTGGCGTGCGGCGTTCGTGATCACCGGCGTCGCGTCGGTGGTGCTCGCGTGGACGTTGCGGCGGCTCCCCGAACCCGAAGCCACGGCCCGCCCCAGCTCGGTTCGCGAGGCACTCGGCACGGTCGGTCGGTCACCGGTGACGTTGCTGGTCCTGCTGTTCGCCTTTCTCGAAGGCGCCGTGCTGCTGGGCGGCCTCACCCTCCTGCCGCCGGCGGTCGAGAGCGCGGGAGCCACCGCCGCCGTGGCCGGCGCAGTCACCGCGGTCTACGGCGTGGCAGTGTTCCTCGGGTCTCGCCTCGTCGGCCGACTCGCCGCCACCTGGCACCCGTCGCGGCTGATCGCGCTCGGCGCTGCCTCGGCCGTCCTGGGCTGCGGGCTGCTCGCGGTCTCGCAGGAGCCGCCGATGGCGGTTGTCGTGGCATTGCTCCTCGGCCTCGCGTGGACCTCGATGCACTCCTCGCTGCAGACCTGGGCGACCGAGGTCCTGCCGTCCGCGCGGGCCACGGTGGTGTCCTTCTTCGCGGGTTCGCTCTTCGTCGGCAGCGCGCTCGCCGCCTTCGTGCTCGCCGGACTCGCAGACGCCGGCCGCTACTCACTCATCTACGCGGCGTATGCCGCTCTGGCCGTACCCCTCGGGCTGGCAGCCGGCTGGCAGCGGCGTCGCTGGCACCGCCCGCAGGAGGGATCGCCCTAAGATGCCCCGTGTGCAGACCCCCACCCTCCGGGACGTGGCCGACGCAGCGAGCGTCCATCCCGCCACAGCCTCGCGGGCGCTCAACCCTGCGACCCGGGGGCTGGTCAACGCGGACACCGCGCGCCGGGTCATCAAGGTCGCCGAGGCGCTGGGCTATCGACCGAACCCGATCGCGAGGGGTCTCAAGACCGCCAAGTCCGGCACGGTGGGGCTGGTCATCCCCGACCTGACCAACCCGTTGTTCCCCCCGATCGTGCGCGGCATCGAGGACGTGCTCGAACCCGCTGGTTACAGCGGTCTGATCGTCAACACCGACAACGACCCGAACCGCGAGCGACAGCAGATCGAGTCGTTGCGCTCACGTCAGGTTGAGGGGCTCATCGTCGCGACCGCCATGCTCGACCACCCACTGCTGGCCGACCTGCATCGCGAAGGCGTGCTCATGGTGATGGTCAACCGGCGCCCCGAGGGCATCGACATCCCCTCGATCACGCCCGATGACGCCACCGGCGTCGAGCTCGCCGTGCGCCACCTCGCCGCGCTCGGCCATCGCCGCATCGCCCATCTCGCCGGGCCGGTGAGCACCTCGACGGGCCTGATGCGGGCGCGCGCGTTCCGCAGCGCTGTCCGCGACCTCGGTCTCGACGAGGACGCGGACCTCGTCGAGACCTGTGACTACTGGAGCGAGGAGGCGGGCGCCGCCGGCCTGCGCGCGCTGTTGGACCGCGGGACCACCTTCACCGCAGTCGTGGCGGGCAACGACCTGATCGCGCTCGGTTGCTACGACGTGTTCGCCGAGCGCGGCATCCACTGTCCTGGTGACGTCAGCGTGGTCGGGTTCAACGACATGCCGTTCCTCGACAAGCTGCAGCCGCCGCTCACCACGGTCTCGGTCCCGCACCAGCAGATCGGCGCGGAGGCGGCCCGACTGCTGCTCGATGCCATCGCGGACCCGAACCGTCCGCCACGTTCGGTGCTGCTGCCCTTGAGCCTGGTCGTGCGAGCTTCCACCGCGGCACCCTGAGATTGCAAGCGATTGCAGTCATCGCTACGGTCCGGGGATGACCGACGCCTTCGCGCCGCTTGCGAGCGAGGACCTCCCTGGGTCCCGCGGCCGGGTCGACTACCTTCTCGCCGAGACGCTCGACGGGCTCTACACGCCGTACGCGCTCCGACTGCCCGCCGGACCCGGCCCGCACCCGTTC
>Ga0196960_10000599_pt1 | contig 11656 bp, 11 predicted proteins | sample S3v_5metaG_FD_183187 | JGI IMG/M metagenome (GOLD analysis project Ga0196960, IMG submission 183187) | Soil microbial communities from Anza Borrego desert, Southern California, United States - S3+v_5 | ecosystem: Environmental > Terrestrial > Soil > Desert | place: USA: California | collected... | reverse complement strand
CTTCCGCAACCCTGACGAGTCGGTCCGGATCAAGGTCAGCCTTAAGAAGCCGATCCGGGCCAAGACCCGCCCGGCCGCGTAGCCCACGATCCACCCCTGGACCCGAAAAAGCCGCCCACCTCCGGGCGGCTTTTTCCGTTACTGACGTCAGTAAGCACTAACTCGCTGTCTGCCTCTGCCGCCGGATTATGAGTCCGTCGGCCCTGACTTCGGACCCGTCCCGAGGATCCGCCGGCCTTTCTGGAGAAGCACGTCCTGGTGCTCGTCGCCGATCGCCAGGAGCGCAGTCGGCTCGCCGCGTTCGGCAGGCAGAAGCCGCGGGGACATCGTGCTCCTGGTCGTCGTCGCCGGACCGGTGCCGAGAGTGCGTCGGGGGATGTTCATGCCGGAATTCTGCGCCTGCCCCGGCCGTCCCCGGCCCCTCCCCCGGCTGTCCTCAGCCGGACCGTTACTGGGACCAGTAACCTCCAACTTGCTGCTGCCTGTCTGCCTGTCTGAACCGCAGCAAGCTATCCCGTACGACGGTCCTACGGCCGTGCCGAAGTTCCCCCGAGGGCGGGGGAACTCCCTTTGTGCCCCACCCCTGTTTGATCAAGGTCCGGCGGTCACCTCCTGGTGCTCGTCCTCGAACCCCCGGCCGTCCCCGGCGACGAGGTCGCGTCCCGGGTCGCGCTCCCGGTCGCGCCCCGAGTCGCGTCCCGGGTCTCAGCCCGGGTCGCGCCCCGAGTCGCATCGGTGGGTGCCGCACGAGGGCCTTCGGCGTACGTCCTGAGCAGGGTGGAAAGGGGCGGCGTGAGGCCGGTCGCGGTGCCGACTACTTCCCTGGGGAGCCCTCTGGCGACGGAGTTGCAAGAGATGTCAGGCGCCGACGCGTTGAGAATGCCTGGGTGTGTTCTGTACCGGGCTTTGTAGTAGCGGCTGGAATGCAAGAGGTGTGCCCGTGTTGATCTTGTTGCGGGTGGCGTCGGATCGAAATGCAAGGGTGTGACACGTCGGCGTGCTCCTGGTCGTGCTCGTGCTCCTGGTGCTCGTGATTGATCTGGTCCGCGTTCGTTGGTTGGGCATGGAGACCGATCGAGTTGCTGAGCGTCCGTGGCACCTGCGGGCGCGGGTGCGGATTCTGACCGACTACACGGCGGGGGCGGTCGATCCGCCAGAGGTGCGTCAGTTCGAGGCTGGGGACGAGTTGGTGATGCTCCGCTGGGGACGAGCTGGTCGGCCTGTCGATGACGCATGGTGGACGTCGGCGGACATCGACGGCGCACACATCGTGCCTGCCGAGCACGTCGAGATTCTCGACGTGCTCGAGGAGGTCTCGCCCATCGCGTCGTGATGCATAGGTGTGGGCGATCCGTTCGAGTCCGTGCGGCGGAACGGCGAGCAAAAGTGCCAGAGGTGCGACGTCGTCGTGCTCCTGGTCGTCATCCTCGGACACCGCAGCATTTGCACGGAGGCTGATGTGCCGGCGCATGACGCAGGGCCCGTCCGGATGGACGGGCCCTGCGTCGTACGGGGGTTACGCGGCGAGTGTGGCTCCGGCGGCGTCGACGAGTGCGTCGGTCTTCGCGATGGCTCGTTCGCGAGCTCCGGCGAGAAGGGTATGGCCGTCCGCTCCCCGGAGCCCGTACGTAGCTCGGGCGGCTGCCTGTGCGGCCGGGACGAGGGCGGGGAGCAGGAGCTGCACCCGCAGGAGCGGGGCGGTGATCGCGGACCGAGTGGCGTGCGACTCGGTACGGGCCTGCGTCCAGTCCTCACCGCGCAGACGGAGGTCCTCGCGCACCCACATCGCGCGGCGGTGGTCGGTGAGTGCGGTCACGAGATCGGTGACGGCGGCGAGCCCCTCGGTGCGGCGGGCGGTGTCGGCGTCGGCCGTGCGCTGGGCGCGCTGGCTCAGGTGGGCGAGGGTGCCAGTGAGGACAGCTCCGGCGAGGGTGCCGAGAACGGCGACGATAGCGGCGAACATGAAGGTGCTCCTGTCTCGGTGATCGGGTCGGGAGTCAGGGGCGGCCGGACGCCGGGAAGTGAACGGCCGCCCCTGCTGGTTGCTCAGCCTCGGAAGAGGTTCTTCGCGAAGCGCTGGTGCGCGGCCTGTCGGCTCGTACCAAGGGCCTGGCCGATGTCCTCCCAGCTCCCGTTGCTGTCGCGGACGGCGGTGACCGCCCGCTGCAGCGCGCCGGCGCCGAGCTTCTCGACGTCGGCGGCGGCCGCCGTGGCGGCGAGCGGGCGGGAGGTCGTCAGCCCGGCGAGCATCTGCCGGACAGTGGCGATGGCGTCGGCCAGCTCGTCGGGCACGGCCGTGCCCAGGAGCGGGGCGATGTGCTGGCGGTCCCAGGCGGCGTACGGGCCGGAGTTGTACTCGAAGCCGTCCGTCTCGTCCTGGTCCTCGAAGTCGACCGGGAACATCTCGGGGGACCGCCACCCGCACTCGCACGCCGCGCGGACGGCAATGGCGCGGGGCCGCCCGTCCTGCCCGTCGTACAGCCACCAGGCGGAGGAGTTGCCGTTGATGGGGGCGGGCTCGGTGCCGTCGCCCATGACGGCCACGGGGTATCCCTCGTGGTCGATGCCGAAGTGCTCTGTCTGCCAACCCATGTAAAGGCTCCTTGACGAAGATTGCCGTACGTAAAGGATGCTTGACGATCTCGGCGAATGTCAAGGTTCGTTTACGGATGCGCTTATGTGTCACGGTGCCTTGACGGCATACAGGCCCTTACGGCGCATCTCCTGGGACGGCCGATACGGTCGCGGGCATGACGGACACCCCTTCCCCAGCTCCGCGTGACGAGAACGGCGTGCTGCTCTGCCAGCAGTGCCAGAAGAGGCCGGCGCCGCCCTCGCTCGGGACCAAGCCGCGGATCTACTGCAGCAAGTCCTGCAAGCAGCGGGCGTACGAGGCTCGCCGGACGCGCAGCATCGTGGACGTCGCGGTGCAGGTGGCCCTCAGGCGCGAGGCAAAGTCACGTGACCAGCAGCAGCCAAAGTCACGTGACCAAGCAAAGCCACGTGACTTTGCGGATTCTTCGCAGGTCAGCGAGCCGCCTGTCCCGGCGTCGCGGGAGCCTGAGGATGCTCAGGTTGCGACGCAGTTGTACTGGGGGATGGGGCTCAACGGGATGCCGATGGGGATCCGGGAGGAGTAGGTCCGCCTGCCGCGGGTTGGCCGGCGGACCGAGCTGCGGTTCGGTGCCGGGTCGGACCGGGGTACTCGGTCGTCACGCTCGCGCGCCTCGACGAGACATTGCGGAGCGGAGCGCTATCCGGCCTGAGCCACCACGCGGTAGCAGCTGCTCCCCGCCCGCCACGGCTGGCTGGGTGGTCTCCTCGCGTGCCTGTATCCGTGACGGCGGGAGTACGGCGATCGGCCCCGTGATCGGGCGTCAGACGGCCGTGTGAGCCCCGCCGGGCACCCCTCCCTCCCCGCTGCCGTCTTTCACTGCCCGGCCGGTCCGCAGACGCCGTACGAGTAGGCCACGGAGGATTACGGGCAGTGGGCGGCTTGAAGCCGCAGGGCAGCAAGAAGCCCCTGCCTGATAGCGGGGCAGGGGCTTCGGTTGGGTGGTCTCAGCCGATGATGCCGAGGGTGACGCGGTGGTGGAGCTGGGCCGAGGTGACGGTGGTGAACACGGTGGCGCCCTGGCTGTCTCGGGTAATGCCGACGATCCGGAATCCAGGGGAACCCTTGGCCACGCCAAGTGCCTCGCATGCGGCAGGGTCCATGGGCTCGGTGGTGATGATGCACTCGGTGTGTGCGGTGTCCCAGCCGAGCCAGTCGGCCGCGCGGACTCCCGCCGGGGCCTTGGGCGATTCTTCCCCTGCAGGAGTGAGCATCGGAGGAGTTCCCTCGTAGCCCTCCGGAGTACGTGCTGCTACCTCGTACGGCATCACGGTGACCTTGTGCTGTACCGGCACGTCGTCCACGTACCGAACTCGCGTCCGCTCGACCACGGTCGACCCGGACGGAATGCCCCAGTCGGCCATCGTCTGCGGCGCGTCTAGCTGACGGACGAGGGTGGTCTCCTCCCGGGCTTCACCGGTGCTGGTCGGCTTCCATGCGGTTGCCGCAGTGAGGTCCGGCGGAGCGAACGTCCCCAGGTGTGCATCGGACTGACGTCCTGCGGCGACCTTGGTCCCGCTACGGGCGTCCGTCCGAACCAGCCCGAGGGCGGCCAGTGTGGCGTACGCGGCGGAGGCGGTCTGCTGGCTTACCCCGTAACGCTCGACCTGTTCGCGAACGGTCGGGAGGCGGCTGCCGTGCGGGTACTCCCCGCTGACGATCTTCGCCCGGATGTCCGCAGCGATGCTGTTTGCGTCCACGTCAAACCCCTTAGGTAGCACTTGCGTAGGTTTGTCAGCTTGTGTGACTCCTGTGTCAATCCAGCGTCTCGTCTGTCTTGACAGTGCTCACGTTCCCACCTGACGGGTCTCGAATCAACCCTCTGGCAAAACAGATAGCTTCTGTATTGACAGACCGTCATGGGGTCTCTAACTTCGAGGTGTTGGCCGTCGAGTGATCGCGGCCAACACGGAAATGGGCCCGCCCGGATGCAGCCGGACAGGCCCGCCCCCGAGCGACACGACCACCCGGAGGCGAGACCAGCATGGCAACCACGAACGTCCCCCCGCAGTCAGGGGCCAACAGCAAGAGCAATAAGTTCGCGAACGCCGGAGCGGCGGCCGGCGGATTCGTCGGCGCGATGGGCGGGAGCTTCGTCCCCCCGATCAACCTGACCGTGAACAACAACCGCGGGAGCAACCGCGGGGACGGCAGCGTATTCGGGAGCAAGATCCACGCGGAGAGCCTGCTCCCCGCCCCTGAGTTCAGCTCCCCCGCGCAGATCCGCAACTACTGCAACGCCCTTCGGGCCGCCGCGGTGACCCTCTCGTTCGAGGTGGCCATGGGCGCGGAGATCCTCAAGGCCATGCTTTCCACCGTGCCGGATCCCGAGGGTCGGATGGGCGGCGCGAAGATCCGCGCGTTCAAGGTCAGTCGGAAGATGCAGAAGGCGGCCGACGAGCTGCGGAACGCGGCGAAGCTGGCGGCCGCGACGTACGCCCAGTTCCAGCAGGAGTACGAGGGCGAGCTGAACGCCCACCGCCACACCGCCCGCCGTCCGGCTCAGCCGCGCATGACCTGGGGCCAGCAGTGAGCCCCCGCCGCTGGGTCGACCAGCAGGGACGGGACGTGGAGAACGAACTGGCGAGGCGGGAGCTGGCGGCGATGGGCGGGAGCAGTAGGAGGTCGGGCGGGTTGGGCGTCGGCGCGTACCTGGTGCGCCGGGCGATGCCGCACCTCCCGCCGTGGCTCGGTGTCGCAGGGGTCGGCGTGGCTGGGTCGGCGGCTCACCTGATGTGGGCGGACTCGGTCGGGGCCGGGGTCGGCCTGACCCTGTCGGCCGTGGCCCTGACCGGGGCGACGTGGTGGGCGGGCCGGGAGACGAGCACGCAGCGGCGGCTCCACTCGGCCATCACCGTGGCCGCCGCGTCCGGTTGGGCGACCGGGGCCGCGCTCGCCGGACCGATGGCGGGCATCCTGCCGGACACGTTCCTGATGGGTGGCGCGGTCCTCGCGCTGTCCTGGAACGTGAGGCTGGCGCTTCGTACGTCGGAGGGTGCGGCGGTGGAGGGCTCGGCCGACAAGAGCCTCCTGGAGAAGGTCGGCCTGGCCAAGGCCCGCATCGGCAAGACCGAGGTGGAGCCGAACCGGGTCACGGCCAACGTGCTCCTGGAGGGCGGGGAGCAGACCAACGACGACGTGACCCGGGCGTTGCTCAAGATCGCGTCGGCGCTGGACCTTCCGCAGTCGGCGGTCCGGTACCAGGCGGACCCGGACTCGGCCCGCCGTGGCGAGCTGGTCATCGTGCCCAAGGACATGCTGACCGAGCCCCAGGAGTGGGAGGGACCGTCGAACGTCGGCGGTTCGATCATGGAGCCGCTGGTCATCGGCCGGTACGACGACGGAGCTCCGCTGGAGATCCTGCTGCCCGGTGACCCGAGCCAGCAGCGGAACGCGAACCACATCCTGATCGCGGGCGGGACCGGCTCCGGCAAGGGCGACGCCGCGCTGAACCTCCAGACGGAGATCCTGTCGCGCCGCGACGTGATCCTGTGGCTCAGCGATCCGAAGAGCTTCCAGGACTTCCGGCCGCTGCTGCCCGCGTACGACTGGGCCGTGGAGGGCGGTTCGGGCTCCGAGGCGATGGTCGCCGCGATTCAGCACGTCATCCCGGCGCGTACGCGCTGGCTCGGTCAGCACTCCTACCGGCAGTGGGCACCGGCGGCTGCCGAGCGGCAGACCGACCCCGCGCACTCCTGCCGGCAGGACGGCCGGGCGTGCGGCTGCGAGGGCATGCCGTACATGGTCGCGTGGATGGAGGAGGCCGCGAACACGCTGCGCCTGCTGGGCGACGACGCGTTCACCGGCATCGCCCAGGAGGCCCGGTCCGCCGGGTGCTCGCTGATCGTCTCCCTCCAGCGCCCCTCGTACGACCAGATGTCGACGAGCACCAGGGCCTCGCTCCCGGCCGTCATCGCGCTCGGCTGCGATCCCCGCGACGAAGGGTTCAGCCTCCCCGAGTCGGTCATCGACTCTGGCGCTCACCCGGGTGCGTGGGGCAACCGCCGCCCCGGCTACTGCTACGTCGTCGCGGGCGGCATCGACCCCGAGCGGTACGCGTCCCCGGGCAGGACCAGGCAGTTCACGGCGGCCGCCACGGCGGTCATGGAGATGCTCGCGCAGTGGACCGTCCGCAACGGCGCGAGTGCTGACCCCATCACGGCCGGAGCCGCCCGGGCGATCGTCGGCCGCGCCTACACCGGCCGCCAGGCCCAGGAGACGGAGCCCACCGACATGACCCACGGCCAGGACGACGAGCAGCTCGTCGACGGCGAGGAGCTCGACGCCGACGACGCAGCCATCAACCCGGAGGCGGACCTCCCCGCGGCTGCCGACGGCGACGAGGCCCCGCTGTTCGCCCCGCCCGCCGGGCGCAAGCCGGACCCGGAGGAAGCCCGCACGCTGTTCGCCCGGGCGCTCGACGAGTTCGAGGAGGCCGGGCAGATGGTCGTCGGCCCGAAGGACTTCATGGACTGGTGTGACGCCAACGGCTACTCCCGCCCGTGGGTCTCCGCTCGCCTCAAGGACGCCGCGATCGAGGGCCGCCTGGAGCCGACTACGCAGACCGGCCGGTGGCGGATCGTGCCCGTCCTGACCACCGCGTGACGCCTGACATCGTCACGGCGGCCTGACACCCGAACCCCTAGGCGGGAGCAGGTGTCACGCGCCCTGACACCCCGCCCTGACGCCCCCTGACACCACGCACGACGGGCCGGTCCGGCAGCAACCCGGACCGGCCCTGACACCCACGGAGGTAGAGCCCGTGAATGCCAACCCCCAGTATCCCGGCCCCGGCGCCGGCCATCCGCTCAGCCTGGCCGAAGCGTCCGCCGAAGCCGCCCGGCTGATCCGCGAGGCGTACACGACGGAGAGGCCGCCCTCGATGCCGACGAGCTACCGCGACACCGCTCCGGTCCCCGCCATCGGAGACACGCCCCCCGTCCTGCAGCCCGACTCCCGGATCGTCCCCCAGTGGGCCGCCGGGGTCGCCGTCGCCAGCATCGGCGTCGGCGCCGGCGTCACCGGACTCGGCTGCGGAGCCTGGCTGATCCTCCAGGGCCTGGCCTCCGTCACCCTGCTCGGAGTCCTCACCGTCACCCTCCCGCTCGCCGGACTCGCCGCCGTCATCACGGCCGCCGGATCTGCGGTCGCCCGAGCCCGGTCCGCCTCGACCACCAACGTGTACAAGGGCACCGTGGTCCAGCGGACCGAAGTCACCGCGACCGCCCGGGGGATGCTCTCCCGCGCGAAGGCGGGGCGGTGATCATGAAGCTCTCAACACGGGCCGATGTCGACGCCGCCGAGAAGGTCTTGCGCCTGAGCTGGATCATCGTCGCAGGGGTCATCCTCTTCTCGGTCTTCACCGTGACGCCGTTGGTGGAGGCGTCGACGCCGAAGGGGTGGAAGTGGTCGGCGCCGATCCTGCCGCTCGTCGTGGACGTCGCCGTCGTCATCTCGATCCGCGTGGACGCGATCGTGGCCCGGATGGGCGGGTCTACCACCGGATGGCCGGTCGCCCTGCGGGTGCTCACCGGTGGCGCGTCCATCGCACTCAACATCGGATGGTCCGCACTCAAAGGCGACTGGGTCGGCGTCGGCGTGCACACGGCCGCCCCGGTGGTGCTCATCGTCGTGGCCGAGGCGTCCTTGAAGTGGCGCCGCGAGATCGCCAAGGCAGCCGCCCGGATCGAGGCGGAACGCCGTGAGCGCGAGGACGCCCGCCGCGATGAGCAGCGTGAGCGCGAGGAGCGCGCACGGACCGACCGCGAGCGTGAGCAGGCAGCCCGGCGTGAGGAGCGTGAGCGCCAGGAGGCCGACGCCCGTGAGCGCCACCGTGAGGAACTGGCCGACCGTGAGCGGGAGCGCGAGCACGCCGCCCGGGTCGCCCGCGAGGAACGTGAGCACGCCGCCCGGATCGAGCGGGAGGCCCGCGAGCACCAGGCCCGCCTCGCCGCCGACGAGCGCCAGGCCGAGAACGAGCGCGAGGCGCTGCGCCTCAAGGCCGCCGCTGATGAGCGGCGCGAGAAGGCCGAGCGGGACAGCCGTGAGCAACAGCAGCGCGAGCGTGAGCGCAAGGCCAAGGAAGCCGCCCAAGTCGCTCAGAGGGTCGTTCAGGACCGCCGAGCACCCGAGCCTGCCCGCCCGGCCCTCGCGCCCGTGAGCGCCGCCGTGAGCACCCCCCGACCCACCGTGAGCGCCACGGTGAGCACCCCCGCTCACGAGACCACCGCGCCCGCCAAGAAGCTCTCCGAGAGCGACGCCCGCCGGGCCGTGGCCGACGGCGTGAGCGCGGGCCGCTCACAGCGCGAAATCGCTGCGCTCACCGGCTGGTCGACCGGCTGGGTCGCCGCCCGCGTCAAGGACCTCGAAGGAGCAGCAGCATGAGCCGCAAGCACGCCATCCGCGACGCCGAGCCTGCCCTGGTCGTTTCCCACGGAGCTGACTTCTTCGGGGAAGACCGCCACCCGCTCGCCGCCGTGCGGACCTTGGGCCCGTATGTGGAGAACGCCGTCTCGTACGTGGACCAGCAGACCATCGCCCCCCTCATGAAGGCGCTGGAGGACCTGAGCGACCGGACCTTCCCGGCCGCCGACGCCGCCCAGCTCTCCGAGCAGCTGCTCAAGGTCGCCCGCAACCGGCGCATCAAGCCCGCCGTCGCCACCCTCGCCCGCGCCCTGGCCGACGCCGCCGCCCGGGCCGCGGCCGACGATGAACCCTGGACCTGGACCATCGCGGCCTGACCGACGAAGCCCCGCCGGCCTTTCGCTGGCGGGGCTCCTTCCGGCCCTTCAAGTCCCACCAGTCCCACCCGAATTTCTGGAGTTTTTGGACCCTCCTACGCGGGCGCGCGTAAGGAGCCAGGTGTCACAGAAATCGCATCCTGGCGTTCATCACCCCTGAGGGCGTCGACGAGACCAGCCCGCGACCGCCTGACCTGCCCAAAGGAACCACCGTGGAACTGATGAGACCGCCCAACGCGCGCGCGCACGGCTGTAACGGATCACGATCCCGTCCCGTCCATACGCCGAGAGGACCCCGCCGGCCACTGGCCTGCAGGGCCCTCTCGGACCGTCAAATCCCACCAGCCCCGGGCGTATCGGGCACCTACCGGCGCGTCAGGACAGGGCAGGGGCAGTGAATCGCCACTCCAGTGCCAGGATCATCACGTACCCAGAAATGGCACGAGCCGGGGTTCCTAGGCCCCGGCTCGCCGCCCCCGAACCGGTCGCAGCACCGAGTGAGGACGTTTGCTCTGTGACGAGCGTACGAGAGACCAGCGCGTCAGCACCACCGCGCCCCGCCGGACCCCGATGCCACTGCGGCACCCCGATCGTCCACATCCCCGGGAAGCGTCCCAAGGTCTTCTGTTCACCTGCCTGCAAAATGCGGGCAAAGCGGGCAACCGATAAGGCGAAGGCTGAGGCATCCCGCCCCACCTCGAAGGGTGCGGGGCAGGACCGGCCCGAGCCAAAAAGTAACGCGGGCTTTAGTAGTAAGGGAAAATCTCCGTCCACCGCAGGTCAGAGCGTTGCGGCGGAAGCTGCGAAGCCCTCCGGCGGACAGCCGAAGTCGGATCCGCGAGACGAGCGTTTCGCGCGCCGCGACGCTCATCAGACGGTCTCGCTGAACGACGCGTTCAAGGCGTGCGGCTACCGGCTGACCGCCGGGCAGGCTGAGCTGCTGTGGAAGCCGGGTGAGGCGACGTTCGGCAAGACGTGCCGGTGCAACAACGTCCACTCCTGCCCGTGGTGCATGAGCCGGATCCTCGCCGTGCGGGGCTCCAACGTGCAGCTCGCCGCTGACGGCCTGGCGGAGAAGGGCTACCAGATCCACCTCGGCACGAACACGCTGCGGCACTTCGAGCGGATGGCGTTCGGGACGATCCGCAAGGGGATGCGGCACGGCCTGGTCGCGGTCCTGCACGACGGCTGGAAGGGCGCGTACGGATCGGCCGGTCGACGCTGGCGCACGATGCGCGACGACTTCGGGATCGTCGGCTACGAACGGGCCTTCGAGGACACGTTCGGCTGGGGCTCGGGCTGGCACCTGCACTGGCACACGATGTGGGTCACCCGGACCGTGCTCGACCCGGAGGCACAGGCGGCGTTCCGCGACGCGCTGGCCGCCGCGTGGGCGGCCGGGGTGGAAGCCGCAGGTGGCTACACGGTCAGCGAGACGTGTGACCGGCCCGACTGCTTCTGCGGGGGGAAGGGCCACGGGACTGACCTGCGCCCGCTCAACGGCGCGGAAAACGACGAAGAGGGCGGGGCGGGCAAGCAGGCCCGCTACCTGTACAAGGACGGTGACAAGGCCAAGGGCGGCGTCGCCAAGATCGGGCTGGAGCTGGCGGGCCAGAACTTCAAGGCTGGTCGCGGTGAGGACCGTATGGGGCCGCTCGACCTGGGCGACGCGGCGGCGGCCGAGCTGGACCGGCTCGGCAAGCCGGGCCCGTTCGTGGAGAAGTACCGCGAGCGGGAGTTCGGCGTCTTCGGGGTCCGCAAGCACTACCGGACGCAGGGCCTCAACCGGCTGATCAAGGAACTCGGCATCCAGCAGGACGTCCGGACCGAGGAGGAGATCACCGACGACACGGAGGGTCTGACCGCCATCGCGGTCATCCCGGCCGCGACCTGGTACCGCCACATCGCCCGGCGGCAGGGACGGCGGCTCGACCTCATCAAGGTCGCTGAGGTCTACGGCCTGCCGGGTGTCCGGCGGCTGATCGAGTCGTGGGGTCTGGTGTGGGGCAAGGACGTCCTCGACCCGCCGACCCCGGAAGCGCCGGCCGCGCCGGGCGACCTCGACGCCGACCAGCTCGGGTTCGAGATCATGTCGCCGGAGGAGGAGAAGTTCCGCAACGCGCGACGCGCTGCGAACGAGGCTCGCAAGGACGAACTGGCCGCTTCGCTTCACCGCTTCCGCAACCCTGACGAGTCGGTCCGGATCAAGGTCAGCCTTAAGAAGCCGATCCGGGCCAAGACCCGCCCGGCCGCGTAGCCCACGATCCACCCCTGGACCCGAAAAAGCCGCCCACCTCCGGGC
>Ga0196960_10000598_pt1 | contig 11674 bp, 9 predicted proteins | sample S3v_5metaG_FD_183187 | JGI IMG/M metagenome (GOLD analysis project Ga0196960, IMG submission 183187) | Soil microbial communities from Anza Borrego desert, Southern California, United States - S3+v_5 | ecosystem: Environmental > Terrestrial > Soil > Desert | place: USA: California | collected... | reverse complement strand
GCCTGCGCCGCCACGATCCGCGCCCGGGTGAAGCCGACCGCGCGCTGCACGCCGATCGCGGGGAGCCGCCGCGCGACCTCGCTGCGCGCCGTGGCGCCGAGCATGATCCCGGCCGTCCCGAGCGCGACGAGGCTGAAGGCGGAGAGCAGCGCGATCACGATCCCGGCCGCCTGGCCGATGAGGATCTGGACGCCGGCGCGGGTGACGAAGCGCAGGTTCTCCAGGCCGAACGAGACCGAGCGCGCCTGGGTGAGCGTCACGTCCTCGCGCCCTGGATCGACGAGCCAGGCGAGCGCGAGGTTGACCGGGAGCGGCCGGAAGCGCGGCGGGATCGAGTCGGCGGTGACGTACGCCCGCGGCACCTCCGCCAACGGATACGCGACGTTGTCGGGGGAGCGGGCGATGCCGACGACGGTGCGCGCGCGGCGTCCGAAGACGATCAGCGGATCGCCGACCTGCACGTGCCAGTCGCGGGCGACGCCGGCCTCGATCACCGCGTCCTCCGGGCCGCGCACGTCGCGCCCCTCGACGATCGCGTAGCCGCGCCGGCCGGGCTCGACCACGTGGATCGCGCCGCGGCTGCTCGACCCGTCCCCGGCGGCCAGCTCCACACGGCTCAGCTCGGTCCGGTACGCCCGGGTCGCGACGTTCGGCAGCGCGGCCAGGCGCCGGTCGACGTCCGCGCGGCTGCGGTCGTCGAACCGCACGATCAGGTCGGGGAGGTCGGCGTCGTCGGCCGCGCGCTCGAAGCCGCCGCTCAGCGACACCGCGGCGGTGAGGGCGGTGCCGACGACCAGCGCGGCCGCCAGGACCGTCGCGGCGGCGAGCCAGATCCGTGCTCCCCGCCGCCGGCGCCTCACACGAGCCGCCCGTCCTCGAGCCGCAGCACGCGGTCGGCGACCGCCGCCGCCTCGGGCTGGTGGGTGACCATCGCGACCGCGCGACCCTCGTCGGCGATCCCGCGCAGCAGCTCGAGCACCGTGGCGCCCGCGATCGGGTCGAGGTTGCCGATCGGCTCGTCGGCGAGCACGACCGGCGGGTCGTTGACCAGCGCGCGGGCGATCGCGAACCGCTGCTGCTCGCCGCCCGACAGCTCGTGGGGAAGGGAGCGCGCGACGTCGCGCAGGCCGAGCCGGTCGATCAGGCTCTGCCCGCGCTCCGCCGACGCGGGCCCGCTCCCGTTCCGCGCCACGCGGGTCGGCAGCAGCACGTTCTCCTCGCCCGTCAGCTCGGGCACGAGGTGGAAGAACTGGAAGACGAAACCGACCGACCGCACCCGCAGCGCCGTCAGCCGCCGGTCGCTCGCGCCGTCGACCCGCTCGCCGTCGAGCTCGATCGTCCCGGCGTCCACGCGGTCCAGCCCGGCGAGGACGTGCAGGAGCGTCGACTTGCCGGTGCCGGAGCGGCCGACGATCGCGACGAGCTCGCCGCGCCGCACGTCCAGGTCGGCGCCGTCGAGCACGCGTCGCGTGGCCCGGCCCGTGCCGAAGCCCTTCGTCAACCCACGTGCGGAGACCACTGACATCGCACGTCCCTAGGCTAAGGGCCTCGATGCACCCCCAGGTCCGCCCGCATCCCCTGGCGCGCCGGGCGGCTCTCCCTGTGCCGCTTCCGGCCCTCGTCATCCTCGGCAGCCTCCTGCTGGGCTTCCTCACGCTGCTGTTGCCCAGCGCGCCGACGTACGACCCGTTCAGCTGGATCATCTGGGGCCGCGAGATCCTCCACCTCGACCTCAACACGGTCGACGGGCCCTCGTGGAAGCCGCTGCCGGTGATCGTCACGACGCTCACCGCGCCGTTCGGCGAGGCGTCGCCGTACATCTGGGTCGCGGTCGCCCGCGCCGGGGCGTTCGCCAGCGTGATCCTCGCCGGCCTGCTCGCCGGGCGGCTCGGCGGCTGGGTGGCCGGCCTCGTCGCCGCGGCCGGGCTCGGGCTGATGCCGTGGTACATCCGCCACAACGCGCTGGCCAACAGCGAGGGGATCATGGTCGCGCTCGTCTTCGCGGGCGTTCTGTTCCACCTCAACGGGCGGCGCGGCTGGGCGTTCACGATGGCGATCGGCGCCGGGCTGCTGCGGCCGGAGGCCTGGCCCTTCCTCGGCCTCTACGCGCTGTGGCTGCTGTGGGACGACCGGACGCGCCTGCGCTGGCTCGCCCTCTCGCTCGTCTCGATCCCGGTGCTGTGGCTGGGGCCGGAGCTGTGGGGCTCGGGGAACGCGTTCCGCGCCTCGGACCGCGCGCAGAAGCCGAACCCCGACAGCCCCGCGTTCGCCGAGCACCCCGCGCTGGAGGTCGTCAAGAACGGCATCGACCTGCCGCCGGTCGCCGCCATCGTGGGCGTCGTGCTGGCGCTCGGGCTCGGCGCGTTCGCGCTCCGTCGCAGCGGCACCGACGCGCTGCGCGACCGTCTGCCCGCCCGCGACGACGCGCTGACCGCGCTCGGGCTCGGTCTGCTCGCCGTCGCGTGGATCGGCCTGGTCGCCGTGATGACCACCCGCGGCTTCAGCGGCAACCAGCGGTACCTGATCGTCCCCGCCGCGCTGCTCATCCTCCTCGGCGCCGTCGGCCTCACCTGGGCCGTGCGCGCGCTCGTGCCACGCGGCGTCGCGCTTCCCGCCGCCGCGGCCGTCGCCGCCGTGGCGCTCGCCGCGCTCTTCGTGGCCCCGGGCGCGGACACGATCGCCGGGACGCTGCGGACCGTCGAGTACCAGGTCGACCTCTACGACGACCTCGGGACCCTGGTCGAGGAGGGCGGCGGCGCGGAGGCGCTGAAGGCGTGCGGCACCGCGGTGACCGGCCCGTTCATGGTCCCGCAGGTCGCGTGGCGCCTGCACCAGCACACGGGCCAGGTGAAGATCGAGCCCGAGCCCGGCAAGCGCGCCGTCTTCTTCCACGTGCGCCTCGTGGCCAACCAGAACGTCGGGCCACCCGTCGACCAGGCACGCCGGTACCGGCTGGCGCGCGCCGGCCACTGGCTGCTGACCTCCGACTGCGAGACGCGCCGATGAGCTCCGTCGCCGCACCCCCCGAGCCCGGGCGCGTCCGTCCCCGCGGCGTCGCCGGCCACGCCGGCGCCGTCTGGAGCCGCGTCGCCGAGCGCGTCCGCGCGCACCCCGTGCAGGCGACGGTCGCGGGCGTCGCGGCGCTCGTCCTCGTCTCGCTCTGGCTGCGCACCCGCGCGCTCGACGCCGGCTTCTGGATCGACGAGGGGATCTCGGTCGGGATCGCGTCGTTCCCGTTCTTCGACATCCCCGGCGTGCTCAAGCTCGACGGCTCGCCGCCGCTCTTCTACCTGCTCCTCCACCTCTGGATGCAGCTCTTCGGCACGTCGGAGAGCGCGACGCACAGCCTCTCGCTCGTCTTCGCGCTGCTGTCGATCCCGACCGCGTACTGGGCGGGCCGCTCGCTCTTCTCCGCCCGCGTCGGCTGGGCCGCGGCGGCGCTCGCGGCGCTCAACCCGTTTCTGACGTACTACGCGCAGGAGACGCGGATGTACGCGATGTCGGCGACGATCGGGCTCGTCGTCGCCGCCGCGTTCCTCCACCTCTTCGTGGCGCGCGACCGCCGCTACCTGCCGGTGTTCGTCGTTGCGCTGACGGTGCAGCTCTACAGCCACAACTGGGCCATCTTCCTGGGCGTCGGGACCGTCGTCGCGCTCGCCGCGCTGTGGCGGTGGGCCGAGGCGACCGAGCGCCGGGCGCTGCTGCGCGACGCGGTCATCGCCTACGGCGCGACGGGCGTGCTGTACCTGCCGTGGGTGCCGACGCTGCTCTACCAGGCCGCCCACACGGGGGCGCCGTGGGCGCAGACGCCGGACCTCCAGGCGCTGCTCGTCGCGGTCGGCCTGCTGCTCGGCGGCGCGACGCCGGCGATCGCGCTGCTGCTCGTCGCGGGCAACGGGCTCGCCGGGCGGGTGCGGACGGAGGCCGACCGGCGCACCGCCGCGCTCATCATCCTCACGGTCGCCGCCGCGCTGGTCGCCTGGGGGCTCTCGCAGATCTCGCCCGCCTTCGCCAACCGGTACCTGGCGGCGTTCGTCGGGCCGCTGCTGCTGCTGGTCGCGGTCGGGCTGAGCAACGCCGGGCGGCTCGGGCTGGTGACGTTCGTCCTGATCCTGGCGTTCTGGTTCGACGCGCGGACCGGGCAGATCGAGACGAAGTCCAACGCGCGGTCGGTCGGGACGTCGATCCAGACGCTCGTGACCGCCGGCGACCTCGTCGTCTCCACCCAGCCCGAGACGCTCCCGCTGGTCAAGTACTACCTGCCGCAGGGCGTCCGGTACGCCAACGCGCTCGGCGTCGACGACCCGCGCGTCTTCGACTGGACCGACGCGCTCGACCGCCTCAACGCCGCCAAGCCGCGCGCGACGATCGACAGCCTCCTCCGCACCCTCCGGCCCGGCCAGGAGCTCGTGCTCGTCCAGCCGATCCTCCGCACCGCCAACTGGCGCGCCCCGTGGACGTCGCTCGTCCGCAAGCGCTCGATCCAGTGGGAGCGCCGCCTCGACGCCGACCCCCGCGTCCGCCGCGAGGCCGTCGTCCCCGTCTTCGGCTACGACCGCCTCCCGCGCGGCATCCGCGCGATCGTCTACCGCGTCCGCTGACGGCGGCCGGGGTCCGCCCTCTTGGGCAACGGATTACGATCCGCTCCGTGCTCACTCACCTGCACGCATCGAACTTCAAGAGCCTCGGCGAGTCCGTCGATCTGCCGCTCGGCGAGTTCGTCGCCCTCGTGGGCATCAACGGTGCCGGCAAGAGCAACGTCGTCGACGTGCCGCGATTCGTCGCGCACGCGCTGCGCGACGGTCTCGACGCCGCGGTCACGAGCCGCGGCAACATGCGCGGCCTCGGGCGGTGGAGCGGGGGCCGCCCGTTCGACGTCAGCCTCCGGATCGACGCCGAACGCGACGGCGAGCAGGGGTTCTTCGAGCTCCGGCTCGGGAGCCACGAAGGAGGGGAGAGCTACCGGGTCCTGCGCGAAGAGGGGCGGTGGGGGAAGGCAGGCAGCGCCGCTACGGGGTACGTCGTCGATCGCGGCAAGTGGTCCGGGCCCGACGGTCTGGCGCCGAACATCGATCCGCACGGGCTCGCGCTTCCGCTCTTGGCTGCCGACAAGCGCTTCAAGACGCTCCACGACGAGCTGCGGTCCGTGGCGGTGTACTCGATCTTCCCGTCCGTCCTGCGGTCACCGCAAGCCTTCGACAGCACCTTCCCGATGATGGAGCACGGTGAGAACTGGGCGACGGCGCTTCGCGCGGTGGTGCGGGACAAGGAGCTCCACGCGGAGTTGCGCGTCGCGCTGGCCGCGATCGTGGGTGACGTGCAGGACGTGCGCGTGAGCGCCGTCGGTGGCTTCCTGTCGCCGCAGTTCCGTCACACCCAGCCCGAGACGGCGAAGAAGGCGAAGTGGTTCGACGCGGCTCAGGAGTCGGACGGGACCCTGCGCGTGGCGGGGATCCTCACCGCGGTGCTCCAGCGCCCGGCACCCGGCCTCCTGGGGGTCGAGGAGCCGGAGCTGACGGTGCACCCAGGCGCGCTGCCGGTCGTCCACGACTACCTCATGGAGGCCAGCCACCACGGCCAGGTGGTGGTGACCACGCACAGCCCCGATCTCCTCGACCTGATGCCGCCGGACGCGATCCACGTCGTCGAGAGGATCGACGGCGTGACCACGGTCCGTCCGATGGCCGGCGATCAGCAGCAGCTCGTCCGCGACCACCTCACCCGTCCCGGGGAGCTGTTGCGGATCGAAGGCGTGCAGGCCGCCGCCTAGCCGTGCCGCACTACGTCGTCGTCGAGGGTGAGGGCGACGCCCGAGCCGTCCCGAACCTGCTGTCGCGCGTCGGACACCAGCTCGGCCTCTACGCCGTCTGGAAGCCGCCGCTTCGGATCAACGTCCAGCGTCCGTCCGACGCGCAGAAGGTCGCAGACCTGACCCGTGGACGTGCCGATGCGCAAGGCCTCTTGGTCCTGCGTGACGACGAGGACGGCTGTCCGCGGGACGACGGTCCGGAGATCGCGTCCTGGTTCCAGGCGCTGTCGCTGCCCTTCCCCGTGGCGTGCGTCCTCTTCTACCGCGAGTACGAGACGATCTTCCTGCCGGTGATCGAAGATCTGGCCGGGCGACCGCTCACCGTCGCGGGCGTCGAGCGCCGCGGGCTCAACGCTGACGCCGCCTTCTCCGGCGATCCCGAGTCGAGGCGCGACGCGAAGGGCGTCCTCACGGCGAACATGCCGCCTGGCCGCTCCTACAAGGAGACGACCGACCAGCTCGCCATGACGCAGCTCGTCGACATCCCGCGCCTGCTCGCTTCCGGCTTGCCCTGCGTCGAGACGCTGGAGCGCGCGCTGCGGTTCTTGCTCACACCGGGGGCCGGCGCCGGGCGGGTGTTCCCGCTCGATCGTTGAGCCGGCGGCTTGTCGCTCCGGCCGGGACCACTTCCCGCCAACCGGCGTGTGCACGCGCGCAGGTCGGGTACAGCGCCCTCAGCGGTTCGAAACCACCCTGCGATCGCGACGCTCCGCACAAGGTCGGCCGTGGCGCGTTAGCGACTGTTAGGAACCGTTAGGAGAGGCGGGTTTCTCCGGTCGCCTTGGGAAGGGTGTAGGGCATGGCAGCAACCGCGGACTTCCCGGCCGTCACCGACGGCGAGCCTGACACCAAGCCCTACGTCGTCATCGGCGGTGGCCCGGCGGGTCTGACCGCGGGGTACCTCCTGGCGAAGGCCGGCAAGAAGGTCATCGTCTTCGAGGCCGACGACCAGGTCGGCGGCATCGCCAAGACCGTCGTCGACCCGTACGGCTACCGCTTCGACCTCGGCGGCCACCGGTTCTTCACCAAGAACCAGGAGGTCAACGACCTCTGGCTCGAGATCATGGGCGACGAGTTCCTGATGCGCCCGCGCATGTCGCGCATCTACTGGCGCAACCGCTACCTCGACTACCCGCTCAAGGGCACCGACGTCATCAAGAAGCTCGGTCCGGTCGAGGTCGTGCGCTGCGGCCTCTCGTACATGGTCGCCGCGATCAAGCCGAAGGGCCGTGAGGACAACCTCGAGCAGTGGGTGTCCAACCGCTTCGGCAAGCGCCTCTACGGCCACTTCTTCAAGTCGTACACCGAGAAGGTGTGGGGCGTCCCCGCGACCGAGGTGCGCGCCGAGTGGGCCGCGCAGCGGATCAAGGGCCTGTCGTTCTTCTCCGCCGCGAAGGCCGCCTTCTTCGGCAACAAGTCGAACATCAAGACGCTCATCGACAAGTTCCAGTACCCGCGCTTCGGCCCGGGTCAGATGTGGGAGAAGATGACCTCCCGCATCGAGGAGATGGGCGGCGAGGTCCGGATGCAGACCCCGATCACCAAGATCGAGATCGATCCGGCCACGAACCGCGTCGTCGCCGTCCACACGCCCGACGAGGTCATCGAGCCGAAGGACGTCGTCTCGTCGCTGCCGCTGCGTGACACGGTGAAGATGGCCTCCCCGGCCGCGCCGGAGAAGGTCCGCAACGCCGGCCAGACGCTGCGCTACCGCGACTTCCTCACGGTCGCGCTCGTGATCGACGGCGAGGACCCGTTCCCGGACAACTGGATCTACATCCACGAGCCGGGCGTCGAGGTCGGGCGCATTCAGAACTTCCGCTCGTGGAGCCCGTGGATGGTGCCGGACCCGGACACCGCCTGCGTCGGCCTCGAGTACTTCTGCTTCCAGGGCGACCACCTCTGGAACATGGCCGACGAGGATCTCGTCAAGCTCGCCACCAAGGAGCTCGAGCAGCTCGGCCTCGTGAAGGCGGAGAAGGTCAAGCGCGGCTACGCCGTGCGCGTCCCGCTCGCGTACCCGATGTACGACGAGTCGTACGCCGAGCAGGTCGCGACGATCCGCGAGTGGCTCGACCCGATCGAGGGCCTCGTCCAGGTCGGCCGCAACGGCCTGCACCGGTACAACAACTCCGATCACTCGATGCTGAGCGCCATGCGCGCGGTGGACAACCTCATCGCGGGCGGCGACCACGACATCTGGGCGGTCAACGTGGAGTCGGCGTACCACGAGGAGGAGACCGACGCGGACGCCGAGCACGCGTACAAGAAGGTCCCGCTCACCCCGGCCGCCGAGGCCGAGGAGCGGGCGATGGCCGAGGTCTAGGCCTCAGCCACACCGGTTTCGCCGCACGGGCGCGCCTTCGGGCGCGCCCGTCGTCGTTCCGGGCCGGTGCTTCTTCAGGCGACCGGCTCGGGCTCGCGGCGCGGGTGCGAGCCCGCGGGCAGCTCGATGGGGAGGGAGAGGCGGAACGTCGCGCCGCGCGTGGGCTCGATCAGCTCCAGGCGCCCGTCGAGCCGCTGCGCGAGCTCGCGGCCAATCGCGAGGCCGAGGCCGAAGCCCTCCTCGCCGCCGGTCTCGCTGCCGCGCTCGAAGCGCATGAAGATCCGCTCGCGCTCGTCCTCCGGCACACCCGGGCCGCGGTCCTGGACCTCCACCGTCGCGTGCTCGCCGTGGTAGGCGGGGCGGACGGTCACGGCGGTGCCGGCGGGGGCGAAGCGCAGCGCGTTGTCGAGCAGGATGCGGACGATCTGCGCGACCGCGCTCGGGTCGCCGAGCGCCCAGCACGGCGCGATCGGCGGCTCGACCTCGACGCGCACGTCCTTGTCGCCGGCGCGGATGCCGAACTCTGCCCCGACGGCGCGCGTCAGCTCGCCGAGCTCCACCGGCTCGGATCTGAGCGGGACCTCGGCGTCCAGGCGGGAGAGGTCGAGGAGGTCGGACGCGAGGTGCTCCAGGCGCCGCAGCTGCTTCTGCGCGCCGCTGATCTGCGCGTGCGCGTCCTCGAGGTCGACGCGCCCTTCGGAGAGGTCGTCGTCGAGCAGCTCCAGCATCCCCTGCAGGAGCGTCAGCGGGGTGCGCAGCTCGTGCGACGCGGTGGAGACGAACGCGCGCCGCGCGGCCTCCTGGCGGCGCAGCGACGCGTGCATCGAGGCCAGCGCGCGGGCCAGGTCGCCGACCTCGTCGCGCGTGTCGTCGCGCGGGGGCGGGGCGTCGATCCCCTCGCCGGTCATCCGCAGCGCCGCGCGCTGCAGCCGCCCGAGCCGCCGGGTCAGGCGCCGGGAGAACGCGGTGCCGAGCACGAGCGCCACGATCAGCCCGATGGCCGCCGCCGTCAGGAACGCGTCGCGGACGCCCTGGACGGTCTCGCCGACGTCGGTCAGCGGCTTGCGGACCTCGAGCACCCCGATCAGGTCGGCGCGCCGGTCGTACAGCGGCGTCGTGACGGTCACCTCGTCGCCGGTCGTCCGCGTCACCGTCCGCTCGTCGATGAGGGCGCGGACGACCGCGCGCGTGGCCGGCGCGTCGCCCGTCTCGCGGTCGTACCGCTTGACCAGCGTCGTGTCCCAGACGAGGGCGCGCGCGTCGGCCCGGCGCGAGAGCAGGGCCGCGTCGCCGAACGCGGCGATGTCCCCTTCGCGGTAGGCGCGCAGGTTGCGCTCGACGTCCGGGCGCGCCGCCTCGACGGCGCTCTCCAGGTTGGTCGCGGTGTCGGTCCGCAGCTGCTCCTGCAGCGGCCCGAGCATCACGAACGCGGCCACGAGCAGCGTGGCGGCGCTCGTGAACACGAGGGCGGCGAGGAGCCGGGGCCGAAGTCCGTACGGCCGGTGCATGGCCCTCAGTCTGCCTGGAACCGGTAGCCCGCGCCGCGGACCGTGATGATGAGCCGCGGGTTGTCCGGCGACTCCTCGAGCTTCTCGCGCAGGTGGCGGATGTGGACGTCGATCGCGCGCGGGTCGCGGTAGGCGCTGTCGCCCCAGATCGCCCGCAGCAGCTCCTGCCGGTTGAAGAGCTTGCCGGGCGCGCCGAGCAGGCAGTTGAGGAGCTCGAACTCGCTGAACGTGAGCTTCACCGGCTCGCCGCGGCAGACGACCTCGCGCCGCTTGACGTCCATCGTCACCGGCCCCACCGCGCGGACGTTGCCGTCGTCGAGCGTGCGCCCGCCCGCGCGGCGCAGCACGGCGCGGATGCGGGAGCGCAGCTCCGCGAGCCCGAACGGCTTGGTGACGTAGTCGTCGGCGCCGGCCTCCAGGCCCTGCACCGCGTCCGCCTCGCTGTCGAGCGCGGTGAGCATGATGATCGGCACCACGTTGCGGCGCGCGCGCAGCTCCCGCGCGACGTCGTAGCCGGACGGCCCCGGCCCGAGCGCCACGTCGAGCAGCACGATGTCGAACCCGTCCGCGTTCGCCTGGTCGAGCGCCTGCGCCCCGTCCGCGACCGCGACGACCTCGTGCCCCTCACGCGCGAACGACCGCTCCAGCAGCGCGCGCAGGTCCGCTTCGTCGTCCACCACCAGGATCTTCAGCGCGCTCGCCATGTCGCGCGCGACAGGCTAGTGAGCGCTACGCCGTGCGGGCTTCGCGGCGGCGGGCGGCGGCCTGGCGGAGCTGCTCGTGCTCGACCTGGCGCTTGAGCTGCTGCAACGTCCGGCGGACGTTGGCGCGGACGGTCGGCGCCGCGACGCGCTCGGCGAGCCAGCCCAGCGGGCCCGCACCCGCGACGCCGTACGACAACCGCAGCTCGACGTCGGTGCGGTCGAGCTCGCGCTCGCGGATCCGCCAGCGGCCGCGCTGGTCGATGCCGGTGATCGACGTCCACGCCAGGTCGGCCGGGGCGGACGACTCGACCACCTCGATCGTCCCGCCCACCTCGGCGGAGCCCACGCGCATGAGCACCTTGTACCGCGCGCCCAGCCCCGTCGCGGGGGCGCCCTCGGCGACCTCCCACCGCGTCACGCCGCTCATGAGGTGGAGCGACCGCGCCGGGTCCTCGACGAACGCCCACACCACGCGCGCGGGCGCGGAGACCTGGATCTTCGCCCCGACCCTCATCCGATCACCGGCAGCCGGCGCTCGGCGGCGAGCGCGTCCAGCGTCTCCTGCATGAGCCGCACGACGTGGTCGTAGACCTCGTCGACGTCGGGCTCGGGCCCGAACTCCTCGCGCAGGTCGATCGGCGGCAGCGTCTCGATCGTGATCTTCGCCGGCAGCGGCACGTGGCCGAGGAAGTCGCCGACGTTGAGCCCCCACGGGATCGCCAGCGAGATCGGCAGCACCTTCAGCCGCAGGAGCCGGTCGAGCTGCAGCAGCGACGCCAGCGCCTCGCCGCGCGAGAGGAAGAGCGAGGTCTCCTGCCCGCCGATCGCCACCACCGGCACGACCGGGACATCGGCCTCCAGGGCCAGGTGGACCCACCCGTCGCGCCCGCCGAAGTCGACCTGCGCCGACTCCCAGAACGGCCGGTGGACCTCGCGGTCGCCGCCGGGGTAGACGAGCACCGCCGCGCCCGACTCCAGCGCGCGCTCGGCGTTGCCCGGCGACGCGGGGAGCACGCCCCACTTGCGGAGGAAGCTCAGCCCCGGCCAGGACACCACGAGGTTGTGGGCGAGCGTGTAGAGCGGCCGCTCGACCCCGAAGTAGGTGGAGAACGCGAGCCCGAAGACGCCGCTGTCGATCGTCAGGTTGCCGCCGGAGTGGTTGCCGACGAGGAGCACCGGCCCCTCCTCGGGCACGTTGCCCAGGCCGCGCACCTCGCCGCGGAAGTAGAGCGAGGCGAGCAGCCACACGCCGGGCAGGCGCTCGCGGATGTAGTCCGGGTCGCGGTCGTCGAGGTCGCCGCGGGGCACCCGCCGTGCCACCTGGCCC